>MAAC01018677.1_pt1 | contig 22434 bp, 19 predicted proteins | sample 1115981 | NCBI WGS metagenome assembly MAAC01 (sample SAMN04961126, study PRJNA320927) | seawater metagenome | isolation source: sample BD02T64 sea water enriched with oil for 64 days | place: USA:Gulf of Mexico | collected 2013-07-27
ATCAAGGTTTGTTGACTCCGTGTGGTTTTCCAACGTCTATAACTCCGGTAAAAGAAACTTTAACGCCCTTCAAACTGTACCCAAACCCCACCGAAAATTTAGTTCAAATTGAACAAATAGGAAACGAAGAGCTCCAGATAAAATTAATGGATATTTCGGGTAAAGTGCTCTTAAATAAATTTTCCTCCCAAAAAATAATATCCTTACGTTTAGGCGATTTTCCGAAAGGCATCTACTTAATTGAGGTACAAAATGCGAACGAACGAAAAGCATTGAAAGTAGTAAAGCACTAATGCGGAGTTAATCAAACGGGAAGCATTAAATGGTAAGTGCATGTAGAATCCTGGTCCATTTGGGCTTCCATAAAAAAACAATGCAATGACCAAAATCAGTAAGTATAGGCGATATCACTATACGGGACGGGTTTCAACATGCGGTGTATTTTATTCCAACGCAATCCAAGATTTGGTTGGGCAAACGGCTCATTGAATGTGGATTCTCGTCCGTAAACATCACCCATTTGGCGAATGTAAAAAGGATGCTTATGCGAAGGTTAATTCCGGCTTGACCTGAGTCTAATACGGGAAGATGGCAGAATTACAGGTACGGTAAGGCCAACCTCATCTACTCCCCTTTTAACAACTGGTTATAAAGAAACTAACCTACGAAAAAGACGGACTTAACCCAACCCCTAGTTTCCTTTTTTCGTATTATTTAGCATAGGAATTAACCATCCTTTATTATCACTAAATCTGTTACTATGAAAAACCTTTTACTATCACTTCTACTCCTATCTTCTATTTCTACTTATGCTCTTAATCAAGCCCCCATTGCCACATTTGACACCATCAATTACTCTTTTGCCAATGCCCATAGAATAGATTCATTGGAATTGAATATTCCGGACTTACTCCATAATGACTATGACCCAGATGGTTCATTAGTAAATATGGTAGACATCATCTACTCCGGTCCTCATTCATTTTCAACCTTTAAACCAACGGGAACCACTATTACATCCCTTTTCTTTACACCCAAAAATGGTTTTAGTGGTAAGGTCACCTTTCAATACATTATTAAGGATCGGGGAACGCCCGTAAAATTTGACACCACTCAAGTCACTATATTTATCGCTAGAAGATCTTTCGAAACCTTAAAAGCCAACAATATTGGGGCAACTATTACCACGGAAATCTTATTCGCAGGGGGGGACCATCAGTCTCCGGGATTAGAAGTCCCTATTAATTCCGGTTTATTTTCCTTGTATGGATCCAATTTATGGATAGCGGGTAGCGTAGATGGGGTGATGTACTCTAACTCCAGAAAGTGGGGTTCACCTGACAACTCTGGAATTGGATCGGTTGGAAACCCTGGGCCAGTTTCTAATTCTTCTAATACCGGCTCCATGTTCAACACCCATTGGAACCGGGTTTGGAAAATAACCAAAGTACAGATAGACCATCATTTAGCTAATTACCAAAGCAATGGATATGTCGCTCCTGAGATCATCTTAGAATGGCCCACCCATGGCATTATTCTTAAGGGTGAAGCCCCCTTTTTAGCCCCTTATTTTGACAGAAACAACGATCTTTTGTATGATCCATATGATGGAGATTACCCCCTAATTAAAGGAGATGAAGCCATTTATTTTATGTATAATGATGGTAACTCTCCCATAGATCGTCATCCAATGACCACCGAGGTTCATGGAATGGCATATGCCTTTTCGTGTGGTGATTCAGCCCTGCACAACACCATTTTTGTTGATTTCAGAGTCATAAACAGGTCGAGTAACACCTACGTAAATACTTCATTTGGATTATGGGCAGATTTTGATATCGGGGGAATGGCGGATGATTTCATGGGGTGTGATGTCATGCGCAATTTCTTTTACGCCTACAATGGTGATGATTACGATGACCTGTTTTATGATGATACTTTATCTTATGAATCGTACCCACCCGCCATTGGAACAATACTCCTGAAAGGGGCCCCACAAGATCCCGATGGGCTGGATAATTCTATTGGAATAGATACAAATCAAAGCATAAACGGCACCGGGTTTGGAGATGGAATTATTGACAATGAATTCTGGGGCTTAGAGTTCAGCCATGTATTTTCAAATGGTATTAATGAACCCAACACCGACTTAGAATTTTCAAGAATCATCTCCGGCCTTTCCTCTACTAACACTCCCTGGCAAACCCACATCAATGGATCCAGCATTTCCACCCCATACAAATACATGTACCCAGGTAACTCAGACCCCTGGTATTACGGTACTTTTGGAGCCCCAATCTCCAATTGGACCGAACATACTTCTAATAATACTCCAGAAGATCGAAGAGTTGTAGGTTCCACAGGACTTGTCACCTTTTCGCCCGGGGATGAAATAAACCTAAGTTATGCCTTTGTTTTTGGCCGTGATTATGTAAACCAAGGCGCACAGGCGGGAGTCACCAATATGTTAAAAAGAGTGGATTCCATTAGAAGCTATTATGATCAAGGCTTGTTGACCCCATGTGGTTTTCCAACGTCTATAACTCCGATAAACGAAACTTCAGCGCCCTTTAAACTGTACCCAAATCCAACCGAAAATTTAGTTCAAATTGAACAATTAGGAAACGAGGAGCTCCACATAAAATTAATGGATATTTCGGGTAAAGTGCTCGTAAATAAATCTTCCTCCCAAAAAATAATATCCTTACGTTTAGGCGATTTCCCGAAAGGCATCTACTTAATTGAGGTACAAAACACGAACGAACGAAAAGTATTGAAAGTGGTAAAGCACTAATGAAGTGTTAATAAAACGGGGAGGACGAAATAGCGATTGTATGTAGAATCCTGTTACATTTGGGCTTCAATCAAATACCATGCAATTACCAAAATCAGTAAGTATAGGCGATATCACTATACGGGACGGGTTTCAACATGAGGAACATTTTATTCCAACGGAATCCAAAATTTGGTTAGGAAAACGGCTCATTGAATGTGGATTCTCGTCCTTAGAAGTTACCAATTTAGGGAATCCCAAAGGGATGCCTCAATTTAAAGATGCGGATGAAGTTCTTCAAGGGATTCGAAAAACAAAAACAGGGTGGGGCGCGGCCAATGGAACGAAACTCACTGCGGTAACCATTCGTGAAAAAGCGATTGAACGCGCCATTGAAGCCAGACGCAATGGCTACGGTCCCGATCGAATATTATTGATGGTTTCTACCAGTGAAGCCCACCATAAGGTAAATTCAGGCTTGTCCCTTTCTGAGTACTGGAAGATGGCCGAAAAGTATATCCCAATGGCTCGAGAAGCAGGTATGGAAGTATGCGGAACCGTAAGCACCATATGGGGATGTCCAGTAACAGGGCCTACCGACTTGAATTTAGCGATTGACTTTAGCCAGAGATGGTTAGCTATTGGAGCGACCGATATTGAACATGCGGATCATGACGGATCCGGGACTCCATTGAGTATTTACACCTATTTTTCTCGCTTACTGGATCGAATTCCAGACCCCAGCAAACACATTGTCCACTTGCATACCACTCGTGGTTGGGGACTCGCAAATGCGCTAGCTGCTCTTCAGGCCGGAATGACTCATTTTGAATCCACCATGGGAGGAATTGGTGGCCAGCCCGCCAATTTTGTAGATGGTATTCCGGTGGCTGGAACAGGCGAATATTATATCAATGACCCTAATATTTCTGGACTGATAAGTACCGAAGACTTTGTAGTTATGTTGGATGAAATGGGCATCAAAACCAATTTGGATATTGACCTTGTTTTGGAAACGGGTAAAATGGTAGAACGAATTGTAGGAAGAAATCTACGTTCGGAAACCATCAAAAGTGGCCGAATTCCGGGATATTTAAAATCAGAATAATAGACAAAAAGAAGTCCTTTATTAATTTTTAGCTATTTGAACTTGCGCATAGGAAACTTCTTGAATAAGCTCTCCCTGTTTATAGAAAGACCAAGTTCCTGTTTTCTTATTGTTTTTAAAAAAACCAATCGCTACTAACTCTGAGTTTGAATGGTATGTTTTCCATTTACCGGTCAATTTATTATTTTCAAAAAAGCCAGTTTCGTAAACATCGCCATTTTCATAAAAATAAGTCGCTTGAACCAAATCCGTAGTAACGGCCACAAATTGGGCTTTCAAAGTTCCATTTGCATAAAACTCTTCTTTTACCACTTCTCGGTCTTGTGCGCTTAATCCCATTCCAATACATGCGAAAACCATGGCTAAAACTAACTTTTTCATACCTCTTTGTTTTTGTTCCCAACAAAGCTAGCGCATTACCTAAACTTTACCTCTATGTTACCTAAATGTTAACATTGGAGCTCTCGAAACCGCTATACGCTTGATTATTAGCGTCTTGCACATACACCAAACACCCACTCACCGCTTATTTTCATGTGGCCAATGTTAAGCTTTTCGGAATTTTATTAATCCTCCAAAATTTAAGCCCGTATCTGGGTCGTTTCTTAACGTACAAAACCTATCTAAAAAACTCAAATTTGCCGTATTTTCGCGTTTAATGAGTAAGATGAAAAACATACGTAACTTTTGCATTATTGCACATATTGATCACGGCAAGAGTACGCTAGCGGATCGATTGTTACAAAAAACCAATACCATTTCTGAAAGACAGGCGCAGGCGCAACTTTTGGATGATATGGATATAGAACGAGAAAGAGGAATCACCATTAAATCGCACGCCATTCAAATGGAGTACCATTTTGAAGGAGAGGATTACGTTCTTAATTTGATTGACACTCCAGGACACGTTGATTTTTCGTATGAAGTTTCGCGTTCCATCGCAGCTTGTGAGGGAGCATTACTAATTGTGGATGCCACCCAAGGAATTCAAGCGCAAACCATCTCGAATCTTTATTTGGCTTTAGAAAATGATTTAACAATCATCCCTATTCTTAATAAAATGGATCTTCCAAGTGCCGATCCAGAGGATGTTTCTGATCAGATTATTGATCTCATTGATTGCGAATACGAGGATATTATTCCAGCTAGTGGAAAGACAGGACTAGGTGTAAGCCAAATTTTAGAATCGATTATCAAAAATTGTCCTGCACCAACCGGTGATCCATCGGCCCCTTTACAAGCCATGGTATTTGATTCTGTTTATAATTCTTTTAGAGGAATTATTGGATATGTTCGGATATTTAATGGTTCGTTGAAAAAACGTGATTTGATTAAATTCGTTAACACCGATAATGAATACATCGCGGATGAAATTGGGGTATTGAAACTAAATCAAGAACCCCGAGATACTTTATCTGCGGGTGATGTAGGTTATATTATTTCTGGTATTAAAGTAGCAAAGGAACTAAAAGTAGGGGACACCATTACCCTTGCCGATGACCCTTGTGAAGCCGTTAAAGGATTTGAGGATGTGAAACCCATGGTTTTTGCGGGTGTTTATCCGGTAGAAAATGACGATTACGAAGATCTTCGAGATGCCATGGAGAAGCTTCAATTAAATGATGCCTCCCTTACCTTTGAACCCGAAACTTCCGCAGCTCTAGGTTTTGGATTTAGATGTGGATTTCTAGGGATGTTACATATGGAGATTATTCAAGAACGTTTGGAACGCGAATTTAACATGACCGTTATCACCACCGTTCCCAACGTATCTTACATTGCCCATACCCGAAGGGATGGCGAATTTATGGTGCGAAATCCGTCAGAATTTCCTGATCCTTCCTTATTAGAATATGTGGAGGAACCATTTATCTCGGCCCAAATCATTACTAAATCTGAATTTATTGGGTCCATTATGACCTTATGTATTGAGAAACGAGGAATGCTACAATCGCAGAATTACTTGACTACTGATCGCGTAGAGATAATTTTCCATATGCCTTTAGGCGAGATTGTATTTGATTTTTACGATCGTTTAAAAACGGTTTCCAAAGGGTATGCCTCTTTTGATTATCATCCTATTGGTTACCAACGTTCTCAATTAGTAAAATTAGATATATTACTTAATGGCGATAACGTGGATGCGCTCTCGGCATTAATTCATAGAGACAACGCGTACAATTTAGGAAAAAAGATTTGCACGAAACTACGAGAGCTAATTCCCCGTCAGCAATTTGATATTGCGATCCAATCAGCTATTGGGGCAAAGATCATCTCTAGAGAGACTGTTAAAGCGCTTAGAAAGGATGTAACCGCTAAATGTTACGGAGGTGATATCTCTAGAAAGAGAAAACTACTTGAAAAGCAGAAGAAAGGTAAAAAGAGAATGCGTCAAGTGGGGAATGTAGAAATACCACAAGCGGCATTTATGGCGGTATTAAAATTGGATTAATACCTCCTTATAAAACACAAAAAAGGCGAGAATTTGTTAATTCTCGCCTTTTTTGTATTTTATATTTTACGATTTAATTTAGTAATGGCATTTCTTCCATTCCTAAAATCTCACCCGTATCGGAATTATAAACAAATACAATCAAGTCCATATTTTCAGGTACCCAATCATCGGAAATTCCCTGAATAAGAAACTCATTTGGGTCGGTAATATCCACAACATCTCCTACTACAGGATCCGTAAAAACCGTTTTACCTGAACCATCACCGGGAAATCCAACTCGTAACAAGTGGTTATGTTCATAATCTGGAACATAAGAATCTGTCAATCGATTATCGGTTTGAGGTGAAATTATGTGACTTTCCAAAATATAAGCCACCAGGGCAATATTACCAGTCACATTTTGAAGAGCTTCCACTTTATATTGAATCCGTATTGTCCGGTTACCCACTTCATTGTTAAACGTATTTTTTAAATACATCTTAAATCGGGGTGCCATATACGTTGGATCTGCAATAAGTGCATCTACCGTAGTAGCCCATTGGTTGTAATCCACTTGCACGGTACCCTGAATACTAGATCGGTTTAACATTCCACCCGGAAAAGAAGAAAATTGGTATTGGATCCTTAAATTCTCGCCAGTAACCGTTTCAAAATCTCCTGGATACGGATGATCTGGATTATTATCTGGTTTAGAAAATGACCCTGAATTATGAATAGAAACCACATAAAAATCTTCTGGATTATTCGAATGTATTTGTTTCGCTACATCTTGACCTTCTGGGCAATTAGGACATTTATGCCCCGTAAATTCCTCCAGTAATATCCTTCTTTTTGTCACCGTAGTATCGTTAAACACTGGATCCAAATCAAAAGCACGATCCCAACCATAATCAATTTGCGGACCGTAAGGTTCGGTCACCGTATTACACGCAGATAAACCGGCCATGGCCACCACGGCTATTAATAATGAATTTCTCATATTAAAATACTTTTAAAATGTACTAGATAATGTTAACTTAATTCCATTGGATGCAGGAACAACTCTACAAATACCCCCGACACAAAACAATCCTTCTCTTTGGCGTCCGTAACTCAACATAATCCGATTCGCTTTTTGAGTATAACCCACTGCCGTAGTAAAATAATGAATACGTTTCTCACTTACTTCATTCCCATAATTGTACTGATCCAAGATAGAAAAAGTCCAATGAGGTGAAACCGTATACTCTGCCACTGCAGCTGCCCAACCCCCATCATGTTGTTCGGTCAATAAAACTTGACCTTCCACCCGAATGGTTTTTGTTCTACTAAATTTATACTTTCCTTCTGCAATAATCACATTCGCAAAAATGTCTCTGTAACCCGGTTTCCCTTGAAGTTGATCAATATTATAGAACAAATTTTGGTAGGTTAACTTCAATTGGAATGCCTTACTAAACTTGCGTACAATGGTCATATTGAAATCCTGCCATAACCGCATACTTCCCAAACTAAATAAATCGGCAGAATATCCTAATCTACTTGTATTCAAATCATTCAAATTAGTAGTATCCACGTCATTAGCCATAGAGAGATTCACAAAAAAGGTAGTCCCGTACTTTCCTCCTAACTTAGAACCTCTTTTCAATTTGAAAACCATGTCTACCTGAAAAGCCATTTCATTCTGTAACTGGGTAGCGTATGGATAAAGGGTGGACATCAAAAGGTAACTATGAGGTTTACTTAAGGAAGGTACATAATTGATGTATTCCTCCACAAACTGACTTCCATTATTACGATCACTACGATACGCCATATTCACCAAAGTATGACCGGTTACATTGATACCAAAACCTCTTGTTGCATATCCAACTCCCGCTTCTAATGATTGTCCATTTCTATAAATATAATGGTTATCGGCAGATGGGTCATTATATTTAAAGCCATACTCACTATACATATAAATTCCTTTTCGAGACACCTTAAATCGCCCATCCAACATCATCACATTTTCAGGCAATATTAAGTCCGGACTATTATCCTGCTGGTATTTGGATACCACACTCCCCCCAAACTGAAATTTGGTAGGGTTTGCACTCATCGATTTAACCAATTCATTTAATTGAATTTGAAAATCGGCCGCTCTTACAATTCCTTCACTTTGTTCAAAGTAGTTCCTTTGGGTACCAATGAGTGCTTTTATTGCAATCCCTTTATTATTGTATTTCACTCTAAATCCATCAATGGAATTATCCACCCCAAGAGTGGGTTCAAAATAACTTCTAAGCGCAAAACCATTCCCAAATTGCTCGTAGAAATTACCAGCCGTAAAATCAAAATGACCCAGGGTATACCCGGCATATCGATACGGAATTCCATTTCCTTTATATTCAGAACTATAACCTAGTAAAGCATTTTGATAACTTTCATACCGTAAACCTGCTCTAAATTTACCTTTGGTGTAGTTCAGGTTTAAGAACCCATTAAAAAGAACTTGTTCCGGTACAGAAGGGGCGCCAATTAAAGAATCATCCCTATAATACTGTGCTCCCAAATCAAAATTTCCGTGAATTTCACCTAGGTCTGTATTTGACAAGTCCCCATTTTGTGCGTGGACCTGTGTCCCAATTGCGGTGGCAAGTAGCCCAGCAATAACAATCCGTTTTAATCTCATGTTCGTCTCTAAAATAATTCTTAGATTTCTTCTCCGTTGGCCACCTTAGTCACCAACTCCAAAAGCTCCTCTTCATCACCTGGGTTATACCCATTATGTTGCCAAACCACTTTCCCATTTCCATTCAATAAAAAGGTATGCGGTACATTGTTTACATTCATGGCTCTTCTAAATTCCGAATTCACATCTAAAAGAGTGGTAAAAGGCCAGTCTTGTCCATAAACATAGGGCTGAACACTATTTACAGATCTCGAGTTATCAATAGAAACAATATAAAACTTCACCCCGGTATCTTCCCACTCTGGCCATTCATCGGCCACCGCATTTAATTCTGCTTTACAAGGTGCACACCAAGTCGCCCAAAAACTAATAACTACCGGTTTCCCATCGTTAGAAATTTGACTCGTATTGAACGTTTCAAAATCAATATTTTGAATATCAACAGCAGGTAATTTAGACTGGGCCGAAACAGCGAGTGAAAATAGCCATGCGAATGCAACTAAGGTATACTTCATAATTTTTTTTTTAAGGCTGTAATATTACTTCAATCAAATGTATTCGACAAACAATTATTATTCCAATTCGTTATTTACCCCACTCGATACCTCAGATCTTTAAATATAATTATTGGGTTTAAGCGGTAATATTATCACATGGTGTATTTTCGGAGCATGAATTTAAAATTTGTAATTGTATTAACTGTTGCATGTATCAGTTTCAATGGGTGTAAAAAGGACAAGGATTCAGATGAGGTCATTACCATTATAGAAGAACCAGAGGTTATTCTTAATTTACCTAATGATCCCTACGATTATGCGAGTTTCCAACTACCCAGTTTTATCAAAAGTAATTTGGACTTGCATGACGACACGAAAGAATATGGCCCCGTAACCAATTGGGGAGCCACTTTAGGTCGGGTTATTTTTTATGATAAATTAGTTTCCAAAACAGGCAATGTGGCGTGTGCAAGTTGTCATATTCAAGAATTTGGATTTAGTGATACGGCAAGATATTCCGTGGGAGATGCCGGAGGATTAACAGGCAGACACTCTATGGGATTAGCTAACGCAAGGTATAGAATTGGCCCAGGATTTTTTTGGGACGAACGCGCCAACTCACTTGAAGATCAAGTACTCATGCCTATTCAAGACCAGGTAGAGATGAATATGACTATGGATACCTTGGTTAATAGGATTGAACAAGCTCCCTATTACACAGAGTTATTTACAAATGCATTCGGGGACCCAGCGGTTTCAACCGAAAGAATAGCCAGTGCCTTGGCTCAATTTGTAAGAAGTTTAACCTCTTTCAATTCCAAATTTGATGAAGGCTTGGCCATGCACGACATAAACCAACCTTTTAATAATTTCACGGCAGAGGAAAACTTAGGTAAAGATATGTTTATGAGAATAGATAAGGGGAAGTGTGCTTCTTGTCATACCTCAGAAGCGATGATCTCAGATTTCGCACGGAATAATGGCTTATCCGCTCGAAGTCCTGATCCGGGTCTAGAAGGAGCAACGGGCGACCCAATGGACTTTGGAAAGTTTAGAGCTCCATCTTTACGTAATATTGCCGTTCGACCTCCCTACATGCATGATGGTGGGTATACCTCCTTAGGCGATATTGTGTTCGCTTACAATAAAGGTATTGCATGGAGTCCTACCTTGGACCCACATTTCTTAGCACTTGGGGGAGGACCAGGAGCCATCCAATTAGATTTAACTCCGGAAGAATCCAATGCATTGGTGACCTTCTTGGAAACACTAACTGATAATGACTTTCTGACGGATCCAAAATACTCCGATCCGTTCATTAAATAGTCCTGATTTTTATCTAAAAAAAAAAACGCCCCCCAAACTTCATGAAGTTTGGGGGGCGTTTTTTTTAGGGGGAGAACATTTATAATTACCAAGTTAAGAGATTCACAAAAAACGGCTAGGTGAAATGTGAGATTTGAAATCTCCAAACTCTTTATTATACCAGAAAACCCATAGGGCTTTTAGGTATGTTAGCCGTGTCCTAAACAATCTTTTATTATTCAAATTCTTTTTCCAGGGTGCCACTTCGTATTAAGTAATGCCCAACTATTCATTAGTTCTCGGCACATACCATTGTACATCACCCATTAAGTTCTTTCCCTAGGAAGATTACCTACCATTATGAGACTCCCAAATGGAATGAAAATCATCTTAACGGTCAGGATTCGCCCCCCCTTATTAGTAGAGCTCACTCCCCTAACTCCTACGGGTAACCCATGTTATAAACAAACGAAAGAATACTCTAAGATCACCGAGGAACTACCTATTACCCAATCAGAAATGAATCCACCGCTTTGCATTTAGTGGTTACTGGTCTTATCTAATGAGTCTTGGATTCCAATTCGGGATTTTACAGCAAAAAAAAAGGCCATCCGATACGGACAGCCTTTTTTTTCATTTTTAAAATGATATTATTTTTGAATAACCAAACGCTCAGTAACGCTGTTGTTATTAGTTGAAATTTCAACAAAATAAACACCATTGTTATACGCTTCCGTATTCAAAGTAATATTATTAGTTCCAACTAACATAGTTGAAGTAATTACTTGAAGAGTTCTTCCAGCCATATCATAAACTTTTACAACCGCTGTAGAGTTTTCAGAAACATTAACAGTAACCGTAGCACTATTTTGTGCTGGGTTAGGGTACAATGAAACACCATCTATTAAACTCACCTCATTCACTGAAGTAATTGATCTGATGTTGATATTATCTAAATAAACAGCATTCCCGTAAGCAGAAGTACCTTTAATTTTAAACATTACGTTATCCAAATTGTCTACTGCAGAGATATCAATATCATCAGTTTCCCATTCAGTTGCCGTAGGAATAAATAAACTTTGAACTGCAGGAGCAGTCGCTAAATCGCTACCCGCTTTCGAATAAATTGAAACCCAGTTATCTCCACAATCAATAGAATAAAACACCTCTAACTTATCATCTTCAGCATCGTATTGCGCATAAGCTCTATCTAAACTTAAAGAAGCATTCTGAATACCCGTAAAATCCAATCTTTTAGTAACTAGTTCTGAAACAGTTCCTGCAGGCGCATTAAAGAAGTAAAAGAATAAAGAATTAACAGAGTTTCCAAAACCACCAACTTCATCCGCAGGAGGAGTAGTGAAAAGTCCTTTATTAATAATAAAAGTACTATTAACATCTAAAGGAAAAAGATTTGTTGGTAAACCAGTATTGGCATCAACATCTTCCATATCTACACTTTCTGGAGCTGGTTTTTCCTCTACTAAAGTAACATTGAAGTCAACCTCATTATTGGTAGCATCGTCATCAGCAGTTGTGATTTCGATAGACCCTGAATTTGAAGTAACAGTAGCTGCACCTAAATTTACATTTTCAGTAGCATAAGGAGCTAAGTTACCCGTCCAGTTGTAAGATGCAACTGAAGAACCACCGTTCATTACTTCAATAGTAGCAGAAGTTAATGGAGCAGAACCATGATTTTGAATCAATACACTTGTATTTAAGTCACCACATAAACTTAATTCATCACCTTGATATACTAAAGCAGCAGCATCATTAGTTTCTGTAATTGGTCCTAATACCCAAGGCTCTTCTTTAGCATCCAAAAGATCCTGTGTATCTTGTTGACCTACTTCATAAACCAAACGGTTAGGAGAAATCATATAGATAGTTGGGTAATAAGCCAAGTTATATAATGACGCAATATTGTCATCATTAGCCATAATGTAAGTAATACCTTGAGTCCAATCTCCTAGAGAATTTCCTCCTCCATAAATGGTCGCTTCTGGAGTTGTTCCATCCGCTTCAACACCCATAACAATCACTTTATCTGTTCCACCTGGGCCTGCTTGTTGCCAAAGGTTTTCTAACTGATGTGTTTGGTGATAATTCCAACATGGACCACACCATACTGCATATAAATCTAAATATACGGTATACCCTTGATCCAAATAATCGTATAAGGTATGGTCTACACCTTGTAAATCCGTAATTGTAAAGTTAGGAGCCTGTGCATAGGATGCTAACTGGGCTTTCGCATTTGATGGGAATAAACCCAAAATAGCAACTGCCAGTAAAAGTAATTTTGTTTTCATAATGACTATTGTTTTTTAATGTTCGGGGTGCAATCTATAACAAAGTTTTCATCTCGCAAAAAAAATTTTTAATAAACGGTTTGTGTGGCTATTTTCGCATTCATATAAAAAAGAATGATCATGAAAAAACTTACATTATTTATTCTATGTCAATTTGCCATCATTTTGACAGGATTTGCACAAATAGAATTTAGCTCAAAACGGGATACTTGTATCTTAGAGAATGGAGTAGAACATAAAGCTGAAATCACGCTATACAATAATACGTCAACCGATTACGGGGTGAGCTGGAGAACAATTAGCTCTACTCTTTTGGATAATGACAGCACGGGGAATCATTGGAACATGCAGTATTGTGAATGTAACTTGTGTTATGCCAACGAATTCAAGGCACTACCTACTAGTGGAGTATGTGGGAACGGAATGCCTGCAGGTACCTCAAAAAAATGGTACTTAACGGTTGACCCAGCAGGTAATGCACTGGTAAATGCAGAATTTGTAGTGGAAGTTACGAATACAACTACCAAAGAAAGAGACACCCTTACGTATGTCGTATTATCTCCAAATTCAGTAATTGATCTAGTTAATTATGGTACCGTTTCTGCTTTTCCTAACCCAGTGAAAAACGAATTAAATATCCAATACAGCTTACAAAACGTAACGGCTCCCGAAATAGTCATTTACAATACGGTAGGTACAGTGGTCAAAAACATTAAAATCACAGACCCTCAAGGCACAGTAATCATAAATACTTCCAATTTACAAAACGGTATGTACTTTTATGTACTTCGAGCTAGCGGAAAGCAATTAACTTCTGATAAATTCAATGTAGTTCACTAAGAGGTCAACTCATCAACATCTTCACTAAAGCCGGAACACCTGTTCCGGCTTTTTTATTTACTTATCATTTTATATTGGTATATCTCACCGACCATTGGCCTTTCTAAATAAATTGGAGATGGCATCGTTACCTCATCCATCCACTTAATCGTTAGAACTTCCTTTAAACTAATCCCTTTCTATGCGTAGGAAACATGCTTCCTAACATCGCTCCTATTTAATATTTATTCAGGGACATCTTCACCGCCAACTTTGAGATATTACGTATGAATTTGTTGCACACTTGAAGCCTTTACTTGTTCGTTCCCATCCGCTAACATTTGTGTAACAACATTGTATCAGATTTTTACTATCGTAAAACCAAGGGGTAGTCAGCGGTTATAAAATCCACCATAATTCTTTCGACTTTTCCTTGATTACAAAATTTAAAACCAAGATTAGGATTCACTTTACACCCCCTCAGGAGAAGTTACCTCATCTGTGCAGTAATTATATTAGAGCTCATTCGAATCACTAAATGTCATCTATCCAATTCCCATGCTTTTTTATGAAGCCGTTTATTCAATTATTATCCTTTTAAGGCTATAAAAATTTTAAACACAAAAAAAGGGTCATTCGTTTTCACGAATGACCCTTTAGATAAAGTAATACTATTATTATTTCTGGATCACCAATCTTACTACAGAAGATTTAGTTTCAGAAGATACTTCCACAAAATAAATACCATTGTTTAAACCCGAAGTATGTAATACTATTCTATTAATACCGGCAACTAAAGCTTGGTTATTTAATGTCAATACATTTTTACCTACCGTATCAAATACCTTAACGGTTACATTTTTAGACTCTGTAGAGGTTAAAGATAAAGTTGAATTATCTACAGATGGATTTGGAAATAACGTAATTTCATTAGAACCAAATAACTCTTGAACACCCAGTGGAAACCCAAAGGCGTTAATGTTATCTAAATATAAAGTATTCCCATCACCACTACCTGTAACTACAAATTTCAATATTGCATCACCTGTTTGGTCTAAATCCCCTAAGTTGATAGAAGCTGTAGCCCATTCAGTTGGTGTAGGATAATACGTGTTTGAAGTAGATGGACCTGTAACTAAATCGGCACCTGATTTAGAAAATACACTTGCCCAAGTAGATCCACAATCAGAAGAAACAAATACTTCTAATTTATCGGTTAGATCATCATTCAATCCAGCACAAGCGTAATCGAATTCCAAACTAGAATTAGTGATTCCGCTAAAGTCCACTTTAAAAGTTGTAATTTCATTTTTAACCCCTGCAGCCATACGGTATAATCTATGTCTAAAGCTTTGAGCTGAGTTTCCATACCCACCAAGAGCGTTTGGAATATTTTGAAAAGAAGTTTCGGAAATAACAAAGTGCTCCGCACTCGCTACCATAGCCGCATTATCCCACATCTCTTCTCTGTCTGAATAGGATTCGAAATCTTCTGTAAAAGAACTTCCGATCGAATTAGGGGCAATGGTCATAAAAGTAGAACTTGAAGAGCTATTGTTCCCAGTCACAATTTCTAATTCGGTAGAACTCGTTAATTGAACATCAAACTCCAAAGAGTGTGCGCCACCTCCTGATAAATTAGCAGCAGCGAATGTATGTACGATACTCGAACCACCGGCCAACGGAGTAGAAACCGTTTCCGTAACTAAAGCGCCACCATCTAAAGAATAACTTACAGAATACCCAGAACAAGCTGCGGTCTCATTATTCATGATATTCACTTTTGGAGTAATAGACCCAGCACATAAACTAGTTGGAGTTACCGTCTGATTTTCCGTTTCTAAATCTACCAATATTGTTCCTGTAGGTACCGTAAAGGTAACAGGACCTTCATTACCTGACACTACTTCCTGTTGCCCCTCAACGATGTAACCAATAACTTGTAAATTACCCATTTCAACTGGAACTCCGTTAATATCAGTAGGAATATTCCACATATATTGTTTCGTTACCGTAGTCCCCATTGCAGTAGTGGTAATTACGTCCCCCCATTGCCCTGTGATTAAATGACGTAACATATGTCCATGGTTATAATTTCCATTTGGTAATATATTCCCCGGATTAAAACTTGATGCCCCGGTTTGAGGTCCCTCTACATTGTTTTGAGTGACCGCTATATTAATATTTACAGAACTCGCACCAGCAGCTGTGAAATAAGCTTCAAAGTCAACCGTCATCACACGAGTAGCGACATCAATATCAGCTTGTAAAGCCACATTCACATACGATGGTTGCCCAAGAATTGTGGATGCAGAAGCGGACCAAAGAGTTCTACTAAGGGCGGTATTACTCCCAGAAAAAACATGTCTATTCACCGTTCCTGATGGATATCCGGTTAGACCTGATTGCCCTGCTAATGCGGTCCCGAAATTTGTTCTAAAATCAGGTTGTCCAGCGCTAGGAACTGCATAACTCCCCGCATGAATATTAATTAAGAAAACATCCGTTGGATTAGCGGAACGAATTTGTTCCGCTCTTAAATGTCCATCGGGACAATAAGTACATTTTATACCGGTAAACTCCTCCAAAATAACTTTTTTATTTTCTGGGGTTGTACTAGCAGGTAATTGAGCAAATGCACCGAAACCGATGAAAACACTCGCTAAAGAAAGTAATGTTTTTTTCATAATGATAAAAATTTATTGAGAAACATATGTATAACAGGTGGCAAAATAACACCTTAGACATTTCTGCGCAAATTTCATTACAAATTAACTGTTAGAAATTTTGTCTCCTTTACGATTTGTTACTGATAATCTATACTTGACACTCCTTGTATTTTATCGTAAATTGCGCCACGCAAGATCAAAAAAAACACTTTAACAAAAAATATGATGCTAAAAAAACTACTATTAATTCTTACCCTATTTATTTCATTTAGTGGTATGTCTCAATTATCATTCGATACAGATTCAGCCTATGTAACCATGGAGCCTGGAACTGAAAAGTATTGTAAAATCTATTTAACGAATGAGGGAACTACTCCAGCTATGTTAGAATGGAGGTTATTGAGCTCCACAATGAAGGACTTTGGAAATCCAGACGGTACCTGGAGACTTGGCTTTTGTGATTGTAGACAATGTTACAGCAATGATTTTTCGGAGGTAATAGACACGAACACTTGTTTAACCCCTTTAGACACAGGAGCCACAAAAGATTGGTATATGTTAGTTGATCCAGGATCTGTTTCTATGAGAAATGCAGAATGGATAATAGAAGTACATAACGTAACGGAAGGTACGTACGATACTCTTTCATACTTCTTCCTTCCAGAGCCTTCATCTATTAACAAAGTAACGGTGAATGCGGATGTATCGAGTTACCCAAATCCCGCCAAAGATGAATTTATTGTAGACTATCAGCTGACGAATATATCCACTCCCGTATTGGTTATTTATAACCTCGTTGGAGGTAGAGTAGCTACCTATCCATTGAATTCTAGAACGGGTGTTCAAAAAGTGAATACTTCTGAAATGGATAACGGTTTATATTTTTACACCATCGAAGAAAACGGACAACGTTATTTTACGCAGAGATTCAATGTAATTCATTAAAAGGTAATCTCATTAATTTTCTAACCAAAGCCGGAACTGCAGTTCCGGCTTTTTCTTTATACACTCGTATTTTACGGTTTGTTGAAATTTCTTCTGCTTTGGGATCCACTAAATAAATTTGACAAGAATCAGAAACCTCATCCATCAACCCGGCTGCTGGATAAACATTCAAACTCGTTCCAATCACCAGTAACACATCTGCTTGAGCACATTTATGAGCTGCGGTCATTATTAAAGGTACTTCCTCTCCGAACCATACAATATTAGGTCTTAGCTGTTCTCCCAATGCATTAACATCTCCCAATTGAATGGGTTTCGTTCCAATTTCTATCACCTCATCTACCGAAAACTCACCTCTCACCTGAGTTAACTTTCCATGAAGATGTAACACTTGTGAAGATCCACCTCGTTCGTGCAAATCATCCACATTTTGGGTAATCACCGTCACTTCATATCTGGCTTCCAAATCAGCCAAAGCAATATGTGCCAAATTTGGAACTGCGACATCCAATTCAGATCGTCTATGATTATAGAAATCCAAAACTAATTTGGGATTGCTTCGCCATGCCTCTGGGGTAGCCACATCTTCTACACGATGATTATTCCAAAGCCCATCCGAATCTCGAAAGGTTTTAAGGCCACTCTCTGCGCTTATTCCAGCACCCGACAATATGACAATATTTATTTTTTTCACACTATTCAATAGTAATTAATTTCATTAACCCATGAAAACTTCCACACCTAGGAAACACCAATTTACAACACAAAACCAACAACTTAGCTCAAAATTAATTACTTTTAAATCTGAAAACCCCGTTTATTATGCTAATAAAAACGTATGGATCCGCAGTTTATGGCATCGATGCTCAAACCATCACCGTTGAAGTAAATATTGGCGCAGGTGTAAATTACTTTTTAGTTGGTTTACCCGATAGCGCTGTTAAAGAAAGCCAACAACGAATTGATGCCGCTCTAAAAAACAATGGTTATAAAATCCCCGTAAAAGGGATCACCATAAATATGGCTCCCGCCAATATTCGTAAAGAAGGGAGCGCATACGATTTGACCTTGGCCATGGGTATATTAACGGCTACCGAACAAATTGAAGCTCCTGATATTGCTACATACATTATTATGGGTGAACTTTCACTGGATGGAAATTTACGTCCCATCCGAGGGGCATTACCTATTGCTGTTCAAGCTCAAAAAGAAGGCTATGCAGGATTTATTTTACCATTTCAAAACGCCCCTGAAGCAGCGGTTGTTCAAGGTTTAAAAGTATATGGAATTAAAAATATTTCCGAAGCCATTGGTTTCTTTACCGGAAAGGAGAAGTTAGAACCTACCGAGGTAGATTTAATGGATTCATTTAACGAAAACTCCGAGTTATTTAATGTGGATTTTGCAGATGTAAAAGGCCAAGAAACCGTAAAGCGTGGACTCGAAATTGCCGCAGCAGGTGGGCATAACGTGATAATGATTGGTCCCCCAGGGGTAGGGAAAACCATGTTGGCCAAACGAATCCCTACCATATTGCCCCCTTTAACCTTGGAGGAAGCGCTGGAAACAACCAAAATTCATTCGGTTTCAGGACTATTAGGTAAAGCGACTTCTCTAATAACCACCCGCCCTTTTAGGCATCCACATCACACGGTTAGTGATGTGGCATTAGTTGGAGGTGGATCAAATCCGAAACCTGGCGAAATTTCTTTAGCTCATAATGGCATTTTATTTCTAGATGAACTTCCCGAGTTTAAACGAACCGTACTGGAGGTTATGCGGCAACCATTAGAGGATCGGTATGTAACTATTTCAAGAGCTATGATTACGGTAGATTTTCCGGCTTCGTTTATGTTAGTCGCCTCCATGAACCCGTCTCCTAGTGGGGGTTTTTATGATGCAGCCACATCTCCTGATAGTGAACAATCGGTCAGACGATATTTAAACAAAGTCTCCGGCCCACTCATGGATCGAATTGATTTGCATTTGGAAGTAAGTGGGGTGCCGTACGAGGAACTTAGAAAAAGAACGGATGGTGAAAGCAGTAAATCCATAAGAGATCGTGTGATAAAAGCCAGGACTTTACAAAACAAGCGCTATCAAGATTTAGATAATGTATTCTGTAACGCCCAATTAGAGCCTAAGCAAATGAAGGTATGGTGCTTGGTAGATGACTTGGGCGAACAACTTTTAAAAAATGCGGTAGAGCGGCTTGGATTTTCGGCCAGATCGTATAATCGTATTCTAAAAGTAGCACGTACTATTGCAGACTTGGAAGGTATCGAAAAAATACAAGCCAACCATATAGCCGAAGCCATCCAATACCGATCATTGGATCGGGATGGTTGGTTGGGGTGAACCAAAGCCTGTAACCCTCCGCCAGGGGCTCACTCTCCATCAGGGGCTCACTCTAGTGAGACCCTGATGGAGAAAAAACAACAAGATGAAATTCGAAAACCACCAACTTTACCACATTTACAACCAAGGCAACAACCGTAGACGAATATTCTTCCAAAGGAAAAATTATCTGTTCTTTGTAGAAAAAATAAAGCGTCACATCTTACCCTATGCAGATATTTTAGCCTGGTGTTTAATGCCCAATCACTTTCACTTTATGATTTACGTAAAGACGGTGGAATTACCCATTGCTGCCTATTTAAAAACTAGAACCCTAAATGAATCTATTGGAATTATGCTTCGATCCTATACCCGAGCTATTAATCTTCAACAAGGTTTTAGCGGGTCTTTATTCCGTAAAGAAACGAAAGCTTCCTGTTTAAGCGAAATGACAAAAATTACACCCGCTTTTATTAATTCTAAAGCGGGAACGAAAATCAATATTGAAAATATCGAAACTCAGTATCCTAAAACCTGTTTTAGATACATCCATGCAAATCCAACAAAAGCAGGGCTCGTACAAAAAGATGCAGATTGGGAATATTCATCGGCTCGAGATTACAATGGTTCTAGTAATGATGGATTCGTAAATAAGAACAGAACTTTGGCGTTATTTGATTTTGAATCATAACGGAGCAATCCGTGGCACTACTATTTTTTGCAAACAAAGACCATGTTACTCCTCCTTTAAACTCCTCAAAAAAGGACTACCCATTTATCTTCTTGCTAATTGGGATTCTTCTTCCATCTTGTAATCCCTCTCCTCCAGAAAGACCTCTAGTGGAATTGAGTAAACAATACTCACCAGATTCCACTTATGTAGTTTATTCCTACTATGAAGAAAGTGCCATGGTCTTTGGTTCGGCAAAATCGGAACTGAAGTTGGCATTTAGAGATGAAGAATTTGATCGTAGTTTACCTGAATTAAATGGTTTTCAGTTAGTACACTGGAATGGAGACACTTCCTTGACCCTCGCAAAACACTTTTTATACTCTGATGGCCAAACCACTAACCAAGAGAAAACAACCCACAAAATTATACAGGGTCTAAACGTGGTCACCGTTACCCACACAAAAGGAAGAGGGTGGTTGTACGAAACTGAATTAGGATCCGTCAAACAGTTCAAAATTACTTTCGTATTCAATGCTATTTTATGATTCTTTGAAAAGATCCTGTTTTCCATTTACAAATTCTCCTTTGTCAAACAAAAGGAAGCGACCCAATTCGTTTTCCTGACCCTCAAAATCAGGGCCTACTAATTCTTTTAAAAACAGCTGGGTTAATTTTTGACAATATCGCTTGTTGTAATACTGATGGTTCGCAATGAAAATAGGGGATTTGGAATGATTTTGAATTTCCATCATTTCCATATCATAATAATCGGCTACCACAAACAGGTCGTAATTATTTTCCGAACAATACTTTTGACAAGATAATATGGAAATACAGGCAGATCCATGACACCTTGGGCCCCATATATACACCACGGAGGTGTCTGATTTAGAGATACAATCCTTTAATTGTTTTCCATTTATGGCGTATATCTTCTGATCATTTTCAAGGTCAGAAATTGCTTCTTTCGGGTCTACAAAAACCACTTGCTCTATTTCCTTTTCAGACAGGGTTTCATACCCTATATAAAACCCATGAGATTCTGTAATTACTTTGCAGCTCATTACTAGAAAAGACATGACCAGTACTATTATTAGTTTATTCATAAGTGTTCGTTTTAATTATTTTGATTTTAAAAAAAACGTACTATCCTCAAAAGAAAAAGTTGTTAATGATGAGTATATTGTAAAAGAAAAAGCACCTGTTTTTAACTGGGTCTTGTTGAATGAAAAAAAAAGTATCGGAGGTCTAAACGTTATAAAAGCTGTCACAAATTATAGAGGCAGAAAATATATTGCATGGTATAGTGACAAATATCTCATCCGATTTGGACCCTGGAAATTTTCTGGACTACCAGGTTTAATCGTAGAGGTTTATGACGAAACAAAGAGGTATCATTGGAAAATGAAATCGATTCGAAAAAACAAAACAGAAAAAAACAATTTTAATGTTGATTTTGATTCAATAAAAGAAATCAGCATAAAAGAATATGTCGTGTTGAGATATGATAAAAAAATCGAACTAATTAATAGGTCAAAATTACCAAGAGGCACAAAAGTAGAAGTTGGAAAAATTAATAGAAATGGAATTGAATTAGTATTTGAATGGGAAGAAGAAAAGAAAAAGCAATAAAATTAAGCACTTTAATAGTTACTCTATTTATCGCTTTAAATTTTTCTTACGCGCAAACTAAAATTTCAGGAGTAATTACAGATATAAATAAAACACCTTTGTACTCTGTAAATATACTTTTAAAAGACAGCATTGATAGTTCTATTTTAGATTACAGCCATTCAGAAACGTTCGGTAAATATGTTTTAAAAACAACCCAAAAAGGGACTTTTAATTTGTTTTTCTCTTCATTAGGTTTTGAATCTAAAACGAT
>MAAC01015474.1_pt1 | contig 22417 bp, 16 predicted proteins | sample 1115981 | NCBI WGS metagenome assembly MAAC01 (sample SAMN04961126, study PRJNA320927) | seawater metagenome | isolation source: sample BD02T64 sea water enriched with oil for 64 days | place: USA:Gulf of Mexico | collected 2013-07-27
ATGCGCTGAGCCCAAAAGACGTTAAAGATTGTGTTGCCCAATTTAAGGGCGATGTAACCCAGTATAATTCAGAAAATGCGATTCGGGATTTTGATGCGATTCGTTCAGCATTAGGTCATGAAAAGCTGAATATTTATGGCGGTTCATACGGCACCCGTGCTGGCTTGGTTTACATGCGCATGTTTCCTCAGTCGCTCGAAAGTGTGGTATTAGATTCGGTTGGCCCTATTGAAGTGCCTATTGGCATGTTTGGTCTAAGTGGTGCGCGATCTTTTGAACTCTTGCTTGAAAACTGCAAAAACAGTGAGTCTTGTCATAAAGCTTTTCCTAATTTAGCCGAAGAATTTCAGACGGTAAAAGCACGATTAGCTAAAGAAGTGGTAAGCATTGATATCTTGCATCCCCGTTTAGGCACCCCGACAAAATTGGTTATTGATGACACTAAATTTACTGGTAACTTACGTTTTCAGCTCTACGGTATGGAAGGGCGCTCTATGGTGCCATTGGTTATACATCAAGCCTTTTTAGGAAACTTTCAGCCACTCATCGGCTTAATGGCACGTACAGAAGGGGAGCAACTCGTTTATAACGGCTTACTTTTCAATATTGTCTGTAATGAAGACATACCAAGGGTATCAGAAGCAGATAAAGCTAGTGATGCGGGCAATAACTTTGATGGCAAAGATAGTCAATTAGCATGGGATATGGTTTGCCCATTCTTCCCTAAATACCGCCCGAGTGAATACTTTTACCAAAGTGTTACCGCCGATATTCCAACCTTGATTTTATCAGGTAATTTAGATCCAGTGACACCACCAAGTAATGGTGAATATTCAGCGAACTCATTACCTAATAGTCATCATATTGTTGTTGAAAATGCTTCACATACGGTGGCAATGAGTACCTGTGCTAGCGATATTATTAATGAATTTTTAACCAGTAAAATGCCGAAAGCACTCGATGAGTCGTGTTTAAAAGATATTCCTCAAGAAAGCTTTATGACCAGTGTTAATGGTATTCAATAGAGCGCTTGTATTTGCGGCATGAACAAGGAAAAAATAATGATAGAAGTAAATAATTTACACAAAAGTTTTATTGATAAAAAAGACAAGAAGAATACCGTAAAAGCACTTGATGGACTTTCTTTCACCGCAAAGGATGGTGAAATTACCGGCATTTTAGGTCCAAATGGTGCCGGAAAAACAACGTGTTTACGCACCTTATATGGTCTGTTATCAGCAGATGAAGGTTTTGCTACCATCGATGGTATTAGCGTGACGGATGAACCACTTGCGGCACGTGCAAAATTAGGTATTTTTCCCGATAAGTTTGGTTTGTATGAACGCCTTACCGCTTATGAGCAAATCGACTATTTTGCTAGCCTTCATGGCATGTCAGGGAAATCTAAAAAACAAGCGATAGAACAAGTGATTGATGACTTAGAGTTAGCTGATTTAGCGCATCGCAAAACGGTAGGGTTTTCTCAAGGGCAACGCATGAAAGTGACGTTAGCTCAGGCGTTAGTACACCAGCCGCAAAACTTTGTACTTGATGAGCCTACTCGTGGTTTAGATGTAATGAGTACCCGTATTTTGCGGAATCATTTAGCTAAATTTAAAGCAAAAGGGCACTGTATTTTGTTTTCATCGCACGTCATGCAGGAGGTTGCAGCTTTATGTGATCGAGTCATCATTGTTGCCAATGGCACGTTGGCTGCTCAAGGAACGCCACAAGAGTTATGTGAGTTAGCAGGTGAGCAGAATTTAGAAGAAGCCTTCGTTAAATTAATTGGTTCAGATGAAGGGGTAGCAGCATAATGAGTCATGACTTAATCCAGTTAAAAGCATTAGTGATAAAAGAGTACCGGGAAGCTTTTCGCGATAAGCGTGCGCTGATGGTTGCTTTGATGATGGCTATCTTAGCGCCTATCGGCATTATGGTGATGTCAAAGATCATGATCGAAAAATTGGTGGATGAGCCGCCTGTTTATATTAAGTTTATTGGCACTGAACACGCACCTAAATTAATAAAGCATTTTGCAGACAGTAATTTATTAGATTTTGCCGATGCCCCAATAGATGAACAGGCAACTTGGGCACAACGTAATATCACTATTGAAATTCCAACCGATTATGCAACAGATATGGCGGAAGGAAAGCCAATAAAATTGCATTTACAAGCTGACTTTACTGATAAAGCTGTTCAGCCTCCAGTAAGAAGGATCAACAATGCGGTGCGTAACTTTTCTATGGCTATTGGTTATAAACGGTTACTACTTCGTGGCGTAGATGTGCGGCTATTGAATCCTGTTCAATTAGTTGAGCAAGATACGGCAAAGCCTGACGCAACCTTTATGCTAATTTCTATGATGCTTGGTATTTATTTAATGTTAGCTGCATTTATGTCTGGTTTATCAGTCGCTATTGATTCGAGCGCTGGTGAGCGTGAGCGTAATGTGCTTGAAATGTTGCTTTGCCAACCCGTGAGTACAATGAAAATAGTACTAGCGAAACTGATAAGTGCTTCAACAGTGGCAGTCATTGGCGTATTACTTATATTGATACTTACCTCGGTCTCAGTGGGCTTCGTTGACTTAACAAAAATAGGTGCAACCTTTAGTTTGGATATGTCGACTGCTGCGGTTTTGTTGTTATTACTATTACCTATTTGTTTTTTTGCATCAGCATGTCAATTATTCGTGGCTTTTCAAACAAAGAGCTTTAAAGAAGCACAATCGACAGTAGGTATACTTATTGGTATTCCTGCTTTCATCCCTTTTGTAATCTCTATGATGGATGATCGCCCTCAGTGGCTAAATTGGCTGCCAATTGCAGGTCAATCTATGATGATCGAAAATATCTTTAAAGGTGTTGACGTTGATTGGTTAGCCGTTTTTGCGACGAGTGGCGTGACTATCGCTATCACAGTTGCCTTAGTCTTAGCGTTAGCTAAAAAACTGCAATCAGAAAAAGTAGTGATGGCATTAAGTTAAGCCTATAGCCAAACTACATGAAGATGCAGGTTTCAGCTGGAGTTAAAAACGCCTTTAGGCAAGGCATTGATTGAAGAGAAGGATTATTCCCTTGTCGAAATCAATAACATGGCTTAAAACGTTTATAAACTAGCCCTATGGGTATACCTGAGTGAACCATGCTCTTCGTTGCCTCCTTTTTTAAGAGGATAGCCCTTAATAAAATGAAGCGCCTTGATCATGAATCACTCAGGCATCTTGAAATGCGCACCTTCAAGTAGCTTGGGTATATAGCGACATTGATGATAAAATGACAACCTCACAGTAAATGTTATGTTAAATTTAAGTAAATTAATCATAACGAAAGCAGACATTTTTTATGCCGCAGTGCATAGAATAGACTGTCAGGAAAACGTATTGGATTGTTATTCAGTAGAGCCACAGGTTGTGGATCATCAAGTCGTATTTACCCAGTGGATGACGGAGCATGAAAAGCTTTTGCGTCATATCATTACCGGCTTTGAAGCAAAAGTTGCTATTCAAGATGAGCTCTTTCAAGAGATCGCATTAAATATTTGGCGAGCCTTGCCTAAATTTCGACAAGACTCTGCGGTAAAAACCTTTGTGGCACGTATTGCCCACAATGTTTTAGCGACACACGTTGCTAAAGCAGTCAAAACGATTAAAGTTGAGCAAGATTTAAGTAATATTAGTGTGGAAGTTGAAAGAGATGAGCGTCAGCCTACGCCTTATCAATCACTTAACCGAAACCAACGGCAACAAAAGCTAGCCGAAGCCATTCGTCAGTTAAAACTTGAGCAACAGCAGGTGATAGTACTTGCCTTAGAAGGCATGAGTTACCAAGAGATTGCCGAGGTTTTAGCCATTACAACAAACCTAGTTGGTGTACGATTACAGCGTGCTAAACAAGCATTAGCTAAAATGTTGGAGGCCTTATGAGTAAAGATAAATTGTCTGGAAATTATCAAGGCGCTCATGAAGAAACTGATACTGCCTCAAGTAGTCAGTCAGAACTGTCGAATGTGCTTGATGAACAATGGCTCAGCCTTAGCCAAGATTGGCAAAGTCAGCCTTATGAAAAAACAGATATTCAAGCTTTATTAGTACAAACTAAAAAACGTACCTTGTTAGCAAAATCTTTATTAGTGATTGATGTTATTGCTACGCTAGGGCTAATCATTGCACTATTAGTGGGCCTGTATCAAGGCGATTGGGGAACGGCAACTATTACTTACCTTGCATTTGGAGCTATAACCTCAGTTGTCTTTGTTTATTATGAAATTAAAATACGTTTACGTATTTGGCAGCACAGTTGTGATAGTCCTGATAAAGCGGTTGCTAATGCTATTGCAGGAGTCGAGTCGTCAATTAAATATATTAAACTAATTAAGCTGTCGTGCTGGTTATTGTTTCCAGCAGTTAATTGGTACATCTACACCATGATTGGTGAATCAGAAAAATCACCTTGGCCGCCTTACTTTGTTATCAATATTATCATTGTCAGTTTGTGGTTGGTCAGTCATTGGTTCCATATAAAACGCACAAAAGAGTTGAGCCAACTTAGCTTAATCTAGTTATGTTTTCTCTGGCAATAGAGGCATAAATATAATTTTTATCTTTGTGAAGCCAAGTCTTAAATCACTTCCGTTAATCAATATAATCACTAATAATAGATCTGCCTTGCTAGTGCTTAAATAACATTACTTTGCTCCATTAATAATTTGAGTTTTCCTTGGGTTGTTGTTTATTATTCGGCTATTTGTTTTGTTTTCTGTTTTAAATTCGTTGTAACTTGCTTTTTTATTAGTTATAGTCTGTTTGCTTGCTTTGGTGAAAACTTTTATTGTGCTGTTAAGTTCAGTAGCTTAACAACTTACGCTATAAAAGAGTGCGAAATGCACTAAGGCTAGCCCGTTTTGCCGTGTACATACAGGCAAAAATCAGGCAAAATACCGCCACTAATTTTTGTGTGTCCAAGTTAACTAAACTAAGTAGGTAACTAGGGCACCGTTTGCAGCCTTGGGCTGAAATACTTAAGGAATAAAACATGTTTACTCGTGATATGAATATTGCTGATTTTGATCCAGAACTTTATCAAGCAATGAGCAATGAAGTTGTTCGCCAAGAAGAGCACATTGAATTAATTGCTTCTGAAAACTACTGTAGCCCGCGTGTACTTGAAGCTCAAGGTTCACAACTTACTAACAAATACGCAGAAGGTTACCCTGGTAAGCGTTATTACGGTGGTTGTGAATATGTTGATGTCGCTGAGCAATTAGCTATTGACCGTGCTAAAGAATTATTTGGTGCTACTTATGCTAACGTACAGCCTCATGCTGGTTCACAAGCTAATGCAGCAGTTTTCCAAGCATTAGTTAAGCCTGGCGGTAAAGTGTTAGGTATGAGCTTAGCTCATGGTGGTCACTTAACTCATGGTTCACATGTTAATTTTTCTGGAAAATCTTATGAAGCTATTCAGTATGGTTTACACCCTGAAACTGGCGATATCGATTACGAAGAATTAGAACGTTTAGCTGTAGAGCACAAGCCAGAAATGATTATTGGTGGTTTCTCAGCATTCTCAGGTGTTGTTGACTGGGCACGTATGCGTACGATTGCTGATAAAGTTGGCGCTTACTTCTTTGTTGATATGGCTCACGTTGCTGGCTTAATTGCTGCAGGTCTTTACCCTAACCCAGTTCCACATGCGCATGTTGTAACTACAACTACGCATAAAACATTAGCTGGCCCTCGTGGTGGTTTAATTGTTTCAGGTTGTGATGATGCTGCTATTTATAAAAAATTAGACAGTGCTGTTTTCCCTGGTGGTCAAGGTGGCCCATTAATGCATATCATTGCAGCAAAGGCTGTTGCATTTAAAGAAGCATTATCTCCAGAGTTTAAAGCGTACCAAGAAGGTGTTTTAGCTAACGCTTTAGCCATGGTAGAAGTACTACAAGATCGTGGTTACAAAGTCGTATCTAACGGTACTCAAAACCACTTATTGTTACTTGATTTAATCGATAAAGATATTACTGGTAAAGATGCTGATGCCGCGTTAGGTAGAGCACACATTACAGTGAACAAAAACTCAGTGCCAAATGATCCTCGTTCTCCATTTGTTACTTCAGGTCTACGTTTAGGTACTCCAGCGATTACTCGTCGTGGTTTTGGGACTGAAGAAACTAAGATATTAACTGGCTTAGTTTGTGACATTCTTGATGATATTGAAGATGAAGAAGTTAGCAAACGTGTGCAAGCACAAGTTAAAGAATTATGTGCTCGTTTCCCTGTTTACCAAAAGTAAATGCTGGAATGAAAAACTAATTCACTAATATCAGTGAATTTATATTAAAATGGTCGCCTTGAGCGGCCATTTTTTTTGTCCGTAAACTTAGCTTAATCTCCGTAGGTAAATCATGTATTGTCCATTTTGTTCAGCGAATGACACTAAAGTCATCGATTCACGTTTAGTTTCTGATGGTCATCAAGTTAGGCGTCGTCGTGAATGTTTAGCATGTCACGAACGTTATACTACCTTTGAAAGTGCTGAATTAGTGATGCCAAGAATTATAAAACGTGATGGTAGCAGAGAACCGTTTAATGAAGATAAAATGCTAAGTGGTTTGACGCGCGCACTAGAAAAACGCCCTGTAAGCATGGAACAAATAGAATTGGCGGTAAATAAGTTAAAGTCTCAAATGCGTGCCACTGGCGAGCGAGAGATTACCAGTGGAATGTTAGGCGATTTAATTATGGCACAACTTAAAGAATTAGATAAAGTTGCCTACTTACGTTTTGCCTCTGTTTATTTATCCTTTGAAGATATTAGTGAATTTGCCGATGAGATCACACGATTAGGTAAAGAAAAAAACGGTAGAACTAAAAAAGTTAAACCAGCAAAAATGGCTAAATAATATGATAATACAAGGGGATATGAACAAGTCAGTATTTACTAAACATGATTTTACCGAACAAGATCATAAGTTTATGTTAAGAGCGATTTGTTTAGCTAAACAAGGGCACTTCACAACGACTCCCAACCCTAGAGTTGGTTGTGTGTTGGTAAGCTACAAAGAGGGGAACGGCCGCGTTATTGGTGAAGGTTATCATCAAAAGGCAGGGCAAGGGCATGCCGAGGTTAATGCGCTAGCACAAGCAAAAGCAAATAACTTTTCCTTATTAAAAGGGGCTACCGCCTATGTCACTCTTGAGCCTTGCAGCCACTTTGGTCGTACACCACCATGCGCACAAGCATTAATTGATGCTGGTGTGAGCCAAGTTATCGCTGCCATGGTTGATCCCAATCCACGAGTGTCGGGTAATGGTTTAGCTATATTAGAAAAGGCGGGCATTACGGTTAAATCTGGTTTGTTAGAGCAAAGTGCTAGGCTGCTTAACATCGGTTTTATACATCAGATGGTTAATAAGCTTCCTTATGTACGCTGTAAATTAGCAGCAAGTCTCGATGGAAAAACAGCCATGGCCAGTGGTGAAAGTAAGTGGATTACCTCTGCAGACGCACGACAAGATGTTCAGCGATTACGAGCACAGAGTTGCGCAATTATTACCGGTGCAAATTCAGTGCTTTTTGATAACGCTAAGATGACGGTACGCTGGTCTGAGCTGGGTGAGTTGAAAAATAATTACCCACCGGAAACTCTTCGCCAGCCATTACGCATTGTTATCGATAGTCAGAATAGGTTAACGCCAGATCTGGCATTATTTGAACATGAGTCGCCAATTTTGCTTGTTAATGGCATAGCGCAAGACGATGTTGAAAATAAAGTTGAGTCAGATCTTGAAAACTTACCAAAATGGCCTCATTTCGTAGAACAGGTGCAATTACCTTTGGTGAAGAACGCTCAAGGTAAATTGAAAATAAATTTAAAGGCTTTGTTAGAGTATCTAGCCAAGCAAGGGCTCAATGATATTTTAATTGAGTCGGGGGCACAATTAAGTGGTGCCTTTATTGAGCAAAATTTAGTTAATGAACTTATTCTTTATCAAGCCCCTAAACTAATGGGTGGCGATGGAAAAAGTTTAGTGGAAATGTCTTCAATTTCAAAGTTAAACCAAGCCAAGGCATTAACCATAAGTGATATTCGAATGGTCGGTGGGGATATCCGCATCACTAGCAAACTTACACAACATTAAATAGAGAAGTCTATGTTTACAGGAATTATCGAAGCTGTTGGCTCTATAACAGCCATCAATGTTAATGCCCAAGGTGCTCGTTTAGTTATTGATACTAATAGCTTGGACATGAGTGATGTTAAACTGGGTGACTCCATTGCAACTAATGGTATTTGCCTAACGGTAGTTGATTTTGATAAGAGCAAGAGTAATGGCAGTTATAGTGCTGATGTATCTAATGAAACACTGCAGCGTACTGGTTTTGCCAACTATAAGGTTGGCAGTAAAGTAAACCTAGAAAAAGCAATGTTGGCTAGTACACGTTTTGGTGGACATATGGTTTCAGGCCATGTAGATGGCGTTAGTGAAATATTAGCCATTAACAACAATGGTAATAGTATTGAGTACTGGTTAAGTATGCCAAAAGAATTAGCGCATTATATTGCTGAGAAAGGCTCAGTGACTATTGATGGCACTAGCTTAACGGTGAATTCACTTGCTGAAAATGGGGCAAAGGGGAAATTTCGATTAACGATAGTGCCACACACGGTAAAAGAAACCATCTTTGCTGAGTACCAAGTAGGAAGTAAAGTAAATATTGAAGTGGACTTAATAGCTCGCTACTTAGAACGGTTATTGACTAAAAACAATGATAGTGAGCATGCAACTAAGTCGAACATTAGCGAATCCATGTTAGCTAAAGCAGGTTTTATTAAGTAACCTTTTTAGCAAAAAATGATAAATATTAGTGAAAGATTAAACGCTGAGTCCATCTACGTTATGAACTCATAAAATATCTCAATAAGAATAGTTAAAATAGGCTAACAGCATAGCTAGCCATTTAAAGAGGCCGAAATGAATTTAAATACCCCACAAGAAATCATCGCAGATATTGCTTTAGGCAAGATGGTTATTTTAATGGATGATGAAGACCGAGAGAATGAAGGCGACTTTATCATGGCCGCTGAAAAAGTGACCCCAGATGCAATAAATTTTATGGCAACTCATGGTCGCGGTTTAATTTGCATGCCAATGAGCCGTGAAAAGTGTGAAATACTCAAGCTACCATTAATGGTAGATAAAAATGATGCACAATTTAGTACTAATTTTACTGTTTCAATTGAAGCGGCAACAGGTGTAACAACCGGTATTTCTGCTGCTGATCGTGCAACCACTGTACTTGCGGCTGCAAATAAAACAGCAACTAATTTAAGCATTGTTCAACCTGGTCATATCTTCCCGTTAATCGCTAAAGATGGCGGTGTACTTAATCGCGCAGGTCATACTGAAGCGGGTGTTGATTTAGCGCGTATGGCGGGCTTCGAATCTGCTGCAGTTATTGTTGAGATCTTAAATGAAGATGGCACGATGGCACGTCGCCCTGATTTAGAAATCATTGCCAAAAAACATGATATTAAAATGGGCACTATTGCCGATTTAATTGAATTTAGAAATGCAACTGAAACCACGATTGAGCGCGTTTCTCAGTGTAAGTTACCAACGGCTTTTGGTGAGTTTGATTTAACGGTATTTAAAGATACGATTGATGGGCAAGCCCACTTTGCCTTAACTAAAGGTGAAATCAAAGCCGAAGAGCCTACGTTAGTTCGCGTTCACTTAGAAAACACCTTCAGAGACTTGTTATTTAGTCAGCGTGAAAGTGTTGCCACTTGGCCTATGGCGAGTGCGTTAGAAAAAATAGCGAAAGAAGGTGGTGTACTGGTCTTATTAGGCAAACACGAGTCGGCAGCTGAATTAATAAACTTGGTAGAAAAGTATGCCAAAGTAGATGCTGGTGAAACGGTTAAAGAAGTTAATCGCCACATAGGCTCGCGTAATGTTGGTGTCGGCTCACAAATTCTAGCAAATTTAGGTGTGAGTAAAATGCGTTTATTGAGCTCACAAACTAAATATCACTCATTGTCAGGTTTTGGCTTAGAAGTTGTAGAGTATATAGCTGACTAACGTTTTATTTCGTATTTTAGATTAATAAAAGGTGCTTATAATAAGCACCTTTTTTACTTTTATAGTTAGTGAAATGTGCTTTTTAAAAAGCATAGTGTCCTGAAAGCCCTAAAGAAAACTGCATAGCTTGCTCTATCTCGATATCATCAAGTGCAAAGGTAATAGCATACCACGAGCTACTATATTGTATTTCAGGAGAATAGTGCTCTAAATCTAACATAAACCTCAATGCACTATTTTCAAATTCAAATTCTACACCGGCATAATAAAAATTAACCTCTCCTTGTCGCTTATAGCGGGCAAGATAGCCTAAAGAGAAGCTCTCATTGATAGAATTTTCTACTTGATATTTGGCGATTAAATTAACTTGTTCAGGTAAGGTAAAATCAAAATCTTTAGCACCAAAAATACCACGGTATAGGGGTAAATATGACTTACCACCAAGGCTATTGATAAAAGTGCCATCTGTATCGACGTTACCTTGGCTAAAACCTAAGCTTTTCATGCTAAATTGTGTATATAAATCTTTAATATCAACGTCAATAATAAAGTTATCAGTTACTTGCCAATTGACAGCTAAATCAAGCGTTATCCCATAACCATCGGTTTCCCATTTATTTTTGTTATTAGTGTGTTTTAAGAAGTTTTTATCATTGTAATACTCAGTAATCTCGGCAGTTCCAGTAATATTATTATTATTATCACCAAAAATTTCACCGGTTATTTGAGACTCCCTGCTAGCACTAACATCCCAGTAACCTAGATTAATCTCAGTTGAAAATCCGTCAAATTGCCATTGATATCCAACCCTAAAACCATTACTACGTTGGTGATGTAATTGTAATGCAAGCTGATAACTGGCTCGTGTAGTCAGTGGTTGATCGGTACGCTCTAAATAAAAAGCTTGTGCAGTATCGGGATTAGTAAAGACAAAATAATCAATTCGGTGGGCAACATTAAACGATATGTTTTCCCAATAAGCTTTTAAGCCTGTTTCATTTTGAGTAAAGCCAATACTTGAATCTGTTGCTGGGGCTTGCTTCCACTCATCTTCAATAAGTTGTTTTATCGGTAAAATATTACTATAAGATTCACTTAATACATAAGCAGAAATATTATTATTGAATTGTTTATTATTAGCGTAACTTTTTTTTGCCCAAACAGTGCAAAATAAGGCAGTTAACGTAACAGCACAAAGTAAATTAATCTTCACTAATACTCCTTATTGGAAGAAAATGATCATTTGTTAGCTTATAAAAAATGCCAGTCATTGATGACTGGCATTTTAACTTAACCTAAACGACTATTGTTAAGTAGCTATTTGCGAAGCAAAGTTTATAAACTTTCTTCTTCTTGTATACCATCATTATCAATATCTGCATAAACAATAAAAATAGCGCCATCTCTATCTTCAATCGTTGCAGCAACAATAGCTGTTGGACCAACCAGGATTTGTCCTAGTACTTGTGTACCTGTAGCATCTTCGTCAGGTTCATTTAGTACTAATACTACACCATCAGCATTATTAGCTGTTAAGCGGCCTTCTACTTCGGTGTTGTAATGGGCAGTAAATGAACGTTGCGTATCTGCATCAGGTAAACGGTAGCTCATATCAAGATCAAAAGTACCCTCTTCAAGTGCGCTTCTTTCGCCTGATAGTTGTATTTTAACTTGGTAGTCACCTAGGATGGCTTCTAACGTTAGTGCTGCATTAATATCAAGGAAGCTCTCTTCGTCTTCTAATGAATTAGTAGCGTCAGCTGCTGTGTTGTATCCATCAAACAGGGTGGTACTATCAGCTGTCAATGCATTAACTTCCTCTTCTGACAAGGTAACATTGATGTTACCTATCTCATCGACATTCGTAGATAAATGTGACTGACGGGCATTGGTTACCCATCCTTTATAAGCATCTAAAGCATTGGAAACGGTAAACGGATTAAAAGGACTATGCCAGTCTAATTGCACCTCTGCATGGGAGTCTGCAAAATAATGAGACACATTCTCAGTAAGTGCAACGCCATTGGCATCGGTTAATACGCCTTCAGCATTGATGTACTCACTATATGTCACAGCTCTATTAAGATGGTCGGCAATACCATCACCATTCCAGTCAAAAGGGCTGATTCTATAGAGGCGATGGAAGTCGCCATCATCAGCATTGGTCGTCCTTAATATTACAACTTCTTCTACATCTAAGCCTATATCTTTAGTAACGTAAGTTCTACTATCTGAGAAACTAGAACCGTCACCATAAAGCGTTGTTCTATCAAATACAAAGTTTCCTGGGCTAGTATAATCTACGCTGTAAGTTCTGGTATTAGACTCATCGGTAACAGTTACCGTATTACTATCAGCACTTACCGCAATGGAAAATGCATCTTTAATTAATGGCTCTACTAAGTAAGCAGTAGGATTAAGTTCAGTAAATTTACCAGCAGCGATATCAGCCAGTTCTTCGTCATTAAAGAATACTTTTACAGTACCAACATCTTCTACATTTAAACTATAGCTATTACCCCACCAGCTAGTAATCGTTTGTGCCAATAACTCTGCACCATTATCAACGGTTAACGGATTAGCGATAAGCTCGTAGGAGTGATATTTCATAAAATCTTCAATCCTAGTGTAATTACCTATATGCTCAGCATTATCCCAAGATAACTGGCTACCATCAGTGTTTAATAAGTTACCGTTAGCATCCATCATAGAATCAAAGCTAGCGCCGTAACTAGTACCTTTAATATTATTTGAAATGAGTAGCTTATGAATAGTAAAAGCGTCAATTGTACCATCGGCATCAAAGTCTACAGGAGTTATCCGAATTGATTTTGCACCATAACTACTTTCTTCTTCACCGGTAATATAAGCACGTGTATAGCGAGTAGCTTCTTCGGTTGTACCTGATGGAGAAGGAATACGCTTACTGATTATTTTCCTCTCAATTCCTGTTCCCCAGTAATGCTCTTCAGGACTAGTCGTTACCGTTGAGTTAGTTGCTGTCCATTCTCCTACTTTGTCACCCGGAGTAAATATACGTGTTTCTACTATTTGTTCACTATCAACCGTTTTATCTGCTTCTGTGAGAACAATATTGTTTAGGTCTTCAGAGAAAGTAAAGTTAATAACATCTGTTACTTCTTTGCCGATATACTTAAAGTCAGGCGCCTGATGGTCAGCTAAGTTATCAATATTTACCGTTAATGTTGCACTTACTAAGTCGCCTTCAAGTGAACTAAAAGCACCACTTAAACTTAGTGTTTCAGGTAGCGCAAAGGTCTCAAGATCAGGACGTTGATAGTTTGCAATTTCTTGCCCACTATTTTCATCCCAATATCTGTCTCCATCAATAACTCGTTCACTAACAGGTAATAACTTAGTCTTTATCATGCCTTCAAACGTGACTGGGTTCGGTACTGCTTCTGTGACTTTTTGAGCTAATGATAGGGTTAGCTCTAACTCTCCAGAAACAATTTCACCCTCAAAAGTATCATCATCCAAAGCTGCACGTGAGGCTGGTGTGTCTAAGTTAACTTTTGCAAAGCTGCCTTCACTCAGGGTAAATTTAGCACCTGCAGACTCAACTAAACCATCAATCGTTAAAGTGATACTTTTCTGATCTTCTGAAAATTCAGCCGAAACATTCAACTGAGCTTTTTCACTGCCTGAAGTTGCGTCTACGGTAAAAAGAATACCACCTGCTGCAGTTTCTTCCTCAAAAGTAACAATGCCGGTAGCACCGTCTATATAGGCTGCAATGCTAATGCCTGCAGCTGCAGCTGCTTTAGTGATTGTACCGTCATCATAGGCAGTACTTATATTGGATAATGCATCACTAAGTTTAGCAAGCAATTCAAAGCTGTCGGCTTCAGCCTCAACCATAGTTCCAGCGGCTTCTAGCAGGGCGACATATTCATCGCCTTGGCTTTTAATACCAGCACCTTCTTCAGTTGTATCATTAAATAAGTGGCTGAATAAACGCACATCCTCAACCATTGCTTTAGCTTTTGCTACCGCATCACCGTCGGTAAGTACATCAACAACTACTGCGGCACGGCCATCATCACCTACGTTGCTTTCTTGGTAAACCTGTTCATTGATAAGTTGTGTTTCTAGCTGTGCTAAGTTTAACGTTGTTGTTAAAGTATCGTCAGAAGCAATTTGTTCTGCAGCTGTTTTGGCTGACTCAGCAGCACCTCCAAGGACTTCTGCCAAGGCTAATTCAAAGCCATCATCTTCATCTTGAGCAACTAAAAAAGCACCGTCGTTTTCAACTAAATCAGCAGCAACTTCAGCAAGTTTACCCGATAATATGCCAGCATCATCGGTTTCACCTGAGAACAATGCCGCCATAATGCCAGCATTGATTAAGCCATATTTTAGTTCGTCGTTATTGTCTTCGGCTGCAACGGCTGCTGCGTCATCTGTTACCGTTGGCTCTAATAAAGTAATATCACCTGTAATACCAAAAGTATTGGCTATTTTAGATGATTGTGCTGCAACGGTCGTTGTGTTGATACCATCTTCATCAGCTTCAATTAGTTTTGAAGCTAAGTGAGTTAAGGCTGATACGTTTATTTTTACTTCTTCATCAGTATTAACTACCGAAATAGCAGCAAGCTTGAAACTAGGATCTGCACTGGTTAAATTGATTTCTTGAGCAAAGGCAACATCACCACAACCGGCAGGTGCATCACAGGTCATCTTTGTTGGATTGGCTGGATCTGTACTTGGTGATAATTCAACTTTTATTGGACCCGTGTAATCGAGTACTGTAAAGGTGTAGTTACCCTCACCATCAGTGCTCACATTAGCATCTTTCAGTTCTGTTTCTGATAAAGCTAAGGGAGTGCCATCAACAAACTTGTATACCGTTACAACAGCATTCGTTAAAACACCTTTAATGGCTTTACCATTTATGGTGGTTTCAGTTATTACAGGTACTTCTTTTTCCGGGCTTGTTTCAGCTTCATCTGAGCTACTGCCACAAGCGGCAAGAGTTGAAGTTAGTGCTAAAGCGATTAGCGATTTTTTAAGCTGCATTTTACGATCCTTTTTATCCTTTAAAATGAAAATACATAAGAAATACAAATGTTAGCGGCATTATTATCTTTAAAAATATAAAACACAAAAAAGCGCTAACATCAATGCGAGTAATGCTTTGCGGTTAAAATATGCAATAAATAGCAAATCTACACAAAAAAAAGTGTAATTTTAATAGTTACGGTTTGGTGATTTTTTATGCATAATGGTGTTTAGTTGTTGTTAAGAAAATAAACTGAATAAAAACATGCGTCTATCGCCTTTTATCTTTGGCTTTTTACTATTTATTTTTTCACTTAATAGTGTTGCGGTGCAAAGAGATCTTTATTTTAATAATTTGTTACTTGAGCAAGGTTTAAATCAAGGGTCTATCTATAGCTTAGCTAAAGACTCTTTCGGCTTTACTTGGATAGGAACACAAGATGGTTTACATCGTTTTGATGGTCATACTATTGAATTAGTCCCGTTGAGTGCAACTTTACTACCTAAATATCGTTTTATTAGGGATATTAATGCTATTAACCATCAGCTTTATGTGGCAACAACTGATGGTCTAGTGGTCATTGATTTATTAACGGGGGAAAAAAGTTACCCTGACGTGAATAATAGTGTCATCTACAGTGTTATTGAAGTTAATGAGCATGTTTGGCTAGGCAGCGAAACTGGCCTTATTATATTGAATCTTGACCATGAAATAATCGATTATTATGGTCAAAATGATTTAGTCAATAATTCATTTTGTCAAATATCAACTGCACCTAAGCGTTGCAGTAGTGAGATTCGTACATTAGTTTTTGATCCAATTAAACAAACCGTTTGGATTGGTACTAATATGGGGTTGTTTGCGTTTAACCTTGAAGCGAAACTATCCCATCCTAGTATGGAGCTAGAAGAGTACCTTACATACCACCAAGTTGATGCCAAGTACTTGGCAGGCAATGCAATACGAAAATTATTTATAGATAGCTATCATAAACTATGGATAGCGTCTTATTATGGTGTGCATTATCTCGCCCTCGGAAACCTCAAGTATCAAGAAGGAATCAAGCATAGTTATCACAACAAAAGCACCCCAAGCACATTAGCGAGTAACAGAGTTCTGGCTATTGCTCAAGATGGTAATGGGGATATTTTAGTTGGAACCCGTAATGGTTTAAGTCGTCATAAAAACTCATTAGATGATACAAATATCAATTTCACTACCGGATGGCAAAACTATAATTCTCATAATACCAGCGCACATAGTTTAGCAGACAATTGGATTCGTAGTTTATTGACTGATGGTGAAGGTCGTATATGGGTAGGAACTAATAAGGGATTGTCGGTAACCAATGTTCAAAGGGAAAGGGCAGCTATTTATCGAGCTGCAAAAAATAATGTTTTCAATAACTATATTTTAAGTTTTACAGAAGAGTCTGATGATAAGTATTGGGTTGGAACACAAGAAGGTTTATACCTTTTTGATAATAAAATTGCTTATGCTTTTCCTGAATTACAGAGTGATAGCATTTACGATACTTTGATTACTTCTAATTATATTTGGGCTGCAACACGTAGTGGTTTATATAAAATAAGCATCAAAAATCAAGAGGTAATTGAACGATACGGTAGCGAAAACTCCCCAATTGGTGATGCTTTCATTTATAAAATACTCCATATTGGGGAGAGTATTTGGCTTGGCACTACCGCCGGGTTGCACCAATTAAATCTGGAGAGTAACCAGTGGAACAGCTGGTATAAAAAAGATGGTTTGGCTGACTCTGAAATTTATACCTTATATTCACACCGTAACAAGCTATGGATAGGGACCTCGAAAGGGCTCAGTGTTTTTGATTTGCACCTAAATAGTTTTAAAAATTACTCTGAACAAAACTCAGGTTTAGAGTCTCATTGGGTTTTTAATATACATCATTTAAAGGGTGACCGTTTTTTAATTGCTAGTGATGGTGGTGTTTACGAGTTTAATGCTACAGATGAAAGTTTTGATTATATTGGCATTACGCAAGGCAATGCCTATGGTTTAACACAAGACGATCAAGGCTATTTTTGGGTCACTTCCAATAACGGTTTATATCGTTACGATGCATTTACAAGGGAATATGTAAAATTTGTTGAAAGTCATGGGTTTTCTAGTAATGAGTATAATCTAAATGCAAGTTTAAAAAATGAGCAAGGTGAATTACTGTTTGGCACGGTAAATGGTTTTGTTATATTTAAGCCAGAAGATTTTAGCCAAACTAAAAATTCAATAAAGCCTCGATTAGTGTCTAGTATGCTTATTGACAATAAACATTATTCATTATGGGATAAGGTTCCTGTAACTAATGAAGACGCTATTTTTCTTGCGAAAGAATTATCCCTTGGCTGGCATGATGACAAAATTACTCTTCAGTTAAATAACCCATACTTTGCTATAGCTACACCGATACAAAGTACTAACTTTCAGACAAATATCAACTTAAGTAATGTACAAAGTGGCTCGTATTTCATTCCTTTATCATTAAAAAGCAATAACTCTATTAAAATTACAAAGCAACCACATCCACTATTGAGTTGGTGGGCACTGGTGGGGTATGTTGCTTTGTTCTCTGTTGTGCTCACTTTTTTAGTTCGCTATAGACTCATACATAAGTTTAATAAAGAGTTGCTGACAAACCATGAAATAATTGCGAAGCAGAAAAATGAAATAGAAAACCATATGCTGTTTAAGCAAAATTTATATCTTCAAATTCAACACAGTTTTAAATCACCTGTATTTGCTTGCCGCGGTTTATCAAAACAAATAGATACACTGCTAACAAGCAATAATGATATTGATAAAGCGAGCATCGAGCGAAAAAATAGCAAATTATATAAAGCACTAAATGAAATTTCAGATCTTATTGATGAATTTATTGTATTAACCCAAAAACAACCTGTGGTAAAAGTTAAGTCTAAACAGTATATATTAGCGACATTAGTCAAAATTAATGCGTTGATGATAGAGTTAGCAATGTCTAAAAATGTGTCACTAAACTTTATCGAAGATAAAAGTATCACTGAGTTTGATCATATTTTTGCCTGTGAAAAGTGCTTATATTTAATTTTAGAAAATGTACTCTCAAATGCAATCAAGTTCTCTCAACATGACGGTCGTGTAAAGGTTTTAAGTCGTATAGTTTCAGGCTCTTTAGTCATAGAAATCAGTGATAATGGCTGTGGTTTTTCTAATAAAGATTTGAGCAATATTTTTACCTTATATTATCGAGGCGAGAATAGTGAACAATACACTGGCACTGGCGTAGGATTAACTACAACTAAGCAGCTTATTGATGAACTCAACGGTGAAATTTGTTTTGAAAAAAATAGCCCTTGTGGCACTATAGTAAGAATAGATATTCCTTTAGCAGAACAAAATGGACTTTGATAAATTTTTTACCGAATTTGAAGTAAACCAAGCTAAAAGTCACACTGTTTTGATAGTTGATGACAACCATGCAATGACAGATTATTTATCGGAATTTTGTTTTGATCACAAAATAGATTGTCACCCATTTAATAACCCCTTAGAAGCTCTAAAACGGTTTGCTGCAATTAAGCCCAGCCTTATCATTGTCGATTGGTTAATGCAGCCTATGGACGGTTTAACTTTTATTAACCAAGTTCGTAAAAAATATGATCAACATGTTCCTATTTTATTTATGACGGGGTCTGCACAACCATCCACTCAAATAAAGGCGTTAAAAAATGCCACCTGCTTTATTGAAAAGAGTAATGACAATAATGAATTACTTGAAATGCAAATTAAAGCTTTGCTAAATCTTAAATCAATAAATAGCCCAAAGACTTCTGAAAGGACAATCATTAACAGTTTGAATTTAAGTTCAAGTGAATTACATTTATTTAATTCATGGCACGAGGCGATAAATAAATATATAAAAACTGATTACTCACTTGCAGATATTATTAACTATATGCAACAAAGTCAGAGTAAGATTAAAAACCTGATAAGTCGATATTTTAACGTAACCCCGCAAGAATACGTTATTAGTTTTAGGCTCTATAAAGCAGAACAGCTTTTGTTATTAGGTGAGCCTATTCAGCATGTTGCAGAACAATTTGGTTACTCAAATTCAGGAAATTTTTCTAATTCTTTTAAAGCTAAATACGGCTTGCCCCCTTTGCAATATATCAAAAGTAAGCGTTTAGTTGCTGTTGATTAATATTATGCAGTACAGTGCAAATTGATATGGCAGTATAGGTTGTAAACATATAGCGCCATTTTTACCTTCGTTCCTGCTCGATTCTTAGCAATGAAGTTTACTTCGATATTGTTCATTGGCATTATAGTTTATCTCCCTAAACGTTTATTCAAGGCATGTCATGAAGTTAGGCCACGTATTATTTCTTTGTACCCTATTTACCAGTTCAATTAGTTTTTATTCCAAAGCGAAACTACCTTTAGACATCGAAGAGCAGCGCGTGATTAAAGCTCAAGAAGCCATGCCGGGAGTAAATGATCATTTTGATTGGTCTGCTTTTAAAAATAACTGGGCGCATAAAAATACTTTCACATTAGCTAAACAATCATTATCGTTGCTGGGTGAGCAATTATGGCAATACAGTAAAGAACAAGCGAAGAATGGCCAGACTGTTGATGATAGGCCTCTGTATTGGACCAGATTAGCTATTATTTCATTTGTTAAAACTTCTGAAAATATTTACTCTCAAAGTGAATTGACTGCTTTAGTGGAGACCTTTGAGAGTACATCTCGTGGTCGAAATGATTTAGCTTACACTCAAGCAACAGATAAACGTATCCTGCTGACCGGTTTTGACCCCTTTTTACTTGATAGGAACATTAAGCAATCTAACCCTTCGGGTTTAGCGGCATTATTACTTGATGGTGTTGTTATCAAGTACACCAAGGGCGGAACAGTGATAACAGCTGAAATTAACACCGCGATGATACCGGTACGTTATGATGATTTTGATCAAGGTGAAGTTGAAAGCTTATTAGCACCTTTTTATGCGTTAAATAGTGTTGATTTAATTGCGACTATTTCAATGGGGCGAAGTGACTTTGACTTGGAACACTTTCCTGGCTTAAGACGTAGTGCGACAGCACCAGATAACGTCAATGTCTATACGGGCGCTAATAAAAATAACCCTTTAATACCAAGTTTGCTTGAATCGTCGCTTAAAGGTGATGAATTTGTGCTCTTTAGTTTACCTTATCAAGCAATGATGAAAGCCAAAGGCCCTTACAAAATTAATGATAACCGTGGAATAACGATACTTGAAGGTGGTGCAGCAAAAGATATTACTGCAAATAGCTTAACTGAGCTTGTTGATAAAATTGCAGTACAAGGTGGCGGCGGAGGTTACTTATCAAATGAAATCTCTTATCGAAGCATTGCCTTACGTGATAAATTAGATTCAACAATTCCTACAGGTCATATTCATACGCCTCGAATTAGCCGTTTTGACCATGCCACTAACCAAGCAATCATAGCCCAAATTGAAGCCATGTTGATTCAAGCTTTAGCAGAAATATAAAGGAATATGGGTCGTGTCACTACATAGGAAGAGTAGAAAATATCACAAATGGTTGATGTTATTTGTTGGTGTACAATTGTTAATTTGGTCTATCACAGGCGCTTACATGGTGGTGATGGATATTCATTATATTCATGGCGATTCATTAGTTGCGACTAAGCAAAAAGCAATCGATGTTGGTGATGTTAAGTATTCCTTAAGACAGTTATTGGCTGATCATAATGAAGCGGTAAATGTTAAGCTTGGTATGTTGTTAAACCAAACGGTTTACCGTTTTAATGTGGGCGATCATAAGGTTATTGTTTCAGCTTTTGATGGTCGTCAACTATCCCCCATTGACAAAACATTAGCGATATCGATAGCTCAAGATAAGTATACAAATTCTAATGCTTTGGTAGATCATGTTCAGCTGATTACGGCTAACCCACCTAGAGAGTTGAGTGGCCGTCATTTACCCGCGTGGCGTGTTGATTTTGATGACTTTGCGAGTCCTAGTTTTTATATCAGTGCTAACTCAGGGCAACTGGTTACCAAACGTCATAGTTATTGGCGAATCTTTGATTGGATGTTTGCTTTTCATGTTATGGATTATGTCGACGAGGCGGCTGATAATAAGTTATTGCTGGTTTTCACTGTTCTCGCCTTTATCGCTAGTATATTTGGTTTAGTATTAACTTACTTTCGTCTTATGCCTCAGCAGAATAAAAATAATGACAACTTTGATAAGAAGCTGAATAAGGGCAGTGCAAATGAAGAAGCGTAACCCCCTGAAGTATTCTTTTATTAAGTTATCGACGGTTAAAAAGCTCCATAAATGGTTATCAATTTTTGTTTTTATTCAGCTACTCATCTGGCTGGGGACTGGATTATTTTTTAACTTGATGGATCACGATAAAGCACGTGGAAATCAAAATAAAAAAATAAGTACTCTCCAAACGGTTGAGCAGACTCGATTAGTGAACCTTGATATCGTCTTGAAGAACATCAATAAACCTGTGACTGAGGTTGCCTTGATACAGCGATTAGGTAAACCTTATTATTTATTAACTCATGAAAAAGGTTTATACAGCCATTTTAAAAGTGATTTCAGTCTAATTGATGCTTATGCTGGAGATGCCTTGATTATCGATAATGGCATTGCTAGTGAATTGGCACAAGCAAGTTATAAGGGCAATGGAGAAATCAGTGGAGTAGCAAAGGTTAAGCCACCCATTCAGGATGTGCTCAAAGAAAGAAATACAGCATGGCAGGTTAATTTTTCAGATGAACTAAATACTAGTGTTTATATCGATGCTAGCTCTGGTCGTTTAATTGGACACAGTAATGATGATAAACGCTTTGTTGACCTATTTTTTATGTTGCACTTCATGGATTACCCTTTTCTAGGTCAAGGATCAGTGGGGGGCTTCAATAATGGCCAAATTATTTTCTTTGCTTTATTGACGTTAGTTTTTTGTTTAACAGGTTTTATTTGGGTAATTGAGTTATTAAGAAAGGGCCGTTATAGCTTAGGGAGTTAATAGCTAACAGGGTATTGAGCTTTTGGATTTACTTAAACGACAGATACAAAAAAGCGAAGGACGAGTTAAACTCATACTTCGCTCTTTTAGCTTAGCTTATAAGGTAAACTTATACAGCTAGAACGTTTTCTGCTTCAGGGCCTTTTTGACCTTGTTTAACAGTGAACGTTACCGCTTGACCGTCAGCTAGAGTACGGAAACCGTCTCCAGAGATAGCGCTGAA
>MAAC01015792.1_pt1 | contig 22415 bp, 14 predicted proteins | sample 1115981 | NCBI WGS metagenome assembly MAAC01 (sample SAMN04961126, study PRJNA320927) | seawater metagenome | isolation source: sample BD02T64 sea water enriched with oil for 64 days | place: USA:Gulf of Mexico | collected 2013-07-27
TTGCCTGTGTATTTGGTGAGCCACAGTTAAATAATAAGTCTTCCATCACTTTGGCCTCACAGTTAGGTGCAAATTGGGCTGAGCTGGACTTGATGGGCAGGGATATCCCATTAACCAAAGAGAGTTATCTGCAATTTTTTAGTGGGTTCACAGAAACATTTCTAGAGTGCCTGGAGAGAAAATAAATATCAGCAGGGCAGGGGATAATAGCCTGTAATTCGCCGCTGTAATTTTTGTTGATACTCTTCTGGATCATGGGCAATCGAAGGTGTTGCCTCTCTTTCTGAAGGTAGTGAGGTGAGGAGCCGTGATACCCAGAAACGTGTTGCTGAAAAGCAGAGAATGTCCTGCCAATATTGTCCTTCACAGGCCGTAAATGGTCTTTCTGAATGATAAGCACAGAGTAAGGCTTGGGTAAGCTGCCGGTCCAGTTCGCCATGTTCATCGCAGCACCATTCGTTAACGGCCTGGGCTACGTCAAAAAGTAACCAGTCGGTACAGCTAAAGTAAAAACCAGTGACAGCCTGTAAGGTTTCTTCCCGAAAGAAAAGTTGATCCGCAAAAAGGCTGCCAATCAATGCTCCAGAGGGTAGGTCTGGGTTGCTGTCGATAGTGTGCTTAAAGCGAAGAAGCTGTTCCGTTAACAATGCAGCATCACCCTTGGCAAGTTGTGGGAGTAGCTCCTCTGTCGCCAGATTAAGCCAAACAAGGCTGCGTGGATTGCCATAGCTTAGAGAAAAACCCTGAGAACCTGCGTGCATTTTCCCTAAAAATGCACCTATTGCCTGGCAAGTGGTTAAATCAGGTTGGTGGGGAGGTTGGCCTTCAGGGAGTTTAAACAAAAGGGCAGGTGAGTCACCGAATAGAGAAATATAGCTATTTTTATTATTGCTCAGGCACGACGTAACCGGTATATCACGATTGTGTAGGTGCTCAATAAGGGCTGCAGAAAATGCTAAACGCTCTTCAGCTGCAGGTTCAACAACAACCAGTAAGAATGATCCTGAAACTGATGGCTTGGTGCTTTTCAGCTGAAATCGACAAGTATGGTGTGTGCGGGCCGTGTAGGTTGCTTCTATTCGATCAGCATCGCCCAGAGAGTACTGGTTTAAAAAAACCTGAAGATTATTTATATCAGATGTAAGAAAAGAGGCCACGATTGGTTCACCACTAGAGCTACCGGCTAAAGAGTACCCCCTTGTTGGCTCAAATGAAACAAATTGCGTTATGCTTGGGCCCCCTAAAATCTGTTCATGCTGGACACTATAAATGACAAGTAAAGCACCACTGGTATTGGTAGATGGGTCTTCTTATCTTTACCGAGCCTTTCATGCTCTTCCACCGCTGATCACTTCTACCGGTATTCCCACAGGTGCGGTGAAAGGTGTTATCGCTATGATGCGCCGGATGGTAAAGGATTATCCAGGCAGCCCTGTGGTCGTGGTGTTTGACGCCAAGGGTAAGACCTTCCGTGATGAACTGTACAAAGAGTACAAATCTCATCGCCCCCCAATGCCTGATGATCTTCGGCAGCAAATTGAACCCATTCACCAGATTATTCGGGCAATGGGCTTGCCGTTGCTAATGGTGGATGGAGTAGAGGCCGATGATGTTATCGGCACTCTTGCATTAGAGTCTTCAGCCAAGCAGCGTCCAGTGGTGATCTCCACTGGAGATAAGGACATGGCGCAGCTTGTGAATGAGCATGTAACACTCGTCAACACCATGACAGAAACACACCTGGGTAGGCAGGGTGTGATTGATAAGTTTGGTGTTCCACCAGAATTGATTATCGACTATCTGGCGCTGATCGGTGACAAGTCGGATAACATTCCCGGCGTTCTCGGTGTGGGTGAAAAAACGGCCCTGGCTATGCTCCAGGGAATTGGTGGTCTTGAGGCCATTTATGCTGACCTGGAAAAGGTACGTGATCTGGAGTTTCGGGGCGCAAAAAAAATGCCAGAAAAACTGTCTGAACACCGCGATCTGGCAGATATTTCTTACTTGCTTGCTACCATTAAGACGGACGTGTTACTGGATCGAGATCTAGATAGTCTTGTTAATGGAGAGCCGGACAATACTGTGCTCCTTGACTGGTTTCGGAAACTGGAGCTTAAGACTTGGACGGAAGAGCTGTTGGAGGCAGACCGCAATGCCTCTGACCCTGTTGAGCCAGAGCAGGTGGAAAAGGATTATCAGATAATCTTAACTGAGCTGGAACTGGATAGATGGCTGAAAAAACTGGAGCAAGCAGATTTTTTTGCTTTTGATACTGAAACCACGAGCCTGGATTATATGCAGGCAAAAATTGTAGGTGTTTCTTTCGCCGTGTCACCCTACGAAGCAGCCTATGTGCCAGTGGCTCATGATTATTTGGGTGCCCCGGAGCAGCTTAGTCGTGACTTGGTATTGGAAAAGCTGAGACCTCTGTTGGAAGATCCCGCCGCGGAAAAGCTCGGACAAAATCTGAAATACGATATGAGTGTGTTGGCTAACTATGGCATTAAGTTGCAGGGGGTACGTTTCGACACCATGCTGGAATCCTATGTGGTGAACTCCACGGGTAGCCGGCATGACATGGATACCCTAGCCCTCAAATATTTGGGTGAGAAAACGATTCACTTTGAAGATATTGCCGGCAAAGGAGCCGGACAGCTAACATTTAACCAAATCGCCATTGAAGAGGCGGGGCCCTACGCTGCTGAAGATGCAGATATTACCTTGCGGTTGCACCAGGCACTTTGGCCAAAATTGCAGGACAGTGAGGGGCTACAGCGGGTATTTGATACCATTGAAATACCTTTGGTGGCCGTACTTTCAAACATAGAAAGGCATGGAGCGATAGTAAGCGCCGACTTACTTCATAAGCAAAGTCAGGAGCTTGGCATCCGACTTGGTGAGCTTGAGCAGCAGGCCTATGACTTGGCTGGAGAAGAGTTTAATTTAGCCTCACCCAAGCAGTTGGGGCAGATTCTTTTTGAAAAGCTGAATATTCCAGTATTGAAAAAAACGGCTAAAGGGGCACCTTCCACTAAGGAAGAAGTGTTACAGGAATTAGCACTGGACTATCCATTACCGAAAATCTTGCTTGAGCACCGCAGCCTGTCGAAGCTTAAATCTACTTACACCGATAAACTGCCGGGGATGATCAATCCGGCCACGGGTAGAATTCATACCTCTTATCATCAGGCCGTGACCGCCACGGGCCGTTTGTCTTCTTCTGATCCAAACCTACAAAATATTCCTGTGCGAACAGCAGAGGGGCGTCGAATTCGGCAGGCATTTATTGCCTCTGAAGATTGTAAGATTGTGGCGGCAGATTACTCACAGATTGAGCTGCGTATTATGGCGCACCTGTCTCAGGATAAAGGCCTGACGGATGCTTTTGCCCATGGTCTGGATGTTCACCGGGCAACCGCCTCCGAGGTATTTGGGGTATCGTTGGATGAAGTTTCCGTAGAGCAGCGGCGTAGTGCAAAAGCTATTAATTTTGGTCTGATTTATGGTATGTCAGCATTTGGGCTGGCTCGTCAGCTACATATTGGTCGGAAGCAGGCTCAAGAATATATAGACCTTTATTTTGAGCGCTACCCTGGTGTGCAGGCTTATATGGATAATATTCGTAACAGTGCTGCGGATTTGGGCTTTGTAGAAACACTCTATGGCCGACGACTGTATCTGCCAGAAATAAAATCCAGCAATGGGATGCGGCGGCAAGCGGCCGAACGCACAGCTATTAATGCCCCCATGCAAGGTACGGCTGCAGACATTATCAAGTTGGCCATGATAGAGGTCGATGATTGGCTGGTATCATCGGGCCTGCAATCTAGGGTTATTATGCAGGTTCATGATGAGCTGGTACTGGATGTACCGAACTCGGAACTGGATACCGTGATGACGGGGCTTAAGGAGCGGATGTCGGGTGCTGCTAGCCTTGATGTTCCGCTAGTGGTGGACATAGGTGTTGGTAATAATTGGGATGAAGCCCATTAGCTGTTGTGTCGATCTATCAGTACTTAAAAAATAAACGGGAGTCAAAAAATAATCTAATAAAAACAAGTAGATATATATTTTTTCGGTTAGAAAAGAAAATAATAATTTTTTTCTGAACGATGAGGAACTTTACATAAGAGATGGTCCCTAATGTTTTGCAGCGACATTGCTGCTTTCTCCCCAAACTGGATGCAGCGCTTGTGAATCCCCCAAGCAACAGCAAAGCAGGCCCTAACACTCATACTCGTTAGGGCTTTTTTTGTCTGAAGAAAGGATAAAAAATCATTTTTCAGATAATGGGAACTTTTTACAAATAGTGTGGCCCAACTTCCCGCAAGCAATATTGCTATCTTCTCCCCAAGCAACAGCAAAGCAAGCCCTAACCCTCCTCCAGTTAGGGCTTTTTTGTGCTTGGAAGTAATCAATGTAAAAAAAAGAAATTTTTTTGAATAGGCGGGAACTTTTCTTTAGGTGGGGTGACTAACCTTACTCAAGCGATGTTACTACTTCTCCCCAAATTAGCATATTGCTTGATGTTTCTCCCCAAGTAACAGCAAAGTAGGCCCTAACTGTATTAAGTTAGGGCTTTTTTTTGTCCAGACAATCATTTCTCTGCTTTGAGCCAGACATTGAGGGTTTTCTTCAGTTCTTCTAGCCCTGCTTTTTTCAGAGAAGAAAAGGTTTGGATCGATATGTTGTCACCAAACCCCTCTTTAGCCAGTTCACCTTGAACGCCAAGCAGCACACTTTTTGCGGGGCCTTTTTTCAGTTTATCGGCTTTGGTTAACAGTAGATGAACAGGCATTTCAGCTTGGGAGGCCCAGCGAATCATCTGCCAGTCGTACTCCTGAAGAGGATGGCGTATATCCATTAGCATCACCAGGCCAAAAAGGGACTGACGTTCTTGTAAGTAACAGGCAAGGTTTCTATCCCATGCCTGCTTCATGGCTTTGGGTACCTTAGCAAAGCCATAGCCCGGCAGGTCAACCAGACGGCGGTCTTCAGAGAGGGTGAAGAAATTAAGCAATTGGGTGCGACCGGGTGTTTTACTGGTTCGAGCTAGCTTGGAATTGTTGGTCAGTGTGTTAATGGCACTGGATTTCCCCGCATTAGAGCGGCCAGCAAAAGCCACTTCCCTACCGGTATCATCGGGACACTGTTTGATCGTTGGTGCACTGAGCAGGTATTTGGCCTGATTAAAGGAGATGTCATCGGACATGGAAGACCTTATTCTGGTAACCTGATTTCGCCTATTAAGATCAGGAGGGAGTTGGTATATAATGCCCCAGCTTTTTAGAAGGCAATACGATTTTTCTTATATTGTAGCGGAATGCAGAGAGCGGATTAACCAATGAAAAAAATGATTCTAGGATTTGCTGCCATGCTGGGTATTACCCTAGCTTCCTCCTTCGCCTTTGCGGGCGGTGATGCTGCGGCTGGGCAGGGTAAAACAGCCATGTGTGCAGGTTGCCACGGGGCTGATGGCAACAGCATGGTATCTAACTTTCCTAAATTGGCTGGCCAAGGTGAAAAATATCTCATCAAGCAGCTTCAGGATATTAAGTCTGGCAGTCGTCCCGTAGCCGAGATGACGGGAATGCTAAATGCATTTTCTGATCAGGATTTAGCCGATATCTCAGCTTTCTTTGCTTCCAAGACAATTCAGTTGTCTGGTGCCAAGGAAGAAAATCTGGATAGAGGGGAGCAAATCTTCCGCGGTGGCAATATGGCAACGGGTGTTCCCGCCTGTACCGGGTGTCACTCTCCGGCTGGACAAGGCAACGCCCCGGCGGGTTATCCCGCACTCGGCGGCCAATTTGCTCAGTATACCGCCAAGCAGTTGCGCGCATTCCGGACGGGTGCTCACGATGCTAAAAACCCAGCTGCCAGGAACAATGATGGTGATGCTCGGACTATGCGTGGTGTTGCTGCTCAAATGAGCGACGTAGAAATTGAAGCAGTGGCTAATTTTATTGCCGGATTGAAGTAATTAACTCGGTTAGAAAAAGCGGCTAATCGCCGCTTTTTTTATGTTTGTATTTTGGGGAACCTGTGAGATTGTTGGAGTCTATTTAGGGTGGTCCAATTTTTAGAGCAGATCAAATTTAACTCAAAGGGATAAATTGATGCGTAGATTATTATCACAGCTATTGTTTGCCATTGTATTGGCACCTTTGGCGGCCTGTCAGGCAGATACTGAACAGTATAAAGAAGGTGTTCACTATGAGGTGCTCCCTGAAGCCGTTTCTACCAGTGATCCCACCAGAATCGAAGTCGTAGAAGTGTTTTGGTACGGTTGTAGCCATTGTTACTCTTTTGAGTCAAATGTTAATCCTTGGTCTCGAGCATTGGCGGATGACGTGAACTTTCAGCGAGTACCTGCCGTTTGGCATGCAACGATGGGGCTTCATGCCAAGGCCTACTATACTGCCAAGGCATTAAAGGTACTGGATAAGCTACATGCCGCAATTTTTGAGGCAATGAATCTGAAAAAACAAAAGCTTGAAAACCAAGAAGATATTGCCAATATTTTTGTTGAAAATGGTGTATCCCTTGAGCGTTTTAACAAAGTGTTTAATTCCAAGGGTATTGAAATGGCTGTTGATCTTGCTATGAAAAAGCAGGAGCGATATCGCACGCAGGGTACCCCAGAAGTCATTGTCAATGGGAAATATCGTGTATCTGGTCGTACGGCGGGAGGCAATGAGAGCATGTTAAAAGTAGCTGATTTTCTAATTAAAAAGGAACGTGCCGCAGCACAGTAGCCAACCGACTCTGGTACAGGGGGAGTGAGCCCCTGCACCTTTTCAAGCTCCCCCTCGGTCCAAAAAACTTGATAATCACCAAAAAAGCACTGAAAAAGCACCGATATTCGATCTAACTGCTTTGCTCTGATGGCAATCACGATTAAAATTGCGCGCTTCTTGAGAGACCACCCAGGAAATAAACTATGAAACCGACACAAAAGCCGGCTAACCCCAATTTTTCTTCAGGACCCTGTAGCAAGCGCCCCGGTTATGACCTCTCTGCACTTGATCTCTCTACGTTAGGTCGATCCCATCGTGCCACTGTTGGCAAGGTCGCTCTGGAGCGAGTCTGTGTAGAAACTGCTGAGCTTTTAGGTTTACCCGAAGGCTATCGCGTGGGCGTTGTACCTGCTTCTGATACGGGTGCTGTAGAAATGGCTTTGTGGTCGCTGCTTGGTCCTCGTCCAGTGGACGTATTTTCCTGGGAATCTTTTGGTCAAGGCTGGTTGTCCGATATTCTTAAGCAGCTCAAGCTAGAGGATATCAATGACTACGGTGCGGACTACGGTAAGTTGCCAGATCTTAACCAAGCCAATTCTGAACACGATATCGTATTTACCTGGAACGGCACTACCTCTGGAGTGAAGGTTCCCAATGGTGATTGGATTAGTGCTGATCGTCAGGGGTTGACCATTTGTGATGCTACTTCTGCTGTATTTGCCATGAATATGCCTTGGGAAAAACTAGATGTAGTGACCTTTAGTTGGCAGAAAGTGTTGGGTGGCGAAGGCGCCCACGGTATGTTGATCCTAAGCCCCCGGGCAGTCGAACGACTGGAAAGTTATACGCCACCTTGGCCGTTACCAAAAATTTTCCGCCTGACAAAAGGCGGTAAGCTGATAGAGGGTATCTTCAAAGGTGCGACGATCAATACGCCCTCGATGCTTTGTGTTGCTGACTACCTGGATGCACTTGAATGGGTGAAATCTTTGGGTGGTGCCGATGCTGTTATTGCCAAATCTGAAGCTAACCTGAAGGTAGTCAAACAGTTTGTTGCTGAGCATGACTGGATCAGTTTCCTGGCTGAAGACCCTGAGACACTGTCGAATACCAGTATTTGTCTGAGCCTTGATTTGGATGCCGATAAAGTGAAGCAAGTTGTCAAGCTGCTGGATAGCGAGAACATTGCCTTTGATATAGGTGCTTATAGGGATGCTCCAGCCGGGTTACGTATCTGGGGTGGGGCCACCGTTGAAGTTGCTGACATTGAAGTATTGATGCTCTGGGTTGAATGGGCCTATAACCAAGTATCTGAATAAACCGCTACCGAATTAGAATGGGAAATGACCATGTTTAAAGTTCGTACTTACAATCAAATTTCTTCTAAGGGGCTGGATTGCTTTCCCCATGAGCAGTATGAAATAGCCAGTGAGTTTTCTGAGCCAGATGCTTTTTTATTACGCAGTCAAAAACTACACGATGAAGAAATTCCAAGTAGTGTCAAAGCTGTAGCTCGAGCTGGGGCTGGAACAAATAATATCCCCATCAGTGACTATACCCAGAAAGGTGTTGTGGTTTTTAATACGCCAGGTGCCAACGCTAATGCGGTAAAAGAGCTGATTGCCTCTGCTTTGTTTTTGTCATCACGGGATATCTTCGGTGGCATGAGCTATGTTCAGGGCCTCTCTGAGATCAAGGATGGCGGAGAGATGTCTATGCTGCTGGAGAAGCAGAAAAAACAGTTTGCCGGATGTGAAGTGGCGGGCAAGACACTGGGTGTAGTTGGTCTCGGTGCAATTGGCTCTTTGGTGGCAAATATGGCGCTGGAGCTCGGTATGAATGTTGCGGGCTACGATCCGGCCATCTCTGTTGAGGCGGCATGGCGCTTGTCTAGCAGCGTAGAGAAAATGGATAATTTGCAAAGCCTGTTGGCTGCCTCGGACTTTATTACGCTCCATGTTCCGGCGCTGGAGATTACCCGCCATTTGATCAATGCAGAGTCCCTACGATGCTTCAAGCCCAATGCGGTTCTTCTAAATTTTGCACGTGAAGAGGTAGTGGATACATCCGCTGTTTTGGATGCGCTGGAAGCGGGCAAATTAGGTAAATACACCACTGATTTCCCCACACCTGAACTTTTGGGGCGTAGCGATGTGCTGTTAATGCCGCATATTGGTGCCAGTACAGAAGAGGCGGAAGAAAACTGTGCCATCATGGCAGCGAAGCAACTGATGGACTATCTGGAAAATGGAAATATTCAAAATTCTGTAAATTTTCCGGCGACAAAAATGCCGAGAAATGGCGGCTATCGCATCACTTTCTGCAACGAAAATGTACCTAAAGTGTTGGGTAGCGTGCTTTCTTTATTGGCTGATCGCAGCATGAATGTGATCGATATGGTTAACAAGAGCCGCGATGAGATTGCTTACAGTATCATTGATGTGGAAACACAGCCTAGCGAGGAGTTGTTGGACGAAATCAGTCAAGTGGAAGGTATTATTATTGCTCGTGCTTTAGCTTAAGGCCGAGTAGCTTTAAAGAACAGCCTTAAATAGAAATGGCCAACCCTCAGTGGCTGGCTATTTTTTCTTCTTTATTCCCTCATTGACATCAGATGTCGGTGTTCTCGAGTTCATCACCTATTTGATCTAGTAGTATTGGCACTTGTTCAAGACAGTTGGTTTGCACCAGCTGGTGTAACTGTCTGACCTGTTCTTCAAGCAGGGTAAGTTTGAATACTCCAGCAATACCTAGAAGTTGATGGATAGTCTCACGAAGTTGAAGAATATTTGCTGATTTCAGAGAGCTTTTTGCACCCTCAAGTAAGCTATTTACCTCCTGCCGGAAAACCTCAGCAGAGAGATCACTACTGGCTGTGGTGCCCGGCAGCGGGTCTGTAGGGGGCTGAATATTTAGTTGCTGACAGATATTTTTAAGCAGTTCTTCCTCATCCAGAGGCTTAATGAGTAGTCCGTTGGCACCAGCCTCAAATAGGGCCATCTCTTCTTGCTGGAGAATGTCTGCAGTGACAGCCAGAATGGGGAGATTGGCATTCAGGTTACTACTTTTTCGCAATGCATCAATGGTTTCAATGCCGTTTTTCATGGGCATATGTATATCTACGAGGAAGAGATCGAAATGGTCATGCTGGCAGGCCGCAAGCGCTTCGTTGCCATTACTGGTCAATGTGCAATACGCCCCCAATTTGCTTAACAGGGTGTCGAGTAAAAGGCGAGTGAACTGGTTATCTTCAGCAACCAAGATATTCACACCATCGAGCAAGTGTGTATTGGGTGACACAAGAGTCGGTGCAGGTTTGTCAGGCGCGTTCTGTTTGAGTGCTCGTTGTAGTTCAGACAGGGGGGGTGGCATGGCCAAAAATGTGATTGGGTGGAGTTCCGCCCGTTGTCTGGCATTAAACTGTTGGTAATAGTTGAATTGTGCTGCCATGAGAATCAATTTGGCCGGTGTTACAGCACGGAGTTTTAATATGAATTCTGGCACATTAAATTGCTGAGGGAATGATGTAGGTGGGCAAAGAATCACCCTGTCATTACTGCTTAATTTTGTTGCCACGCTGAGAAGATCAGCCTGATCTGTCACGGCCATATCATTGATATGAAATCGCTCTAGCGCGTGAATTACTGCATTGGTTATTGGTTCATGACAACCACTCAGTACTACTATTTTATGCTCAATATGCCAGTCTGGTTGTATTTTGGCGAGAGGCAGCGGCAGGGAAATTTTAAAAGTAGAGCCTTTTCCAACAATGCTTTCCAGTGTTACTTGGCCGCCCATTAAATCTACCAAATTTTTTAGAATGGATAAGCCCAAACCTGTACCACCATAGAGTCTGGAAATAGACGTATCAGCCTGCGCAAACGCATTGAAGAGTTGATCTTGAGCTTCTTTCTGAATACCGATGCCGGTATCCGTGACCTTAATAATCACGTTGGATTGTTTGTCGCCCTTGAGGTGGATATAAACACCACCCTCATCACAGAATTTGATGGCATTGGCAATCAAGTTACTGAGAATTTGTTGTATGCGAACAGAGTCGCCTATTCGGTGCAGAGGTAGATCAGGAGCATAATCCACGATAAGGTCTAGACCCTTGTGTTGGGCCTGGAGCGAAAAAAGTGCGATTACCTGTTCAGTGCACTCTGCAAGGTCTATGGGGCGCTGGGCCAGCTCTACAGTGTTGGATTGTAGTTTCGAGAAAGCGAGAATATCGTCAATTTGTGCCAGCAGTTGTTGTGCGGCCTGATCGATAATATGACAATAGTGTCGATCAGTTTCAGGCAGCCTAGAAGCTTCCAGCAATCGTATAAATCCTTGAATAGATGTAATGGGTGTTCGAAGTTCGTGGCTCATGCGTGCCAAAAAGTCATTCTTGGTCAGATTTGCTTTTTCTGCTGTATGTCGGGCAGCTTCCAGCTCCTGATTGTTCTTTTTTAGATCAGCCAGTGTTTCTTGTAGTTGGCGGGTGGCTACCCGGATTCTATCTTCTAAATTAACCCTACCTTCTGTCACTGACTCTGCTAGCTGGTTGATGCCATTTGCAAGGATATCCAGCTCATCTTGTGAGCCTATTTCAGCTCGAATATCCAGGTTGCCACTGGCCATTTTTTTGATGGTAGATGTTAGCCTTTGAATGGGCGCGATCAACTTCAAGCTGAGAAGGTAGGTCAAGATAGTAGCAATGATAAAGCCAGCCAGCGCCAGCCATAGAGTAGTAATAATGACCTTACGTTCTTTTGCCAATAAGTTGGACTGATCAATAACGACAACTACCGATCCAACCAGTTCAGCATTTGGTGTTTTCGCGTTGCTTTCTTCGTGATAGTCAGTAAATTCTATGCCAGATAAGTAGATTGGCTTTTTAAAATACAGGTAGTTATCTGATCCGGTAATGGTTTGAAAGCTAACAGCAGTAGACAGAGCCGATGATGGGAATTCTGTAGTGCTGAGAACAAGTTTATGTTGTTTATCCAGATAACCCACACTTGCTACATCTGGCAAGCGAGTAGCAGATAGAGCTATGTTTAAGAGCATTTCTGAATTTCGTGAGTACAGAGCAAAGTCAGAAATAGTGGAAAGGTAGTTTGAGGCCATATCTCCAGATTGGTTAAGGTTCTCAGACAGGTCACTCCTGCGGGTATCAATGGTGTATAAACTGAGAAGACCCGTAATTAGAAACAAGGGCAACAGCGCGACAACAAGGAAGCGTTGGTGAATAGAATTATTGAACAGCCGCCTATTGGTCATTGCCATGAGCCTTTTGTTTCAATTCCTGTTCCTGGAACTTCTCATACAATTCTCTTTCTGAGGGTAGTGAGATGCCCAGTGATCGTGCTACGGCGGGGTTGGTGCTAAGGGTGTAATAACGTGGGTATTGGGGATTCCAAATAGCTTGATTACTGTTTTCTAACCAGTCAAAGATCAGTTCACCGGCATGTTTACCAATGCCCTCTGGAGATGAGAATACAGAGGCGAGTGCACCGGCATTTGTATAGGCCTTGGAAAATCCAATTACCGGTACTTTCTGCTGAAAGCCCATGTAGAGAATCCACTTGGCAATAGCACGGTTGAGAATGGCATGATCTGGAATGGCAATAAACAGGTCACTTTTTGAGACTATCGGCTTTAGAACAGCCACCGGATTGTTATCTTCGGCCAGGAATGCATGGTTAAGCTGTATGCCATTTTCATTGGTTAATGCTTCAATTTCAGACTGGGAGCTTTGAGAGACAGGGCCAAAAATAGTGCCGAAGTTTCTTGCCTCAGGTTTGAGTAAGCAGCTAAGAGTAATGAGGCGAGATAGCGGTTGATCTAGATAAATGGCAGATATTTTGCGGTTGGTCTCGTGCACCGTTGATAATTCAATGGCATCAAAAGCATTTTTTGGTGTAAAGATGTTAAGTAACGGAGTGTTGCTATTTTGTAGAAGTGACTCTCTGGCAGCAGAGCTACCTATGGCAACGATGAGCTCGTAGGGCTTGTTTAGGGTATTTGCTTGCTGTGCTTCTCCGATAGTGACGATTTCAAAGTTATCAGGTGATATTCCCAGTGTTGAGGTGGTCTTTTGGAGGCTTTCAGCTGTCTCCCGATAGTAAGAGTTCTCACCAGACAGCAACAGGAGGATACTTGCCTGAGACAGAGGGCATATAAACAATAGGAACACAAACAATACCCAGCTCATTAACCCATGGGTGTGCTGTTGTCTCCATCCAGTCTTGTTATTAGTGCCATCCATTGGCTGTCGCTGTGTTTTTGAATACAAATCGAATTATAGTTCTATTTTTTTGTTACCTAGGAAGAAAAATATACCAGTGGAAATATGGGGCGATTACTGGCATCAGGGTAGATCCAGAGTCAGACGCAAATAAACTCTAGTGTCGAATATATTGTTTTCACCATGCTCCATATAGTTTTCACCAAGGTTTTGCCCAATCAGTGAAATATTTCCTCTGGAGGAGGCTACTGCAAAGTTAAAACCCAGCTGGGCATCAACCCTGACAAATTGATTAACTTCGTTACCATCTCGCCAGTCAGCATCACTAATATGGTAAAGATTCAGGCCCGCTGACCATCGAGGAGTGAATTTTTGGTTCAATAGTAGTCCGGCAGTGTGGCTCGGCCCACGATTGCCGAGGTCACCCACACGAAGCTCTGGTTCAAAACGTTTGATAAAAGAACCATCAACATCCCGGTAGCCATAGTGGGCAGTGACTAAGGTTTTATTACTGGGCTGGTAACGGAGTTGCAGCTCTGCTCCGGTCATATCCCATTCGGCAATATTATTGCGTACAGAAAAGTGATCTTCTGGATCAAAACTTGGCAGACCGATATCAGCAAGCTGCTGATATACATCAAAAGCATCCCTTACTTCTTCACGAAATAACCGTACATCAAAGGTTAAGCCTTGTTTTGGAAACAGGGCTACATAGCCTAGTTCTAGACTTTTTAGGCGTTCTTCATCCAGATCGGGGTCGCTACGACGAATGGCGGCAACCAGCAGTTGGTCGTCTATGATATCTGCGATGAACTCTTTGGCTTCCGTCAATGTTGGCGAGCGTTTTCCCTGGGCATAGCCAAGGCGAATAGTGTGGTTGTCGTTGAGGTGATAGTTAACCCCAATTCGCCCGGAGGCAATGGTATCCACCAGGCTATTATCCTCAATCATCAGGCCGGCGTTTAGGGTCCAGCGACGAAATGGGCGCCACTCCAGATGACCAAACAGTCGTCGGCTGGTGAGGGTTTCATCGTCGTCATGGCCAAAAATGGTTTCACCTTCAACGCGATCATAGCGAATGCCTGCACCCCAAGTGGCACGGAGGTTGTTGGTGAGTTGTAGGTGATGTTCTAACTCCAGGTCGTGGCGCTCTGACTCTGTATTCTGAAACCCGGTAATAAAGGGCTGGTCTTCAATATCCAGCCCAGGATCAATGTTGGCTTGCAAAAAGGGTTTTACATCGTCTGGGCCAATGGGGAAGCCAATCTCTTCTGTAAGTAGTTCGGACAGTAGGCCTTGGTTTATGAAGTTTTTACCCTCCAGTTTATTGTGATAGTAGTGCAATTGAAGTGTATCAGTTGCATTGATATCAAGGTTCCATTTCAGTGATTGGTATTGGCTCTTGAATTCTGTTTTAGAGTATTCATCGGGATGATCCACATCACCCCAGCCCATATTGTTGTGGTTAAAGCCCGCCTGGAAGTCAAAGGTATTGGCGATATCAGGTGTATACATGCCGCGAAAGTTAAAACCCAAGCTTTCCTTTCCATCGTCAAGCGGACCTGGGTTTTCACCGGACTTTACTGAGGGAAAGCCGTCATTGTGTATGTAGTTTACGCTTACACGATAATCCAGTTTCTGGTGGTGAGCACTATAACGGACATGGCCTTCACGGGTTTGTCGGTCACCCACCGTAAACCGTTGATGGAGACCGCTCTCCTGTTGGGGTTTTAGCGTCACAATATTGATCGCACCCATAAAAGCATTGGAGCCTTGGGAGGGTGAATTAGAGCCGCGGACTACTTCAATGTGATCCACTTCGTCGAGTGTGATACCAAGGGAGCCCCACTCAATACCAGAATAAGCGGGCTCGTAGATGGATCGGCCATCCACCGTCACTTCGAGGTGATTAGGAAATTCCTGGCCAAAGCCGTGGTATGAAATACCATAACGGTTGCCGTTGATAAAATAGGCCTGAAACCCTGGAACCAGTCTGAAAACATCTACCCAGGTAATTGCTCCAGAGGCATCGATCATTTCTCGGTCAATAATCGTGATGCTCGCAGGGACATGATTTATGGATTGGTCCATCCTGGATGCAGAAGAAACCATCGGCAGCTCACCAAAGATATCCTCTTCGGTAAAGAAAGGCGCTGCTGGACTCCCTGCGATTACATGATGGGAAAGTATCAGGGCAATGATAGCGGGTAAACTGTTCAAACGGCGCATCTTTCGATCCTGTATGGCCATTGCGAGGCTTTATTGGAGCATCATTTTATGTCTCAGCCATTGTTATTGAAACTGAAGATTATGCAACAGAGCAATGATTGGTGTTATTTATCTGGTGTAGAGTAAACAGTGGCGGGATATAAAGGCTAAAATATGCCCCTGACTAGGAGAAAAAAATGTCGCTGGAAGATGCCCGTCGTGAATATAAATATGGCCGCTTAACCAGAGAATCCCTCAAGGAGTCCCCCTTTGATCAATTTTCTCTGTGGATGAATCAGGCAATTGACTCTGAGTTATCTGACCCTACTGCAATGTGTTTGGCAACCGTTAATGCTGAAGGCCAGCCTTGGCAGCGTACAGTGTTATTAAAAGGTTTTGATGAAAAGGGGTTTCTACTTTATACGAACCTTGGAAGCCGTAAGGCGAAAGAAATTGAATGTAATTCTAATGTATGCCTTATCTTTCCTTGGATGCAACTGGATCGTCAGGTCATCGTTGGTGGCCGGGCTGAAAAACTTTCCAAGACAGAAGTACTAAAATACTTCCTCAAGCGTCCCAGAGGCAGTCAGCTAGCGGCTTGGGCTTCTAAGCAGAGTAGCCGCATTACTTCCCGCCAAGCATTGGAAGCCCAATTTATGCAGATGAAGAAAAAATTTAATGATGGAGGCGTGCCACTGCCAGATTTTTGGGGCGGATATCGAGTAGTACCGACTGAGTTTGAATTTTGGCAGGGTGGTGAAACACGTCTTCACGACCGTTTTCAGTATCTTCTGGGCAATGAGGGTTGGAGAGTTTCAAGATTAGCTCCTTGAGTTAAGAGGGGCTGTTGTTGGTTAGCACCGTGTTATTCTGGTGTGCGCGCCAACGATACGTAGCAACAAATAAGATAAACAAATAGCCCGGCAAATGCCGGGCTATTTGATGTTGTCTTTTAATCTTGGGAGTAAGCTATTTTCGTTTCATCGACTTAAAGAACTCGGCATTGGTATCGGAGAGTTTCAGTTTATCAATCAGGAACTCAATGGCATCTGAATCTTCCATACTGTGCAACAATTTGCGCAGAATCCATACCCTTTGCAGCTCATCTTCACCCATCAATAGGTCTTCGCGGCGAGTGCCCGAGCGGCGGATGTTGATCGCTGGGTAAATCCGCTTTTCAGCCACTTTGCGATCCAGGTGCAATTCCAGGTTGCCGGTACCCTTGAATTCTTCATAGATCACTTCATCCATTTTGGAACCGGTTTCAACCAGCGCAGTAGCAACAATAGTCAGGCTTCCACCCTGTTCGATATTTCGTGCCGCACCAAAGAAGCGCTTGGGGCGTTCCAGAGCGTGGGCATCCAGACCACCGGTCAACACTTTCCCTGAGGATGGCTGTACGGTGTTGTAGGCACGAGCGAGGCGGGTAATGGAATCCAGCAAAATCACGACGTCTTTCTTGTGTTCTACCAGGCGCTTGGCCTTTTCGATAACCATATCGGCCACTTGGACGTGACGGGCAGGTGGCTCATCAAAGGTGGAGGCAATAACTTCGCCTCGCACCGAGCGTTGCATTTCCGTGACTTCTTCCGGGCGTTCATCAATCAATAGAACGATAATGTAGCATTCGGGATTGTTGCGAATGATGGCCTGGGCCATATGCTGCATCATAATGGTTTTACCGGCCTTGGGCGGTGCCACAATGAGGCCGCGCTGGCCTTTGCCGATAGGGGAAATCAGGTCAATGATACGACCGGTCAAATCCTCTGTGGAGCCGCTACCCGCTTCCAACACCAACCGCTCATCTGGGAACAGTGGGGTGAGGTTTTCAAACAGGATCTTGTTGCGGACATTTTCCGGTTTATCGTAATTAATTTCATCCAGCTTCAGCATGGCGAAATAGCGTTCGCCTTCCTTTGGCGGACGGATTTTTCCGGAAATGCTGTCACCCGTCCGCAGGTTAAAGCGTCGGATTTGGCTGGGAGACACATAGATGTCATCGGGGCCGGCCAGGTAGGAGCCTTCAGCGGATCTTAGAAAGCCAAAACCATCGGGAAGAATTTCAAGTACGCCGTTGCCGTAAATATCTTCTCCACTTTTAGCGTGGCGTTTGAGAATACTGAAGATAACGTCTTGTTTTCGGGAGCGGGCGAGGTTGTCGAGTCCGATGCCTTCCGCAATTTTCAGAAGTTCATCAATGGGTTTGGTCTTGAGTTCAGTTAGATTCATAAATGCAGACATAGTAAGGTTATTGTTAGAAATTGAAATTGGCGGCCCACCGGTCAGGGTTCAGTATTGATACCGTGGAAGGGTTTGTTGGGATAGTGTGTTGTTCTCTACGCGTTGAAGGACATCGGTGCGATTGCGCCAAGTATAGGCGGGCCTTATTGAAAGCGCAACAGCTGGCGCGGCAGCATACTTATTGCCACCGCAGCCATTGTTAAAGGCTAGCGTCGATGAATTCAATCAATTGGGTTTTTGAGAGGGCGCCTACTTTGGTGGCCTCAATATTACCGTCTTTGAAAAGAAGCAATGTTGGTATACCGCGTACGTTGAACTTGGCAGGTGTTTCCGGGTTGGCATCCACATCTATTTTACAAATTTTTACCCTGTTGGCGTACTCGTCAGCCAGTTCATCAAGAATAGGTGCAATCATTTTACAAGGACCACACCAGGCAGCCCAGAAATCAACCAGAACGGGCAGGTCGGCGCCGAGTACATCACTTGCGAAGCCAGCATCAGTTACGTGAACGATATTGTCGCTCATAGGGGGGAGTCTCCAGATTAACGTGAATTCAAAGGTACAGCGGTAGAATGACTTTGAATGATAGCATTCACGTTGGGCGGGTAACAAATCCTGTGGGCAATTTCCTTGTAAACAAGTCTTGGTTCCTTAAACACCAGTGAGTTTATTCATCCTGCGGAAACAATGATTGGTTATCCAATTAAAGTGATTTCGGGCCGAGAAGAGACTCGGCTCGTGTATTTGGATGTGGCCATGCAGTTGTTTTAAGCGGTATCAAACAATTGGCGGCTGGGTGAGTCGGGCGGGGGCTTTTGAGCAGGACCTCTCGGCTTCACGAGGCAGGGTTAAGTATTGCGTATAGCCAATTTTTCAAGCAAGTCCGTCTGTGCAGTATGTTGTTCTTCATCTTTCTGTGGGCAGTTTAACTGGTAGTTGCCGTCCGGTTGTAGTTCCCAGCTCTGACAGTTATCCATCAGGTAGGTTTGCAGATCACTTCTGACTCTTGCTTGTAGCCGTGCATTGAGAATGGGGAAGCAGATTTCAACTCGATGCAGTAGGTTGCGCTCCATGGCATCAGCACTGGCGCAAAAGGCATGGGGTGTGGCATTGTGGAAATAGTAGACTCGTGAGTGCTCCAGAAATCGACCAACAATAGAGCGCACCCGGATGTTTTCTGAAACGCCCGGAATACCTGGTCGCAAACAGCACATACCACGAACAATCAGATCAATTTTTACACCGACGTTGCTGGCTTCGTAGAGGGCCATGATGATCTTGGATTCGGTTATGGCATTAACCTTGATGATGATATGGGCCTTGTTACCTTGTCGGGCGGCCTCAGCTTCTTCCTCAATCAATCGAAGAAGGTTTTTTTTCAACGTAAAAGGCGCACAGAACAGTTTTTTTATACGTTCGGTTTTGCCCATCCCTGTGAGTTGTTGAAAAATTTTGTGCACATCACTACATAAGTCCGGGTCTGCGGTCAGAAGACTGTAATCGGTATAGATGCGGGCATTGCCGGAATGATAGTTACCGGTACCTAGATGCACATAGCGGCGTAATTTGTTGCCCTCTCGCCGCACAATTAACAGGGCCTTGGCGTGTGTTTTGTAGCCTACGACACCATAGGTGACAACAGCGCCGGCTTCTTGAAGGTAGGTAGCAAGTTGCAGGTTTTCCTCTTCATCAAAGCGGGCACGTAATTCGATGACCACAGTAACTTCTTTTCCTGCACGAGCCGACTCAAGCAGCGCGTCGACAATCTCTGAAGAAGCGCCGGTGCGGTAGAGCGTCATTTTAATCGACAGTACATCGGGGTCTTTTGCCGCTTGCCGGAGTAAATCAATAATGGGTGTAAATGATTGAAAGGGGTACTGCAAAAGAATATCTTCTTTTTGGATGAGATCGAAGATACTGGCCGCACTGCTCCGCAGTGGTTTGGGGATAGAGGGTGTAAAGGGAGGGAATAACAGTTCGGGGCGATCAAGCATATCCTTCAATTGCATCATTCTGCCGAGATTAACCGGGCCATCTACCCGGTAAAGCTCATCTTCCGTTAGGTTGTACTGTTCCAGAAGGAAGTTGACCAGCTCATCGGGGCAATGCTTATCTACCTCCAAACGTACGGCACTACCAAATCGGCGTGAATGCAATTCACCACGCAGGGCTCTGGCGATGTCTTCAACTTCAGCTGCATTTAAGTCCAGATCAGCATCTCTGGTAATGCGAAATTGATAGCAGCCCGTCGTGGTCATACCGTTAAACAGGTCGTCGATATGTGCATGGATTAGAGAGGACAGGAGTACGAAATTGTCACCTTTTTTGCCCAGTTCATCGGGTAACCGAATAAGCCTGGGAAGTGACCGAGGGGCAGGAACAATGGCCATACCACTGTCACGGCCAAACGCGTCTTTGCCCTCTAATGAAACAATAAAATTCAGACTTTTATTTACTAGTCGGGGAAAGGGGTGGGCCGGGTCCAGGCCAATGGGGCTGATAATCGGCATGACCTGATGACGAAAATAATCCTCTGCCCAGTTGGCAATATCCTTGTTCCAGTGTTGATGGTTGAGAAAGCAGACGTTGTTACTGTTTAATGCCGGTACTAATATGTCATTGAGAATATGGTATTGTTTTTCAATCGCCGCCTTGCATTGTTCGCTGAGGGTGTGGAGCACTTCTTGGGGGCGGACACCATCGATATTCACAGTTTCACGAGAAAAGCTGATTTGACGTCGGAGGCCAGCTAATCGGATTTCAAAAAATTCATCCATATTGCTGTTAAAAACCATCAGGAACTGAAAACGTTCTAGTAGTGGGTACTCCTCATTCATCGCCTGTTCAAGAATGCGTAAATTGAACCCCATCATACTGATATGGCGATTGATAAAGTATTTGGCGTTGCTAATGTCGATTTTCTCTTCGGACATAAGGTATTGCGTGTTCTCTATGTTAGAGGGTGAGTGGAGTATTTCTTTCATGGTGGAAAATCATTTTTGGCAGCAAACAAAAATATTTTAAGACACCTTATCCTGCTGTTTTTGAGCACCTTTATGACAACAGGCTATCGTGTGCTGGGAATATTGAACCGATCGTACAAAAAGGGCTCTAAGCGGCAGATAACAACAACACAAAAACCGGAACCTTGATGCCTGCCAAAAAGATTATCCTACTCTTAGTTATAGCTCTGATTGTTGGTGCGTACCTTTTTTTTGATGGTGAACAGTACCTCAGTCTTGGGTTTTTCCAGGAGGTGTATCACCAGAAACCATTAGTTACTGCACTGGCCTACTTTGTTATTTATGTCATTGCGGCCGGTCTGTCATTACCCGGTGCCGCACTGCTTACTATTATTGGTGGAATGGTGTTTGGGCTTTGGACAGGTTTGTTGCTTGTGTCCTTTGCCAGCTCTATCGGCGCAACACTGGCCTTTCTGGTATCTCGCTTCTTGTTACGGGATTGGGTGCAAAATAAATTTTCCAGCTACCTGGTGTCGGTCAATCGAGGTGTTGAGAAAGATGGCTCATTTTATTTATTTACGCTACGACTGATTCCAGTCTTCCCCTTTTGGATTATCAATTTGGTGATGGGGCTTACTCCCATGAAAACAGTGGCATTCTATTGGGTGAGTCAGCTGGGGATGTTGGCAGGCACGGCCGTTTATGTGAATGCGGGTGCTGAGCTTGGCGCTGTGGAGGAGTTTTCTACTGCAGGTATTCTCACACCAACGTTGTTGTTGTCATTTTTGTTATTGGCGATTTTTCCCTTTATTGCTCGGGGTTTGGTGAGTGTTGTTCAGCACCGAAAGGTATATAAGCCTTATAGCAAACCCAAATCTTTCGATACTAATATGGTGGTGATCGGTGCAGGTAGTGCGGGATTAGTGAGTGCTTATATAGCCGCCACCGTTAAAGCCAAAGTGACCTTGGTTGAAAAGCACAAAATGGGGGGCGACTGCCTCAATACTGGTTGTGTGCCGAGTAAGGCACTGATTCGAGCGGCCAAAACAGTAAAAGAAATTTCCCGAGCCAAACAACTGGGTATCGATGTGGGTGAGCCGACCGTGGACTTCCCGCGGGTGATGGAGCGAGTGCGCCAAGTCATTAAAGAGATTGAACCCCATGACTCCATTGAGCGTTACACCGAGCTGGGGGTGGATTGCCTGCAAGGTGAAGCCAAAATTTTATCGCCCTGGCAGGTAGAGGTGAAAGGTCAGAGCATGACGACTCGCAATATTATTATTGCCTCGGGCGCACGACCCTTTGTACCACCGATTCCAGGCCTCGATCAGTTGGACTACCTCACCTCAGACAATTTGTGGGATCTCACCGAGTTGCCCCAGCGGCTATTAGTCATGGGCGGTGGGCCAATCGGGTGTGAACTGGCCCAAGCCTTTAACCGGCTCGGCTCCCATGTCACCTTGGTGGATATGATGCCAAGGGTGCTACCCCGTGAAGATGAGGATGTATCAGCCTTTGTGATGCAGCGGTTTACCGAGGAGGGCATTGAGCTGCTGACCGGCCATCAATCGGTTGGCTTTGAGCAGCGAGGTGATGAATCTGTTGCACTCCTTGAAGCCGATGGTGAAAGAAGGGAAGTGGCATTCGATAAAGTACTGGTCGCGGTAGGGCGAAAAGCCAATACCAGCGGGCTGGGCTTGGAGGCCATTGGGCTGGAACTGAACGCCAATGGCACTGTCACGGTGGATGACTATTTACGCACCCGCTACCCCAATATCTACGCCTGCGGTGATGTGGCCGGCCCCTATCAATTCACCCACACCGCGGCCCATCAAGCCTGGTATGCCGCAGTCAACGCACTGTTTGGCCGGTTGAAGAAATTCAAAGTGGATTACCGCGTGATACCCTGGGTGACTTTTATTGACCCGGAAGTCGCCCATGTGGGTTTGAGTGAGAGCGATGCCATCGCTCAGAATATTCCCTATGAGGTCACCAAATATGCCTTGGATGATCTAGACCGAGCCATT
>MAAC01009507.1_pt1 | contig 22405 bp, 19 predicted proteins | sample 1115981 | NCBI WGS metagenome assembly MAAC01 (sample SAMN04961126, study PRJNA320927) | seawater metagenome | isolation source: sample BD02T64 sea water enriched with oil for 64 days | place: USA:Gulf of Mexico | collected 2013-07-27
TGGTTCGGCTGTGCCATGCTCTGCTATGTCACCCCCAAGGAACACCTCGGCCTGCCCAATCGCGACGATGTGAAGCAGGGGCTGATCGCCTATAAGATCGCCGCCCACGCCGCCGATGTCGCCAAGGGTCATCCCCACGCCCGCCACCGCGATGATCTGCTATCAAAGGCGCGCTTTGACTTCCGCTGGGATGACCAATTTAATCTAGGCTTAGACCCCGACACCGCCCGTGCCTATCACGACGAGACCCTGCCCAAGGACTCCGCCAAGGTGGCCCACTTTTGTTCGATGTGCGGGCCCAAGTTTTGCTCGATGAAAATCACCCAGGATGTGCGCGACTACGTTGCCAATGGCATGGATAAAAAGTCCGACGAATTCAAAGACCAGGGCAGCGAAATTTATATTGAGAACCTGAGCTAGCAACGGCAGCGAAGATGAAAATTGAGGTGTTGGGTAGCGGCGTCAGCGGTCTGTGCTGCGCCCACGCCTTTGCCGAGCGCGGCTGCGAGGTGAGTATTATTGCCGCCAGCGAGGCCCTCGATAGCAGCTGCTGCTCGTGGTGGGCCGGCGGCATGCTGGCGCCCGGTTGTGAAGGGGAAAGTGCCGAGCCACTGATTGCCACGCTGGGTGCCGAGAGCATGGCATTTTGGCGTAGCATCGCCCCCGACTACACCACGGCCGGCACGCTGGTGGTCGCCACCTCTCGCGACCAGGCCCTGCTCAACAATTTCGCCCGCAACACCCAGGGCTGGGACACGGTAGAGGCCGCGCAGCTACAGAGCCTCGAGCCCGATCTGGCCGAGCGTTTTAGCCGCGGACTGCTCTTTGCCAATGAGGCCCACCTCGACCCTCGCCTGACACTGAATAAATTAATCGACGACTTAAAAAACCGTGGTGTCAGTTTTGCACAGCGCCACATCGACGACGGCCCGGGTAATGACTACGGCAGCGACGACTTCAGCAGGGATGTCGACTGGGTCATCGATTGTCGCGGCCTCGGCGCCCGCCATCGCTTACCAGACCTGCGCGGCGTCAAGGGTGAAATGTTACATATCCACAGCGATGAAATCAGTCTCAGCCGCCCGGTGCGTTTGCTGCACCCGCGCATCCCCCTCTACATCGTGCCCCGCGCCAATGGTGTGTTTATGATCGGCGCGACGATGATAGAGAGCGGAGAGCGCAAGCGCGCCAGTGTGCGCTCGGTCCTCGAACTGCTATCGGCAGCCTACGCCCTGCACCCGGCCTTTGGCGAGGCGGAAATACTCGAAATCGGCGTCGAGGCCCGCCCCGCATTTACCGACAATCTGCCGCGCCTGCGTCGCCGAGGTAAAACTCTGTCGGTCAATGGTATGTACCGCCACGGCTTTCTCGCCGCCCCCGCGATGGCGCGGCGCTGCGTCGACTTTGCCCTCGACGGCATAATCCCCACGGAGGTAATGGATGAAAATACAGCTTAACGGCGCAAGCCACGATACCGAATACCATGAGCTCGCGGCCCTGGTCGCCGCCCTCGGCCATGAAGCCGACAAGGTCGCCACCGCCGTCGATGGCATGTTTGTCGCGCGCCCAGCCCGCGCCGCAACCCCGCTGCGCGAAGGCTGTGCCGTGGAAATACTGGCACCGATGGAGGGTGGCTAATGACGACCGCCCAAGGCCCCGTCTCAAAGGGACTGAATTTATACGGCAGTGAATTCGCATCGCGCTTTTTAATCGGCAGTGCCCAATACCCCTCCCCGGCGATTTTGCTCGACGCTATTAGCGCCAGTAATGCCGGCATCGTCACCGTCTCCCTGCGCCGTGAAGCGGGTAAAGACGCTGGGGATAATGGCACCGGGCAACAATTTTGGTCCCTCATTCAACAATCAGGCGCCCGCCTGCTGCCCAATACCGCCGGCTGTAAAACCGTCAAGGAGGCCGTCAACACCGCCCATATGGCGCGGGAGTTATTCGCCACGCCGTGGATCAAGCTCGAGGTGATCGGCGAGGACGACACCCTGCAACCGGACGTGTTTGGCCTGGTGGAGGCGGCGCGTATTCTCTGCGCCGAGGGCTTTCAGGTCTTCCCCTATACCACCGACGATCTGGTGGTGGCCGACAAGTTACTCGCCGCCGGCTGCGAAGTGTTAATGCCCTGGGGTGCCCCCATCGGCAGCGGTCGCGGCCTCAACAACCCCTTCGCCCTCCGTGCCCTGCGCGCCCATTTCCCCGACACCACGCTGGTTGTCGATGCCGGTATTGGCCTGCCCTCTCAGGCAGCCCAGGCCATGGAGCTGGGCTACGATGCCATTCTGCTGAACACCGCTGTCGCCAGGGCCGGAGACCCGGTAGCGATGGCCAACGCCTTTGCCCAGGCTATTGCAGCCGGGCACACAGCCTTTAAGGCCGGAACCATTGAAGCCCGCGATATGGCCGTGCCATCAACCCCGGTGCTGGGCAGCCCCTTTTGGCACAGTGAACACGAGTCGTAGAAATGATTGAACAACAAGCCCCAGCAACAGAAACCAGTCGCCACTGGCTGCACAAATTTTATCTCATCGTCGATAGCAGCGAGTGGCTAGAGCGCTTCCTGCCGCTTGGTTTGAAGTTGGTGCAGTTACGTATTAAGGATTTGCAGGGCGAGTCCCTGCGCGCTGAAATTGCCAAGGCCAAAGCACTCTGCGCCGCCCACGATTGCCAGTTGATTATCAACGACCACTGGCAACTGGCTCTTGAGCTGGGCTGTGACTTTATTCACCTCGGCCAGGAGGATCTCGCCACGGCCGATTTAGTACAAATTCGCCAGGCTGGCGTCAAGCTGGGCATCAGTACCCACGACGGCAAAGAGCTGGACTATGCCCTGAGCCTAAAGACCGACTACGTCGCTCTGGGCCCGGTCTACGCCACACAATTAAAGAAGATGCCCTGGGCTCCCCAGGGTCTGGAAAAGCTGGCACGCTGGCGACAGCGGGTCGGCGACACGCCTTTGGTGGCCATCGGCGGTATGACTGTCGAGCGGGCTGCGGGGGCCTACGCAGCGGGGGCGGATTCCATTGCCGTGGTCACCGATGTCCTCTGGCATCAACAGCCCGGGCAACGCCTGCAGCAATGGCTCGCCGTCGCGGCGCAATAGTAGGACTGTAAACAATGGGGAAAACCATGAGTGAAAGCCGCTATGCCCGACAACTCGCCCTGCCCGCAATCGGCAGCGCCGGGCAGGCCAAACTCGCCGCCGCACGCATCGTCATCGTCGGTGCCGGTGGCCTCGGGGTGCCCGCCCTCACCTATCTGGTCGGTGCCGGCATCGGCCATCTGCGCCTCATCGATAATGACCGCATCGCCATCCACAATTTGCATCGCCAGGTCTTGTACAGCGAGGCCGATCGGGGCCAGTACAAGGTCACTGTCGCCGCCCGAAAAATGGCCGCCTTAAACAGCGAAGTTGTGGTGGAGGCCATCAGCGAGCGGCTGATCTCCAGCAATATCGAAGCCCTGCTCGCGGGCTGTGATTGCGTGATCGACGCCGCCGATAATTTCATTACCACCTATTTACTCAGCGATGCCTGTCAGCAATTGGACAAGCCCTTAATCTCCGCCTCCGCGGCGGGCATGAAGGGCTATGTGGGTGTGTTTTGCCAGCACGCACCCAGCTATCGGGCGCTGTTTCCCAGCCCCCCCGAACAGGGTTTATCCTGCGCCCGCGACGGCGTAATCGGCCCTGTGGTGGCCGTGCTCGGCGCCCTACAGGCCCAGGCCGCGATTAAATTACTGATTGCCGAACCCGCCCCAGCGACGCTATTGAGTGTCGACCTTTGGCATAATCATTTTTCCAGTATTGATTTCTCCAATGCCCCCGAGCCCGAAACTCCAAGCCCCATTGCCGTACTTCAAGTTGAGGAGATTGCGCCCAGCGATATCGTGATCGACGTGCGCAACGCCGATGAATTACAGGCGCCGCCGCTCCCCGGTGCCCAACACATCCCCCTCGCCGAGATTAGCCAACGACTCGATGAAATACCTAGCGAGCAAAGAGTGGTGCTGTGCTGTATGAGCGGGCGTCGCGCCAATAGCGCCGCACACATTTTGGCCACACAGCACTATGACAAGCTGGCTATTTTGAGTTTAGGTTAGGGGGAACAGCATGGACACCTTAGCCACTAGCGCAATCAAGAACGTCTTGAGCATCGGCGGCTCCGACCCCAGTGGCGGTGCGGGCATTCAGGCCGACCTGAAAACCTTCGCCGCCAATGGCGTTTACGGCATGGCCATTATCACCGCGCTCACCGCCCAGAGCACCCGTGGTGTGAAGGCCATACACTGCCCCGACCCCGGCTTTGTCGAGGCTCAAATTGACTGCCTGTTCGACGACATTCAACCCGCTGCGGTAAAGATCGGTATGCTCGCCAACGGCGCCATCATTCACAGGGTTGCTGAACGACTAGAGCATTATCGTGCCCCCAATGTCGTCGTCGACCCGGTGATGCTGTCCTCCAGTGGCCAGCGCCTACTCGAGCCCGCAGCCCTAGACATTCTTATTCACGAACTCCTGCCTCTGGCCAGCCTCTACACACCCAATTTAGACGAGGGCGCCTGCCTACTCGGTGAAAAACCAGCCAGCACAAAAGAAGAAATGCTCGCCATGGCAAGGCAGCTGCAAGTTCTAGGCCGATGCTCCGTACTGTTAAAGGGCGGGCATTTACCCGGTGATGAATGCCCCGATTTATTGATCGAGAGTAACGCTAATAGCCAATGGTTTATCCAGAAACGTATCACCACCGTCAACAGTCATGGCACTGGCTGTACCCTTGCTGCGACCATTGCCGCCAATCTCGCCAACAATGGCGGCCAACTAAATAGCGCCGTGGAAAAATCAAAAAAATATCTCACGCAAACTCTTGAGAGTGCCAGTGCTCTCAGCGTGGGCAGTGGCCCAGGGCCACTGCATCATTTTGTAAACCTATGGAATTAATGTTTTTAAATTTAATAGTTGATTTTAGTCTAAAAAAATCTACGGCACCTGCCAAAATATCGAATATCAGCCGCCTCTGTTATTTCTAAAAATGCCTCATTACCAACCTAAATATTATTAAAATCATTAACTTTAACACTTAACAAGCATCTTAACGCTTAAAAAGACCATCTAGCGTTTACTACCCCACTATATGCGGCAAAATTCTATAAATAGATTATTGTGTAACCATAGATAAGCGAGGAAGGAAAAATGAATATTGCTTCTTTTTTGCCTAAATCCTGTGATCTACACAACGGAAGTGTCCCCCGCTGGATTCCCGGCTCCACAACCATCAATGACTTTCTAAATTGGCCCGATGAAGTGCCAAAACCAAAATTATCACTCGGCGCTCTCGCCATGATTGGCATCGACGAGGCATTAATGATTGGCCTCGGCATGGCATCTCGATTACACGCTCCAAGAACTAACTACCACGAGCGCTGTGCTGACGAAATGGCGGATGCCCTGGAGTTCTTTACTGCCAAGGGCTGGATTGACAAACCGGAGGGCTATCATCAAACACCACCCGAGCTCAATAAAATAAAATTCAAGCATGAAACATCCCGTGGTGTGCACTACGAGCATATGAGTTTTGAAAGTGCTTACACCCCTCATGCGGGGGAGGCAGGGCGTTCCCGTTGGCTCGGCTACACGGCCAATCACACTGCACACTGCTGGGTGCTGCGCCACGCTGGCCCCCAGCGGCCGTGGCTGATTAATATTCATGGTTATCGCATGGGCATGCCCTATATGGATTTACCTTTTTTCCACGCCGAGGCCCTGCACCAGGATCGAGGCCTCAATATCCTCCAGTACGTCCTCCCCCTACATGGCCCACGGAAAATCGGCCCAAGCAGTGGCGATGGTGTACTGTCACCAGGCTACGTCAACCTGATCCATACCGAAGCCCAGGCCATATTCGAATTGCGGCGCATCATCAGCTGGCTACACAATGATGGGGCTCCACAGGTTGGTGTGCACGGCATTTCCCTCGGAGGCTACACCACGGCTTTACTGGCTGGCTTAGAGAGTGAGCTGGCCTGCGCTATTGCCGGTGTTCCCGCCATTAACCTGGTCCGCACGGCACGACGACTCGGAACAGGCAGCCTTCTTAATTTCATGGATGATATCGACATACCCTGGGATGATATCGAGCGTATGACCCGGGTTATTTCACCCACGGCATTGAAGCCAAAAATACCTACCAAGAGGCGTTATATCTATGCCGGGCTACTCGATCGACTGGCCCGCCCCGAAGACCCCGTCGACCTGTGGAAACATTGGGGGCGACCTGAAATTCAGTGGTACCCAGGCAACCACCTTACCTTTCCCTGGGAAAAAACAGTCAAGACTTTTATCGACAAGGCCTTATCTGACTCCTTCGTTGATTTAGAAAAAAATATTCATTAGTAAAAATTATTCCACCATGTGAATTGTTTGTGCTATACCTATCCTTCTCTTTTTTAAAAAAAGACCTTACGGGTGCAAGAAAGGAAGTCTGCGCCCGGGTTTATCTGGTCCAAGTAAGGTATAGAGAAAAGCACAAGGTAAGGGCGCGTAATCGCCGCAAAATTTACTGATCAATCGGCATCATACCCAACAGTCGCTCACGACAAGGAATGAAGGTAATGGGAGTAGATACAAAAAAATTAAAAAAACGCAGCCAGGTATTTGATGCCCCATCACGCTTAAGCGCAGCGATCAAGAACGGCTCAGCCATTGCCCGCTTCGGACGTTTACAGGCGAGAACCGGCACCGTTTATTATATTGCCCATGAGGGCGAAAATTACCGTTTGCGCTGTTACGAAATAAAAAAGTCGGATAGTAAACGTATTCCCATCATCATTGTGCCTCCACTAATGATCTCTGCTGAGGTATTTGACGTCGACCCCGAAAGCAGCGCCGTCGCCTATTTAACAGCCCAGGGTTACTCTGTTTGGATTGTCGACTTCGGCGCTCCCGAGCGCCAGATTGGTGGCTTGGAGCGAAATTTTAGCGACCATATTCTCGCGGTCAACGACGCCATTGACTTTGTCTATGAGCAAAAGAAAGTACCCATCCATTTGGCCGGTTATTGTCAAGGCGGTATTTTTTGCTACCTCGCTGCCGCCTACCGCCACTCTAACGATGTTGCATCCATTATCACCTTTGGCGCTCCTGTTAATATTTATAAGAATTTTTTCCCCGGCGTACCCGATGAAGTCACGACCCGAGTGTTTGAAGGCCTGGGTAAGACCATTCCCAAAAGCCTGACACCAACTGTAATTCCCGCCTGGGCTACAAAAAATTTGTTTAAACTCTTGAGCCCCACCAAAGAAGTTAAACGCTGGATTACTTTCCTCGGCTCGCTGCACGACCGCGATGCACTACTACAAACCGAAGAGGGCCGAAGTTTTCTCGGCGGCGAAGGTTTTGTCGCCTGGCCAGGGCCGGCCCTAAACGAATTTCTACAGCAAATGTTGATTGGCAACCGACTCGTGTCGGGTGGTTGCGTGATCGAAGGCCGTGCCATCTCGCTAACAGAAATCACCTGCCCCATCCTCGCCGTGATTGGCAGCAATGATGAAATTGCTCGCGCACCCTCCGTGCGCGGCATCGCCGACGCCGTCCCCAATGCGGAACTGTATGAACTCTACGCCCAAGGCGGTCACATGGGCATAGTCATTGGCTCCAGAGCCAGAAAAAACACCTGGCCTGTTGTCGCGCAATGGCTTGACTGGCAGGAGGGTAAGGCCGAGCAACCGGAGGCCATCGATTTACTCGGTGAGCAAGGCTCCCCCTCCCCTACCAAAGGTAGCGGAAATAAAACCTTTCCCGCGGCAATGGCAAAAACCCTGTTTGGCATAAGCCAGGGCGCACTTGCCACCGCGGGCGATTTACTGGGTATCACCAAGGACTCGCTACAGGCGATCAGCGGCAACTTCAGCACCCATCTCTCTCACTTCACTCGCCTCGAAAAACTCAACAGTGACAGCAAGGTGGGTCTGGCACTGTCACTCGAAGAGCAGGCGATAAAAGCGCCGCAGGACACCTTTTTCCTTTACGATGGAATAGCACACAGTTACGCCGACGCCAGCAAACGTGTCGACAATATTGTTCGCGGCTTGATCTCCAGGGGCATTCGCACTGGCGACCATGTCGGAATTTATATGCATGCTCGACCCTCCTCACTGGCAACGATAATGGCTGTCAACCGCCTCGGCGCGGTAGCCGTATTACTGCGTACAATGCCAAGTAAAGAACAACTTGCCGTAGAGCTGAAACTTGGCAAGGTTCAGCACCTGATAAGTGACCCTGAAAATGCCCTTACTGCTGCAGAGTGCTTTAAACAACAGGTCCTTGTACTAGGCGGCCGGGGCGATACAAAGCGCAACTTACCCGATAGCGTGGTTGACCTTGAAGCCTTTGACCCAGCCTGCGTCGCCCTGCCAGACTGGTATCAGGCATCTCCAGGGAAGGCCAGCGATATTGCTTTTGCCATGTTTTCCAAACAAGGCAATGAAACACATTGCTTCACTATTACCAACCAACGCTGGGCGCTCTCTGCTTTCGGCACAGCCTCGTCAACCGCAATGAGACGGTCGGACACTGCCTACTGCTGGACCCCTTTCCATGACGCCACAGGCTTGCTAGTGTCCGTCAGTGCGTCACTGGTTGCTGGTGCAAGGGTCGCCCTGGCCATGGATTTCCATGCCAATACATTCTGGAAAGAAGCTCGTGGTTACGGTGCCCGGATCGTCTTCTATTCAGGATCTATGTTGAGGGAGCTGGTCGATAGCCCAGCCAACAAACTCGAAAAAGGCCACGCCATTCGTCTCTTTGCCGGGGCCGGGATGCCCGAAGTATTGGCAAAACGCGTGGCAACTCGCCTAAAGACCGCTAAAATTATGGAGATCTTCACAGTCAGAAGCAGTAATGCCTACCTGGCCAATATCTCCTGTCAAAAGCCAGGGCCTGTTTTCCAGCCAATTCCCGGAAGTAGTGAGATAGCACTGGTTTATTGGGACTATGAAAAAAACCTACCCTTTCTTGATGCCGCCGGCTACCTTTGCCCAGTACCCGATGGGTCTATGGGTATGCTACTGAGCAAAGCTGAAAACTGCGCGGAATATCATGGTGCACAGACTATATTCAATGTCTTCAAAAAGGGCGACTGCTGGCAGGTTTCCGGGGACTTATTCCTGGTCGATGAAGATGGCGATTACCGCTTTATGGACCGCTGTGAAAACTTAATTCGGACCGATGACGACTGGTTGCCTACCACAAGTATCGAAAGTGCTATCTGGGAACTTGAGGCGGTCAGTATGGCCTCTGCTTACGGACTGACAATAGCCGGCTATAAACACGAACTACCAGCTGTTGCCCTGCAATTACGGCCTATGAAAAAACTCACCATTAAGCAGGTTAACGGTATTCTGGAGCAGGGACTGGGGCCCCAAACCCGTCCTCTCGTGATTAGAATCATGGATGACATACCTGTAACCCTGGGCCATCAGGCCAACAAGTTTATTCTAAAAAGCGAAGGTCTCCCCCCTGAAGCCCTGCAAAGAGGAAAGTCCTTCTGGTTCAACCCCCAAACAGACCAATATGAGGCACTTAACAAGACCTCCTTCAATAAATTGAAGAAAGTATTAGGAATTGACAATACTGTAGATAAAGATCTGGACAAGTCTTCTCGCCTCAAAGCCTCGAAGCCAAAACGCACCACTAAAAGCGCCAATGGTCTTAGTAAAAAACCTACTACTCAAAAAAGAAAGCCTGAGACGAAAAAGGTATCGCTAGTACCGAACCACAGGGATATCGGCGAGAGCATCACACCACTATCCGGTGAAAATGTTATCGCCATGATTGAAGCTAATAGCGAAGCAAAACCGGAAAAAATCATTGTAGAGCCCCAACAAACAAATGATATAACAGCCCCTGAATGGCAGGAGGCTAAAATCAGCGAACTTACCCCGGAGCCATTAAAAGATATTGAAACGCACTAATTAAAAGCCTACTGCGAGCCCCTCCTCCACAGTTAAACCGGGAGGGGCTCCTATTGCGGCCAATAAAAGTTATGTGGCTGAAAGGTGACACGGCCAGCTAATCACAGATTCACAACAATAATCGGGAAGTTTTACCACGAAAAAACACACCCGGATTGAAATACGGATTTAGATCTATCCCGACAGGTCGTATTATCAGCGATGAAAGAACCGGGTGTTCCCTAAACAAGGCCTCCGCACATCACCCAGCATAGCTTACTTCACATACCTAAAAACCATAAATCCTAGCAACTGAAGCTGCAATAAACTAAAGCCAAGCGCTTATAAACTCGGTGAATGGCTTTAGTATAATCCCAGAAAAGCCTATCACATTAACTTCTTAAATATTTGTCCAGGTTAACCGCATTGTCCTCACCTATAGGTAGATCCGCCTGCCCCCCTACCGGCTTCTTTTTCACCTCAAGCACTACCGGCTTTATCGTCGCTGGATTTTTAGCGACGGTTTTTTTTACCGCAGCCTTTTTAGCCGCTGATTTTTTCGCTACCGTTTTTTTTGCAACAGGCTTCTTGGCTATCGATTTTTTAGTTACCGCTTTCTTCGCCACCACCTTCTTAGTCACAGATTTCTTACTGGCAGTCTTTCTGACCTTTTTTTCAGGTGTCGTATCCACATATTCTTCGATAAGATCATTCAGGTTGTCCACGCGATCGGACAATGCCTTCAAGGCATTAATAGTTGGCATAACACCGAGCCGCTTCAATGCACGAGCAACGCGCGAATCAAATATATCTTCAATCTTATTTGATGGACTGGGGATTTTATCGAATAAAGTAGAGGCTTTTTTCTGGGCCGATGCACTGCTGTCATCGACAAGCTGCTTATACTTGTCTTCAAAGGCCTCGCCTCGCTCAATCAGCTTATTAAAAATCTCACCACTTTCATCCCTAGCCTTGGAGAAGGCACCCAAACCGGCAAGCCAGATATCCCTATTGCGATCCAGAGCCTTTTCAGTCAACTCCTGGCTTTTGTCGACGGTCTTCGACAAAATCTCATCATTTTTTTTAAGGAGTTTACGGACCTTTTTGTGCTCAAGAATTTTTGAAGTAGCCATATCACCATTCTTCCATTGAAATAAGTCATTAACATCACATCGATTCGATAGATTAAGGACTATAAACTATCGACAATACCCACTGCTCCTCATAAGATAGCAATAATACTTAGAGTAAAAAAACTAACTTTAATTTTCACTAAAAACAAGACACTTAACGAGACAAGTATTGTGCCGAGACCGGGTACCAAACAACGAATCTTAGACACCAGCCTGGCGCTGTTCAATCATCTCGGCACACCCGACACATCGACCAACCACATCGCCCTCGAGCTCGATATCAGCCCCGGAAATCTTTACTACCACTACCCCAACAAAGAACAGTTAATTGCCTCGCTCTTCAGTCAATACGAGGCCGCTATTCAACCCTTATTCGATCAAGAACTGGCAGAACCTCTGAGTATTGAGGATATTTGGTTTTTCCTTCATCTGAATTTTGAGTTAGCTCTCGAGTACCGCTTTATCTATCAGGATACAGATTACATCACCTTAAAATGCCCGGCGTTGGCAAAAAGCTTTCAACAGGTGCTCACAAAACTATACACAGCCCTGGTACAACTACTCACGGCACTTTCCTCAAATGGGGCTTTGCTAATCAGCAACGATGTGGTGATAGAAGAAACCAGCCTCAATATGCTGCTGATATGCACCCAGTGGATACACCTCAAAAAACACCTGACCGGTATCAAGAAAGCAAATATCAGCGAAGACCACTTTAATCGTGGTATCTATCAAGCCCTCTCCCTCTTAACACCCTATCTCAATCAGGGTCATCAGGAGCATATGTACAATCTACGCCAAGCCTATCAATAGACGCGTGGCAAGACGATATCAACCTACGGCCTGAAGCTTTTCGCCCAGGCAATGGCGAGCAATAAAGAAGCACATTTTGTCCAAGGCCTGATCACTTTCGGGGATGCCGTCCAAAATAGGATGCACATGGGTGGTTTTATGCCACTCACATAGATCCGCTGCAACCCCCTGTTGCCGAGCTAGCTCCGCAATGCGCACGCCATCATCACGCAACATTTCATTACTGCTGACGTGGACCTGTAGAGGGGGGAAACCACTTAAATCGGCATACACTGGAGAGATCAAGGGATCGGTACACAGGTGATCACCGAGCACCATTTTCCTAACCAGGGGTATAAGCTGATTACTTAATAGTGGATCGGAGGATTCATTGGTAAAAATAGAGGGGCTGCCAAAGGAAAAATCCGTTAGGGGCGACAAAGCAATGGCACAGGCAGGGTTGGCAAGCTCGGATTCACCAATGCGCAACAAAGTGGCCAGGGTCAAGTAACCGCCAGCGGAATCACCAGCAATAACGACATCTTCAGGAGCTATCCCCTGCTCGTTGAGCAACCATTCATAAGCCGCAAAACAATCGTCATTCGATGCCGGATAGGGATGCTCCGGCGATAATCGATAATCGACCAGGAGAACTCTCGCATTCACTGCTGGGCCAAAGCGCTGCGCCCATTTTTTATACATACCCGGTACGTGGACAACCATACCGCCACCGTGCAGGTAGAGAATGGTTCGAGTCACCCCAGGTACATTATTAATCCATAAATAAGTATCCTGTCCATCGACCGGGTCGATAGGTACGGGCGATGAGTGTTTACGTGTTAAAAAATTATCCAGCTTCACCACCCAGCGACGCAATTTGTCGATCGTCGCCTGTTGATGCTCAGCTTTGCTGTTTCGAGCAGCCCTTTTCACGAAAGGCTTTACCACAACCCGTGAAGATGCATTTAATAATTTTATTTGCCAGCTCATTGATTCATCCTTAAATTCATTGCGGCCATTATTCCCAGCCTAGCAGACAACAGTGGTAGTAGAAAAGAGCAAAGATACATCACTTTTATTCACTCGAAGTGTCTCAGAAGTACCTAGACCAACTTGTATGGTCAAAACCAAAGATAAACTCAATCAACAGCCCTTGCTATAAAACCATGCAGCAAAGCCATTTACCGCTAAAATGGTTGCTAGTAGATCCCAAGGTAGCGTTATGACAACAATAAATCCACAGTCAACACAGTTTGAATTGCATTTAACAATTAGCACAGAGGGGCAATCGGCTATTGCCCTGCTCGCGACAGCTAGCGGCCTGTCAAAACAAACTATTAAACAGGTGATGCAAAACGGTGCGCTATGGTTGAGCCACAACGGCCACACCCGGCGCCTGCGCCGCGCTAAACAGACACTACACAGTGGCGACGAGCTCCATCTTTACTACGACCGTGCAATTCAATCTACCGTCCCCCCCACCCCCTTACTTATTGCCGATGCGGACGATTACAGCGTTTGGTTCAAGCCCCAGGGTATGTACAGCCAGGGCACGAAATGGGGTGACCACTGCGCCATTGGCCGCTGGGTTGAGCGCCAACTCGATCGTCCCACCTTTATTGTGCACCGCCTCGATAGAGCCGCCACGGGCCTTATCCTGCTAGCCCATAAAAAACGCAGCGCCGCTAAGCTATCAGCACTCTTTGCCCAGCGCAAAATCAACAAACAATATCGGGCAAGAGTCAGTGGTGAATTTCCCGTTGAGCCACAGCTATTCGAGCAGGCCATCGATGGCCGCGAAGCCCGCAGCCACGCACACTTGATAAGCTACGATGCCGATAATAATTACTCCTTAGTGGAAGTTGATATCGAGACCGGACGCAAACACCAGATACGTCGCCACCTCAGTATCGCCGGCTACCCTATTATTGGTGACCGGCTCTACGGCTGCATTGAAGAGGATGCACAAATAAAAGAAGATCTACAATTACTCGCTTACCAGCTCTCGTTTACAGATCCCTTTAGTCACGAACAAAAGGTCTATTGCGTACCCAAGGAACTTCAGCCACTACTCACCAGGCAGTAAATTTAAGCCTTACCGTAGTCATCAATCACTGCAGACAAATCTCCTCCCAGCCGCCATACTCGGTGCTATAAAAATAATGGAGTACGTCTGATGGGTCCCTTAAAAGGCATTAAAATTATCGAACTGGCGGGTATCGGCCCGGTACCACTGTGTGGAATGATGCTGTCTGACATGGGCGCAGAGGTCATTCGCATTGACCGTGCGGGTGGTCACGCTAGCAGTATTACCATCGACCGACCCAACGACATTCTCGGCCGCGGGCGAAAATCCATCCGGGTCAATCTCAAAGAACCCGAGGGCATTGAAGTTATTTATCGTCTGCTGGAAAGCGCCGATGCCTTAATTGAAGGCTTCCGTCCCGGTGTTACCGAGCGCCTAGGCTTAGGCCCCGATGAAGTGCTGGCGCGCTGCCCTCACATTGTTTACGGCCGCATGACCGGCTGGGGCCAGGAGGGCCCTATGGCACAGACCGCCGGGCACGACATCAACTACATCGCCATCACAGGCGCGCTGGCAGCCATCGGTAGTAAAGGCGGCAAGCCCGTACCCCCTCTCAACTTGGTCGGCGACAACGGCGGTGGTGCTTCACTACTCTTTGGCGGCGTACTATGTGGCATTATTGAAGCGAAGACCTCGCGCAAGGGCCAGGTTATCGATGCGGCCATGGTCGACGGTGCCGCAACATTAATGGCCGGCATTTACGGGTTTCGCGCCCAGGGTATTTGGGAAGATAAGCGCGGCAGTAATTTTGCTGACGGCGGCGCCCCCTTCTACGACGCCTACGAGTGTGCCGATGGTGAATATATTTCCATAGGCTCTATCGAGCCCCAGTTTTATTCCCTATTAATGGAACTTGGTGGCTTCGAAGCTGAAGACCCACTATTTAAAGAGCAATTTAATAAAAAGAATTGGCCCCATTGTAAAGAAATAATGACGGCTCGCTTTAAAACAAAAACCCGGGATGAATGGTGTGAAATTATGGACGGAACCGATATTTGTTTCGCCCCCGTACTATCGATGGCAGAAGCCCCCAGCCATCCCCATAACGTGCACCGCAGTACCTTTGTCGAACTCGATGGCTGGATGCAGCCCGCGCCTTCGCCCCGTTTCAGCCGCACCGTCCAGGAAATCCAGGGGCCACCGCCATTTATCGGTGAAAACACCCAACAAGTGTTGCGCGAGACCGGCTACAGCGAAACAGAAATTGAGACTTTGCTGGCCAATAACGCGGTGGCAGGCGCGATCGAATAAGAAACAATTCTTAATAAGGCTTTACACTGTGAAAGGGTAAAATATTTTTTCACATGAGCGTCGCAGGCATGAATACCGACACCGACGACAGCACAGACGCAGGATGACAAAGCCGAGCGTACAGGCAAGTATTTACAGCCTGTCATGAGTAAAGGGGATTATTTGCCACCGTATTATTGGTAAGTCATATGGTAGCAATAAAGATTCTACTTCCATTAATAACGCATTTTTTTGAGAGAAACTTATGCAATTTACCTTTACCGATGAACAGGAGGAATTCCGCCTGATTGTGCGCCGTTTTATGGATGACAAATCACCGCGTACAGAAGTCCGCAAGTTGATGGAGAGCGAGCAGGGCTACGATGCCGCTGTATGGCAGCAGCTCAGTGAAGGGCTTGGCCTGCCGGGCATTCATATTCCGGAGGCCTATGGCGGCCAGGGTTTTGGCTTTGTCGAACTGTGTATTGTGCTCGAAGAAATGGGCCGCGCTCTGTTCTGTGCACCCTTCTTTTCCGCGACGGCACTCGCCGCCACAGCTATTATCCACGCGGGTACGGAAGAGCAAAAACTCGCATTACTGCCCGGCATTGCTTCCGGCCAAACCCTCGCCACCCTTGCATTGAGTGAAGCAAATCGCGATTGGCTGCCCGGCAATACTGAAACAAGTGCCACCCGTAATGACGACAATAGTGGCGACTACTATTTATTAAATGGTGAAAAAAGCTACGTTGTCGATGGCCATATTGCCGAGCTGTTAATAGTTGTCGCCCGCACACCCGGCACTACTGGCAACGAAGGCTTGTCGCTATTTACCGTGCTCAGCGACGCGCCTGGACTCAAGCGCCGCTTATTAAGAAGCCTCGACCCAACTAGGAAGCTCGGCCACATCGAATTCAAGCAAACCCCGGCAACACTGCTCGGCGAATTAAATGCCGGTGACTCCACCCTGCCCCATATCCTCGATTTAGCGGCCGTCGCCCTGGCCAGCGAGATGGTTGGCGGCGCGCAAATGATGTTGCAATCGGCCCTCAACTACGCTCAGTTACGCATGCAGTTTGGCCGCTTAATTGGCTCCTTTCAGGCGATCAAACACAAGTGCGCCGACATGCTGCTCGATGTCGAACTCGCCAAATCAACCGCCTATTACGCAGCCGCTACAGCGGCAGATGATGCCCCCGACCTGCCCGCCATTGCCTCGTTGAGCAAGGCCTATGCCTCGGATACTTACATGAAGTCAGCCGCCGAATGCCTACAAATTCACGGCGGCATCGGTTTCACCTGGGAAAACGACACCCACCTTTATTTTAAGCGAGCCAAAAGTTCCGAGGTCTTCCTCGGCGACGCCAACTATCACCGTGACCAACTGGTCCTGCGCTGGGAGAATCAGGCATGAGCGAGCCAATGACAGAACAAAGCCTACGCACAGAAGTTCGCGCCTGGGTCGACGCCAACTGGAATCCCGACGCCAGTCTACTGGACTGGCGCAATAAATTGATCGACTCTGGCTGGGGTTGTGCCGCATGGCCAGAAGAGTGGCACGGGCGCGGACTGAGTATAGGCCTCGGTGATGCCGTCGACGATGAACTGCGCAAAGCCGGTGCCGTCGGTGTCGCCAAAACCGGTGTCAGAATGCTCGCCGCCGCCACCATTCTCGAATACGGCAACGACATGCACAAAGCTAAATTTCTGCGCCGCCTGTTAACGGGCGAGGATACCTGGTGTCAATTATTCAGCGAACCCGGCAGCGGCTCCGATCTCGCCGGACTTACCACCCGAGCCGATTTCGACGGCGAAAACTGGGTGCTTAACGGCCAGAAAGTCTGGACCACCAGCGCCCACCACGCCCAATTCGGCATGGTACTGACCCGTACCAACTGGGATGTTCCCAAGCATCAGGGCATGACGTACTTCCTTATCGACATGGAGCAGGCCGGTGTCGAAGTCAGGCCCCTCAAACAAATGAATGGCCACGCCTCCTTTAACGAAATCTTTTTTACCGACGCCAAAATTGCCCCAGAGTTTATGCTCAATAAGGAGGGCAACGGCTGGAAAGTCGCGATGACCACCCTCGCCCACGAGCGCCGCCTATCCGATGGCATTCGCTCCTGGGGCCGTGGCGAACAAGGCAAGGGCCGTATTTATGAGGAATTGAAAGTCGAAATCGCCAGCGTTATGGAGCCCTACAAATGGTATCCCCAGCGCGCTGGCCGCGTCGATTTATTAATCGAGCGCGCCAAAGCCACCGGCAAATACGACGACCCCACCGTGCGCCAGGCCATCGCCAAAGTATTAATGATGGCCAAAGCGGCCGAGTGGACGGGCCGCCGAGTCAAAGCCGCCCACGCACTCGGACGACCACCCGGGCCAGAGGGTTCTCTCGGCAAACTGGCCGGGAGTCAGGTCGCCCGCCTCGCTGCACAGGCCCACACCATCATTGCCGGTAACGACGCCATGTTGACGAGTGATGATGGTGCAATGGGCGGGATCATCAGTGAAATACTGGTATCAACACCAGCCGAATCCATTGCCGGTGGCACCGATGAAATACAACGCAACATTATTGCCGAACGCAGCCTGGGTCTGCCCAAAGAACCCCGCACCGATGTCGACCGACCCTTTAGGGAGGTGCCACGGAATACACTGAGCTAAAAAATGAAGCCCTGTAACTTGCATAAGAGTGGTCTATGCTGATAGTTCACAAGGGGTATATATCCTTGTGACATAAGTAAAAAAATCCAGGTAGCGTCAGGAAGACAAGACCATGGTTAAAACGTCACACTCCACCGTGCGAATTATCGACAGCCTGGCGGAAATCACCCGCCACCACGATCGTAACATCGTCGAAAAAAGCCTGTTAAAAACCATCAACGACTTAATATCGGGGACCACACGGCTGTATCGGGTCAAACAAACAGCTGACAACACCGACTTCAGCTTACTGGCTTTTGCAGAGAATGGCGTCATCGACAGCCTGGCGACCTCCGAGCAAAGCCCTGCCCCCGTGACTGAGGCTCTGGCAGAGGTACTCGACTCCGGCTATATGGTGTCCGTAGTACGCAGCACAGACGAAAGCCCCAATGACAGCCCCAGCTTTGACAATATCTACCCTGCCTTCGATGGCGAAGATCAAATTTTTGCCGTGCTCATCCATACCGGCGAACAACCCAATGCATCAGAAGAACGCTTAGTTCAGGGCATTCTTAAAGTCTATGCCAACTATCTTGTTCTTATTGAAAAAACTAAGCGTGACAAACTCACCGGTTTATTTAATCGTGAAACACTGAATCACGAACTGAATAAAATTCTCTTTTCGGCCCATGCTTCGCCCCTGCATACCCATACTGCCGCGAATCGCAGGTCAGAAAATACCGCATTAGCCTTAGTGGGGCTCATCGACATCGATCACTTCAAATCCATAAACGACCGCTATGGTCACTTATTCGGCGACGAAGTGCTGATCATTTTTTCCCATTTACTAGCGGACACTTTTTCTCGCCAGGATGACATGGTGTTTCGCTACGGCGGTGAAGAGTTTGTCGCCATCCTCAATACCACGACTCCCGAAGGCGCCAGTTTAATTTTTGAGCGCCTGCGCCAAAGGATAGCAAGTTTTGACTTCCCTCAACTTGGGCAGCTCACCGTCAGCATTGGCTTTTCTACGGCCAAACAACAACAGACGGCGGCAGACCTACTGGGTGAAGCTGACCAAGCGCTCTATTACGCAAAACACAATGGCCGCAACGCCGTGCACAGCTACGAAGAACTAGTCGCCAGGAACTTAATAGCGGCCCAAGAAAGCATTAATTACGGCGAAGTGAAACTATTTTAGCCATCGTTTATCTCATTTCAAAGGGCAAGCTAATATTTATTCATCTCTTAAACCCTCTTCCCCGTATTGCTTCGCCGGACCCTGTCCTCCCACACCCAATCGTCCCTGCTCACCGAAATGACCTTTACCGGGCACATAGTTAAACTCGACTCGAATACCGTCCGGGTCTTCAAACAAAAATGAATAATAACCGGGGGCGAAGTGGGAGCCATCCTCGGGCGCATGCACGATATGGGCATTGAGCTGAGAGTTTACAAACTCATAAATCCTATCGACATCTGCTTTACTACGGGCACGAAAGCAAAAGTGATGGAGGCCACTGGTATTTTGATTAAAATCTTTTGTGCGCTTCTCTTCAGGCGCTACCCGCACCAGAATACCCGTGCGACTGCCAATGCAATACACCGTGTCATCATTGCGAATCAGGGTTTCCATTTCGAGAAAATGGCACAGTACTTCCCAGAAAGGCAAACAGCGCTCACCATCGTTCACGGTAAGTTGGATATGAGCGATGCCATTAACTTCTATGCCCATTGTTACACCCCACTAATTACAGCTTATTTATCCCAGTATAGACAAGGCAATTTAACTTATAGATCGGGGTCCTGCTGAAATTCAACCGTATTACCCGCTGGATCCGCAGCAAAAACAAACTGGTCCATGCGCTGGTATTCAATGCCTTCGCTCGTCAACTGGCTTTCTACCGCTTCAATATCTTCAACATAGAAGGCGGTGTGCGGGCCCATCGGGTCGAGTGGTTTACCGGCCAACTCAGGCAGCACCTTGCGCTCGCCACTGGAATCATCACATTGAATCACATGCACCTGACCGTTGGGGAACTGCATCCAGAAACCCGGGATCAAAGCCGCCAGTTGCTCGGGGATATCCCGGTCAACGGTATTAACTCCCAGCACGTCAACGTAAAAACGGCGCATGGCGTCAACCTCAACGCGGCAACCGAGGGCGGAGTGGTTTAAGCGGGTGATTTTTATCATCGTGAACTTCCTTTTTTATACACTTCTATTTATGCATTATTAACTGGTTCAGTGGGCATATTACCGCAAAGGCTTTGTAGCCTATAATCCCTTGTTGAATAAATCACAAAGGAAGCCACTATGGGTTCTCTAGGAATCATCGCCAACCCCATGTCGGGCCGGGACAGCCGTCGACTCACGGCTCGCGCCGAATCGGTCAGCCACGAAAGCAAGCGCAATCAGATCAGCCGCATTGTGGTGGGTGCCGTCGCCACCGGTTGCACCCGCATACTCGCACCCTACGATACGCGCAGGCTAACGCTTGGAGCGCTGGAAAACATGAATATCGGCGCCGAGGTTGAAGAGATTAGAGGTCCCATCACCCACTCGGCAGAAGATACCCGTTTTGCCGTGCGTGAAATGAAAAAGCGCGGCTGCGATGTCATTATTGTTATGGGCGGCGACGGCACCAGCCGCATCGTCACCCAGGTTTGGCAAGACGTGGTGATGATGCCCCTCTCGACCGGCACCAATAACGTATTCCCCCAATGGATTGAACCCACCATCGCCGGCATGGCCGCCGGGCTGGTGGCCAGTGGCAGGTTGTCGAAAGAGGAGACCACCGATCGAGCCAAGCTTATTTCTGTCGCCCTCGAAAGCGGCGAAAAAGATATCGCCCTCGTCGATGCCCTATTTTTACAGGGCGATAGAATCGGCAACCTCGGCCCCTTTGAACCCGAATTTATGAAAACCCTGGTACTGACTCGCGCCGAACCCAATGCCGTAGGTATGTCACCCCTCGGCGGCCTGCTCTGCCCCTCCAGCGCCAATGACGACTTTGGTGTGCGCGTCGACTTTTGCGGCCACAATGAAGGCGGTCGCCTGCTACGTGCCCCCGTATCACCGGGCCTGTTTCGCTCGGCTCACATTCTCAGTGCCGAACGCTTGCCTCTCAACGAGAGAACGGCAATACACGGCCCCGGTATCATCGCCTACGATGGCGACCGCGAGCGTAAACTGGCAGAGGGCGAAAGTGCAACCATCACCGTTGAGCGCAACGGCCCCTGGGTTATCAACCCCCAGCGCACCCTGCAATTAGCGGCCGAGCGCCAGTTGATGGCCGACTTACCTCCGTGGGTCGACCCCTTCGACGGCGCCATCGGTGGCGGCTGCTGTGGCTGTGCCAACAATCTGGGGTATTTATTAGAACCGGACGACTAACCGGGCCGGTAAACCAGAATCCATTACCACACCATTCATTGATAAATATCCGATAGAGCCGCTCCATGCCTGACGCTTCGCCCGAAATAGCACCTGCAGAAAATACCGCTACCTCTAATATTCGCTGGTACGGACTGATCGGCGGCCCCCTGCTCGCCCTGCTAATGGCTTTCATGGTGCCCGAGCAGATTATTCAGCCCAATGGCGAAATATTGGTGCTGGGCATAGCCGGCAAGGTCACCGCCGGGCTGGCCGTATGGATGGCCGCCTGGTGGCTGAGCGAGGCGATTTCTATTTACGCCACCGCACTGCTACCCATCGCCGTACTGCCTCTCACCGGCGCGCAATCGATCAAAGCCTCGGCGGAGGCCTACGCCCACCCTTTAATCTTTCTCTTTCTCGGTGGCTTTATTCTCGCTTTGGCACTGGAACGCTGGCACTTACACAAACGCTTTGCTCTGTTTGTATTGCGTTTGGTGGGCACTTCGCCACGCCGTTTGGTCGGCGGCTTTATGCTGGCCTCTGCGTTGATGAGTATGTGGATCACCAACACCGCCACCACCATTGTTATGCTACCCATCGCCCTGAGCGTCATCGCTATGGAGAGCGACGACTCACCCCACAAACAGCGCTTCGCCATCTGCCTGTTATTGGGCATAGCCTATGCAGCCTCCATCGGCGGCATAGGCACCATCGTCGGCACCACCCCGAATATGTTCGCGGTATCCTTTATCGAAAATGAACTGGGGCAAACCATTAGCTTTGCCGAGTGGATGATGATCGGCGTTCCCCTGGTGGTGGTCTTTATCCCCATCGTCTGGCTGTTGATGACCCGCTTTATCTTTCGCCTCCCTGCCAGCAGTGTCGACAGTGACTACAATCTTGATACCACAGCCGATCCCTGGAATCGAGGCTCGGTATTTACCCTTATTATTTTTGCCCTCACCGCCTTTAGCTGGATGGCCCGCCCCCTGCTCGTTAAGCTACCGGGCCTGACCCACCTCAGCGATGCCGGCATCGCCATCGGCGCAGCATTATTACTATTCGCCATTCCCGAAAATATTAAACAAAAACGTTTTCTTATGGACTGGGAAACCGCCATCAAAGTCCCCTGGGGCGTACTACTGATTCTCGGTGGCGGACTCTGTCTGGCCGGCGCCATTCG
>MAAC01009508.1_pt1 | contig 22385 bp, 18 predicted proteins | sample 1115981 | NCBI WGS metagenome assembly MAAC01 (sample SAMN04961126, study PRJNA320927) | seawater metagenome | isolation source: sample BD02T64 sea water enriched with oil for 64 days | place: USA:Gulf of Mexico | collected 2013-07-27
TCAGCACCCCAACGGGTTGACCAGGTCATCTTCTCAACTTCTTCGTCAATAGAGGAACCTAACGCGGAGTTACCAATATTGGCGTTAATTTTTACTAAGAAGTTACGGCCAATAATCATCGGCTCAACTTCAGGGTGGTTAATGTTAGCGGGGATTACCGCTCGACCGCGAGCCACTTCATCTCGAACAAACTCAGGAGTGATGATGGCCGGGATAGCTGCACCGTAAGATTCACCAGCGTGTTGAGTATCTAGACGTCCCTGCGCTCTTGCCTCTTCCAATTTCATGTTTTCACGGATAGCGATATATTCCATCTCTTCCGTGATAATACCCTGTCGAGCATAATATAGCTGACTGACGTTTTTACCGGCTTTCGCTTTAATTGGCTTACGCTTATGATCAAAACGCAAATGATCCAGCTCCGCATCGTCTCGACGAGACACGCCGTATTCTGAGCTTAACCCTGAAAGCTGTTCAGTATCATTACGACGAGTTGTCCACTCATCACGCATAGGCGCTAACCCTTTACGAACATCAATAACAACATCAGGGTCAGTGTACGGTCCAGAAGTGTCATAAACATAGATTGGTGGGTTCTTTTCACCTCCCAGATCTGTTGGTGTGTCCGCTAAAGATATTTCTCGCATGGGTACACGTACTCCAGGCATTGAGCCCTCGACGTAGATTTTCCTTGAATTAGGAAACGGCTGTACCGATTTTTCATCAACTTTTGCGTTTTTAGCTAGAAAATCTTCTGGAGTTGCACTCATAAATTATCACTTGAAGAGGTAATACTGCGTAGACTTACAACCTACCAAAGCCTTATGAATCATAGGCCTTAGAGGATGATTATGTGAGGGGGAACTATAATCCACCACTAGGCTGGCGGCAACACCTGTCTTACCCTAATCCACAAAACATTGCCTTGTGTTTAACCTTAATGATTATCAGGTAGGTAGCCACGAATAATATCCAACAGCCGTCCCATTGCACCCCGATTTTCATCCACCACCTGCAACCCTTGTGCTGCAAGTTTTTCTCGACAATCCGTATCCAGCAACATGGAAAGAGCCGTCTGACCTAACCCAAGCGGGGTGCTAACGGTTGATAAAACCTCCAATTCTGTCAGCAAATCAGCAACAACTTGAAAGTTAATAACATGAGGTCCTGTAATCGCTGGCGTTCCCATTGCCAATGCTTCTAGCATATTGTGACCACCAACCGGCTCTAAACTACCACCAATAAAGGCAACATCAGACGCTCCCAACAACTTCAAAAGCTCGCCCATAGTGTCTCCTAATACAACCGACGTATCAGCAGAGACGGCATCTGACAGGCTATGCCTAGCTAACGTCCAACCTTTCTGCTCGACTAAAACCGCGACACTATTAAAGCGCTCAGGGTGTCGAGGAACAAGAACTAACAGGGCATTTCCTAACGTGCTTCGAATATACTTAAAGGCTTTTAATACCTGGGCATCCTCACCCTCATGGGTGCTAGCGGCAATAAATACTGGGCGTTCATTACCCCAAATATCTCGAAGATCAGCAGCCTGTTGCTTTAACGCATCATCAATTGCCAAATCGAACTTAACGGTACCGGTGATTTTTAGTGAGGTGGACGGTAATCCTAATTCCACAAAACGATCACCATCCGGTATCGCTTGTGCGGCTATAACGCTAATCTCCCGTAACATAGGCCGCACAAGAAATTTAACCTTGTTATACCCCTCTGCTGAACGCTCAGACATCCGTGCATTCGCCACAATTACCGGAACACCGCGACGGCGACTATAGTGAATCATGTTTGGCCACAATTCGGTTTCCATAATCACTGAGACCAACGGATTAAAACAATCAAGAAAACGAACCATTGCGTTTGGCATGTCGTAAGGTAAATAAACATGGTGCACTCGATTACCAAATGCGGCTATCACACGATCAGACCCCGTTGGTGTCATCGTGGTCACAACAACAGGGATCTTCGGGTAATCTTGCATCAACTGCTCGATAAGTGGCTGTGCTGCTATTAACTCACCCACGGATACCGTGTGGATCCAAATGCTGCTTGAAAGAGGCTCTCGATCATACAAGCCAAAACGCTCACGCTTACGCTCCCGATAAGCAGGGTTTAACTTGCCTCGTGCATTTAAGCGGTACAGTAAATACGGTGTCGCTAGATAAAACACTAAACTGTATAGCCAACGTGCTAACATTTCTCCCCCAAAAGGCATGTAAAGATCGACGATGGATGAATTATAAAAGGCTTAAGGCCATTCGCCCAGGCATTCCCTTCAGTTTTTCAGCTCAAGCAGGCTTATGATACAATTCGCCAATATAATTTATGCTTTCTAACGATGTATTGCTAACAATGTAAGAACTTAATGATGATGGACTCAATGCAAACACCCAGCGCTACAAGAACCTCACCAGAAATATCCACAGATATCCATACGGATATTCTTCTATTGGGTGGTGGTATTGCAGGACTATACCTACTAAAGCTTCTCAGCAACCTTGGTTACGACTGTATTTTAATTGAAAAGGATCAGCTTGGCGGCGGGCAGACCTTACAATCTCAAGGCATCATACACGGTGGGTTAAAATATGCCCTAGGTGGCAATCTCAACGCTGAATCTGACGCCATTAAGGAAATGCCAGACCGCTGGAGAAAGCTATTGGCGGGTGGAGAAACTGTCGATCTATCCAACACCAAAGTCATCGCCAAAACACAACACATGTGGTCAGCTGGTAAGTTTGCTTCCAAGTTCACCTCATTTTTCGCATCTAAACTAGTACGCGGCCGCATCGATAAACTTAAAAAGGACCAAATGCCTGCTCTATTTCAGGCTCCTCAGTTTACGGGCAGTGTTTACAAGTTAACCGACCTCGTTGTTGATACGCCAAGTTTACTTAACAACCTTTGCCAAGGCGTTGAGCAACGCATCCTTCAAGGCGAAGCAACCGCCTTTAGCAGCAATGAAACGGGAACGATCACATCATCAAACGTCACTTTATCCGACGGGCAGTCAATACAAATTCACCACCAGGCGGTAATTTTCAGCGCGGGGGCAGGTAACGAGTCGTTAACCAACCTGGCGGAGATCAAAGACGCCCCGATGCAGCGTCGGCCTCTTCATATGGTGATGGCTAAACATAACCTGCCTTATCCGCTATATGCCCACGGTCTTGGTACTGGGTCTAAGCCCCGTATCACCATTACCTCTCATGCAACCGATGATGGAAAAATGGTGTGGTATTTGGGAGGTGAAATTGCAGAAAATGGCATTGATCGCGATTCAGAATCACAAATTATCGAAGGTAAAAAAGAGCTAAACGCCCTTTTCCCTTGGGTGGACTTTTCTAATACAGAATGGGCAACCTTCTTTGTTGACCGTGCAGAGCCATTGCAACAAGGCCTTATTAAACCCGACTGCTCTTATGCACATAATGAAAGAAACGTCATTGTAACCTGGCCAACAAAATTGACACTCGCTCCGAACTTGGGTGATCGTGTACTCGCCCTTATTGAGCAACAGGGCGTAACACAGAATACATATTCGAATGAGTTATCCCGTTTCCCCAAAGCTTCTATTGCAACTCAAAAGTGGGAGTCATTGTTTGTATGAGTAACGCCACACTTAACATCAATAATTTACAACTACCTTTACGCCCTCTCGGTGACACCGGTATCGATATTGCTCCCATTAGCCTAGGCACCATGAAAATTGGCCGTGATCAGCAAGTAAAATACCCCGAAGCCTTTACCATTCCATCTGACAAGGAAGCCTTGACGCTGTTTGATTTGGCCCAATCACTCGGTATAAATTGTTTAGATACCGCTCCCGCCTATGGCCGCAGTGAAGAACGCATTGGGGAGATATTAGGTTCGCGAACCAAGGACTGGATCATTTGTACCAAAGTCGGTGAAGAGTTTATTAATGGTAAGTCTCACTTTGACTTCACACCAGAACATACTCGGTTTAGCGTTGAGCGCAGCTTAAAGCGATTACACCGAGACGAACTTGATATTGTGTTAATTCACTCCGATGGGAATGATCTAGATATCATCAATCATCATGGCACCTTGGAGGCGTTATCAGAACTAAAAAAAGCAGGGCTTATTCGCGCATTTGGTATGTCCACCAAAACCGTTGAAGGTGGCATCAAGGCGTTGGAGTTATCCGACATTGTAATGGCGACCTATAATCTTAATTATGATGATGAAGTACCTGTATTAGATTATGCGGCAACACATAATAAAGGAATTTTTATTAAAAAGGCGCTAGCGAGTGGGCATTTGGATAAAGAGAAATATCTTGACCCCATTAAAGCGAGCATGGCGTTAACTTTTTCACATCCAGGGACCTCATCGATCACATTGGGAACGATAAACCCCGGACATTTGATTCAGAATGTCACTCAAGCACAAAATATATTAGCTCAACAACCACACTCTACGTACAAATAGAATCCCCGTCATGGCAAATAAAGAATCGCTACGAAAACTCATCATTGATGCATTAACAAAAGATTTTGAAACTGCCAACAATGCTGCAAACGCTGCCAAAGAAACAGCCACTAGCAAAGAAACTGTCGCCGAAAATAAATATGACACCTTCGGTTTGGAAGCATCCTATTTAGCTCACGGACAATCAATACGCGTCAACGAACTTGCCGAGGCGATTGAACGTTACACAAGCTTGCATTTTAAACAATTTAGTGAATACGATAACGTTGATATAACCGCACTGGTAACGTTAGAAACAGAAAACAATAACAACAAATATTTTTTCATTGGTCCTGAGGCTGGAGGTCTAAAACTTCACTGGGAAGCTAAAGATATTATGGTAATAACACCTAGCACCCCTCTGGGACGCCAGCTACTTGGAAAACAGCTAGATGATACGATTGAATTACACGTAAAAAACAATCGCATCATTTATGAAATCATTGCTATCGATTAGTTAAAATACGCTCAAGATACAATCAACCATCAAACTGAATATCATGAAGTTTTTTATAAATCCCACCTGATGCTATCAATTCTTTATGGGAACCTTCTTCAACAATACGTCCCTTATCCATCACCACAATGCGATCAGCCTTTTCTACCGTAGATAATCGATGCGCAATGACCAAGGTAGTACGGTCTTTCATTACCGTTTCCAAGGCATCTTGAATATAGCGTTCCGATTCTGTATCAAGGGCTGACGTCGCCTCATCAAGAATCAGTATTGGTGCATTTTTTAATATCGCTCGTGCGATAGATAAACGCTGTCGTTGACCACCAGAAAGACGATTACCACTTTCGCCAATCAGCGTATTTAACCCGCCATCCATCCCATCAATAAATTCTTTTGCATGGGCTGAGCTAATCGCAGCATTAACTGCCTCCGGTGTTGCATTTTTTAACGCCCCATACGCCACATTATTTTCTACCGTATCATTAAACAAAACCACTTGTTGATTCACTAGGCCAATATGGCGCCGCAAACTTGCCAGTTTATAATCATTGACATCAACACCATCTAACAATATCTGCCCTTCACTATGATCATAAAAGCGAGGTAACAAACTCACCAGCGTTGACTTTCCACTACCTGACTGCCCGACCAATGCAACAGTCTCTCCTTGTTTCACTGCTAAGTTAATGTTTTTTAACACCTCTTCATCATGACCGGGGTAGGAAAAACTAAGATTCCTAATTTCTATACTGCCGTCAATTCTTGACGTTTCAAACTGACCATTGTCTCGTTCATTATCTCGATCCAATACTTCAAAAACGGTTTCTGCAGCAGCCACACCACGTGAAATAGCAACATTCACTTCACTCAATTGTCGCACTGATTTTGGTAACATCGCCGCAGCGGTAACATAAGCAATCAGCTCACCGGCACTATATTCACCTAACATGCTCATGGCCATAAACATCATACCTGCCATGGCTACCGCAATAAAAAATTGCAGCAGTGCAGTGTATATTTCACTCATGCGAACCAGTTTGATATTCTGCTTGCAATTTTCCTCACTAGAATCAAAAAAACGCTCTCCCTCATAGCGCTCACCTCCAAAACTTTTAACTACTTGATAACCACCTATCACTTCGTTGGCAACGTGAGTAACATCGCCGATAGAGTTTTGGATTTTTTTGGTATAACGCTTAAAGTGTTTCGAGGCAAACTTCACAAAAAAACCAATTACTGGGCCAACGGCAAACAGCACTAATGTTAATGACCAATTCGTATAAAACAAATAGCCCAACAAAGCGATAACCGTCGCACCTTCACGCAAGATGATTTTTGATGCTCGCGTAACAGCATCATTGACTTGAGTTACATTATAGGTGATTTTCGCTAAAATGCGGCCAGTGTCGTTCTCATCATAATAACTACTTGGTAGCACAAGGTACTTATCAAAAAGTTCCACTCGAATATCATGAATTAAAGAAAAAGATACCTTTGCTAATAAATAATTCCCAAAATAAGAACCGACACTTCGAAGCAAATAAATCAGTATTATTAAAACCGGAACCAAATAGGCAACCTTAAGTCCTTCTGTCACCCGATATAAATCCCCTTGGCCTACAGCAAGAATTAACTGCCCTAAATAGCCATTTTGATCTGGCAGCCATTTGAGCAAATCAACATCTTTCCCGCCCAAACCATCAACAAACAATTCCATTATTGCAGCAAGCATAGGTTGCGTTGAGGCGTATACCATAAAACCAATAATACTGATAATAAAAAGCCCTGAATAAGGCAATAAGTATCGCATCAAACGCCAATACGTCACTGATCCTGATACCTCAGTGGTACTTTTTTCATTTACCATAGACAAAACAACTCATTAAGGAAGACATACTTAAAAGACACACTAACAACGCGAGCTAGAAAAGAGATCCGATTTATGAATCATCTCGAATTTTTTCAACAATGGCAGTGGTAGAACAACTATCTACCAATGATAACACACGCACCTCGCCACCATACTCTTCTACTATTTCTGCACCAACGACTTCATCAATAGAGTAATCACCACCTTTCACTAATACGTCAGGTTTAAACATATGCAATAAATTTCGAGGGGTGTCTTCACCGAACGGTACAACCCAATCAACTGCGCTTAAACCTGCCAACACGGCCATACGACGATCTACGGGATTAATGGGTCGACCTTCTCCTTTTAATCGTTTTACCGAATCATCATCGTTTATTGCCACAATCAATCGATCACCCTGAGCTTTTGCTTGTTCAAGATAGGTCACATGCCCTGCATGTAAGATATCAAAACAACCATTGGTCATAACAATTTTTTCACCGTGTGCCCGGCTATCCTCAAGAGCAACCTTAAGTTGCTCACTTGTCATCGCTCCACGCTCAGAACCCATATCCTTATTTACTGCACGTCGTAATTCTGGAGCACTAATCGCTGCCGTTCCTAATTTCTTCACAACAATACCTGCGGCAATGTTTGAAAGCCCTGTTGCCACCGGCAAATCTTCTCCTGCCGCCAAAGCCGCAGCAAGCACAGAGATTACCGTATCACCAGCACCCGTCACGTCAAACACTTCTCTAGCACGGGCAGGTAAATGTAACTCTGGAAAGCCTGATCGTAATAACGTCATCCCTCGTTCACCCCGGGTTACCAATAAGGCTTCAAGTTCAAGCTCTTCCAATAAAGCAACACCTCGAGATACCAAAACTTCTTCTGTCTCACACTTTCCAACCACCGCTTCAAACTCAGACAGGTTTGGCGTAAGCAATGTCGCACCTTTATATTTAGAAAAATCATGACCTTTGGGATCAGCTAAAACAGGAATCCCTTTCTCTTTTGCGGCCAAAATTAACGCTTGGTGATCCTGTAAACAGCCTTTGTTATAATCAGAGAGCACAACCACACTGGCATGATTCAGAGCCACCGAAAAATGCTCTAACAACTCATCAGGGTCCAATCCCACAAACCCTTCTTCGAAATCCAAACGAATGAGCTGCTGATGACGGCTAATAACTCGCAACTTGGTAATCGTTGGACTATCGTCAGATTGAATAAAATCACAAGCAATGCCTGCCGCATTTAAGCTCGACGTTAACGACTGAGCTGCTTCATCCTTACCAGTAACCGCAATTAACCTAGCACCTGCGCCTAATGCTGCAATATTTAATGCCACGTTCCCTGCACCACCGGGCCGATCCTCCACTTGCTCCACATGAACAACTGGCACTGGAGCCTCTGGAGATATTCGTGAGGTTCCACCATGCCAATAACGATCTAACATTACGTCACCAACAACCAATACATGGGCCTTTTCAAATGCAGGAATTCTAAGCTTCAATGTCATCTACCATTTTCTCCAGTAACCAACTTATGTTAGTGATCGCTCACAAACCTAGTGCTGTTAAGCATTATTTTACCACTTTTAGCTGCTTTTACCTCTTTTTTACCTGTCAACTACCACCCTATCCACTCCCTATAGCTCTATATAGACCATGATCTGCATTTATGGCATGGAAAATCGGCCTTTCCTCTATACCCAAGCACTGATGAAAGGGTAAAATGTGCGCCCCTTCCTGCTGATAACCAATGATGGCCAAATCTAAACTTATGCAGATACTTACTGACGCACAGTTAGCCGACCTGGTATCCCGATCATCCTTGCTAGAGGGGGAAGTAAACAAACCCAAAGTACTGCTCGACGCCAACGGGTATATATACAAATTCTTTTACCAACCCGATCGCATCCTTTCCTCTCGCACCCTTTTCCCCCCCTTTAAGCAGTTTGCAAAAAACAGCCAAACCTTGTTAAAACGGAATATTCAAACCGTCTCAATTTGCGACACAATGACAGCCCAAGATAAACGGTTTGATGCGATTCGCTACCAAGCGATTGAAGGGCGCGACTTTAGAGAACATTTGAAACAGTCAGATAATGATGATATCAGCATGATCGTCGATATCATGGCAGAATTACATCACCAAGGTGTTTTCTTTAGAGCGATCCATCTAGGCAATATTTTACATCGACCCAATGGGGATTATGCTCTTATCGACATCAGTGACTGCTGGTTCTCTTTTGGACCGCTAAATGCTTTCAAGCGCGCCCGCAACCTAGCGCACCTGATGAACTATCACGCGGACAGGCACTACTTTTCCCGTTATGGCAACGAACGTTTTTTGAATGAATATGCACTAAAAGGTAAATTAAACAAAGCAAACCTTTGGTTTATCAAAACCTATATTCGACATAAAGGTGTAGAATTATGAACATGCGGTTTGCCTTTGTGCTATTTAAATACTTTCCTTTCGGTGGCTTGCAACGAGACTTTAGCCGTATAGCTGAAGTCCTTATCGATCTTGGCCATGAAGTAGATGCCTACTGCATCATCTGGGACGGCCCAATTCCGAAGAACATTAACGTTCATATCGCCCCAATCAAAGCCTTCAGCAACCACCAACGCAATGCTCGCTTTGCAACCTGGCTAGAAAAAACATTTCAAGAACAACATTACGATGCAGTCGTAGGATTTAATAAAATTAGCGGCTTAGATGTCTACTATGCAGCTGATCCTTGCTACCAAGACAAAGCGCTTACCCTAAGGCATCCTCTTTATCGCCTAGGCAATCGTTATAAGCAATTTTATAAACAAGAAAAATCGGTTTTTTCTACAAAAAGCACCACTGAAATTCTAATGATTTCAGAAGTTCAAAAACCCCTTTTCCAAAAACATTATAACACCCCGGAAACACGCTTTCATTTACTCCCTCCAGGTATTAGTAAAGATAGGAAAGCACCAAAAAACGCTGAAGAAATCCGCACGCAATTCAGAAAAGAATGGGATATTAAAGATAATCATCAATTAATGTTAATGGTAGGGTCTGGATTTAAAACGAAAGGTTTAGATCGAGCATTATTAGCCTTAGCATCACTACCAGAAAAGCAAAAAGCCAATACTCGCTTTATTGTTATCGGCCAAGACAACCCCAAAAAATTTCTGACACAGGCAAAGTCTTTAGGCATTGAAAATAACATATCCATTTTGAAAGGCCGAAATGATATCCCACATTTTTTGCTCGGTGCCGATCTACTGATTCACCCCGCCTACAATGAGAATACAGGCACTATATTACTTGAAGCCGTTGTAGCCGGACTTCCTGTATTAGTGACCGATGTATGCGGCTATGCTCACTATATTGAAGAGGCAGACGCTGGTGCGGTATTGAGCTCACCCTTTAGCCAGCTAGCGCTTAACAACACCCTAGCAAATATGTTATCGAGCGAAAAAACACTGTGGCAACAAAATGCTCTCTCTTTTGCAGCGAAAGCTGATATTTACAACATGCCCACAAGAGCTGCTCAAATAATAGAAGCAACCGCCCTAAAAAAACAGAGTAATCAAACATGATGGCGACAATAGAACACGCCATCAATGGGAAAGCATTACGTCAAGCTGGCCGAAATGTAACAGCACCTTTCACCCTGCATTTAAGCTCAGGGGGCCAGTCCCATCAACTGCCTTGCAGCGAATTATTACGCCTTTTACCACATAAACGCATAACCTGCTTTGCACAATGGAATGAGCAGCCTGTTATCGTAAAATGCTTTATTGACCCTGTAAAATGGAAACGTCACACAAAACGTGAACTACAAGGCTATCAATCTCTGAAAAAAGCCGGCATCACTACCCCCGATATGTTGGAATACGGATTCGATGAACAGCAAAAGCTGGGGTTTATTATATTCCAACGCCTCACACCAAGCCAAAGCCTACTCAACAAACTAGACAGTGCTAAAAGCAGCGAAGAAAAACAATCCCTGATCCAACGTGCATGTCAGTTAATTGCGTTAATGCACAACAAAGGCGTCGCTCAGCTCGACATTCATCTCGATAACTTTATTGAGTTTAAGGACAACCTTTATGTGGTTGATTGTGGTGACATCTCAATTAGTTCACACCCACCTTTAGACCGAGGAAATGCCCTTAGCAATCTCGCTCTATTTTTCGCTCAACTACCACTAGCATTTGATGATAAAGCAAGCCTGGCACTAGACACTTATCAATCAATAAGCATCGGTAAACCGTTTGATGCACATGCACTCTTAGAGCACATACAAAATCTTCGCAGCCAACGATTGGCAAGTTATCAAAAGAAACTATTTCGAGACTGTACAGAAATAGCGTTCACCCAAGACTTGAATCAGCTCTTTGCCTGTCGCCGTGAACACTTGAAAGCAGGCATTTTGGAATGGAGCAAACACCCTAACGACGCATTTGAAAAAGAAACGCTCCTTAAAAATGGAAGCCAAACGATTGTCCGCGACAACATTGATAACAACGACACGTTTATCAAACGATATAATATTAGAGGAATTAGCCACCAAACCAGGCGAGCCTTGCGCTCAACTAGGGCACATACATCATGGGTTGCTGCTCATAGCTTAATAAGCTTGGGTATAAATACACCAAAACCTATTGCGCTGCTTGAACGACGCATTGGCCCGGTCCGACGTCATTCCTATTACATCAGTGAGTTCATTGCAGGAACCACCCTTCGTGATTTTTTTAGCAACAATGCTATCGATTTCTCTACAGATATCGCTTCGCAGCAACTAGCATCCAAATTAATTGATATTTTTACGCTCTTTAAACTCGCAAAAATATCTCATGGTGATACCAAAGATACCAACTTTATGATCGTCAATAACGATATCTTTGTTATTGATCTAGATGCAGTACGCTTCCATCATTCAAATCGATCATTCGAACGCGCCTTTAACAAAGATATTCAACGATTTTTGAGAAACTGGGAAAACCAGCCTAAAGTCAAAGCATTGTTTGAAAAAGAATTAACACATTTACTTTGAACCTATTCAGAACAAACCATAACACAGAACTTAACAGGACTTTCACATGATCATCCTTGGACTATCAGGCGCATTAAGCCATGATCCATCAGCAGCGCTTTATATTGATAACAAGCTTGTAGCCGCTGCGGAAGAAGAGCGTTTTATTCGTGACAAACACGCCAAAAATAAAATGCCCTACGAATCCGCCAAGTTCTGCTTAGAATTTGCAGGTATATCACCCGAGGATGTCGATGTAGTCGCAGTACCTTTTGCCCCCATCCCATTAACTTCACCTGCACGTTGGCACTATGCTAAACGTTACTGGTACGCACCTGACCGTGCCCTTGATGCGATATTAACAGGTAACCGTCGTTTTTATCGTTACAAAGACAACATCATGGAGCTATTGAAGCAGCTTGGCATCAACCCTAAAAAGATTGAATTTGAAGCCGTAGAACACCACCTTGCGCACGCAAGTAGTGCTTATCATTTATCAGGTTTTAAAGAAAAAACGGCCATCATGGGTATTGACGGCAAAGGCGAATACGCCACGACATTTTTTGGTTATGGCGAAAACGGTAAGATCCATAAAATTAAAGAATTCTATGATCCAGATTCATTGGGCGGCCTATACGGTGCTATCACTGAATTTCTAGGTTTTGAAATGCTTGATGGCGAGTATAAAGTAATGGGCATGGCTCCTTATGGCGACGCAAGCCGTTATGACTTTAGCCGTCTTGTTGATTTTAAGGATGGCGAGTTTAGCGTAAATACTGAATACGCAAACGTTGTCGGCTTACGCCGCTATAAAGAAAAAGGGAAAGGTTTTTACTTTACACCGAAGCTAATTGATTGGCTTGGCCCCCGCCGCCAAGGTGATGCTGCTGATGACCCTTACATACATTATGCAGCAGCCATACAAAAACTGTACGAAGAAATCTCACTTAAGCTAATGAATTATTATTTGGGCGATATTCTTAATGAAACCGGGAAAATTGTGTTTTCAGGTGGCGGTGCGCTTAACGTAAAACTGAACCAAAAAATTATCGCACAACCTAATGTAAAAGAGTTGTGGGTACAACCAGCTTCTGGCGATGCTGGTACCGCTATTGGAGCAGCATCCTTTGCTGCTGTAAAACGCGGTATCGTGGTAGACAAGATGGAGCATGTCTACTTAGGACCATCATTCACTAACGATGAATGTGAAGCCGCTTGCAAGGCACACCCTAACAAACCCAATTACCAGATAATTAATGACGTACCTGTAGAGATTGCAAAAATTTTGGATGATGGAAACCCTGTTGCCTGGTTCCAAGGGCGAATGGAGTTCGGCCCTAGAGCACTTGGAGGGCGAAGTATTATCGGATCACCAAGCGCAAAAGGTGTTGCTGACCGTATTAACGAGCAAATAAAATTCCGTGAGCGCTGGCGTCCATTTTGCCCAAGCATGCTAGACCGTGTAGCCAAAGAGATGTTTATTAACGATCACCCTGCTCCGTTTATGACATTCACATTTGAAGTCGAAGAAGAGTGGAAAACACGGGTTCCAGAAGTGGTACATGAAGATGGGACTGCCCGTGCCCAAGCACTAAAGAAAGAAAACCATCCTCGTTATTATGCATTAATGGAAGAGATGGAAAAACTTACTGGTAACGGTGTTGTATTGAACACATCATTAAACCGTCGTGGTGAAGCTGTTGTTTGTACACCAGAAGATGCACTTAATATGTTCTTCGGATCAGATCTTGAGTATCTGATCATGGAAGATGTATTAGTTACTAAATAAATCAAAAAAGAAAAAATTATGGCCCAGACATTATTATTTAGCATAATTATTCCAACTTACAATTATGCAATAGAGGTGCCTAGGGCCATACGTTCTGTGCTTAAACAAAACGAAAAAGATTGGGAACTCATCGTAGTCAACGATGGCTCCACCGATAACACATGTAATGTTCTAGAAAAACTACAAGAGAACAGCTCTTTTACTGTTTTAAATCAAAAAAATAGCGGTCCTGCTGCAACTAGGAATAACGGAATTTCCCGATCATCAGGCCAGTATTTGATTTTCTTGGATGCTGACGATGAAATGTCTGAAAATGCATTACAATACTTCCGTGATGCTATTAGCCAACAACCTGACGTAGGTGTTTTTATTGGGGGGCATGATTCGATATACCCTTCAGGAAAGAGTAAACAACACCTACCAAAGCTAAAAGTATCAACGAATGTTGATATATTAAAAGCCTACTTGATTGACAAAAGTCTTGCTATATCAAACGGCCCAACGGCGATGCGTCGAGATATATTTTCAACCTATTTATACCCAGAACAATTCAGGTGCACTGAAGATATCCCCGTTTTTGCCCATGCTATTTCCAATTTCAAAGTAGCTCTCATTTCGAAAAGCTTAGCTAGAATCCATAAACACGACGACAGCCTTAGACATAACACCCAATTAGCCCAAGAAATAGGTCTAAGCCTAGTAGACGAAATCTTCTCCAAGGATCGTATTCCAAAAGAATGTCAAAAGCTAAAATCTGAATATAGTAGCATTAGATCACTATCACTTTTTAGAACCTTTTTCTTGGCAGGGGACAATATTAGCGCACGAACTCACTATAAAAATGCAGTTATAGCTGCCCCATTGTCTTTACTTAAATTGTCATATCTTAGAAAATACTTAAAAACCTACATTAGATAATATAAATATCCACGCTGCTTAACGCATGCTGAATCAGGTCTAATCAATGAAAGTACTCATGCTTGTTATTGATCAACAACGCATCCAATTGGAATCTTTATATGAAGGGGTAGCAAATCATTGCTCCCTTGATTTACATCGTTTATCCACAAAAGATCAAAGCAATCTCCCAAGGTATTTTAAAAAGAATATAAATATCCATAAATATGAACGAATCATACTTTTCATAAGGTTCAAATGGACTCTTCGTCAAACAAACTTCATCAGAAAAATTCCAAACCTTGTCATATTAGAGCATGACGCATGCCAAGATTTCATCCCTCAATCCAAGTATTATGGTAAATTTTCTAGCTATTTCAATACAGTACCTTGGGCAAAAGTACTTGTATCTGGAGCGACAATCGCCGAAAAATTTCGAAAAAATAACGACACTGATGCCATTTTCATTCCAAAGGGGTACGATCAAAAGCTACTAAAAAATACTCACCAACCCCGAACTATAGAGCTTGGCTTTATAGGGAGCATCGATAGAGAAACGTATACTGAACGAAAAAAAATCATACTCCAAGCAAAAGAAGAGCTCGGTCTTTTTGTAACCAGAACAAATTCAGGCCAAGAGTATCTAGAAGTGCTAAATAAAATACAATTCTTCCTAAGCGCTGACATTGGCCTCGGTGAAAATATGGTCAAAAACTTTGAAGCCATGGCATGTGGCTGTGTATTGATTGCATATGATCAAGGCGAATTTGAAAACCAGGCCCTTGGTTTCATAGACATGCACAATGTTGTTTTATATGACAATTTCGATACGCTAAGAATAAAATTCAAAAAGCTAAAAGCTAACACTACACTTTCTATGGAAATTTCTCGAAACGCACAAAGTCTAGCTGAAAAAAAATTCAGCTTTAATGGCATAGGCAAAAAAATCATCAATGAGATCGAACAACCCTTAAGGAAACAAAAGAAATCGAACATACTAGATCTATTGAGAAAAATTAAACTCTCAAAGTATACCTAAGCACTACTCACCAGGAAAAACCCAATCGCACCAACCCTCGAAGTACCTTCATATCATATGCAGTGATACTAATCTTAGGAATTAATTTCATTGCCAATTTTTTATTGTTTTTGGAAGCCTTTAAAAAAGTACTAATTATAAATTTATTTCGAACTTCACCCCAGGCAGGGTGATCGCTATACTTTCCCCACGACTCAAGTAGACAGGACAACATAAATTCAAGGTTTTTATAAGTATTACTCTCATGAACGCGATAATAGGCAAAATCCTCTTCCAGGCATATCAATCGCCACCCTCCATACGTCAACTTCAACCACATATCCATATCTTCCAGACGAATATTTGGATCATACCCCCCTACATCGCGCAGCGCTTCAGTTCTTGCCATCATAGTAGGGGCGCTTGGCCCATCCATTCTTAATGTAAAAACATCATCAAAATCCAGCTCGGCATATTTCAATTTTTTTTGTTTTTTACATCTAACACCATTTTCATCAATACTTATAGCACTACCGCCACATAGGCCTACGTCTGGCCTACTCTCCATAAATGCAACTTGCTTCCCCAACTTATCAGGGAATGCAATATCATCAGAGCTTAACATACAAAAATAAATACCACGGGATCTGGCAAGTACATCATTCAGTGTAGCAGTTAGCCCCTTATTTTTCTGAGCTATAAATTCAAATCCGTATTCTTTGGATAAACTCTCCAAAATCTCTACACTGCCATCAGATGATCCGTCATCAACTACTATCAGCTCCACATTCTCCCATGACTGTTCAACGATACTAAGAACTGATTCTCTTACATATCTTTCATGATTGTATGAAGGGATAAGCACTGTTACTAGAGGTTTGACTTTTTCATCTATCATGACTTTCCCTTTTCTATCTTTGAATCATTACTAGCATCACCATAAGTTCTGGCCGCAAGCAAAAAACAAATGGGTACCCAAATAAGAAGCCAGCTTTCATTTGGCCTATGAATAACATTTGCACCTTCGAAAAATAACATCCCAATACCAAAAGCCAACGGCAATAACCATGCAACATATTCTTTAGGGGCAGCAACCCTTGCTTGGTTAATGAGCATTAGTACTGCGAATACAAAAAGCGCCATGGGAACAAGCCCATACATCAACCACATAGTAAGAAATATATTATGTGGCTCGTGCCATTTAAGCACTCTAAGACTTGCCCCCGACCCTTGACCTAACGGCATATCGATTCCTTGCCGAATACCCTCCATCCATATCTGATCACGATATGACATGGAAATACCTCGCGTAAAAATCTGATCTTTAAAAAGCCAACCTAAAGCCACAGCCAAGGTAAGCCCTACAGCCATCAAGCCAAATCGCTTAGTGCTATATATCGCAACAATAAAGACTAGAGCCATTGCCACCAACCAAGACCTACTTTCAGTCTTGGAAGCTGCCAATGCTAAAATACAAAACATCACTAAGAATGCAGGCCAGAGTTGTCCATTATTTTTGAATATTCGACTAGCTGCACCCAAAAAAAGCACTGCCAATGCACCTACATACTGAGCCATATATAACGGGTTATTAAGCTGCGGAAACACCTCAAAACGACCAACCGCCCTACCTTTGTGCAATGTATAAACATCATATAGCTCTACCAGTACATAACCACAGACTATTATTCCAGAAAAAAGTAGCACCACATCAAATAGTAAAAAATTGCGCACAGCAATAACGCGAACCATGGCAGGCATTCCAAACACCAAAATACATACAGCCTTTAAATCTCGCGTTACACCCTCATTATTTTCTGTTAAAAAGGCCGAAGCTACAATTAAGGATATAAAAAATAACATTAAGGGCCAGTTCGAAATCCAAAAATCCAAGAAATACCGCCAACCCCAAACACCAATCAACACACTAGGTAACACCCAGCCAAGATGAATCCGCGTGATATAAGCTGAGCCAGTCAAGGACCAAACCATGCTACTTAGAATAAGAAAAAGGCCTAAGCATAGCCAACCAACTAATACCAACTCAATAGTATTATTAAATCCCCTCAATCTTTCGTTTTGACTAAACATTAAATCCCTACAATAAATCCGCTTTATATAACTTTAGCTAACAGTGCATCTGATTTTTTCATCACTGCTGCCCAAAACTGATTATCGGCACCGATATTATACAATCGAGTAAACGTCGATATCTGATCCTTACCAGCACAAACTTCCTTCATCGAATAAACAACACTAGCCACATCCTTCACTAGCCATCGATATGGTACCTTTTTTCGAATCTGAGCTCGGTGCAAATCAATAACATGTAATGTTTGCTCACTCTCAATCTTTTTAGGATCAAACAAAAAATGACAAATATAAAGATCCCGGTGATTCACTCCATGCAGATGCATTAGCTTCACAGACTCGGCCAATTTTGAGATAAGCCCTTCCGCTTTTGCACTAGCTCTTTCTGCAACCGGTATTGCGAGAAAATAGTCCTCCATAGAAATGCAACCCACCAAATCTTCAGTAATAATAAACGACAACTGTGTCGCTGGGTTGATACCTTGTTTCCCATACGCCACATAGGTCATGGTATCAACGTTAATACTCTTTAACTTATCAATCGCTTCCCATTCATTTTCTGCACCCAGCACAGGTAAGCGTAACTGAACAAGATTTTTAAAAATTTCTTTCCAACCCACGCCACGATGTATCTTTAAAAAATACCCTTTACCGTCAAGCTCGAATCTCAATGTCGTTCTACCATCCAGCTCTCGATATACATCACCGGTGATTTTTTCAACCTCTTCAAAAACATTTTTCCCTTGCCACAACGCAGAAAAACGCTCAGATAAATAAAGTGCATTCGTCATATTACACCTCAAAAATCTGTTGTTTTAATGCATCAAACACTGCGTTTGGCATGATGCTACTAAAACATGGAGGGTCAACATACTCTCCCCTTGCAATATCCAATTGGTTTTTCACTTTTGGACCAGCGTATTCACAATCACGCTTCATACAAGGGGCACAATCATAATTCGCATAGAGATGAATTTGATTCTTCCCGTAGGCGCCACTTAAGCCAGGGTCAGTAGAGCCATACAATGACACTGTAGGCACGTCTAACGCGGCTGACAGGTGTGCCAATCCAGTATCCACCGCAACCACACCTTTTGCCTGTGCTATCCAGCCGGCAATACCCGTCAGCCCTGTTTTTGGCATCACACAGATATCCGAATTACAGTCTATGCTGGCATCCGAACCACCAGATGCGGCTATACGTTCTGCTCGTGCTTTTTCTGCTTCGTTACCCCAAGGTAACATCACACGATAACCTTCTTCATTAACCTTTTGTGCCAATGCCTTCCAGTAAAATTCGGGCCAATGCTTGGTATCCCATGTCGTTCCATGAAAAAACATTAAATAGGGCTTATCTGTTTCAGGGGCAGGCAAGACGGAAATATCAATCCCACTACGGCCGACCTTGTGAGGAATATCGTAACCCAATGATTTAGCAAACAGCTGCCGTGTACGCTCTACCGCATGTTGGTCTTTTGGTACATTAACTTTATGATGGTAAAACTGCGACGCTAAGGGCTCCTTAGCACTTTCATTGGCAAAACCAAAAAGTGGGCCATGAGTATACCGAGTTAACCAAGCACTCTTAAGAAGCCCTTGTGCATCTATCACAGCTGAGTATTGCTCTTCTCCGATGGCTTTTTTAAAATTCTGCCACTCACCTGAACGTAGGCTTTTTAACAAGTTCTTTCGCCATCGGCGAATTGCAACAGGGATAACCTTGTCTACATGACTATGTAATGCGGGTATATCGGCAAACCCTTCTTCCACTACCCAGTCAAACGTAACATCCGGCAAGGCCTGTGCAGCATCAGTCAATGCAGGCAATGTATGAATAACATCGCCTAAAGATGAAGTTTTTATCACCAGTACCCGCATTACTCTATTATTCCTTTTTCTGATGATTGTTCCTGTAACAGATCGCCAAGAGCGGTATCAATTTGTTCGCATCGCAACTTTTTCATGCAATCCCCATGTTTTAAAGGGCATTCCCGCTCAAAACACGGACTGCAATCCAAACCTAAGCGCTCAACCTTCACTTTATCACTAAGAGGCGGAGTAAAATCAGGGGACGTGGAACCATAAGGCACAACCAAAGGGCGATTTAGCGCTGCCGCTATATGCATCAACCCCGAGTCATTGGAAATAACAGCATCAGCTAAAGACAACAAATCAACCGCCTCTGCCAAACTGGTTTTACCGGCAAGATTCGAGCAATGGGCTTGCTGACCTTCACTAAGGCACGACACTATATCACTGACGACCGCATTATCATTTGCCGAGCCAAACAACCAAACGCGCCAACCTTGATCAATTCGTTTGCCCGCAAGTTTGGCAAACTTATCACTCGGCCAACGTTTTGACTCTCCAAATTCAGCCCCAGGGCATAACGCCAATATTTTTCGATCATCACTCACAACCAACTGATGATTCTCTAGTGCTTGCTGACGACTTTCTTCACTAATCTCCAAACGAGGGTAAGGCAACACTTTGGATAAAGCGCGACCTTTCGGATAGGCCAGAGCAATAAAACGCTGGATCATCAACGGGTACTCTGTCTTATCTAATGGCCTTAAATCATTTAACAAGCCATAACGCATTTCTCCACGCCAACCTGTTCTCTTGGGGATACTAGCCCAATAAGGAATTAACGCAGATTTTAAGGAATTAGGTAACAATATAGACTGATCATATTGAGAGGCTTTTAGTGTTAAGCCAAAGGCTTTACGCTCTTTTAGTTTCAATTCACCATGATCAAAAGGTAATGCCAATGCTGCATTAACTTCAGGCATCCGTTCTATGATGGGACGACTCCAATTAGGAGCCAGCACATCAATAATCGCATCGGGGTCTTGCTGCTTAATCGACATAAAAAGCGATTGAGCCATCACCATGTCGCCAACCCAGGATGGCCCAACAACTAATATCTTCACTGTCATATTGCCTTATCTAAATGCACTTCGAAGCAAACAGCGAAAACCAGCAGGTAAAAAGCTGGCTTCCCTGGACTGATTACACATAGTTAATCCAGTCGGCATTAAACGCACGACGACCATAAACCACATCAAAGTAGAAGGATTGAATCTGCTCTGTGATAGGGCCACGCTTACCTTCACCAATCAGACGTCCGTCAAGTTCACGAATCGGCAACACTTCGGCAGCTGTCCCAGTGAAAAAAGCTTCATCCGCAATATAAACTTCATCACGGGTAATACGCTTTTCTTTCACTTCATAACCCAACTCGGCGGCAATTGAAAACACCGTTGCTCGAGTAATACCATCCAAACAAGAAGCGAGTTCAGGTGTGTAAATCACGCCATCCCTAACCAGGAAGAAGTTCTCACCGCTACCTTCAGCTACATACCCCTCTGGATCTAGCAGTAATGCTTCATCTGCTCCACCGGTTAACGCCTCGTTTAACGCCAACATTGAGTTGATATAATGGCCGTTCGCCTTAGCTTTACACATGCTAATGTTCACATGATGTCGCGTATAAGACGAGGTTCTCACTTTAATGCCTAGCTCTAGCGCTTCTGGGGACATATAAGAAGGCCATTCCCATGCAGCAATAATAACGTGGGTTTGTAAATTTTCAGCACGTAACCCCATACCCTCATCACCATAGAACACCATAGGGCGCAAGTAGGCGTGCTTAAGGTTGTTCTCGCGCACTGCGGCTAATTGCGCAGCATTGATTTCTTCCTTACTGAAAGGCATCTTCATATTCATAATATGAGCAGATCGAAACAAACGATTCGTATGCTCTTGCATTCGAAATATAGCGGGACCTTTATCGGTTTCGTAGGCGCGGACACCTTCAAATACGCCCATTCCGTAGTGCAATGTATGGGTCAATACGTGTATCTTCGCATCTCGCCAAGGTATCATTTCCCCATCAAACCAAATCAGACCGTCACGGTCGGCCATAGACATGATGCTGCTCCTATTCGCAAATGTAAAAAGGGAGACTATAGCACAATTTAATGAGCACTGGTTACCTAGACAAACGATCCTTTAACTCTGCACAACTTCTGGTAATAACTTACCCCAAAGCGCTCTAACCGCCATACGGTAGGTGAAAAATTCATTGCCTGGCACCATATTTTTCTGGTTCTGTAATGCTTTTCTGTGAGTGGCATGGCGATATGCAAGATAAGCCTCTTCCAGCATCAACACATCATTCGAATCCATTAAATCTAACGTTTCTAAAGTATCCAAGATACGGACATTATCTGTCCAGCGTAGCAACTCCGGATACTCAGCCCCCCAATGCAAAACACAATATTGCACAAGGAACTCGATATCCACGATACCTCCAGAATCTTGTTTCAAATCAAAACGTTGACCTTTCTGAGCCATTCCCTCTGTCACATTTTCCGAGCTATTAGCCGCCAGGTGGTCACGCATTTTTGTACGCATTGCTACCACTTCGATCGCTAATTCAGTATTGTTAGCGGCTTTCTTTAAAATATTCTGCCTCTCTTGCTCAAAACGCTCAGCCAATGCCGAGCAACCCGCAACAACACGCGCCCTAACTAACGCCTGATGCTCCCAGGTCCACGCTTTTTCATCCTGATATTGCACAAACGCATTCAGAGACGACACCAACAACCCCGAATTCCCCGATGGCCGTAACCGCATGTCCGTCTCATACAACATGCCAGAAGCCGTTCTTGTGGAGACAATATGGATAATTCGCTGACCGAGACGCGCATAAAAAACACTATTGTCGACACTGCGCTCTCCATT
>MAAC01018910.1_pt1 | contig 22371 bp, 22 predicted proteins | sample 1115981 | NCBI WGS metagenome assembly MAAC01 (sample SAMN04961126, study PRJNA320927) | seawater metagenome | isolation source: sample BD02T64 sea water enriched with oil for 64 days | place: USA:Gulf of Mexico | collected 2013-07-27
TATCGAGAAGATACAGCGCTACGGTCAGATGGCCTGACTTGGGGTTAAATGCGCGAATACGAGGCGATATGGGCCTTGTCACAACAGATGTCGGTTATTGATAGCCTATAAAACAAGGGGTGAGAAAGCGGCTATGAGATTATATTTTACCGGGATCATGTCCGTTTTTTTGATTTTTCTACAGCCTCGTTATATGCGTACTGAGATAAATTTATGAATGAATTGGTTGTACATATCCCTGAAATAGCAATTGGGGTGACAGGGAGTTTAATTGCAGGTTACTTAACCGCAGTTTTTCAATTCAGAAAGAGATACAAGCAACAATATGAAACTGCTTTGGCTTTATTTTATCTTGAAATTGGAAAAGCGATTGATGAAGCCAATGATGAATTAGCAGTAGTAAATTCAAATAACAGAACAATAAAAAGTAATGCACGCGCTGTTGTTGCTATAAGGAATAGTTTTAGGGGTAGTTTTTATAACCTAGCAGCTATATTGAACTCTGAGCTAGATAGATTGGAAGAAGAGATTGTCAGATTAGAAGAAAATCCAGATGATCTTGAACAATATGAGAAAATCAGAGAAACTCTTACTGTTCTCAAGAAAACATGGCCCGGCAAGAAACCTCTGATCGAAACAGAGCTTAGGAGCCTATTAGCAAAATTGGGTTTCAGAGAAATATGAAATCAACATATAACAAGGCCAGTCAATCCGACCTCCACACGCTGTCTTCTTTTTTGCAAAAAACGCAAAAAAGCAGCCAGCATGCTCCGGCGGTTGCTGGCGGCGTTATGGATAAAATGCCGTGAATCAATTGAAGTGTGTTGTTTTAACTATATTTTTTATCTCTAGCGTTGCGTCTGGAGAAGTTTATAAGTGTACAGGATCAAATGGAAATGTTAGCTTTTCCGATAAAGCATGCCCAAAAGAAGAATCTGAAGAAACAATTACTTTAAATTCAAAAAAAAATGATTGGGTTACTAACCTTCAAAGCAAAAAGCCTTCATCAATACAAATAACTGATGTTGTTAGAGATAATGACAATATCATCATAAAATTTAAATTTAAATCCATTCCTGATTCATCAAGATTTTTACGGTTGGCAAGCACTTTAAGTGGTATGAATGTGGTTCTAATCAAGATAATTAAGCCCAAAAAATCAAGCCTCGGCCATGCCGAAATAAAAGTATCGAAAAAGTCAAGCCTACTATTTTCAAAGCTGACAAATAGGAATAAAAAGTCGAAGAAAGATTACAGTAGCTCTAAGTGTATTAAAGGCACTACTAAGCACAGGCAAAATCTCACTTATCAAGAGGTATGTAATTACGGGGCCAAATGCCCTGAAGAAAAGTATGACAAGAAGGCTGTAATGTACTGCCTAGAAAAGAATCTCAGTCAATGCTTTGAAAACAAGGCATGGAAAACAGGCAATGAACTGGTAGGCATCCCAAGTAAAATAAAGATTGGCCTTTTCAGCGAATCAGTATCTGTAAAAAACGGTTTAAAAACTAGTGAAGCGTGTGCATTCTATGACTAATAACAAACGCATCAATCCACGCCACTACATGGCTGGACAGTCTCTCCGTTGTTTCACTTGTGCATGGCTTCGCCATTTTTGCACAAACAAAACAGCTACAAGCCTGCCGCATTATGCGGGCGGTTATGAAAAAATGAAGAAAAGGGGTCTGACCCCTTAAGTCGCCCTTATTTAAAACGTTATGTGTCAGAAAGGATAGAGTATGGTCGGTGAAGCCGGCTCTGTTTATGAGAGCCTAAAAAAGTGGCCGCCAAATTGCCCTGGTTGCGACGAGCATGTCATAGATGAATCTAGGCCATGTTTAAGGTGCGGCTATGAGTTTCGCCCCGATGACAAAATCAATTTTGTCATCCAGAAGCGAACTAATAATAAACACATTTTAGCTTGGGTTTTTATTTTTTTATCTCTCGCGCTAATCTTCTATCTTCTAGGGGCTTAAGTGAAAACACATCACAATCGCCCGCAAAGGGCGCGGGCTGGACGCTCACTCCGTTCGCGCCTGTGTGCAAGGCGTTAAAACACATGATAGAAATTCGTCACATTGGAATAGATGAATATAATGGTGCATATCAGCTAATGCACGAAAATATGGTTTTATACCATGATATGTATAGCTTGCGTTGGGATCAGGGCTGGATAGAAGAGAACTATCGAGACAAGGACAACTATTCAATATTTTGGTGTGGTAAATGGATTGGTTTTTTATCTTTGGAATGGGAAAGTGACAAGCTAACAATCCACACCCTTCAACTCTCAAAGGTCGCCCAGGGAAATATTTATGGGCATAGAGTATTTGAATGGATTCTTGATTTAGCGGAGACTAAAGGCATTGTTGAAATAGCATGCCGTTCATTCAAAGATAACCCAACTGTAAGCCTGTATAAGAAACTGGGCTTTGAAGTTGTAAGCGCAAAGGGTTTTCTTTTAGAGTTGCGCGTAAGTTTTAACAAGGCGCGCCAGTCGCGACGGCTTCGCCGCCGCTGCGCTTAGCGTTAAATTCCGTGTAAGGTAGTGATCTGTGAGACGTTCATAAGGGGCTGCTATAAGACATTTTAGATACTGGCCTAAATTTCGTCACACCAGTAAATCATCTACGTTATAAGGGGTTAACAATGAAGAAAAACAATCGCACTTTGATCGCATTCATCTGTGCTACATCAATGGCAGCAAGTATCAGCGCAAAAGACAATGCTAGCGAGGCTGATCCTGCCGTTACTGACAAGGCGATTGCCATACAGCGTGATACCTTGGCTAAAAACACCACTGGGGCAGGGTTTGGGCCCCAATCGCCACGTGACATTGATGCCGGCGCTGGCACAAACAAGAGATTATTTAATGCAGCGCCAGCTTACACAGAGATGAACTTGTGCAATATTCACTTCCATAAAAATGCCGAGCATAAAGGTGGGGAGTTCACCGAATATGCGGGTAACGGTGATGGTCACGGTTTCCAGAGCGGCTTTAAATATGCAGGTAAGCTCAGTGAGGCGGAACTGAAGCCTGTGGTAAATGAGGTCTGTCCAAGCAAGCATGGAGGGCTCGCCTCGGGCGATACCATTGAGGTGCACTATGTTCACTCCACTGCAAATATCACACCGGGGCCAACCTTGGGCTCTTGTTTCAATGATGCCATCAAGAACCCTCAATTGCGTGTAGAAACCCAAGTTTATGTGTTGGTTAACGATAGGGCCGCTCTCGATTTTGCTAGCGTGACCCAGTACAGCGAGGTCAAGGGTTTGCAGCAAGTCGTCAATCTCCCCAGTAATACCGGTGCCCCGATTCAATACGCAGGATCAACGACGGGGCCGAGTTACAATGAAGCTGGTTCGCCATTTCAGGTGACCTGGAATGTACGTCCTAAAGTTGCCAAGGTGGATGTCGCCACGGTAAGGACTTGGTGTAATGGCAATGTTTTTAATGAAGATCATGCGCACGGGGTTAGAAACCTGGTGACCAATCCCGACCTGCTGTCAGAAATCAAGTAGTAAACTTATTTCAATTACTAATTTTATGGCTGGGCTTAATACTGTAAAAGGGGCTGTGCGATTTTTGATAGATGCTTGCTGCAGCCATTTTTTTTGACTTCGCGGCACTGATCTATTGGCACGGCCACAGTACTCGGGCCGAGCTCAATTATCAGTAAACCCTATGTATTACCTCGTGTGGGTCAGTCCTATATAGTACGAGTCGGCTACAGGGTACGCTCGCCGATCACGGTTTTATAATAATAAATAAATATGCGGAGACAATATGGAGCATATCCTCTCAGGTTACAAAATACTGGATTTTACTCACTTCCTCGCGGGGCCAACCTCTACGCGCATTATGGCGGAAATGGGTGCCGAGGTGATTAAGGTTGAGCTCTTCCCCAACGGCGATGCCGTGCGCCAATTACCGTTTATGAAGGGCGGCCGTAGCGCTTATTACGTGCAGCAAAACCGGGGTAAAAAGAGTCTCTGCATCAACGTGAAAGACCCAAAGGGATTGGCCATTATCAAGCAGTTATTGGGGGAGGTGGATGTGGTGACAGAAAATTATTCTGTCGGTGCCATGGCGCGAATGGGTCTTGGCTGGGAGGATATTCACAAAATTAACCCCCGTATTGTGATGAGTTCAATCACCGCCTTTGGCCAGACCGGGCCACTGTCACACCTCTCGGGTTTTGATGCTATTGGCCAGGCCTACGCGGGTGTTACCGATATGATCGGTGATCCCAACGGCCCGCCGTCCTTTCCTATGCTCGGCATTGGCGATGTGATGACAGGGGTTCACTCCCTCGCGGCCATTGGTTTTGCACTTTTACACCGCGAAAAAACCGGCAAGGGGCAATACCTCGATACCACTCTGCTGGACAGCTATTTCCACTGCCACGAAATCAATGTCCAAATCGCCAGTTGTACGGAGGGTGCGGTGGTACCTACGCGCAGTGGCTCCCATCATTTTGCGCTGTCTCCGGCGGGTATTTTTAAGGGCAAAAAGCGCTATATATTTATCGCCGGCTTACTGCATTTATGGGAGCCGGTAGCGCGGGCCATTGGCCGTGAAGATCTGCTGACTGACCCCTTGTTTGAAACCAATGAATTGCGCGTCGCCAATAATGACGCCCTGGTGGAAATTATTGAAGCCTGGATTCAAAGTCAGGACAGTGATGAGGTGGCATTAAAAATACTCGAAGATATGCATGTGCCCGTTGCGCCCATTCTTTCGGTCAAGGAGGCGATGGATCACCCCCATCTAATCGAACGGGGCACTGTGCGTACGATCAGTGATCCGGTACTTGGTGATTTCCAGGTGCCGGGTATGCCGCTACGATTTTCTGACTTTCCCAAGGTACTGCCGCTCGAGGCTGCCAACCTGGGCGAACACAATCGCGAAATTTTATCGACTTATCTGGACTATAGCGATGGCGAGATTGATCGCCTTTATAAAGATAATGTTATTAAGACCGAGGTCGACTAGAGGCTGGCAAGTGAGAACCACTAATTCGCCTCGTTCGGCTTGTGTTCTATGGTGTTTGTCTATTTTATTGCGCGCGACGGGAATCATAAGGATATGAATCGATGGGTTTTGAAAACAGCTCCCTACTGACAACTGTGCGCTATGCTCTTTTTCTTGGTTTATCAGCTCTTATGCTTTCTTGTTGCGCTGCCGATAATTCACAAGGCGCGCCTGCTAACACAGGGCATTAGCAAGGACATTTGCGCCGACGTGGTGGCCGTGGCAGCCGGTGAGGCCGTGGTCAGTGTTAATCCCGGTCTGCCCGGTCCGCGCTTGTTACGACGCCAAACTCTCATTAACCAGCTGGCCTTGAAGACGGCGCTAAGCACTCTGGCTGAGTTTGCCGAGCAAGGCCCTTGGGTGACAGTGGTTTCTGCGACTACCCGCTGGCCTCGGGTCTACTGGTTGAACTGCAGGCCAAATATTGGGCCGAGGCGGCGACGCCAGGGCAGGTTCTGGTGCCCATAGCCCCGGGCATTGGCTTGCTCTTGTTAATTAGTGGTAATTGCCCAGACAACCCCGGCTTGTAAGCCGGGTCAGCGCAATAGAAGGGGAGCCGGCTGGACAGCGGCCCGCTTTTATTGGGCTCCTCGTCCATGCCTGTCAATCCAGCTTTTTAATTAAGTACTTCAATTGCATTCTACAAAACATGAGGCTTACACTGGCCTCACGCCATAGACTTAAATTCAGCCAATAATAAGAAATAAGGACAGTTTAATGCCTAAATACAGTGTCGGCCCCGTTAATGGGATTCCACCCGGTCAGCGTAAGGTGACCAAGGTGGAGGGTAATAAGGTCATTATCTTTCATCGGGAAAGTGGTTTTTATGCCACCGAGGCCAGTTGCCCCCATCTGCGTCTACCCCTGGCCAAGGGCGATGTGCTCGAGGGTGACGTACTGCAGTGCCCCATCCACCGCGCCAAGTTTTGTGTCAAAAGCGGCGATGTTAAGGAGTGGGCCTGCTTTCCACCGGGCATTCAGGTGCTCAATGTACTGCGCGGTGAAAAGTCACTAAAGACCTATCCGGTGCATATTGAAAATGATGAGGTCTTTGTCGAGCTTTAGGCCTCGGTGTTGAGTGCCGTGTCAGCAGAGCCGTTGGCCTTCACCATCGCGTGTTCAGTCTTCATTACTGCGCAATAAACTCAGCGCCGGTTGCTGCAGGGCCTTGCGACTGGCCAGCAGGCCGCAAATGGTGACGATGCAGGCCAGTGCCAGTGGTAGGGCCTGCCAGGCGGAGAGGCTCAGGCCCTGCTGAAATAGGCGTTCATTGAGGGGGTAGAGGGCGAGTAGAGATATGGCCGTTGCTCCCAGAGCCGCGCTGCCACTGAGACAGAGAAACTCTATCCAGAGGATGCGCTTGATCAAGAATTGTTTGCCACCGAGCGCACGCAGTAGCGCATTGTCTCGCCCTCGTTGTTGCTGCCCGCCGAGCAGGCCGGCCGCGAGTACCAGCAGTGCAGAAAACATCAACAGGGCACCCAGCAGGGCGCTGGCCTGGCTGGCCTGGGCAATAATGCCCTGAGCCTTATCGAGCAGGCTTTTGACATCGAGCAGGGTGATGTGGGGCAGCTCGCTCAGTAGCTCGGCGAGACGGGCACCGTCGCCCTCGGGCAGCCAGAAACTGGTAATCCAGGTGACATCTTGTGCGGCCAATTCACCGCTGGCGAAAATAAAATAAAAGTTGGGCTCGAAGCTGTTCCAGTCGACCTCGCGCAGGCTGGTGATGGTGGCACTGAGCAGGCCTCGGCTGGTGACGAACTGGAGTTGGTCGCCAAGTTGTAAGCCGAGCCGGTCGGCAATTTCCTGCTCCACGGAAACCCGCTGCAGGGCCGTGTTTCCACTCAATTGGGCTGGTTGCTCAAGAGCTGAGGCGCGCAGGTCCGCGCCGTGCCAGCGCCCGCTATTAATGCGGTTACTGCTCGGCAAGGTGCTCGCTTCGGTCAGCACCAGGTCTCTATTCAAATGTCGCTGGGCGGATTTCTTTTCCTTGGTGACGGCCTCTTTCACAGGCACGCCGTTGATAGTGCTAAGACGACCTCGTACCACGGGATAGAGGGGCTGGGCGATGGCCTCGTGTTGTTCTAGCCACTGCTCGAGGGCGGGCATATCTTGCCCAAAGAGGTTGAGTACAAAGTGATTGGGCGCCTGGCTGGGCAGGCGAGTGCGCCAGTCTGCTAACAGTTGTGAGCCGGTTTGCCCGGCCAGTGTCAGTACCGTGATGGCCAGGGTCAGTGATACCAACAATGGCAGGGTCAGGGCCGGGCGGCGGCTGAGACGCCGAATGGCTAGCCGTGCGGCCAAGGGTAGGCGTGCACTGGCGAGGTCGAGACTTTTAATCAGGGGCCAGAGCAGGGCGGGTAGCAGTACGCCGAGGGCGGCAATCAAGCCCAGTACCCGGCCTAATTCGCCGAGGGAGGCGGTGAGTAGACCCGCGAGTAATACCGGTGCGCTGAGTGCGGCGAGCAGTTCAATATTGGTACCGAGCACGCTGCTCTGCTGGCGTTGGCGCAGTATCTCAATGGCCGGTACCCGCACCAGTGCGCTGAGCCGGGGTAGGGCGAAGGCTAGCCACAGTAGTAGGGGAGCGAACAGGGCGCTGGACCATTCGAGGGCGCTGGCGGAGATCATTGATGGGCCAGGTAGCGAGCCGCCGGTGCCCAATGTCAGATTAATCAAGGCGATGCCGAGGGCGCTGCCGACGGTGACGGCGGGCAGTATGGCGAGAAACTCCCAGCCCAGTAGCTGCGCGATCACCTGATAGCGGCTGGCGCCAAAACTGCGTAGTAGTCCGGCCAATTTTGCGCGGCGGCGCACTCGTTGCGCGGTGGCCAAATAAATGGCCGCACCGCAGAGCAGGCTGATTAAGAGTACGGCGAGGTTGGCCCAGAGGCTGAGTTGGCGCAGGGGGCCGAGGCTGCGCAGGGCGGCGTCGGCGACAGTCTCGAGTTTTTGGTCGGGGCGTAGGCTGGTATCCAGGTTCAGGGCCAGTTGTTGGATGGCCTCAGGCTCGCCAGCGACCACGCTCTGCTGGCGAATGCGGGTGCCGGGGCCCATTACGCCGGTGGCGGCGAGATCGACACTGTTGAGGACAATGCGCGGATTCATGCTGTAAAAGCCAGCATTTTGGTCGGGTAACTGGCGAATAATGGCGCTGATCTCGAGCGCCTTGCTACCAACCGTGAGTGTTGCGCCAACGGCAATATTGAGCCGGTCGATGACCTGATCGGCGACCCAGACACGGCCGGGGGCGGGGCCCTTATTTTGTGAATACTCATCGGCAAAGCGGTCGTTGGCGAGCTGTATTTGCCCGAAGAGGGGGTAGTTGGCATCGACGGCGCGGGCGCTGACCAGCAACAGGGCATCGTTGTGCACCAGTACGCTGGAGAAGTCGATAATCTGTGACACCCGCAGTGACGCAATTTTTGCGAGCTGCTGGGGCTCCGGTGTGCGGCTACCGGCGAGTACTAAATCGCCGCCCAGTGCCTCGGCCGTACTGACGCTAAAGCGTTGCTCCAGTTCGGCGCGCAGAAAAATCACCGCGCTCAGTGCAAAGGCGGCGATGGCCAGGGCCAGGGCCAGGAGCTGAAAGCTGTGATCGCGCCAGGGGCGCAAGAGTTTACTCATGAGGGATGGCTTTTTCGACTGGCGATGCAGTGACAGCTTTTGCGTCGGCAAAGGAGCTATTAATAATAGTGCCCTCATGTAATTCAAGATGGTGCTGGCAGCGGCTGGCCAGCTGTGGGTCGTGGGTCACCAATACCAGTGCCGCAGCGCTGTGCTGATTTAGCTCAAATAGTAGGTCGATAATGCGCTTGCCATTGGCGTGGTCGAGGCTGCCGGTGGGTTCGTCGGCAAATAAGAGGCGCGGTTGTACGGCAAAGGCTCGGGCCAGGGCAACGCGTTGCTGCTCACCGCCCGATAGGGTCGAGGGGAAGTGACGCATACGATGACTGAGGCCAACCCTTTCTAGCCAGTCTTTGGCGCTGGCGGCCGGCTTTTCTCGGCCCGCCAATTCCAGCGGTAACATGACGTTTTCCAGCACATTCATATCGGCCACGAGGTGGAATTCCTGAAACACAAAGGCGCAGGTGGCACCCCGAGCACTGGCGCGCTGGTCTTCGCTGAGTGAACTGAAGGTCTTGCCATCGAGACGTATTTCACCCCGTGATGGGGTGTCGAGCCCGGCGAGTAGCCCTAGCAGGGTGGTTTTACCGCTGCCCGAGGGGCCAGTAATGGCGAGGCTTTCAGCGCCGGATAGGGTAAAGTTGATATCTTTAAGTAGGGTAAGTTCGCCCTCTGGCCCCTGTACGTGTTTGGCGATTGCGCTGACTTCAAGCAGGGGGCTAGCCCGCTGAGCACTTGGCGGTGGGGGGGCGGCAGGCATAGGGGATGAGTTCATGGGCTATCGGCTCTTGGTGGCAATAGTATTTTTATACGGACTTTCGTTGGGGCCAGGGGCATTGGCCAGCGGCGAATACCGGCAGGCAGGTAGCCGACAATCAATCTTGGTACTGGGGGATAGTATCAGTGCAGCCTATGGAATAGACAAGCGCGATGGCTGGGTGGCTCTGCTAGAGCAGCGTCTCGAGCCACAGTGTGCGAGTGTCAATGTTCACAATGCCTCGGTCAGCGGAGAAACCAGCGCCGGTGGTTTGGCGCGTTTACCAGCTTTGTTGGCCACTCACCGGCCCGGATTGGTGGTTATTGAACTCGGTGGCAACGATGGTTTGCGCGGTTTGTCGCCACAGAAAATGACTGAGAATTTGCAGCAAATGGCGGCCCTTGCCGAGGGGGCTGGAGCACAGGTTGCCCTGTTAGGTATGTTGATGCCAGCCAACCTCGGTGCCGCCTATGTGGATCTGTTCGCGCGGGCCATGGGCCGTGCCGGTGACAATGACTCGGTACTATTTTTGGGGTTTTTTCTACAGGGAGTGGTTGGCCAACAGGGCTTGATACAGACCGATGGCCTGCACCCCACGGCGGCGGCGCAGCCCCGCCTGCTCGACAATGCCTGGCAAATACTGGCAGCGCCGCTGGCAGAAATGTGTCAACAGCCCCCTGCTAGCGCTTTGTAACGCGGCTAGCTAACTAAGGGTTATCGCTTCGGGTTGTTACTCGGTGCGCCTACTGTATAAGCGATAAAAATTCACTGCGAGTGGGTTGGTTGTTGCGGAAAGTACCCAACATGGCCGAGGTTTTCATACTCGAGTTCTGCTTCTCGACACCGCGCATCATCATGCACATATGCTTGGCTTCGATAATGACGCCAACGCCGAGAGCACCGGTGATCTCCTCAATGGTATTGGCGATCTGGGTGGCGAGATTTTCCTGTATTTGCAGGCGTCGGGCGTACATATCGACGATGCGGGCAATCTTAGAAAGGCCAATCACCTTGCCATCGGGAATATAGGCGACGTGGCAAACACCGACAAAGGGCAGTAAGTGGTGTTCGCACAGGGAATACAATTCGATGTCCTTGACGATAACCATTTCACTGGAGTCGCTGGGAAAGAGGGCGTTGTTGACCACCTCGTCGATGTCGAGGTGGTAGCCCTCGGTCAGAAATTTAAAGGCCTTCGCGGCACGTTTTGGGGTATCGACAAGGCCTGGGCGCTTCAGATCTTCTCCGATGTCCGCGATAATTTGGGCGTATTGCTCTTCCATAATACTGTCCGGTCTCAATGGTAAAATTCGTCGTTATAATGTGTCGATCAGCTTTAAGGCATGTTATCAGGCCTGCTCATCAAGCTATTTCAATAAAAGTGCTATTCAATAGGAGCTATTCGGTCCGGCGAGACTGATCTTTTTTTGTTGAGGGGATTATAATGGCCGCTTCTGAGAAATTACAGTGGTGGCTTGTCGCCATCGCTTATTGAGGCCAAGAGCTACCTTGAACACCGTATCGAATAGCACAGCAAAAATCTTACCAGAACTCGTCGAGCACCTATACACAGTACGCGACTACATTCGCTTTGGCACCAGCCGTTTTAACGAAGCCGACTTGTATTTCGGTCACGGCAACGACAATGCCTGGGATGATGCTCTGGCTCTGGTGCTTCACGCCCTGCATTTGGGGCGGGAGGGTCGCGAGCAAATCCTCGATGCTCGCCTGACGCCGAGTGAGGGCAGGGCGATACTGGCGCTGTTCACCCGCCGTATTGAGGGCCGTATACCGGTACCTTATTTAACCGGTGAGGCCTGGTTTGCCGGTCTTAAATTCAAGGTCGACGCGCGGGTGCTGATTCCCCGTTCACCGATTGCCGAGCTGGTCGAAGGGGGTTTTGCGCCCTGGTTGGCCGATGAGCCGATGGCGGTTCTCGACCTTTGCACCGGTGGTGGTTGCATCGGTATTGGCTGTGCCTATGCCTTTCCCACTGCCGAGGTGGTGTTGAGTGATATTTCTGCCGACGCTCTGGTGGTTGCCGGTGAGAATATTGTGCAGCACAAATTGAGCTCGCGGGTATCTGCCCTCGAGTCAGACTTGTTTGCAAATATCGACCAGCGCTTTGATCTCATCGTCTCCAACCCGCCCTACGTCGATGCGGCGGACTACGGGGCAATGCCCGAGGAATATCATTGCGAACCGGCACTGGCGCTTGAGTCGGGTGAGGATGGCCTCGACTTTACCCGGCGACTGTTACGTGAAGCCGCGGCCTATCTCAATGAGGGCGGTGTGCTGGTGGTTGAGGTTGGCAATAGTGCCGTGCATCTTGAACAGGCCTTTCCCGCTGTGCCCTTTACCTGGCTGGAATTTGAGCGCGGCGGCTTCGGCGTTTTTGTTCTCACCCAGGCTGAGCTGATCGAGCATGAGGCCGTTTTTTCGCAATGACGCTGAGTCGTTGCTCAACAGCGGCAAGTCCCTTTTTTATGGGCGCTGGGTTTATAATAGCGGCGTAATTTTTTCGAATAGATGATTTGGAGTCACCCTTGCCAGGCAATACCTTTGGAAAACTGTTTACCGTTACCACCTTTGGCGAGAGTCACGGGCCTGCACTGGGTTGTATTATCGATGGCTGCCCTCCAGGGTTGGCGCTTTGCGAAGCCGATTTGCAAGTGGACCTCGACCGACGCAAACCCGGCCAGTCGCGCTATACCACCCAACGCCGTGAGGCCGATCAGGTACGCATACTGTCCGGTGTGTTTGAGGGTCGCACCACCGGCACCTCTATTGGCCTATTGATTGAAAACACCGATCAGCGCTCCAAGGATTACGGCGACATCAAAGACATGTTTCGCCCGGCCCACGCCGACTACAGCTATTTTCAAAAATACGGTGTGCGCGACTATCGCGGTGGTGGGCGTGCATCGGCGCGTGAAACGGCCATGCGTGTGGCTGCCGGGGGCATTGCCAAAAAGTATCTGGCCGAAACTCTGGGCATTAGCGTGCGCGGCTATTTAAGTCAGCTCGGCCCCATCACCATCGACAAGGTCGACTGGGATGAAATCGACAATAACCCCTTCTTCTGCCCGGATGCCGACAAGGTTGAGGACATGGCAGCCTATATGCAGGTCTTGTCGAAAGAGGGTAACTCCATCGGCGCCAAGCTCACCGTGGTTGCCGAGGGCGTGGCACCGGGCCTGGGTGAGCCGGTGTTTGATCGACTCGATGCCGATATCGCCGGTGCTTTAATGGGTATTAATGCGGTCAAAGGTGTGGAAATTGGCGACGGTTTTGCCACTGTTGAGCAAAAGGGTACGGAGCACCGGGACGAGATGAGCCCCGAGGGCTTTTTGTCGAACCATGCCGGTGGCATTGTCGGCGGCATCGCCACCGGGCAACGCATCGTCGCCCACCTGGCACTCAAGCCCACCTCCAGCATCCGTCTGCCCGGCCAATCGGTGAATGTTCGCGGCGAGTCGGTTGAGGTTTCCACCAAGGGACGCCACGACCCCTGTGTCGGCATTCGCGCCACGCCCATTGCCGAGGCCATGCTGGCCCTGGTATTGATGGATCACGCCCTGCGCCATCGCGGCCAGAATCAAAATGTCGAGACTCAGCTGAAGCCACTGCCACCCGAAGTGGGTGCCGGGTCCGGTCACGAGGCTGGCGAATAATTGCCGACAACTAATGACGCGCCGCAACCGGGGCCTGGGGAAACTGAAGTAGCACTGCCGTATTGGCGGCTTTCTGGTTTTTATTTTTTCTATTTTGCCCTGCTCGGCGGTATGTATCCCTATTGGCCGCTGTATTTACAGCACCTGGGTTTTACCCCAGAGCGCATCGGTCTGCTGCTCGCAGTGCCGATGATCACCAAGTTGATTGCGCCCAATCTTTGGGCCTGGCTCGGTGACGTCACCGGTCGTCGCCTGGCTATTTTACGTCTCGGCTCCTTTCTCGGTTTATTCTGCTTTTTAGGCATCACCATCAACCAAAGCTTTTATTGGCTGGCGCTGGTGATTGCTGGCTACAGCTTTTTCTGGAATGCCATCTTGCCCCAGTACGAAGTCATAACCCTGGGTTTTTTAAAGGATAAACCCGAACGTTATAGCCTGGTGCGAGTTTGGGGTTCGATTGGTTTTATTCTGGCCGTGGTCGGTGGCGGCTATTATTTTGAATACATTAGTATCCAGCTCTTTCCCTGGGTGGGTATTGGCCTCCTGGCCTGCATTTTTATTAGTAGCCTGTTAATTCCCCAGCCCAGTGTCGGGGTTCGGGAGCACAAGCGACAAAGCCTCTGGCAGGTGGTACGCCAACCCACGGTGATTGCCTTTCTGATTGCCGGCACCTTGTTGCAAATGGCTCATGGTGCCTACTACAGTTTTTTTAGTATTTATCTCGAAGAGATGGGTTTTTCCCGTAGCGCCATTGGTTATTTGTGGTCCATCGGCGTGGTCGCCGAGGTATTTATTTTCATGGTGATGCACACACTTTTAGTGAAGGTGGGTGTGCGCTTGGTACTTATCGCCAGTTTGCTGCTGGCGGCCCTGCGCTGGTACATGATTGGCAACGGCGGCGACTGGTTGTGGGTGTTGATACTTGCACAATGCCTGCATGCCTTTAGCTTTGGCACCTTCCATGCAGCGTCGATTGAATCGATTCGTCGTTTGTTTCAGGGTGGCACGCAAGCGGGGGGACAGGCGTTGTATGGGGCTATCAGTTTCGGTATTGGTGGCGCCGGAGGCTCTTATTTAGCGGGCCATTTCTGGCACTACGGTGCGACACAGATCTTTAATGTCGCCTCTGGCCTGTGTTTATTGGGAGGCCTGGTGGCGTGGTACGGTTTTCGCGACGCGCGCTTGCAGCGATAACCCGCTGGCGTGCGCTATGTAAGGCCGTGTTCAGTTCCACTTCGATACGGTGGGGGTTTTTACATGGGGCAAGGTCTTCCGTACCCGAAGCTTGCCTTTAAATTTGCCCTATTTTACTAAGTTCTTTTACGTCAGCTCTTAAGCACAGTTTAATTGGGGCGAGGTTCTAAGCCGTTTTCGTCACGGTGTCTGACAATCTTGCCATAGATATCGAGCACGCTGGTCTCCCTGTAGTGCAAAGACCTAGCATTGACCCTGATTTGCTGTTCAAAGCCGATGGTTTTTGCATTGTTGCGCATAAAGGGTGACTGGGTAATTGACTCGTTGGGATCGTCAATTTTGGCGTCTATGTTTAATGCTAGGTTATCTGCTGCTGGATCAGTGGTGGAAGATCCGCCAGCGAGAATACCCACGGCACGGGGATGAGCAGGGAGTGCATCGCCATCTGCCGCTCGGCGTCGCACATCCAGTAACCACTTTCATCGTGAAAGACCTCATTGTCGCTGAGTCGTTTCACCACTTGGTGGTAGCGCAATACAGCCAGGCTTTGCTACCCGGCAGTGGTGACAGTATCGGCCTCGCTAAAGACCAGGCTATTCGCAATAAGAGGTGATGGCTTCACCATCGGGCGTCGGTGACAGGTCTCTACCCTTATTGCCCTGCCAGTGGCTAATTAGCAGTTGCAGGGGGCCGTCGTTAATTTTATTTGGCTTAGTCATTGACCGTCATCACTTCAACTTTAATTGTTGGTGATTCTAGTGTTTTTTATTGGTGAGGCCATGGTGTAGGCAGTGAAACAACAGAGCGGCGATAGTGGGTCGAGTATCAACCCCGGCCCTACTATTGGCAGGGCAATAAAAAGGCGTGAGAAATAGACTCTAGCCAGCCAGCCCTGTATTTTGACCCCTACATTGCTGATATCAACAAGGGTCAATAATAATGAATGAAACCTCAAACTATACGCCCCCCAAGGTGTGGACATGGGACGCTGAAAGCGGTGGACGCTGGGCGAGTATCAATCGACCTATCGCCGGCCCCACCCATGAAAAGCCTCTGCCCCTGGGCCAGCACCCAATACAGCTGTATTCCCTGGGCACCCCGAATGGTGTCAAGGTCACGGTGATGTTGGAGGAGTTACTGGCCCTGGGTAAGAGTGGCGCCGAGTACGATGCCTATTTAATTGATATCTCTGAGGGCGATCAATTTGGCAGTGGTTTTGTCGAGGTGAATCCAAATTCTAAAATCCCCGCCATGCTGGACCAAAGCACGGGCTCACCTACGCGAATCTTTGAGTCCGGTGCCATGCTGCTCTATTTGGCGGAAAAATTTGGCGCCTTGCTGCCCGCTGAGCCGGCCGGTCGAGCGGAATGCTTGTCGTGGTTGTTTTGGCAAATGGGCAGCGCGCCCTATCTGGGTGGTGGCTTTGGTCATTTCTACGCCTATGCGCCGAGCAAAATTGAATACTGTATTGATCGCTATGCCATGGAAGTAAAACGCCAGTTGGATGTACTCGATCGCCATCTGGCGGATAAACAGTATATGTGCGGTGATGAGTACAGCATCGCCGATATCGCCATTTGGCCCTGGTATGGCCTGCTGATGGTGGAAGGTATCTATGACGCGTCCGAGTTTCTTAGTACCAATTCTTATATTCATCTTATGCGCTGGGCGAAAAAAGTGGCTGCTCGCAAGGCTGTGCAGCGTGGGCAGATGGTGAATCGCACCTGGGGCCCAGAGGAAGGGCAGCTTCATGAGCGCCACAGTGGCAGTGACTTTGAAACGCGTACCCAGGATAAAATTGAATCATAGAAACAAATTTTTTCTTTATAGTAATAAGAAAATAATAGGAAAATAATAATGACTAAAGATTTTAATGCGGAATACATTCTTTATGAAACACCCGAAGACGGCATTGCCCGCATTGTGCTCAATCGTCCAGCGACGGCCAATGCTCAAAACACGCAGTTTCTCTACGAATTGAATTCAGCCTTCGACCGTGCCGCCCACGATGATGATATTCGCGTCATTATTCTCGCCGCCAAGGGCAAGCATTTCTCATCGGGTCACGACCTGGGTGAGCAGAACTGGTACGAGAATATGTATGACCACGAGACTGTCGGCCCGCTGTGTGGTTTTACCTGTGAGGGTGCCGAGGCGCAAATGAGCCGTGAGGAAGAAATCTATCTGGGCTTTAGCGAGCGCTGGCGCAATATCCCCAAGCCAACCATCGCCGCGGTACAGGGTAAATGTATCGCCGGTGGTTTGATGCTGGCCTGGCCCTGCGACATTATTATTGCCACGGATGATGCCAGTTTTACCGATCCCACGGTGAGTTTTGGTGTTAGTGGTATTGAGCACTTTACTCACTTCTGGGAAGTGGGTGCCCGCAAGGCGAAGGAAATGTTATTTACCTCAGATGCCATTCTCGCTGATGATGCCCTGCGTTTAGGGATGGTGAATCAAGTGGTATCGCGGGATGAACTCGAGGAGGCAACGTTGGTGATGGCCCGCAAAATTGCCGCCAAATCGCGCTTTGCCCTGAAATTAACCAAGAAGGCCATCAACGCCTGTCAGGATGCCCAGGGTCGTGAGCTGGCCATGGATAATGCTTTCCACTTACACCAGCTAGCCCATACCCATTGGTTGAAGCTTTACGATACGCTTCTCGATCCCAGTGGTTTACCCGAGGCGACACGCAAGGCACTGGGTATGAAAGTTGATGAGAAAAAACAATAAAAACAGAACTCAAAGCCTCATCTAAGAAATGAAGTACGTTCATTTCCCTAGTAAGGGCTCGAGCACTTATTGACTGTGCTCAAGCCCTTAGGCCCGGATGGAAGTCCTCAATTAGTTTTTAAATTCGGGCTTGCGCTTATCGATAAAAGCGCCGACGCCCTCGCGGCCATCGGGACTACCGGCGAGTGATGAAATAGCGCGACCCTCGAGTTCCATTTGCGACTCGAGACTTTCGGTGGCACCGGCCAGCATCAGTTTTTTGGTTTCGCCATAGGCCGTCATTGAACCTTGGGCCAGCTTGCGGGCCATCTCCATGGCACTGCTCATGAGCTGGTCATCGGGCACAACGCGATTAATTAAACCCCAGTCGAGGGCTTGCTCGGCACTGAGGACGGTATTGAGTAGAGCCATTTCCTTGGCGCGGCGCATACCGACCATTTTGGCGAGGTAGAAGCTGGAGCTACCATCGGGGGCGAGGCCCGCATTGGTGTAGGCCATGGTGAATTTGGCCGATGCGGCTGATATGGCCAGGTCGGTAGTCAGTGCCAGGCTTAGGCCGCCACCGGCCGCAGTGCCATTAATCGCGGCGATAACCGGTGGCGCCATGCGGTTAAATTTGGAAATGGCACCATGAAATAACTGCGTGACCAGTTTTAAATGGCGGGTGATGTTATCGCCTTGCTCGGCAAAATCTTTCAAACCACCGCCGACACAGAACATAGGCCCTTTACCGGTTAGCACGACGGCGCGAATGGCGGGGTCTTCGTCGCAGATGATGGCCTTGTCGAGCAACTCCTCGACCATGCCCTGAACCACTGGGTTGCCTTCATCGGGTCGGTTGAGGGTGATCAGGCCAACGCCATCGACGACCTCAAGGCTCATGTGTGTGTCGGACATGTTTTACGACTTCCCTACGTCAATGTTTTAATTTTCACCTTCCACAAAGGCCTTGTATTCAGGTATGCCTTCGTCGAGTTGTACGCCGGTGCTATTTAAGGCCATCGAAACCATATTGTATTGACCAACGGCAAAAATCACGTCGAATATTTGTTTTTCTTCAAAATGCTCTGTCAGCTCGGCAAATGTGGCATTACTAATAAAGGCATCGGCGTGTAATTCGTCGGTGGCTTTAATTAAGGTTTGTTCGGCTTCGGACCAGTTGGGGGCATTGGCTCCCACCGCAATGGCTTTCATTTCGCCATCGTTCAAACCGGCATTGCGCCCAATAATTATATGCTGACCAAATTCATAACCCGACTGGCAGAGCCAGCCGATGCGCAAAATAACAATCTCTCGATCTCTCGGTGCCAGGCTAGAGTTAAACATTACGTGATTGGCAAAGCCGAGCCAGGCTTTAAAAAGATCGGGATAGCGAATCAAGGTTTTTATCACATTAAAAACTTTGTCCGGCGATCCGATATTGGCCTGCAGGTCTTTAATATCCATGCCCAGGGCCTGCAGCTGTTCTTCGGTCCATTCTTCAGGCTCAACGGGGGGTATGCGCGGTGTTGTTAATCTCATCTTTTCTCTCCTTTATTTTAATATTATGAATATTGGAATTTATTGTTCGGGTAAGTTGGTGAAATTGGCTGGCCGCTTTTCCTTAAAGGCTTGAATCGCTTCTCGGTTGGCCGGTGCGCCAACAAGTTCGACAAAGGCAGCGGTTTCTCGTTTGCGTGCGGCTTTAATGGCGTCGAGGCGCGGTGCCAGCACCAGGTTTTTGGTGTGTACCAGAGAGGTGATGGGCATGGCCGCTATTAGTGTGGCGAGTTTTTCGGCTTCTGGTATTAATTGTTCGGCCCTGGTTTTTTTCCAGGCCAGGCCTATTTCCACGGCTTTATCCGCGTCAATCCATTCCGCGCTGTAGAGGATGTGGGCGGCGTTGGCCCAGCCCACGCGCTCGGGTAAAAGAAAGGAGTTGCCGGCCTCGACGGTGACACCAAGGGTGGAGAAGGGCGCTTTTAAACGCGCGGCTTCACTGATAAAGACAAAGTCGCAGTGGGGTAGCATGGTCAGGCCAATGCCGACACCCATGCCGTTAACGGCGGCAATAATGGGCTTGGGGAAGTTGGCCAGGGTGTCGATAAAATAGTGGAAGCCGTGGCGCTTGCCATCGTTGTGTTGGCGTGGCGTGGACATTTCATCGAGATCCTGCCCGGCGGTAAAGGCACGGCCCGCTCCGGTAATAATGACCACCGCAATATTGTCGTCTGTGGCGGAGCTACTCAGGGCATTGGCTGCAGCGTCGTATTGATCGTCATTAAATGCGTTGAGGGCATTGGGACGGTTGAGGGTAATAGTTAGAACGCGGTTTTCTTTTTTTAAAATCACGCAAGAATTTTCTGTCATTAGGTTTCCAATATTTATTATTTAATTTTTCAGGCGATAAACAGGTGTGTTTTCCTGCGCCAGGTTGACCTGCACACTTAAACAGGCTGCGCAGGCGGGGCAGTAATGTTCGAGCAGCGTCACCGGGTTTTGCTCGCGCCGCCGGGTGACGGTTTGCGCGGCCTCAAATACAGCGGCGAGATCGCGCTCCCGGCTGTGGGTTGCTGTTGTCCAGTTGGCATCGCTACTGGCGAGTGGTTTCTTGCAGTGAGCGCAGGCCCAGTTGCCGTCGCTACAGCTTATACCTTCATGGGCTGTGTCAGTGGTTGAATTTTGTAGGTCGACACTGGCACCGGGTACGAGGGCTGCACGCAGGGCATTGCGCTTAGCCCAGGTTGCGCTGGCATCCACTTTCGTCGCGCTGCCATGGCAAAGTACGGCACCATAGAGCTCTTGGGCTGCACGGCTGGTTATAGCGCCGTCGATTAAATCCTGTTGTAATTTTACGGGGTCGCGCAGAAAGGGGTCGCCGAGGCCACCACCGCCACCGGCTATGCCCCTGAAGACTTCGCCCTTACTAAGAGTAATATTGGTTTGGCAGCCACGCAGGCTGTGGTCAACCTCACCTTGAACCAATTTGGGGGAGCTGGGTAGGGTGCCCTGGGCGAGCAGCTTGTCGACTTCGCTATTGCGAATTAACCAGGCCTTGCCATTGCCCCCGGGCATGCCACCAGCAAAGCCACGGGCCGGGATCTCTGCGCCACTTTGAAAATTCATGCCGACAAAATTGTCGGCTCCGTAGAGCGTAAAGGCTTCGTCGATGGCCAGGCCACCGCGCATGGCACCTGCACCGCCGGCATTGGGGAGAATTTTGCGCCACAGCATTAATACCGGGGAATCCAGTTCCTGTACTTCCACATCGGCCCATTTAATGGCCAGTGTCGATTGCATGCCGTAGCAATCCTGGCCGTCGCCGATGGTTTGCCCGGGGCCGCCAATGCCAACGGCCATACCGAAGGGCATAAACATGGAGGGCTTACCCTTATTGTCATTGCCAAACCAGATGCCTAAGGTCACCGCGCCTGAGGATTGTGCCGATACGCGGCTGCGCAGCTCTTCGTCATCCGAGGCGGCGCAGGCTGCCGACAGTGCTTCCTGCACCATGCGCCCTGCGCGCATGCCGGTAGAGGCGTGTCCGCTGGTGACGGGAGCGGGCACGAGCGGATTGATAATACTGCCGGGCTCGCCGAGATCAATTTCGAGGCAGTTCCAGAAGCCCTGGTTAAAGGGGATGTCGGGGGCGAACTGACACATGATGGGGGCAATTAAACTGCCCTCAACAGCGGAGCGCCCGGCGTTGATAAAGGCGGTGACCTGGGGGCAGCCGGAGAACTTGAATTTGAGTTTGTCGCCGTCGACGCTCATATCGCAAAATATCGGATTGAGGCCGTTGTCCTCAAAGCCGTCGTATTCCACATAGTCGAAGGTTTGGTAATTACCGTCCGGAAGGCGAGCGATGCGTGCACGCAGGGCCTTTTCGCTGAGTTCGATATTGTAATGTATGTATTTTTTTAGCGTTGGCTCGCCGTACTCGTCAATCAGTCGGCTCATGCGCTCACTGCCGACATTACAGGCGGCAACCAGGCTGCGTAGATCGCTGATAAACGACACCGGCACACGCACGTTATTGCGCATAAAGCCGACCCACTCTGGGTCAAGAACGGCATTGCGGGCGACGCGGGTGCCGGGAAAACGCAGGGCTTCGGAATAGGTATCGCGTGCCTCGGGTGCAAAACCACTGATGGCTGAGCCGCCAATATCCATTAAATGGGCATTGGCAAAGGTCCAGCCGACGAGCTTATCGCCGTGAAATGCCGGCATCACAATGCCCACATCGCCCTGGTGCAAGGCGCCACTGGTGTGGGGGTCGTTACAAATAAAGGCATCGCCGGCTTGTACATCGTGGGGTGCGCGGACCTTGGCGACGGCTTCTACGCCGAGCCGCGACGACGACATGTGCAGCAAGATATAACCGGAGCTGCCGATCTGGTTCAGCTCCGCGTCAAACACCACGGTGGAGAAATCTTTTGATTCAGTCAGCACCGGTGAGCCCGAGGTGCGCAGCAGTACCAGGCTCATTTCGGTGGTGATGTTGTCCAGCGCCGAGCGAATCACCTCGGCGGTGATGGGGTCAAATTCGTCGCTGTCATTTGGTGATGTGGGGAGCGCAGTGTTGTTCATTATTATTCTCCTGCCCTTAGCTCTTAGAGGCTAACTCTAAAATTATTGTATTCATCCCGTCGTGCCAGTGCCTTGCGGGGGATGTAAATCGTCGTGTCCTTACAATCGATAATGCCGGGGCCTTCAAAGTGGGCGCCGGGGCCAAGTTTGGAGGCATCGTAAATCGGCGTTTCCACCCAGCTTTGTTCGTCGGGTAGGAATAGGCGTCGCGTTGAGGAGATGGCCTCATCGGCGGGGTGGGGCTCTGCGGCACTGGGTTGGATGTCGGGTTTTTGGCGGATGCCGATACCGGTGACGACGTAATTGACCAGCATCAGATCGGACTCGTTCCAGGCCGTATCGGGGCCAAATTCCTCTTCGTAGGCGTTGTTAAATACCGGGCTTATGGCAGTACCGTATTCCTTTCCAACATCGCCCTTAGCCATGGGCATATACATTTCTGCCAGTTGGCCGACGTAGCGGAAGTCGCCGCCGTAGGTGATTTTCATCTCGTCGTTGGCAAAACCGGCGGCCTGCAGGTCGTCGCGGATGAGCTGCTCAAGGCGGTCTCGGGTAGCGATCATGTGGTCATAGCTTTCTTCCTTACCGACTAGCCAGCCAATGGTTGAAGACTCTCTGCGAATGTAGTCCGCTTCGAGTAGACCGTAGGCGGAAAAGGCTGAACTCTGGCCGGGAATAATCATGTCGCTGATGCCCAGCTTCTGGCAGATGGACGCACTGAAGACGGGCAGGGCGCCACCGTAGGCAATAAAGGCACATTTGCGTGGGTCGCGACCGCG
>MAAC01019842.1_pt1 | contig 22356 bp, 9 predicted proteins | sample 1115981 | NCBI WGS metagenome assembly MAAC01 (sample SAMN04961126, study PRJNA320927) | seawater metagenome | isolation source: sample BD02T64 sea water enriched with oil for 64 days | place: USA:Gulf of Mexico | collected 2013-07-27
CGCTAATGTAGTGGGCAAGACGCCACGCACGCTACGTAGCTCACCGGTTAAACCCAACTCACCGATAAATTCTTTATCATTTAATGACTTTAATGGGATTTGACCTGATGCAGCCAAAATACCTAAAGCAATCGGCAAATCAAAACGACCACCTTCTTTGGGTAAGTCGGCTGGTGCTAAATTAATAGTGATACGTTGTTGAGGAAAGGTGAACTGTGAGTTCAGTAGCGCTGAACGTACACGATCTTTGCTTTCTTTGACCGCGGTTTCAGCCATGCCGACTATAGACAGTTGTGGCAGACCGTTTGAAATATGAACTTCAACTGTAACCGGCTGAGCATTGATACCGGTAATTGCTCGACTATGAACCGTTGCTATATTCATTGAACCATCCTTGGTTTTGAAAAAAAAACACTTCAACTCATAAGAGTCATAGTAATCTGAGTTAACCTACTTTCCAAAGTATCTCTTCATTTTGTGAAGCTTCATTTATACCATGTATCAAGAGTTACCCGACGGTTTCATCTTGAAAAGATAATGAATAGGCTTGAATCAACACAGTTGAAAACAGTGTTTTTCTACAGACACAAGGAACGCTCTCTCCCTCGACTTCATGATCGTGCTGGCCGCTTCCAAACCTTGATACCATATCTTAAGGCTACGAAGCATTACGGTATCGAGGATTTTTATCAGCTGCATGTAAAAACAAGGCACCCGGAGGTGCCTTGTTTTGTTACATTGCTGTTTTATCAACTATAGTTTAGATTCCATCGTCAATTGCACCACTCGCTAATAGTGATTGCAATGTCGCTGCAGCATACTCACCTGAGACACCTGACAGTTCAATCTCTTGAACCGTGCTACTACCACTCTTGATATTCAATTGCAGATCACCCGAACTATTCTTAACGCCTTCGATAGTATGAGAGCCATCAGCTAATAAATCAGACAGGTTCAATACATCACCTTCACTCGCATCAAAATCTAGTACCTTGTCATGGGCAGGTGATGCACTTGTTTCCACATCTTCCCTGTTCCAAATAAAGGTATCGGCACCAGCTCCAATTCCGCCATCCCCAGTGAGTTCATCATTGCCCTTGCCGCCAATAATTTGATCATTACCATCATTACCGAACAATTTATCCTCACCGTCAGTACCAATAAGTAAACCATCAGCAACGCCAAAACCCCCACCATCAGTTGTAAATTCAAGTTTTAGTGAGTGACTATATCCAGTTTCTGAGTCACCACCAATCTTGACTTTAATAAGGGCTTGTACACTCTCACTTTCTACGCCATCACTATCAACAACACTATAGGAAAAATGTATTGGTACACCTGCATTTACACTTGGATCATAGCCCTCGTCTGCATCAAACCCAGGGTTTGGAGATACCAATACATTACCTTGAGCATCGAGTGAGATAGTACCTATAGCTGTATCTGAATCATCATATAAAATACCATCACCGAGTTTTACTACCATGTCACCAGCATCATCGGTATCATTTGCTAGCAACATACCTTTGTTGATAACAAAATCATTAAGCGATCTTTCTACAGCGTAGCTGCCTCTGACAGAGGCCACTCTAAACTCCGTAATACTGCCGTCCGTGGGATCTTTTGCAAACACCACTACGCGGTCAAATTCAAAACCTTCCTCACCTATCTCCACTGTCTGCGTAGCGGCATCAAAGGTACCGGTTATATAGTCCGTATTACTATGTCCGTAGGCGCGCACTTCAACAACATCAGCCCCATCAACTTTTGCACTACCGCTAAACGTTACTACAGCGCTGATGAGATCATAAGCAAATCTATATTCCATCCCTTCATTATAATAACCGGCACTATCTACATAATATCTTTCTGAAATATTATCTTCTGAGCCTACATAATCGTCGTCTTGAAATTCTTCAAGCCCATCGTCAAAGAAAAAAAACAATCTCTCTGCACCTGCTCCTGCATCATTATCAATATAATAGGAATTAAAATCATTCACTCCGCCTATGTTTGTGCGACCTGCACTCGCAAAATCAAATGTCGTTCTATCCGCACTAAGCCCGTCACTCCCTAAATAGGTAAATTCATCGGATGCAAATGGAGATACTGTGGCGGAATCAGCTTCTGCAACTTTAACAATGGTTTCACCTTTTGCCACTGGCGCATCATTAACCGAGGCAATATTAAAGTTAACCGTTGCAGTATCGGCTGCACCATACGTATCTTCAATGGTGTAAGTGAAGCTTGCTGGACCAAAGTAGTCATCGTCTGGCGTAAACGTGACCGTTATCTTGTCTGCCGATAACACGGCGGTGCCGTTGACACCACCTTGAACCGACACAATGTTAAACGTATCACCCTCAATATCTGAGTCATTCGCTAACAATTTTGCAACACTTATGATAAATGGGGTATCTTCGTTGATTATCTCTTCTACTAAGTTTGCCTCGCTACCTATTGTCACTAAAGCGGAATCCAATCCATTTTCGAAGTCTAAATTAAGCACCTCATTACCATTTACGCTCATTGCAATATTATCAATATCAGCCTCTAAGCTTCTTGATGCTGTGTGCGTTCCTAAATCACCAAAATCTACAACTACTGTAGGGCCATTGCCTATTGTTATAGGGTTGCCAGGATCGACAATCGTTCCCGTATAGGGTGTTGTATAGGTGCTGGTGACCCCATTTTTATCAGTGTTAGTAATGGTGACATTGACACCATCATAACTAAATTTTATATCGTTAACGGCATCTACATGGAAACTTAAATCCGTTTGATGTCGCTCATCAAAACTATGTATTTCTTCGAAATTAGTTTCAACCAAACCAGTATCTGGGTTTACCTTCGCGGTGAACTTCTCCGTTGCCAGTTGAAACTGCAATTTATCGCCAGTAACACTTAATGAAAACGCACCTTCTTTATGGAAAAAAGTATTGTAGAAGATTGGGGTGCCCTTAACCTCAAAGGTGGCTGAGATAGTAAAGTTATCTTTAAGTGTCAGATGCGTGGACAATGAATCCGCTATCGTGATATTTGACTCTGGTATAGAGGTAGACGTATTTGGTGAACCCGGTAACTCAACATAGCGATTAAGGAGGCTGGGGACGGTATCAGCAACAGCCGTAGGTGCATCATTGGTGCCAGTAACCGTAATCGTTAATGTTGATTCAGCCGTATCACCATCACCATCCACCACGGTGTAATCAAACGCATCCGTCACAATTTGACCTTGCGTCAAAGCTTGTACATTGTCTGCATCATTATTTAATTCATATATGTACTCGCCATCAGCATCAATGGTGACGAAACCATAAGTACCCGTCATTTTTGTGGTTGTCGTTACTACGCTGCCATCAGCGCCAGTATCATTCGTTAATACATTGCCTTCAGCTTTCGTATCCGTATCTTCAACAACGGCATCATTGCTATTGGTATCAGCAGTAAGCACCGGAATATCATCGAGAACCGACACGTCTAGTGTGATATCGCCAGATATTTGGTCACCATCACCATCTTCAGCAATAACGGTTAAATCTATAAAAGGGAGTGATTGTAAGTTTTCATCAGCGCCGGCTTCTAATACGCTATCTAATAAGGTAAAGGTATAAGCACCTGTACTTGCCGTAACTTCTATTCGATATTGGGCTGTTTCTACAGTAATCGTACCTGCTACCGCTTCAACACCATTAACACTAAAGATGGCTGCAGCAGCTTTGCCATCAGCACCAAAGCTAAAGTTATCAGCCAAATTACCGGTTGCAGTGGCAGAGTTGGTACCGGTAACTTCACCTTCACGCCCAGCATCAGCACTGGCACCCGCTAAACCATCTTCGTCGACGGTCAAGCTTTCTGAATCAGTCACAAATACCGGCGCATCATCATCAACCGTCACGGTAAAACTGCTATTTGCAGTATTACCATCTGAATCAGTCGCCGTAAATGTAAATATTAAGTTGATATCATCTTCTGTATCAGTTGTTGGGTGGTCTAAATTATCATACTGTTCAAAATCATAAGAACCGCTTTCTAAATCTGACAAGCTCACGGTAAAGACCGTTAGTTCACCGGCTTTTGCCGTTAATACAGTATCGTCGTTGCTAAGCACGAATGTAACGGCCACACCATTTGATTTTAAACCGGAAAGACTTGGTTGTGCAGCATCAAATTCAACACTGCGGTTGGCATCTCCCGCATTGTTATCATCACTGCCCCAGCTAATATTTAAATCACCACCGGCTGTTAATGCAATACCTGCTACATCACCATCATAACCATCATCTTGTGTGGCAGCAGTCGCTAAACCTTCTTCGTCAACAGTGCTATCTTCTGCTGCGCCAATCACTGGTGCATCATCATCAACTGTGATTGTAAAGTGACTACCAACCGCATCACCGTCTGAATCAGTGGCAGTGAAGTCAAAGCTTAGATTGATATCATCTTCAGTGTTGGCTTCTAAATGGTCTAAATTATCTAATAAGGTAAAGTCATACGTGCCAGTACCTTCATCAGAAATAACAACGGTAAATACCACTGTTTCGCCTTCGCCAGCGATTGCAGTTAAGGTCAAACCATCTTCGCTCACGCTATAAACAACGGGTACACCGTTTGACGTTAAATCTGCAGGTGCAGTTTGCACATCAAAGCTTACGCTGCGATCTGCTGGTGCTGTCGCTACACCATCAATATCATTATCGTTATCATCGGCGCTCCAGCTAATACCCAAGTTGCCTTGTGCTGTAAGTGCTTCGCCATCCAAGTCACCACCTATGGTAACTTGTAAGACAGCTGCAAAATCAGCGGCGGTAATACCAGTAAAGGTTGTAACGTTATGGCCTTGGCCATTCAAGGTAGCTTGAATATTATCTGATTCCGCATCACTTCCACCAGATGTGTCAACAAAACTACCATTATCAAAGACGGAAACATCAGCAGGATTACTACCATCTTGCGTGACGGCAATATCTAAAATTTCTAACCAACCGCCATCTTGAGAACCAACAGGAGCAGCATCAAACCAATCATAGGCTAGGAAGGTAATTTGACCACTACCAACCGGAATAACCACAACGGCCGCCGCATCACCTGCGCTATACATCACTGTTGCTCCAACAGGTAAACTGCTTACAGACCAAGTATACGTACCATTTGCATCACTTAAAGATGCTGGGCCAGAAGCAAAGGCTGTACCTGCTACATCGCCTGTTTGAGCGTAAGAATCAGCATCGTCTCCACTCGTAATTGAAAAACCAAAAATATCATTTAATAAGTTTTCATCGTCATCACTACTTCGTCTACCGCCGCTAGCATTAATGACTAAGTTACCGCCATTTTCAACAAACGTGCGAATGGTATCTTTGGCTTCAACTGATAAGGCTGAACTTAACTCACCGTTTTCTAATTCAGGGATCAGTAATACACTGCTATATGAATCACCAACATTACCTGTTGGCAGGCCTTCTTCATCCACACTGCCTCGTTGTGGTGCAATTGTTGGCATATCATCATCAATATCAACGGCAAAGGTGCTACTGACACTATCACCATCAAAATCTGTCACGGTATAACCGATATTAAATTCTAGGTTATCCTCAGTACTATTTATTGGGTGGTCAAGGTTATCAAATAAATCGATATATACCCCTGCACCATCTTGTTCGACGTCTTCAACTAAAATAGTCAGCACGGGCGATGTGACATCATCGGTATAACCAATCAATGTATCGCTATCAGCATCCCAGGTGTATTGAATCTCAACACCATTTGACGTTAAGGCATTGCCATATTGGTCAACAATACCTTCGGGACTCAGTGCAACTGGATCATCGGCAGCAGGACCGTCCGCACCAAAGTTTAACGGTAACCATTGGTAATTATTACTGTCATCATCGCCGGGGGCATAATCATCATTGCCTCGGCCATCAATATCATCTTCATCAGCAGTTAAGTCTTCGCCTTCACCTTGATGCTGGTTCTCATCAATAATTGGGCTATCATCATCGATATCTAAACGTAATGCACCGGCTGCGGTATCACCATCAAAATCAGAAATCGTGAAGCCTAAATTTACAAATAAATTATCTTCCGTTGCACCATCTGGATGATCAACGGGACCATATAAGGCCACGCGGAATTCGCCAGTATCAACATTAGTCAACTCTGCGGTAAAAATAATCTCAGCATATTCAGATGTTGGGGGTGTTTGATCTAAAGAGATAGATTTCAACGAGTAGTCAGATTCTTTTATCACATAACCGACTAATGAATGACCATCATCTGATACCCAATATTGGATATCTTCACCGCCAGAGGTTAAACCGGCAGGTTGTGTCGCCTCAGCATTAAAGACAATATCGCCTGGGCCATCATTGCCGAAGTCCGCATTTAATGTGCCGGATAAAACAGTCAACGCGCCCGGCGGTAAGTCATCACCTTCAGCTTCGTCATCAACACCTTGTGCATAAGCGCGATCCGCTTCAAAACCGGTGGAGGTTTCAAAGGCATCTTCTAACGCTGCGTAATCTTCAAATAATTCTTGTTCTTGTCGCTCACCTAGATCATCTTCATCAAGCAATACAGTGGTAATACCGGCTGTTGGTGTGTCATCAAAGACTTCTTCAACACGGCCGTCGTCAAATTCAACCGTAATACCTGTGGTATCAAAACCTGATTCAGGTGTTACTTCTGGTGCTTCGTGAATAACTTGAACAAATTCAGTACCTTCATTACCGCCAGCTGTACCTGCACCGGCTGCGGTTGCATCGGCAACTTGGCTAGGGTCAGCGCCGTCTAATAATGCTTGTTGTAATGCGTCAACCTCACTGTCAACATCTTCAGGAGCTTGGGCTACATCTTGTGGGTTAAATACATCAATATCTAGAATTGATTGTGAGCTACGACCTAGAGTCATAACAGAACCGTCAGTGAATTCAACTTCAACAGCGCCAGCAGCACCGGTTGAAATCACTTCATCCTGATAAACACGGTCACCTGCTTGCAAGGTCCGTTGCGAACCGTCTGTTGCTGTTGCGACGGCTGTTCCGATAAGCGTTTTTATTATGCCAACTTCTGTAGCCATTTTCGTCCCCTCAAGAGTTATTATTTTTGTTATTCACGCCCTTGTGAGATACAGCTTCCTTGTCTTTGACAATGAACACATTATATATATGAGGAATAAATAGATACTGTACTTTGGTACTAGACAGTTCTTTGTGTAATTTAGCCCTCACCTCAATTATTGCTCACGCCTTTTGGCCATTAATTTAAAACCACTATCTCGGTTTATTTATGGTGCCATCATTACTAAAATCAAACATCTAAAACAAACAAGGCACCCGTAGGTGCCTTGTTATTGTTCTTTGAGATTTCGCTTAAGCTACGTTTGATTTTTAACTCTACGACGCAAACCTACAAAACCTAATAATACTTTTGCCAAAAAATGCTACTGCTGGGATTGGAGCTTCTAATGTGACGTTGAAATAAGTTGTAACGGTCAACAAAATCAGTACATGAAATTAAGCAGTTTTCAGGTGGTTTTCCTCATATGTAGTGGGTGATATATTTCCCAACTTTTCACGAATTAATCAATGTCCGCTTTGGGTGGCGGCCTCAACCGGTCATCTAGACCTGATATATGGCTGTACTTAATTAAAGCTTATCGACTATAAATAAATTAGGTTTAATATACCCAACAATAGAAAGCTGTGGCAGTCCGTTTGAAATATGGACTTCAACTGTTACAGGCTGTGCGTTAATACCAGTTATTGCTCGGCTATAAACCGTTGCTATATTCATTCATAACCATCCTTGGTTTCATCGTGTTAGTTCAAATTTTAGTCCAGATAAGAACAGCAGTAATCTGCCAGTTGTGTCACTTTTAAATCAAATGATGAATCAGCGGGTACATTAAAAGATTCACCACCTTTAATAGCAAGCCATTCTTCTGTGCCGTCTATACGGTACGTTAGCTCACCAGCCATGATTTCCATCAATTCAGCTTTGGCTGTACCAAAGGTGTAGTCACCGGGCATCATAATACCCAACGATTTTGTTGTGCCATTGTCAAAGGTAACCGTACGGCTAGTGACCTTACCATCAAAATAAACATTGGCTTCACGGGTGATGGTTACATTGTTAAATTCAGACATATTTCGTTTCTTGCTCTTAATATAGTTTCTTATTAAATTACTTCTCTAAACCAGTAACTCGCAGTGCCCATTTTACTTCTCTAGATCAGCGACTCGCTGTACCCATTTTACTTCTCTAGATCAACGACACGTTGCTCTAGGGCTTCTAATTTTTCACGGGTGCGAAGCAAGACTTGTGTTTGCACATCAAACTCTTCCCGGGTGACCAAATCCAATTTGGCGAAGGTGGCTGATAGAGCAGCACGCACATTCTTTTCGATGTCAGCTTGAATCGCTGTCAAACCGGGTGGCAATGCATTCGTAAAACTCTGCACCATTTCTTCAATTTTTGTTGCATCCAACATGATCATCTCCTCTTCTATTTCGCAGATATTCTACGCCAATGTGACTGATACTCCTATGTTATCGTTGAAATCCCCCCCTATCTTTCGTGTAAGGTCTAGTAGTATTATTAAGTAACTGAAGCCATTGTATGGCGAGATTGTGGATCTAAACCTAAATACTGTTTGGAAATGGAGTTTTAATTATTATGCCTCTTAGTTATATCCCCCGTTGGTGGAATAAACTTCAGTTTCGGCTCCCCCTCGTATTTGTTATTTGCTTAGTTATCTTTTTAGTCTTAGCCTCATTATTAATCCAAACAGAAGCTCGGAAAACCTTAGAACAACGAGAATGGCAACGCATAGAACTTTCTAATCGTGCCATCGTAGAAGATCTTCAACACAAAACGACCGTGGCCAGTTCGCTTGCCTATGCCATGGCCAGTGCCGCCAGCTCATTGCCAAGCGATAATCAGCTCTACCACATCGTATTCAAAAATTTATTCAACGATGCACCCAGCCAGCATTTGCTGGCCGGTGGTGGCATTTGGCCTGAACCCTATCAATTTGATCCTGAGAAAGAACGAAATAGTTTTTTCTGGGGTAAAGATGAAAGGCGCGACCTGCAGTTTTTTAATGATTACAACGATCCTGATGGCAATGGTTATCACCATGAAGCATGGTATGTGCCTTCAACATTTCAATCCGAAGGTGATCTAATGTGGTCGGGCTCTTATATCGATCCCTACTCACTTGAGCCAATGGTGACCGTTACTGTTCCTATCTTCAAGCAAGAACAGTTTTATGGCGTGTCGACGGTTGATATGAATTTATCGGGTTTAGATAAGCTGGTGAAATCATGGGCCAGTGGAGTCGGTGGTTATACCTTTGTCGTTGATCGCAATGGCAAACTAATATCTAAACTGATTAAAAGAATACCGACTATTGATGACGATTATGCCAGCCTAGCTGAGCTCACCAGTAATAGCCCTTCTTTTAGCGCTATTACCGATGCCATTGAGCAATTAACCAGTGACAGTTTACTCGGCGAAAAAACTGCATTCTTCGATGAACAGATACAAACTAAAATCGCTGATAATAGTTATCAAATATCCGAAGACGAAGCAAAACTCATTTCAGCGATCATCCAACTGCCAAAAGTTAACCTGCCAACCTTATCCCTGCAAACTAGTAATTTTAAAGTTGCCGCAGCTCCTTTTGTAAATGAAGATAGTTTTATCTCCATCATTAATATGCCAGAAACACATTGGAAAGTTGTGACGGTCATGCCCTACTCACAAATTACCTCAGCCGTGAGTCAGGGTGTAGCTAAACTATTATGGCCTTTAGTAATCATGGCCGCGCTGGTAATTGGCATAATCTATTTGTTCATCCACCTGCTTTTTATCAAACGTGTCACTGACATTACATCGCAACTCTCTGCAAGTGACAGCAATGTTGTTGAGGCAACAGAGATCAACACCGCTGACAAAGGTGAATTAGGCCTGCTTGTTGGTTTATTCAATAAGGCAACCAGAGAGCTATCAACCTCCAAAATAGAACTGGAGCTGCGAGCCCAAGTTTCTGAAACATTACAACATCCTTCCTCGCTTGATGGTTTACTTGAACAAGTTTTGGCCATTATTTGTGAGTTTAAAGGGCTACAGGTACAGCAACGAGCCGGGGTCTTTATCTTATCGGAGACCGATAAAACATTGCAGTTATACGCCAAATATGGCGATCTACCTGAAGATTGTCTTACCGATTATGAATATGAATTTATTTATGATCCGGTAATAACCCACAATCAATATATTGTTCCACTTAAATATGCGGACAAGTTCTTAGGGATTTTGGTGTTATATCTAATTACAGACAGCACGCAAAGTCCTGTCTACTTAAAAGTGTTGACCAATATCGGTCAAATACTTGGCTTGGCCATTGCCAATGAACAATCTCGTAAAGCGTTGGTCGATGAGAAAGCCAATGCCGAAGAAGCCAACAGAGCAAAATCAGAATTCCTATCCTCGATGAGTCATGAGTTACGTACCCCACTCAATGCTATCCTCGGTTTTAGTCAATTATTAGAAAGTGATACCAATTCACCGCTGACTAATACTCAAAAAGACAATATGCACTTTATCGTAGACAGTGGGAAACACCTATTAGCCTTGATAAATCAAGTGCTTGAACTGTCTTCCATCGAGGCAGGTAAAACCGAGTTATCAATTGAGATGATTAACCTATCTTCGCTTATTGGTACAACGCTTTCTTTAGTGAGCACTATCGCAGAAAAAGCACAAATTGAACTTCATGTTTTATCTGATTTAGATGTCACAGTAATTGCAGACTACACCAAGCTAGAACAGGTGTTATTAAATCTAATCAGCAATGCAATCAAATATAACCACGTTGGTGGCTCAGTGAGTCTCGATTGGTGCTTAGCTGACAGAAACCAAATTCGAGTTAAGGTAATCGATACTGGTATTGGTATACGTGACGATCAAAAGCATCATGTCTTTGATGCCTTTAACCGCCTCGGTCAAGAAGTCTCAACGATCGAAGGCACTGGCATAGGCCTAGTGGTTACTAAAGACCTTGTTGACTTAATGGGTGGCTCTATCGGCTTTGATAGTGTGGAAGGGCAAGGTTCAACATTCTGGTTTGAATTAGCCATGTCAGATGTAGCTACTTCAGCCATTCCACAACACCTTCACGCTGATCATTCCGCAGATAATAAGATTCCCGATCTCTTGAATAATGGAAAAGCCATGCCTCAAGTCAAACACATTCTCTACGTTGAAGATAACCCAGCCAATAGAATGCTGATGCAATCTTATTTTGAAAAATGGAATGAGCAACTGACCTTAGAAATTGCAGAATCAGCTGAGGTGGCCTTAGAGATCTTAGCTGAAAAGCAATTTGATCTTATCTTAATGGATATCCACCTACCCGGACAAAATGGTAAAGACCTCACTCAAAATTTACGTGAAGATCCTAAGTTTAAAGATTTGCCTATCATCGCCATCACTGCTGCCGCTATGAAGAGTGATATAAACCAAGCGGCCGGTCTCTTTGATGTTTATATTACCAAACCCATAAACTTTACTGTTCTAAGCGAGGTATTACAGAAATACTTGATGTAAGTGCCGCTAAGCAACATTCAAACATAGAAACGCGCTTCCTCCGACACATGAATCTCTGTACTCAGGGACTAGCGTTATCCATGGTTTAATAACTCATCCGCCAGCCCTGTTTCACGCTGATGCATTCGGACCACGGTAGAAAAAATAATATCTTCAGTCGCCATAATCATCACCTGTTTTTTGGCACGAGTAATGGCGGTATAGAGTAACTCTCGGGTCAACACGGCACTGTCTTCATCCGGCAACAATACACACACATTATCAAACTCACTACCCTGACTTTTATGCACCGTCATAGCAAATGCCGTTTCATGGGCAGGTAATCGTGTTATTGGCACAGTTCTCATCGTAGTATCGAACAAGAAATAGACCTGCAACACCCCCATTTCATCTCGCAATACCAAACCAATATCACCATTAAACAACTGTTGGCGATAATCATTTTGTACCACCATAATCGGCCGTCCATGATAGAAATCATTCTGGCTACGCCAACCTTTAATCTTCAAATGTTTTTCTAGCAAAATATTAACTGCTGCCACCGATTGCGGCCCCAGTTTTAAAGCACATAACACCCGAAACTGATCAAAGGCTTTAAGACACGTTTTAACATCTGCCGTTGAACTAATCGCCTCAAAATAAGCTCGGTAACCCTCAACCGCTGTTTTCAACATGCTATCAACATCGGTAGCTAACAATGCTACTGGAGAAGCTTGTTTCAACTCACTAATTACGGCAGCTTTATCACCCATCTGCACCATTTTTGCCAACCGGCCAATTAAACTATGTTGATCAAAACGGTAACTATGCTGCAACTGCACCACACTATTAAGCAATACTGATGGCGTGGAACTTACAACAATTTCACCTAAGTTAATGCCAGCCACTTTATCCAACAGCTCTGCAAAATCATGATCAAACATCATCTGTTGCTGACACAAATTTGCTAGCACCGCACCAGATTCGACCGAGGCTAACTGCTGACTATCGCCCAATAAAACCAAACGTGTTTTTAATGACATTGCTCGTAATAACTTCGCCATCAAACTGATATCGATCATCGATGCTTCATCCACAATAATCACATCATAAGGTAATGGCCGGTCGCTGTTATAACGTCCCTGCTCATTGTTTGGCGAAATACCCAATAAACGATGCAAGGTTTTAGCTTCTACGGAATTATCATTATTTTCAGTCGCTTGTTGCAAGCGAGCGGCAGCTTTTCCTGTGGGAGCAGCTAAAGCAATACGACAACTAGCTTGCTGATTTTTTAAGCTCGTTAATATACGTAAAACAATCGTGGTTTTACCGGTGCCTGGGCCACCAGAAATCACACTAAATTGTCGTGTGAGTGCCATCAACACAGCAACTTTCTGCCAATCTACACCCTCAACTTGGTTTGGCCATTGTTCAAAGTCTTGTTTTAATTGCTGTTCGTCTTTTAACGCAATCGTCTGACATCTTCGTTGAATGGCATGAGCCACAAGTTTTTCATCCTGCCAATGACGATACAGATATAACAGACCATCATCGTTCAAAATTAGCGGTCGGTAATCACCGTCTTTACCTACTACATTGCTTTTCTGTAATCGTGTCAGCCATTCATCTAAATGTTCTGGTATAAAGCCCATAACTTTCTCGTACAAGGCATCCATACGTAGTAGGTTTAAACACACATGACCTTGTGCCACCGCTTCACTCAATAAGCCAGCCGTAATAGCCACCAACTCATCTTCTGAGTTATCAACACGCTCGATATAAGCTGCAAACTGACAAGCCAATTCACTAAAACCAGCATGCTTTAAAGTCTTCATGACTTTACTCATCTGCAACTCCTTGCAGATAAGCATCAAAAGCCATTAATAAATCAATGCTCGGACGATCTGCAAACACACCTGTTTGGCCCCACTCAGGTTTCATACCTCGCAGGAATAAATAATAAACGCCACCCAAATGCTGCTCAGGATCATAATCAGGCAAACGTAATTTCAAGTAACGGTGCAAAGCCAAACTATAAATCAAATATTGCAAAGGATAATCATGAGAAATCATCGCTTCATCAAGTTGAGTTTGATTATAGTCAGCTTGTTCGCTACCTAAGAAGTTAGACTTATAATCCACCACATAATAACGACCCTGATGTTCATAGACTAAATCGATAAAGCCTTTCATAAACCCGCTAAGGTTATAAAAGTCCAAACGATTAAGTACGGTAGCCAAAACATGATCATCAGCCAGATAAGGAAATAACTGCCGCTGCAATTGTCTGACGGATAAATCAGCAACTGGAAAATAAAAGGCCATTTCATCCAAACGTTGAGCAGGTGCTAAATCTGTTAAACGGAAGTTATCTGAAGTCGACAACTGCGTATTCACCACTTCACTCAACCACTGACAAACTACAGGCGTCCATTCCTCATCAAAGCCATATTGAATTAAGGTTCGTGAAACTAATGCTTTCATCGCCGCCTGATCACCCCTTGGGTCATCCGTTTTAAAATTCCAGACTTCAAAAATACTATGCAAACACGTACCGGCCTGTGCACCACGAGGAAAACCAAAACGATCTTGAGTTGCGATCTTAACGCGTACAGGCTGAATTTCAATGTCAGTTAAACTCTGAGCATCATAATCAGGTAACTCGGCATCATGTCCTGACGTCAACGCACTAAAGCTACCAATGCGCCAAGGTCGATGAATATACCCTTTGAACTCACGCGCTGATAAATTAAGCTCATCATCTTGCACCGTGTTTAAACTCTGCCGGTTTGATTCAGCTAAATCCTGCACTGAAATCACATCATTATTAGCAGCTGCCAATGTGTGTAAATCAGCCGTCATCACATCAGCTTCAATGCCGATCCTTTCAGGGTGCAACAAACTAAATAAGGCCGAATCATTCACGCCTTTGACGGCAGCCCAGTGAATAATGCAACGCTCTCGCGCCCTTGTTAATGCCACATACAACAAACGTAGATCTTCTGCCCGTTCCTCAACCGCCACCGCCTCTTTGGCCTGACTTAATGCGGGTTCAACAAAGGCAACTTGTGCTGCATTATCCTGCTCAACATTATGAAAACGAATAAGCTCATCATCGGCAGCACGTAAATTTACATCCCACAAAAATGGACAAAATACGATGGGATATTCCAAGCCCTTACTTTTGTGAATGGTAATGATCTTAACTAACTGCTCATCACTCTCGAGTCGTAGCTGTGAGGTTTCATCATCACCGTCCAGTGATATACGGTGGTCAGCCAACCAATTTAATACCGCTTCAATCGCACTTTTCTGCCGACTACAATAATCCTGAATCAACTCAGCCAAATGATATAAGTTGGTTAATGGGCGCTCGCCGTTAATCTCATTGAGCAAACGTTGTTGCACAGACTTATTGACCATCAAATGACGGAACATGGTCATAAAACCTTGTTGCATCCATAACTGATGTAACTCATGGAAGAAATCAATGTAAGTCAGCCACGCTTGTTCTTGTTGCTGCAAGTCGTTTAACGCTGCTGCTTGAATGCCAAATAACGGCGTGATTAAAGCTGTGGCAATACGACTATCATTATTAGGCTCAGCCACCGCCAACAATAATCGCTCCAGCATCAACGCTTCATGTGAGGCAAATACATTCTCACGACCTTGTTGCACACTATTAATGCCTCGGAGTTGAAGGCATTGTTGCACTGCATGGGCTTGACGATGATTCCTGACTAATACTGCTATATCACCACCCGACAGTTCACGGTCTTCATCATCTTCTTTTAAGGTCGCCTGCCCTTGCTCAGCTAGGTTTAATAATTGTGCAATATCATCAGCGGTTGAGTTAGCCGCCAGCTGGGTCATATCTTTTTTAGCTAAGATTTTTTCACTGGCAGTCCATTTTATTTGCAAGGCCGCTTGTTCAACTTCAGCTATCTTTAATACTACTTCTGGCTCACGTGCAGCACCAACAGGCACAAAGGGAATGTCTTGATAAATAAACGGCTGTTCTTGTTGCTCAAACAATTTATTAACGGCTAATACTAAATCAGGATGTGAACGCCAGTTTGTGCTTAATGTATGTTCATGATCAGTAGCAGCTTTGGCTTTTAAATAGGTAAAGATATCCGCGCCACGGAAACTATAAATCGCCTGTTTCGGGTCTCCAACATAAAAAGTCGGCAAACCACTATGAGCATAGATACGTCTAAAGCTATCGTATTGCACCGGATCGGTATCTTGAAACTCATCAATCAAGGCCGCTTGATACTGTTGCTGCAATTGTTCAATCAATAAGTCGCCATGTTCAGCCGTCAGCGCCTGTTCCAAATTGGTTAACAAATCATCATACGACTGTACTTGTTGCTGCTGTTTTTGCTCAGGCACTTTGTCATGGATAAAACTCAACAAAGCCAAACGCAGGTTTTGTAACTGAATATTTCGTGCTGTTTGCAGTTGTTGGTTGGCATCTAATAAATGCTCGCACGCTGGCCAGAATTGTAACTCCGGCAAAAGCTGATCCTTCTTCAATGCATCTTCAAGTTTGCCCGTAGTAAAACGATCGAAGTTTTCAAATATCGTGGCGGGTGCTGTATCTAACTCCAACATCGCCATTAACTGCATTAGCCATTTTTCGACACTGGCTTTTCGGTATTTATTTCCGTTTAATAAGTCTTTGTTCTGTAAAGCAGTAATAACATCATCCTGCTCTTGCTCCCACAAAGTTTTAACCTGATCAAACTGCTTATTCAAAGTCTCTTGAAAACGATTAATATCAATATCAGGCATCGGCAAATAATGCAGATACGGCTTTCCAATCAAACTACGTACAGAACGTAATAAGGTTTCAGGGCTTTCACGTCGAGCTAATAAATAGGCAGACAATTTCTGGTCGGCCAAAGTGATTTCACGACGCCAGAAATCATCGGTCACCGCCTGCAAGATCTCACGTTCATCACCAATCAAATCAACTTCAAACGGCAGGCCACTTTCAAAGGCAAAGTCCGTTAATACCCTTTGGCAAAAACCATGAATGGTATAAATCGCTGCTTGGTCAAAACTCTGAATCGCCAAGGTGAGTTTATAAAAGTCTTTCTGGTTTAACTCTGGTTCTGCTAACAACTCATCACGTTTATCCACCAGCTTTTGGCGTAAGCGATCACGTAATTCTTCCGTTGCAGCTCGGGTATACGTCACCACCAAAATCTGATCGACGTTCAGATCCTGTTCCAATACAAGCCTTAGATATAGCTCCGCCAAGGTATAAGTTTTACCTGTACCGGCACTGGCTTCAATTAGGTTCGTTCCTGCTAAGGAAACTGTTTGAGCATCAAACGACATTACAGTTTCCCTCCTGCTAAATGTTCATACAGTGGTTGGAACACGTTCAACGCTAACGCTTTAAACTCATCATTCAATGGCGAGGTTTGATAGATCTGTTGGTGATATAAATCATCGGCTTCACCATTCATAAATTGGTTGCCACTCCATGCGGCTAACATTGCATTATCAGGTACTGCTCGGCCACCATTCAATGTGGCTTTTGCAAAGGCAAAACTGGTATTGGAAAAATATGACACCGGTTGATGCAAGCCCTGCCAATATAAGTCCAACATAGGCTGTAATAACTCAGCAGCATTCGCAACAGGATTCAGTTGATATTCATTATCTTCGGTAAACAGCTGACTACTTTTAGCCACACCGTCAGGGGCAACACAATTCAATACCAAATGCTGTAACCACAAACTCAACAGATCATGGCCTTTGGTTTTCGCCATGCGATATTGAAACAAACCACCATCAAATAATTGTTCTAAATGACCAGTTAAAGTGAACTCGCCTAGTTTCAGTTCAAAGGTTTCAGCTTCATGAAAGTCTGATGGATAACTCGGCATTAACTTATCAGCAAAGATATTGACCTTATCGACTTGGGCATCAAAGATCTGCTCGCCCATTACACCTTGTGGCAATACCCCAGTCGCTTGCACTAAGGGCAACATCTCTGCCAACACCGTTTTATTTAAACGTGAGTTTAATAACTGCTGACGTAACTGCCATGCTTGCAGACCATCTAATTCAAATGGTTCTCGTGTTTCAAGTTGCTCGTCGGTCATTTCTAAACGAATGCCCAAACGCTCACGCAATAAATAACGTGCTGGATGTCTGAAAAAGTTAATCAGCTGAATCAGACTAATGTGCCGCCATGTTTCATCGGCTTCTGGCAGGGCATCTTCAAACCAACTTCCTTCCTGTGTCTGTTCTGTCGGTGGACATTGTGCTTGAGCAAAGCTAAATAACTTGGCATCGGCCCCATCAAAATAACGTGAACTAAAGGCCTGCAAAGGATGTTCGGTTAATAACTGCGGCCACAAATCTTCACCATCAACAGTTTGATAACTCTGGCGTAATACATCACGTAAATCACTGACTAATACCGATGGTGGGATCGCAGCATTATCATGAATGCTCGCCCCGACATAACTTAAATATAAATGCTGGCGACAGGACAATAAGGCTTCTAAAAACAGATAACGATCATCATCACGACGAGAACGATCACCAATTCGGAAATCAGATGACAATAAATCAAACCCTTGGGTCGGCTGACGGCGTGGATAACTATCGTCATTCATGCCAATCAAACACACAACTTGGAAAGGAATACTCCGCATCGGCACCATGCCACAAAAGGTCACACCATGGCCCATGAACCGGCTGATGGTTTGACTGGTATCCAAATGGCCATTCAGCCACTCTTTCACCAAGGCTAAGGATATTTTCTGTTCAAACTCGGCAAGCTCAGTGGTTTCAACTAACTTATCCAAAGTCTGACGAATCAACATCAATTCTGCTTCGTCTTTGCTGTCAAACCCTACCGGCAAAAACAAATATTCCAACATATCATTTAACTCAGCTTGCCATTGCTGAGCTGTGCGTGGCTTTGTTAACTTTTTGCGAATCAAATCCAAACTATCAATAAATGAACACAGCTGTGCCATAGTGCTAGCACGTTCACCACTGATGCCATCAAAGGCCAACTGGTCTTCAAATAAACGTAAGTCTTTTGACTGCTCAGTCATCGGCATGGCATAACCTAACAACAAACGGTCCAAGCCTGCTCGCCATGTATTGTTCGCAGTTTCAGGCACATCAAAGGCAGCTTTATCTTTAGCATTTAGTGCCCAACGAGTTTGGGTTTCGCCCAGCCAACGACGAATTAAACTCAGCGCCTCATCATCTAAACCAAAGCGATGTTGAATCGCCTGACATTCCAACAAAGCCAACACCGTTTCCACATCAAAACGAGATTGCGGCAAACTCAACAAACTCATAAAGGCATTGAGTACCGGGCTTTGATAACGCACACCACAATCTGCAATGCCATAAGGGATGTTATGTTCACTACCCTCGCCTTTATCTATGCGGGCAAACACCGCATCTATCCACGGTGCATAGATTTCCACATCGGGCGTCATCACCACCACATCGGTCGGTGATAACTCAGAGTTTTGCTCAAACAAAGCTAATAACTGATCGTGTAATATTTCAATTTCACGCATCGCACTATGGCAGCTATGCACCATAATCGAATTATCATCCGGCGCAATGCTGGTTTTGTCTTTTAACAACTCCGGATCAGCCAGCGAAAAAATATCATGCTGCAAGTGGCCCAATAGACTGTCTTGCTCAGGTGGCACATAAACATGATGTTGCTCATGTTCACAGTCTTGCAACTGCTCAAACAACTCCTGCCCTTGTTTGCCTAAACTGGCTAACAACGGATGGCCAGTATTGAAATAATCACCGTCCTCATCATCCAATAGGGACAATTGCTTGGTCTTTTGTTTTTCATCGATTAAGTCGCCCCAGTAATCTTCACTGGGTGAAAGGAAATACATCGTGATATCACAGTGTTTCGCCATCAACTCAAACAACTGCAAATACACCGGTGGCATCGCCGACACACCGATAATCGCTAAACGTTCTGGCAAACCAGAGGGTCGAACATCGGTTATTGTTAAATACTCATGCAACTGCTGCAATAAATTGGCTCGATGCATTGCAGGTTCATCACTCGCCGTTATCTGCTGCCACAAGATGGCTTGCCAATGGGGTGAACTGCCCGCCTCCCAATCACGTAACCAATCAGGGCGATACATTAAATATTGGTCAAAGGTATCAGCAATACGATGAGAAATGGCATAACGTTTCAGCGGATCATCCTTCCCACCTAAATAAGCATTAATCGCCTCAAACTTGGCAAGCTTACGACTCTCAGGCAAACACTCAAAGATCCGCCATGCCATGGCATCAGTTGAAAATGGAGATTGTTTAGGCACACCCGGCAACACCCGACGAAACAAAGCCCAGATATAAGCCGACGGATAAGGAAACTCAATATTGCTAGCAATGCCATGATGTTGAGCAAGAAACAACGATAACCACCGCGCCAACTCATTACTTTGCACAATGACTGTTTCAGAGGCTAACGGCGGCAACGGATCGCTTAGTTGTATGTCAGCAAGCTGTGCAGCCAACTGCACCATATCGTTACTGTATACAACCTTGAGCATGTTTGGCTCTATCCCTATTTGTGATTATTAGCTTAATAATATATGACCATAAACTATACCGACATTAGATATAAATGCATCAATACTCACTAGCAATGCAACGTGTTATTCTGCAGCCTAGTAAAATAATACTGTGAATCATTATTGAAGAAATTAGGGATAATACTTCTAAATTTGATTTGTTTCATCAAAATGTAGAGATATTATTATTCATTAAATTTATATCAACTTATGGAATAAAAATGAAAAAAGGAACTTTTAACTTAATTCCCTTAAAAAAGATTTTGGTCATATCTTTATGTATTTTTAGTGTATCGGCATGTGATAACTCCGAAAAAGAAGCTCGGGTTCTATTGAACGAAGCCATCAAAGACTGGAAAGCAGATAACATAGAAACTGCTGAAAAAAAATTCGATACCATCGAATCAAATTACCTTAATACTAAAACAGCAACAGACTCAATTAAAGAACGGGCAACTCTAAAAGTAATATACAAGAGTGAATACGATAGTAAAAAAAATAAACAAAAAAATAGAGGTGGCTTTTCTAGAAAAGTTATTTCGAGCATAGATCGGTATTTTCAGCTTAATGACAGTTACCCAACAGACCTTACTGCTCTTGAAATTTATGGGAAGTCTGACAACAACAACTACCTTTCTTTATGCGCCTATAAAAAAGCTTTCTTTAACTACGGGTATCTTCTTGACTGTGTTAATGCCGATAAGGCTTATAAGAAAGATAACAATCTGCAAAAAGCCGGTTCAAAAAAGTCAGTTCCCAAAACAATAGGAAAACTACAAGACTATCCAAAAGCCAAAAACACATGGGGAGCACAATTAAACCCATCTGGTGAAATACCCCAAATGGGCTTTTCTGCCTATTACATTAATACAGATAGGCCTGATAAAATCATAAAAAAACAAATTGTTGACAACATAAAAGTAAAATACTCTTGGAGCGACTTTCACAATATACACTCACAGGATTTCGGAGCTTATTGGGTCGGAAATATTCACCTTTCAAAAAACAAAATAATAAAGTTCAACATGGAACAAAGTCGCTCAAAGTCAAGACTGATCATTGATGGGGCTATTGTTTATGAGCAAGGTGCCAATACAGAGGTTTTAGTAGCCCTTAAAAAGGGGCCTCATAAAGTTGAAGTAGAATTCATAAATAATTGGCATACAACAGACTTCTCTCTTACATTCTCCGAAGAAGTAATGCCTATATCACTGAGTGCAGTTAAAAGTAGGCTAGATGAAAGCCTCTTGGGAAAATACGACATACACTATGTAGGTATTTATGAAAGTTCAAACAAAAGCCAACCCGTTATCCTCAATATAGAGGAGAGCCCAAAGAAAATTGTATTATTTTTGAGTTCATATAGAGCTGTGACATGGTTTATTTCAAACCCTTTTGATACTAATATTGCTGCAATAGTTTATGGAGCTCATCACCCTGATTCATCTATCACTGGACATGTAGATGAAGCGACTATATTACTGCCTACTGAAGAGACTATTGGCTCATATCGAACAACATCCAAGTGCAGATGTACACCTATTGGTTTTCATTGTGAAGGTTCAAATATACTATCCACTAAAGAAAAAGTAGAGCTCCTAAGTAATGCCAATATGACCGGATTTACAGGTAAATACTCCACTTCATCAGTGGTAGTTCCAGAGATTTTTGTCACTCAAAAATATGTAAGCAAAATAGAGAAGAGTAACCACGAAATTAACCAACAGGCCGAAGCTTGTATGAAACAGCTTAACCCTGATTTCGAAAATATGTTTGACTCAACAGGCTGACAAAGTAATTGAGTTTAAGTAACTAATTAGAATGGAATTATAGATTAATATAGTATTTAGGGTCAGAGATATTTGGGGTCAGTGTAAAAACTACTTCATTTCCTATTTACACACTGAGCCCAGTTATTCTGTTATCTCAACACTTTCGGCCAGTTGGCATCAGCTCGTTGAATATTGCCGGGCACATCACGAAGCCACTTCTTTTGCACATCTTTACTCAAATTGAGATAAAGCTTGCCATCAACAATGTGCCAAGCATCAGGATTGGTCGTTTTGGTAAAGCCATGTGAGACTGCAAAAGCACAATACCCACCATATTTAGGTGCATATTTTTCTGGGTTTTCGAGGAAGATCAATCGATTATCTTT
>MAAC01009509.1_pt1 | contig 22355 bp, 18 predicted proteins | sample 1115981 | NCBI WGS metagenome assembly MAAC01 (sample SAMN04961126, study PRJNA320927) | seawater metagenome | isolation source: sample BD02T64 sea water enriched with oil for 64 days | place: USA:Gulf of Mexico | collected 2013-07-27
GTGGCCTGCGCGTTTGGGGACAATTTTGCCCTTGCTGCCGGAGTAGGCCTGGACATTAATTTCGTGGGCGTGGAAGTAGGAGTCGAGCAGGGATATGTCGATGTACTGGCCCTTGCCGGTTTTATAGCGGTACAGCAGGGCACCGTTGATGGCGGCGAGGGCGTGCACTCCCGCGCTGACATCGCCAATGCCGAGCATGGGAAAGTAGGGTGGCTGCTCGGGGTCGCCGATCATGTCCATGACGCCCGATACGGCCATGGCGATGTAGTCGAAGCCCGGTAAGCTGGAGAGGGGGCCGCTTTGGCCGAAGGCGGAAATCGAGCACATAATAATATCGGGCTTAATATCTTTAATGACGTCGTAGCCCAGACCCATGCGCGAGATGGCGCCGGGGGAGAAATTTTCGAGGACGATATCGCAGTCTTTAATCAGGTCTTTAATCAGTGCCAAACCCTTGGGGTTACGGATGTCGACACAGATGCTTTTTTTACCGCGACTTTGCTGAATAAAATAACCGCTGCGGCCCTCGCGACGATAGGGCAAGAGGCGCACGGGGTCACCCTCGGGCATCAGCTCTACCTTGATGACCTCGGCACCCATCTCGGCCATCAGACGGGTAGTGGTTGGCCCGGCGAGAAACTGGGTGAAATCGAGGATGCGATAACCGTCGAGTATGTGTTTTGGTGCGTCATTTTGTGCCATGGATAAACCCTTGATGTTGATTATTGTTGGTATGAGTCAGGGGCTCTGGGTATTGCTTTTGGTCTTTGTTTTGTCAGAGGCCCAAATATTATTTTTAAAGTTATATTACTGGAATCGAGGGAAGGCTGCTCTTTGCTCATGACTGTAGGAGGCACAGCTGCATGGCCAACAGTAGGCGCTTTGAGGCGATGCAGGCGGTAGAGTAACGCATGGAGCAGTTACCGAGGGATGCCGACACCAAGCGTACAGGGATGTATTTACAGCGTGTCATGAGTGAAGAGCAGACTTCGCTTCTATCTTATTATCTGTTGTTGAAACGGAACGAGCCTTTCGCTGCTCGCTCCGTTAATAAAGCCAGTTATACGGCTTTTTGAAACAGTACCTTCTTTTCCTTTAATTCGCCGATTTTTTTAGTGTCGTATTTGAGGAAAGTGGTCAGTATCTCTTCATTGTGCTGGCCCAACGTGGGTGCGACCAGATCTTTCGGCACCTCATACTTCGAAAAACGCAGCGGCATGCCGGGGATTTGAAACTCGCCGAGAATCGGGTCTTCAATAGTGCGAATCACCTCCCGCTCGATCATGTGGGGATGCTCCATGGCCTGGGGCACGGTGAGTAGGGGTGCCACGGGAATGCGCGCCTTTTCCAGCTTGGCCAGGGCGGCGGCGTCGCTGTCCTGGGCCTGCAGCCACTGTTCGATCTCGGCGACCATGGCGGGCAGGTTCTCAATGCGATCTTCGTTCTCTTTAAAGCGCGGGTCTTCGATCATGTCTTCCCTGTCCATCGCCCGGCACAGTACTGGCCATTGATGGAGGAGGGCGAGAATCACCAGATGGCTTTCCTTGGATTTAAAGATGCCGGTCGGCGCTACCGCGTAGTGCTGGGAGCCGTTGCGCCGCGGCACGATTTTACCCTTGCTGGCGGAGTAGGCCTGAATGCTCACCTCGTGATGGTGGAAATAGGTGTCGAGCAGAGAGATGTCGAGATACTGACCACCGTTATTGCGGCGCTCTCGCTCGAGCAGGGCATAGCCAATGGCGGTCAGTGCGTGTACGCCGGTGCCGACGTCGCCAAAGGCGAGCATGGTCATTGACGGGGCTTTGTCCGGCTCGCCGATCAGGTCGGTCACTGCGGCGTAGGCCTGGGCAATGTAGTCAAAGCCGGGGTGGGCGGCGAGTGGGCCCTCTTGCCCAAAGGCGGAGATGGCACACATGATGATGTTGGGATTGAGTTCTTTGACCACATCCCAACCCAGGCCCATGCGCTCGATAACGCCGGGGGCGAAGTTCTGGATCAGTACGTCGCACTCTTTGATCAGCTCTTTGACGATTTCAATGCCTTCGGGGCTTTTTAAATCCAGGCAAATACTCTTTTTGCCGCGATTTTGCTGAATAAAGTAGGCACTACGGCGCTCCTTATTGGAAAAGGGAAAGGTGCGGACGGGGTCGCCGTGGGGGCCGCCTTCGACTTTAATGACTTCCGCGCCCATTTGTACCATCAGGTTGGTGGCGGCGGGGCCGGCCAGGTATTGGGACAGGTCCAGTACCCGGTAGCCGTCCATTACATGTGTAGGTTTCATGGTGTTCTCTTTAATTTGTCGTTAACTGTTTTTTTTCGGCTTGGCTTAGTAGCGCTGACTTAGTGAGGTTTGCTGGTCAAGACATTAGCGTCTTCCAGGGCGGCAATTTGCGCCTCGCTATAGGACAACCACTCACTGAGAATCTCGCGGTTCTGCTCGCCGAGAAAGGGTGCCTCAAGGGGCAGTAGATCTGGGTGATTGGAGAATTTCAGCGGCATGCCGGGCATGTCGAATTCACCGAGCAGACGATCCTTCACGGTACGCACCGTGCCGCGCGCGCGGTGGTGGGGGTGGTCGATAGCCTGGGGTACGGTGAGCACTGGGGCGACCGGTACACGCACGGCCTGCAGGGCGGCTATGGCTTCCTCGTCGGTGGCAAAGCTCTGCAGCCAGCCTTCAATCACCGCGATCAGCTGCTTGAGGTTTTCGAGGCGCGCTTCGTTGGTGCCAAACAGCGGGTCGTCGGTCAGGTCTTCGCGGCCCATGGCCTTACACAGTACCGGCCATTGGTGGAGCAGGGCGAGAATCATAATGTAGCCTTGGGGGCCCTGAAAAATACCCGTGGGAGCCACGGCATAGTGGTGAGAACCAGCGCGGCGCGGCACGATTTTGCCCTTGCTGGCGGAGTAGGCCTGCACATTCACTTCGTGCTGGTGGAAGTAGCAATCGAGCAGACTGATGTCGAGGTGCTGGCCAAGGCCGGTGCGGTGGGCGTCGAGCAGGGCGAAGCTGAGTGCACCAGCGGCGTGGACCCCGGTGGTGACATCGCCAATGCCGAGCATGGGCAGGCTGGGTGGGGAGTCGGGCTCACCAATCACCGAGGTCACGCCGGCGTAGGCCTGGGCGATGTAGTCAAAGCCGGGAAGGTGGCTAAGGGGGCCGGTTTGGCCGAAGGCGGAGATCGAACACATCACCAATTTGGGGTTGAGTTTGTGGACTTCTTCCCAGCTAAAACCGATGCGGCCAATAACGCCGGGGGCGAAGTTTTCGATCAGTACGTCGCACTCTTTAATCAGGTCGGCGAGTATCTGCTTGCTCTGTTCATTTTTAATGTCGATACAGAGGCTTTTCTTGCCGCGATTCTGCTGCACGAAATAGGCGCTGCGCTTTTCCTTACTGCGGTAGGGGAAGGAGCGGCTGGGGTCGCCGAATGGCGACATTTCGACTTTGATGATATCGGCACCGAGTTCGGCCATTAGGCGTGTGGCGGTCGGCCCGGCGAGGTACTGGGTGAAGTCGATGATTTTATAGCCATCGAGAATGGGTTGGGAGGACATGGTCTAGCTCCGGTGGTCGCGCTTCACTAATGACTGACTGAGCTGCAAAAAAAAGCGCGATAATATTTGATAGAAAAATCCTCGGCCAGTAGTGGGCTGGCCGGGGCAGTATTACAGTGCGGGCTGAGTTATTCGGCCCTGATTTTAGCGCTTAATTTCAGCCGTTAACCACAGGCTCGTCGGCCAGCACACCCTCGTCGCGCAGGGTTTGGATATCGCTCTCGGCATAACCCAGGCTGCTCAATACAGAACTATTGTGCTCGCCGAGGAAGGCCGCTTGCAGGTCGGGAAACTCGGGGAACTCGGAAAAACGCAGTGGCATGCCCGGTACCTTAATATCGCCAAAGGCGCGATCGGTCACGGTGCGCACGGTCTGGCGAGCGATAAGGTGGGGGTGGGCCATGGCCTCGGGCACACTCAGTACGGGTGCCACGGGCACGTGGTTTTCCTGCAGAATACGCACCGCTTCGTCGTCGCTTTCGGTGGTGGCCAGCCAGGCCTCAATGGCGTCGACTAGCACCTGTTTGTGCTCGGTGCGCCCGGCGTTATCGACAAAGCGGGGATCGTCGTTAAACTCTTCCTTGCCGATCACTTTCAGCAGGTTGTCCCACTGATTGCCGATGGCAATAATCACCAGATACTTTTCCTTACCTTTGAACATGCCGAGGGGCGCGACCGCAAAGTGGTGGGCGCCGGAGCGGTGGGGTACCAGGGCGCCATCGGTGCCGTCGTAGCCCTGGACATTGATTTCGTGGCAGTGGAAGAGACAGTCGAGCAGGGTGATGTCGAGGTGTTGACCACTACCGCCGCGCTCGCGGTGGAACAGGGCGGCAGTAATGGCGCCGTAGGCGTGGGCGCCGGTGGATACGTCGCCGAGACCGAGGCCGGCAAAATAGGGTGAGCCGTGCTCTTCGCCGATCATATCGATCACCCCGGCATAGGCCTGGGCGATGTAGTCAAAGCCGGGCAGGTGGGAGAGCTCGCCGGTTTGGCCAAAGGCGGAAATAGAGCACATCACCAGTTTGGGGTTAATGGCGCTGAGAGTTTCGTAGTCGATGCCCAGGCGCTTCATCACGCCGGGGGTGAAGTTTTCCACTACCACGTCGACATCGGCTACTAGCTTGTGGATGATTTCCTGAGCGCGGGGGTCACGCAAATCCAGGCAGATGGACTGCTTGCCACGGTTTTGCTGAATATAGTAGCCACTGCGGCCATCTTTCAGGGCGGGCATGCCGCGCACCATGTCACCAGCGGGAGCTGCTTCTACCTTAATGACCTCGGCACCGGTTTCAACCATTAGGCGGGTACAGGTGGGGCCAGCGAGGACGTGGGTAAAGTCGAGGACTTTGATGCCGTCCAGTACGTGTTTTCTTGTCATGAGGATAATTCCTGTTTTTTAATCATTGAGAGCTATAAATCTTGAATAAAAGGTTTGGTTGTTAGTTTGTTGCAGGATGTGGCGGGAGACTGAAGTTTTTGTTGTTAACAGGAAAAATCCGTATTTCCCTTTTATCGCCAGTCCTTTTGCCGCCGTTTACGCGTTCAAAAGGTACACCCCGGTGAAAAAGTGAATGTCGATGCTACCCGTGCCGTTGGCACGGTGCAATTATTTTTCTAGACCCGAGAAGCGTGTAGATGGGGCGCTCGCTGGCTTGCTTAGAACAAAGCGTGAGAATTAGGAAATTTTTAGGTTCAATTTTATCTAATGCAAGGCCATCCCTGGCTCCAAGTACATTTATTATCTCTATCGAATATTTCTGAGAGCTATATACTGGATAAACAAAATTTATGTCATGTTTAATTATTGAGGTCCCTGCGCGATGGAGGGTTTTGCTTTTAAGTAAGGTTTTAAATGTGTTCAAAAATAATTTGGTAATGCCACCGAGCACATGAGTTACGCGGTATTAAGGCAAGTGGTAACTTTTCACCGAGGGCTCTCACCACTATTTATAGATTGGGAGAGCACCATGTATAAGTACGACAAAATTATTAAGGGCGGTACTATTATTGATGGCACGCGCACGCGGGCCAGGTTCGTTGGTGATATCGCCATTAAAGATGGTTTGATTACCGAAGTTTGCGAGGGCGACAGTCTTGATGCCGCCAGTGCGGGAGAGGTGATAGACGCCACCGGGCTCAACGTTGTGCCCGGCTTTATTGATTTACACACCCACTACGACGGTCAATTGTTGTGGGACCCCTATCTCAGTTGTTCCAGTTGGCACGGCGTGACATCGGTCGCCATCGGCAATTGTGGTTTTGGTTTTGCCCCGGCCCACCCCGATCAGCGGGAGCGGCTGATGCTGTCCATGGAGCGTGTTGAAGCCATTCCCCTGGCGACCATGAAGGCAGGTATGGATTGGGACTGGGAGAGCTTTCCCGAGTGGCTGGATTCTCTCGATCGCCGCCCCAAGGGCATCAACGTGATGAGTTTTGTACCCCTCAACCCGCTAATGGTCTATGTGATGGGGGTTGATGCGGCGAAGAGTCGTGACCCCTCCGAGCAAGAACTCGCCGAGATGCTGAAGATTATGAAGGAGTCTCTCGATGCCGGCGGCATCGGTTTTTCCATGCAACGCCTTGGCGATGGTTTTACCTCGGTACAGCGCGATTACGACGGTACGCCGATGCCGACCGATACCATGTCGGATGAACTCTGCATGGCCTTTGCCAATGTACTGAAAGAGCGGGGCAAGGGCTTTATTCAGCTCACTCAGGCCAAGAACGATGTGGTCGCCGACCTCGACTTCGGTGCCCACCTGGCCGAGGCCTCCGATGCGGTGGTGTTGTGGAATGCGGTGATGGTCAACGAGCGCCACCCCCATCAACATCGACGCATGCTGCGCTGGGTCAATGAGCAGCGCGAGAAGGGCCATAAGATCTGGATGCAGGCCATTACCACGCCCAACGATATGCGCTTTATGCTCGACGACTTCAATCTCTTCGATGGCAATGGCGCCTGGCGCGATGTCACCATTGGCGACATCGCCACGCGCACCGAAAAGATGAGGGACCCGGCGCTGCGGGCAGCGGTTCGTGAAGATTACGATAATGGTAGTGCGCCCTTCGTCAGTGGCCCCATCGCCGATATTGTGATTGATTCTGTGGTCAAAGAAACCAACAAGGTTTATGTCGGTATGACCATTTCCGAACTCGGTGCCTCCACCGGCAAGCATCCTTCCGATGCGATGCTGGATCTGGCCATTGATGAAGGACTCAAAACGGTCTTCTACGTGACGCCGTTTAATTACGAAGAAAGTTACATGAATGAAATTCTGGAAAACGAGTGGACGGTGCCCGGCGTTTCCGACGGCGGCGCCCATACCAAGTTCCTCAACTTCGGTCGCTACCCCTCCGACTTGTTAATTGACATGGTGCGCGAACGCGGCTCCTACACTCTCGAAGAGGCCCACTATCGTCTGGCTGCCATGCCGGCTATTGCGGCGGGCTTTGATGACCGGGGCACTTTAGAGGTGGGTCGCGCGGCCGATATCGTGATCTACGATTATGAGAACCTGAAATTGCTGCCCGCCGAAGTGGTTCACGATCTACCCGGTGATGAGTGGCGCTACGTTGAGGGTGCCGAGGGCTACCGCTACACCATTGTCAATGGTGAGACCATTCGCGTTGATAACGAGGTGACGGGTGCCTACCCCGGCAAACTCTTGCGACATGGTACGGCCAAGGGCGTTTCTCGTGCTGCTTAGGCAGTTTAAATGAATATCTAGACTACGGCGTTTGCTCACTTCACCACCCTTTTATCAGCTGGGTGGTGAAGTGAAGAGGGCCCGAGTAGTCATTGATTTAACTTGACAAATAGTTTTTGATCGATCCTTCCAGAACGCTTTGCCGGGGTCTGGTTCTCTGTTGTGTCTATTTATCATTTCCAAAAGCTATATACTCGATAAACAAAATTTATAAATTGGCTAATTAAATACGACTTAACTGAAGGTTCCAGGGGGACTGATGTCTGACTTCGATACGATAATTAAGGGCGGTACTATTATTGATGGCACCCGCCATCGCGAGAGATTTGTTGGTGATATCGGCATTAAAAATGGCGTAATTACTGAGATTGCCCAAGGTGATGGCCTCGATGCCAAGCGCGCCGACAAGGTGATTGAGGCGGTGGGAATGAATGTGGTGCCGGGCTATGTTGACCTGCACACTCACTACGATGGTCAGCTACTATGGGACCCCTATCTGAGCTGTTCTAGCTGGCACGGTGTGACTTCGATGGCCATTGGCAACTGTGGTTTTGGTTTTGCCCCGGCTCATCCTCACGAGCAGGAGCGCTTGATGCTGTCGATGGAGCGCGTTGAAGCGATTCCCCTGGCGACCATGAAGGCTGGTATGGACTGGGATTGGGAAACCTTCCCCGAGTGGCTCGATTCCCTCGAGCGTCGCCCCAAGGGCGTTAACGTGATGAGCTTCGTACCCCTCAACCCACTGATGGTTTACGTCATGGGTATGGAAGGTGCGAAAACTCGCGAGCCGACCAAAGAAGAGCTGGCCGAAATGCTGCGCCTGATGGAAGAGTCTCTCGACGCCGGCGGCGTGGGTTATACCATGCAGCGCCTGGGTGATGGTTTTACCTCGGTACAGCGAGATTACGATGGCACGCCCATGCCGACAGACACCATGTCAGACGAACTGGTGCTCGAGTTTGCCCGGGTACTCAAGGGTCGCGGCGAAGGTATTATTCAGCTGACTCAGGCTAAGGATGATGTGGTTTCCGATCTCGACTTTGGTGCCGATTTGGCCGAAGCCAGTGGTTGCCCCGTCTTGTGGAACGCGGTACAGGTCAACGAACGCCACCCTCACCAGCATCGTCGCATGTTGCGCTGGGTGAATGAGCAGCGTGAAAAGGGCCATGAAATCTGGATGCAGGCGATCACTACGCCGAATGAACTGCGCTTTATGCTTGACGACTTTAACCTCTTCGACGGTAACGGCGCCTGGCGCAATGTCACCATCGGTGATGTTGAAACGCGCATGGAAAAAATGAAAGATCCCGAGTTGCGGGCCGCAGTTCGCGAAGACTACGACCACGGTAGTGCGCCCTTTGTGACGGGGCCAGTCGCCGATCTGCTGATTGATTCCGTGGTTAATGAAGAAAACCAGGTCTACGTCGGCATGACAGTGAGCGAACTTGGCGCCTCAATGGGTAAGCACCCATCGGATGCCATGCTCGACCTGGCGATCAGTGAAAAACTCAAAACTGTTTTCTACGTGGTGCCTTTCAACTACGACGAAGGTCTGCTCAATGAAATTCTGGAAAACGAGTGGACAGTACCGGGTCTTTCCGACGGTGGCGCCCACACCAAGTTCCTCAATTACGGTCGCTATCCGACCAATATGATTGAGACTCTGGTCCGTGAGCGAGGCTCCTACACCCTGGAAGAGGCTCACTACCGTCTGGCAGCAGTACCCGCCAAAGCGGCGGGTTTCTTTGATCGGGGCACCCTGGAAGTGGGCCGTGCCGCGGATATCGTGATCTACGATTACGAAAATCTCAAAGTCCTTCCCTGTGAAATCGTTCACGACCTGCCGGGCAACGAGTGGCGCTATGTCAACCATGCCGAAGGTTATCGCTACGTTATTGTTAACGGCGAGCCCATCTTTATCGACGGTGAATGTACCGGTGCGACTCCAGGACAATTACTGCGCCATGGACAAGCTAAGGAAGCGGCTAAGGTGGCTTAGTTTAAGTCGCCTAAGTTAAAGCGCTTTTGACAAGCGCATAAAAAAACCGGAGTTTGAACTCCGGTTTTTTTATGGCTGATTATTGGTTCTTAGCGGATAATTTTTTTGGACTTTCCCGGTGAGCTAAGGCAAGGTTCACTCGATAAGGAAAAATAATTCGGCAATTTTATGAAAGTATTTACCACCATTCCCCAGGATAACCTGGGTAAGGTCCCCGCTGCTGCGCGGGGCATTGAGGCCGATGGCTACGATGGCATTATGACCATGGAAAATGCCCACGACCCCTTCATGCCCCTGGCCGTGGCGGCAACGGTGACGGAAAAAGTCGAGCTGATTACCGGTATCGCCATCGCCTTTGCACGCAGCCCCATGGCGGCTGCGAATATCGGTTGGGATCTACAGGCCGCCTCCGGTGGGCGCTTTGTGATGGGCCTGGGCAGTCAAATTAAGGCCCATAATGTACGTCGTTTTAGCGTGCCCTGGTCGCCCCCCGCGCCACGCATGCGCGAATACGTACAGGCTCTGCGCGCAATTTGGGCCTGCTGGAAAGGCGATGGCAAGCTGGATTTTCGCGGTGAACACTACCAATTCACCCTGATGACCCCCAATTTTATTCCGGAAAATTACGCGGCGCCCGCGCCCGCGGTGACCATCGCCGCCGTCGGCCCGGCGATGCTACGAGTGGCCGGTGAGGTCTGTGATGGCGTGCGTCTCCATCCCTTCTGTACCCGTGCCTACCTGGACAATGTGGTGATGCCAAAATTGGAGGAGGGCATGGCTCGCTCCGGCCGTGCGCGTGAGAATTTTGAAATTGCCGGCGGTGGTTTTATTGCCTCCGGCGCCGATCAGCAGGCGGTGGATAAGATGGTCGAGTGGGTGCGTTACCGCCTGGCCTTCTACGCTTCGACCCCCGCCTATTGGCCGGTGCTGGCCCAGCATGGGCTGGAGGAACTCGGTCAAAAGCTTAACACCATGACCAAAGCCGGTGAATGGGATAAGCTCGCCGCCGAAATCCCCGATGATATGGTGCATCTGTTTGCCGCCATTGGCCGCCACGACGAGATTGCCAGTGTCATCGAGCAGCGCTTTGGCCGGGGCTCCGATGCGATTTTTGCCAGTGTGGCCACGGCCGTACCGGCCGATTTTCCGCCGGGTTTAGTTGAGGATATACAGCGCATACCGGTGCAGTTTAAAGGTTTTTCTGGTCGTTAATTTCCGGTGCGCAATTTCCGCTATTTAATCGCTTTTTAAAAGGAAGAAACATGTCTTTACCCCTAGATACAAAAATGCAATTTGGCTGGATGACCTCAATGGACAGCTCCGCCGCGGTGCGCGAAAGCACGGCGCTGGCCGACCGCATTGGCCTCGATTCTCTCTGGGTGGGCGATCACGTGGCCTTCGCCATTCCCATCATGGACCCCTTGCTACAGCTGGCCCAGGCGGCGGCGCTGAGTGACCGTCTAAGCTTTGGCACCTCGGTGTATTTACTGCCCCTGCGCCACCCCACACCCGTGGCCAAGCAGGTGGCGACACTGGATAGACTTTGCGGTGGTCGCCTGACCTTTGGCGTCGGTATTGGCGGTGAATTTCCCAATGAGTTTGCCGCCTGCGGTGTACCGGTTAAGGAGCGCGGCGCGCGCTTAACCGAGGGCATGGAGGTGCTGCGCAAGCTGTGGAGTGGTGAGAAGGTCTCCCACCAGGGTAAGTTCTTTCCCTTTGAAGATGTGCAGATGCTACCCGCACCCATTCAGAAAGGTGGGCCGCCCATTTGGTGCGGTGGTCGCTCCAAGGCGGCACTCACCCGAGCCGGACGGATGGCCGATGGCTATGTGTCCTACGTGGTGACGCCGGAAATGTATAAGGATTCCCTCGATGTGATGGCGGCGGCAGCCGAGGCGGTGAACCGTGAAGTCGAGCGCTTTGACACGGCCCATCTCTTGTTCTTCCGCATTGACGATAGCTTTGAAAAGTCCTGGGATGTGGCCACCGAGCACCTCAGCGAGCGCTATGCCAGTGACTTTCGTGGCCCGGCGAAAAAATACTGCGCCCTGGGTCGCCCCGAAGACGTGGCCGAAAAAATCAATGCCTTCCACGAGGCTGGTGTACGGCACATAATTCTCGATGCGGTGAGCCCCGCGGGTGAGCGCCTCGAGCAGATTGAGCGTTTTGCCACAGAAGTGATCCCGCTTCTGAAAAGCTAATTGCGCTTATTGCAAGGTTGAGGGGAGGATCTGGCCCAGATTAAGATCCGTGGCATCGGCCAACATTTAACTCCGATAGGGCAAAACTATCGGAGTTAATACATTCATGTCCGATGGATGGCCTGGGTCTGCTCATTGATGGCCTGCGCCTGTATTCTTTGCGCCATTGCTGAATATTCCCCATTGAGCCGGCTTATCTCGACCCTAAAAATGACGGCGAACAATGACGCATTGCCTCGGCACTGTGTTTCACGACGGCCTAATTACATAAGGGCTGTTGGTTACCAGGAGTGCTCGTAGTGCACTGGCGGTGGCAGGCCGAGAAACTCAAAGGCGATGTCCTTGGCGGCGGGGTCGGCCAGTATGGAGTGATGGCTGGTACGGGGTAGCGTGGCGCACTTGGCGCCAGCGATGACCGCGGCGAGGGGTTCGATCGGGCCGCTGAATTCATCCTGCTCGGCGCCGAGAATAAGCGTTGGTACGGTGACGCTGGTGAGCAGTTCTTGCTCCAGTTCGCGGTCAATGCCGTGGGTGCAGGCAGCGAGTGCCTTGTGATCGCTGCGGGTGGAATCGACAAAGGCGCGGAAGGAGGCGGCGGCCTGATCTTCAATCGCCCAGGGTTCGTCACTGAGCAGAGCCTGGGCCATAATCTCGGGGTCGCGCCGTTCCAGTAACAGACTTTCACCAACACCGATCAGCACGGCAGCGGAAATTCTATCACTGTGATGCAAAATCAAATGCAGGGTAATGCGCGCGCCCATGGAGTGGCTAATGACCGGTGCAGTGGCAATGTCGAGGTGGTCCATCAAGCGCAGTAAATCACCGGCCATGGTCTCGATAGCGTAGTCAACGGGCTCGTAGCATTTCTGACTATCGCCGTGACCCCTTTGGTCAAACAATATCGCTTCGCGCCCGGCCTGCATGAGTGTGCCCTGCCAGTCGGCAGCCAGCCAGGCCTGGCGGCGATTGGCGGCAAAGCCGTGGGCAAGTATCACCGGTTCACCAGTGCCCCAGCGTTCGTAAGTGATTTCTACACCCTGGGAGTCGAATATAGGCATGGCCCAGTCCTCTTCTTTATTTGTATTTATCGTTTTTAATAGATTAACGGGCTTGCTCGGCGCTGCCAAGTTTTACTCGATATTAAGCTTGGGGTGACCACATGGGTCATGCTTATTTTTATTGCGGTGATACTCACGGCTCCTGGCTTGTCGTATAGTGAGCGGCCAAGAAAACACTTATAAGAGGAGATAAATATGTTGGGAGTTATCGCAACACTCACCATTCAGGATGGTAAGCAGGAAGGTTTTGAGGCGCTGATGCGCGATTTGGCGGCTCAGGTTAAGGCCAAAGAAGCGGATTGCACTTTCTACGAATTACATAAAACTGACGACGCGACTGTGTACGTCATGATGGAGCAGTACACCGACCAGGCGGCCTTTGAAGCCCACGGTAAAACGCCACACTTTCAGGAGTTGGGCGGCCGTTTGGGTGAGTTCCTCGCCGCTGCGCCCGATATTAAAATCATGCAGGGTGTTAATTAAGCGTCCAGACTTTACAAATTGTGGTGTTGGGTCCCACGACCCGACATTGCGCTTTGTCTGACTGACATTTTAAACCGGATTTTGCACAGGAAAGCACGATGGCTGAATTATTAACCCCGGAAATTAAAGCCTGCATTGGCCAGGCTAGCCCCTCCATTCAGGTGGAAGTCACGCGCCGGGATCTACGCAAGTACGCCGTTTCAACCGGCCAAAAAGCCAAGAAGTATCTCGATGGCGATGTCGCTCCACCCTTGTTTCACTTCGGCTACGCGATGGAAATACTGCCCCTTGACGAGCTTCGCAAGGACGGCATTGCCGAAGACAAACTGATTCCCGAATTGCCCCTCAAGCGCCTGATGGCCGGCAGCTCGGATACGGTTTATCACCGCCCCATTTGTGCCGGTGATAAATTGGTGGTTACCCGCAAACTTAAAGACCTCTACGAAAAAGAGGGTCGCACCGGGCCGCTGATTTTTGTGGTCACCGAAGTGGTAGTTGAAACCGAAGCCGGTGAGCCGGTACTAAATGAAACCACATCTTTGATTGCGAGGTGAGCTATGTTGACTTATGACGCTATAAACGTGGGCGACGCACTGCCCAGTCGTGATCACACGGCAAACATTGTGCAATTATTTATGTATAACGCGGCGATCTGGAACCCGCACCGCATTCACTTTGACCATGCCTATGCCACGGAAGAAGAGGGTTATCCGGCTATTGTTCTCGACGGCCCCCTGCAGGGCGACTGGATTGGCCAGGTGGTGACCGACTGGATCGGTGAAGATGCCACGCTGGTTTCCTTTGGTTATACCAACCGGCGCGCCGCCATGTTGGGCGAAACGATGACCGCCGGTGGCAAGGTTGAAGAGAAAAATGATCAGACCAGGGAGATCAAAGTCAGCCTCTACCTGCAAAATGGCGAAGGTGAGGTGACCATCCCGGGTCATGCCGTGGTACGCTTTTCCTGATCTCAAGGTAAGTTGGCACGGCCAGCGGCTGCATGAGTTTACTCTGTCTCAGGCAGCCGCACTCCTTGTTCCCTTCTCTACTATCCAAGCTGTGTAGCCACCTGTCACAGCGATAAAAAGTCCTTGTTAAGCCCCCTATGTTGTTGTTTTTTTACTAGCGGTCACGATTAATTCACTCGTTTGTATGCCATTTTTGCGTCTAATAATGGTCGGATTTATTTTCTAAATATCTCTATTTATTAATGACTTAAGTGTGCTTTATACGGTTTGTTTTGGTTCTGCTTGGCGGCCCCCCATAGCACTAATTCAATAAAAGTCTAACTTTGCCGCTGTGCGCTGTTGATTTATGTAAAGGTATTGCGGCAAAATCACTGCTTTTATAAATGGCGGCGGCTGAAACTATTATGGCACTAGAAAATCAATGTGATGTTTTGATAAAAAATGCCCTCGTTTTTGACGGAAGCGGTAATGCACCAGTAACTGAAGATCTGGCCATCCTCGATGGCAAGGTTCTCAAGCGCGGTGCCAACTTGCAGTTCGAAAGCGCGGGAGAAACAGTGGATGCGACGGGTATGTGGCTAACGCCCGGCTTGCTCGATATTCACACCCACCTGGATTTGGAGGTTGAGGTCAATCCCGGTCTGGGTGAGGCGGTGAGACACGGCACCACGACTGTTCTGGTGGGCAACTGTTCACTGGGTGTCGCTTTTGGCTCTCAGGAAAAAGAGGGCGAGAGCCCCATCGTCGACTGTTTTACCCGTGTCGAAAACATGCCGAAGAATGTACTGCGCCAGTGCATCGAAAAAATCACCTGGGATACCACGGCGGGCTACCTCGATCACTTCGATGATATGCCCCTGGGCCCCAACATTGCCGCCTTTGTACCCAACTCTATGTTGCGTATTGAGGTCATGGGTACCAATGCCTCCATCAGCCGGCCCTCTACCGCTGCTGAAAAGAAGCAGATGCAGACCATCATGTCTGACTGCATGAGCCAGGGTTACATGGGCTTGTCGACAGACCAGATCGTGTTCCACTACATGGCCAATGAACCCAATAAGAATAAGCGCATTCCCACGCACTTTGCCGAAGATGATGAGCTGCGGCCGATGCTGGAAATTGTTCGCAACAAGGGCGGTATTTGGCAGACCAACCCCGACGGTGAGAAAATGGTGCGCACCTTGAAGCGCTTCTTCTGGTCCTGTGCCCGCTTCCGCGGCAAACCCTTGAAGGTCTCGGCCCTGACCGCAGTAGATTTTGTCTCCATACCCGGTGTCTGGAAAAAAATGCTCAAGCTGGCCAAGGTGATTAACTCCAAGTTGCTGGGTGGCAAAATTCACTTTCAGGCCCTCGGTGGTACTTTCCGTATGTTCTCCGATGGCATGGTCTCACCGGTGTTTGAAGAACTGGAATCCACCCGCGAAATTATTGCCTGTGAGGTCGACCAGCCCGAGGCACGCCAGAAGTTGTTTAACGATCCCGGTTGGTTGGCGCGCTTTGATGGCGACTGGAAGCGCATGACGGCGACCGATGTCAATTTGACCAAGCTCGGTGGCAACAAAGATGCGGCGACCTTTCAAATGGATTTTGAAAGAATGCACTTTTCTGACTGTGCGGTACCTAGTTGGGATGGTGACTCACTGGCGACCGTTATGCGCCGTCTGGCCAAGTTCCACGCCACCGACGGTAAAGAGGGTGCCAAGGACGCTGCCGAAGCGGAGGAATTTGCCAAGTTTCCCCCCGAGACCGATGAGCCTAAAGAGTTCTGGCTGCAGAGCATGCGTCTCTACGATATGGGCTTTCGCTGGTGGTTTGATATTGCCAACCTCGACGAAGATATCGTTGAGGAAATCCTCTTTGATCCAAACGCCATGCCCGGTTTCAATGACTCCGGTGCTCACCTCACCAACCTGTCCTTCTACGACGGTAACCTCGGCACTCTGCGCATTGCGCAAAAGCGTGGCGATATGCGTGTCGCCCACGCGGTGCATCGCTTAACTCGCGAGGCTGCTGAGTTCTTTAACCTGGATGTCGGTCGTATTGAGCCCGGTGACCAGGCCGATATTACTTTGATCAACCCGGAAGAGTTGAAGAAGCACGATATGAACGACAGCCGTCAGAAAATTTACCACGAGTTGTTTGGCCAGGATGTACTGGTTAACCGCACCGACGGTGTGGTTGAGCAGGTTTACATCAAGGGTGTGCGTGTTTGGGAAGATGCTGCTAACTATACGGCAGCTCTCGGCACAGAGACTCTGGGTCGCGCATTGCGCGCCAGGGGCTAAAACTGCCCAATGTAAGATAGCCCTGTTGTGGGGCAGTTAAAAAGGCGAGCTTTCGGGCTCGCCTTTTTTTGTGCCGCCTGTATTGCAATGAGTCCTTGATTTTATAGACATGACTTTGCAACTTATTGATTACATTGACTATTATTTTTTGGTTAAAAAGTAGTCAAATCGTGGCAGCACCAGGGATTACGGGGCTTGATGGCAGTTGTTGACCCCATGCCCACAGACTTACCCACAGTATTTGTGGGTAAGTGCTGTCAATAAAAAAACCAATAATAAAGATAATAAATAAAGGGGTTTTTCTTGGTAATGGTGGGGAGCCGCACTTGTATTTATTGCCTGGTTCTGAGCTGCCTTAACAATGCAGGCCGCAAATTTAGGTATTACTCCCTGCAGGTAATTATTGATATAAGCCTGAGTTATTCACTCAGTCCCCTGGGTGCTCTTTCAGACAACGAGACGACTGCCTGATGGCAAACAGGTGTCTGGCATTGTCGGCAGGGGAGATCTGTACAGGGTGGCGAATACAGTCCGGATGGCTGTATGGAGGGCGTGCACAGTCGCGGAGCGCGTGATGAAGCCTGATGTAGGCAGGGTTGGCGCTGTTGTGCTTCTTTATAGGCTGCTTGATCGGCGTTTCGGCCCTAGTTTCGCTTCACCTTTGAGCAAATTCGTTGTGCTTGGTGGTGGGCGTTTTCCACAGCGGGCCCTTTACTTCGGTCTGATTTTTTAATACCACTGTAACCCATTGATTTAATTCGGGCTTATTTATAACTTGTTGATTTTAAAGGGTATTATTTTGTGTGTGAAAAGTAACCATTTGTGACGATGTTAACGAATACGGGGCTTGCTGGCAGTTGTTGTCATCCAGTCCACAGACTTACCCACAGTATTTGTGGGTAAGTGCTGTCAATTGAATAAGCGTTAATAAAGAAAATAAATAAGGAGATTTTTCTAAAAGATGGTGTTACCGCTATTCGCACCATGATGACGAGGTGAGTTCGCCTCCCTGGGTGGCGATAACCAAGTAGGGCCTTGTCTGGGCTGCCTGTTTGGGGCGCAGAGCTAAGGTGCTGGGCTACGAGCTGAGCAAAATTGCCGCTCTTACACACTGCAGTAGGCCCTTGGCATAGGCCCCGTCCAGTAAGTCACTGCTGGCACGGTAGGAAAAACGCTGCTCCGCTAGATCATCCTGTGCCAGCAGGGCATCTTCGATAGTGGCGATATCGTTATCATTGAGTTCGAGTAGACCACTGAGTACCTCGTCGGCTTCAATGCTGCCGGCTGCCAACAACTGGGCGAGGTGGTGATGGAGTTGCTGCTCCGACAAGCCGCGCTGCTGGCTAATCTGTGCGCCACTCATGCCGGCGCGACACAGGGCGAGAATTTCGAACTGTTCATTTTCTGCTGCCTGGGCAGGCGAGCTGCTGTCACCCTCTTCCTGCTGGCGAATGACCTCGATAAAGGCATGGCCGTAGCGTTCCATTTTGGCGGCGCCAACACCGCTAATGGCGAGCATTTGTTCACCGTCCAGGGGGCGGTAGCGCAGCATCTCCATCAGCGTGGCATCGTGGAAAATCACATAGGGCGGCACCGACTGTTCGTCGGCAAGTTCTTTGCGACACTGGCGCAGGGCATCCCACAGGGCCTTATCTTCCTCGGCAATATTGTGCTTGTTGCGAGCCTTGCGCGTGCCGCTTTGCTGGGCGGCACTTTCCTTGGCCTCGCGACGCAGAGATATTGTTTCCTCGCTGCGCAATACGGGCCGGGCTTTTTCGGCCAGTTTTAAGCCGCCAAAGCCGCTGACATCGACACTTAAATAGGCGCGGGCGACCAATTGACGAAACACCGAGCGCCACTGGTTGGCGTCGAGTTCTTTACCAATGCCATAGGTGGAGACATTGTGGTGGCCGAATTGCTTCATTCTGTCGTTGTCTTTGCCGAGCAGCACATCGACCAGATGATTGACGCCAAAGCGCTGCTCGGTGCGGTAGACCGTGGACAAGGCTTTTTGCGCGGCGACGGTGCCGTCCCACAACTCAGGGGGTGTTAAGCAGGTATCGCAATTGCCACAGCGCTCGGGGGCATCGTCGCCAAAATAGTGCAGTAGGGCGTGGCGACGGCAGCTGGTGATCTCACAGAGGCCGAGCATGGCGTCGAGGCGATGGCGCTCGATGCGCTTGTGCTCGTCGTTGCCATTGGAGTCGTCGAGCATTTGCCGCAGTTTAATCACATCCTGTAGGCCGTAGACCATCCACGCAGTGGCGGGCTGGCCATCGCGTCCGGCGCGGCCGGTTTCCTGATAATAGGCTTCGAGACTTTTTGGCAAGTCGAGGTGGGCGATAAAGCGCACGTCCGGTTTGTCGATGCCCATGCCAAAGGCGATGGTGGCGACGATAATGACCTTTTCTTCGCGCAGAAAACGCCGCTGATTTTCCTGACGTATTTCTGGATTAATACCGGCGTGATAGGGCAGGGCCTTAAAGCCCTCATCACACAGCCACTCGGCGATGGCTTCTACTTTTTTACGTGACAGGCAGTAAACAATGCCGCTGTCGTGTTCGTGCTCGCGGCGCAAAAAGCGCAATAACTGCTGACGGGGGTTTTGCTTGGTGGCAATGCGGTACTGAATATTGGGCCGGTCAAAGCGGCTAATAAAATGCCGGGCCTCGTCGAGCTGCAGGCGGCTGATAATTTCTTCGCGGGTGCGCTGGTCGGCAGTCGCGGTGAGGGCGATGCGCGGTATCTGGGGAAAGCGTTCGTGCAGCAGGCTGAGCTGTAAATAGTCGGCGCGAAAATCGTGACCCCACTGCGACACACAGTGGGCCTCGTCGATGGCAAACAGGGCCAGGTCGATGCGTTCAAACAGCGCCAGGGTGGCACCTTTAATGAGGCGCTCGGGGGCGACGTAGAGCAAATCGAGCTCGCCATTGATGAGTTGCTGTTCAATCTCTTGCTGGCGCTGGTAGTCGAGGGTGGAGTTGAGAAAGCCCGCGCGCACGCCGAGTTGGGTCAGGGCGTCGACCTGGTCCTGCATTAGGGCGATCAGTGGTGAGATGACGATGGCGACACCGGGCCGCAACAGGGCCGGTAGCTGATAGCACAGGGACTTGCCGCCCCCGGTGGGCATCAGAACCAGGGCATCGCGGCCCTCGACAATCTCGCCAATAATGGCCTGCTGGTCGCCACGAAAGTGGGCGTAGCCAAAGGTTTTTTCAAGTACGGTTTGGGCATCGTTATTCATGGTCGCGATTATAGAGATTTCTGCATGCGTTGCCGGGTTTTATCGAGGGGCTAAGGTTTTAATCACTCGCTGAGCGGTGTGTTTACTTTGGCCAAAATTCTTTGCCACTGTTGGGGGGTGTTGGCGTTGAGAAATTCGTCATCGTGAATTTCAACATTGCTCAGTTGTCGGCCATCGGTCTCACGCAGAAAGGCGGCGATAGAGAGGTCGTCGGCCTTGTTAACACGCCGAGTTAGCGCCGCGTTAACGGCGGGCGTAAACGCTAAATACAGCGGGAACATCTGTTGGCCGGGGCAGGCCGGTAATGTTGAGCCCGCTGTCGCTGCTGTAAAGGCCTTTAAGCTGGCAACACGCAGCAGGGGCATGTCTACGGGGATAATGAGCGCCCGTCGCTCCGGATACTGCCGACTCAAGGTATAGAGCGCACCCAGGGGGCCAAGTTCGGCAATGGCGTCGTTGAGGTAGCCCGCCGCATTGCGGCAAATAACAATCTCCTCAAGGCCAGCGCGCAGCAGTTTGGCGCGCATAAATTCCAGCAGGCTGGTGCCGGCAATAGTCAGGGTAGTCTTGTCCTGGCCCATACGCGATGACTGGCCACCGGCGAGGAGTACGCCAATTAGCGGCTTGTCGGCTGGGTTCAACTCTTGCCCTGCCAGCGCTCGGCGGCTTGCTCGTCACTGCAGCGCGATGCTACCCAGCGCTCACCAGCGGGGGTGCTCTCCTTCTTCCACAGTGGCGCCTTTATTTTGAGGTAGTCCATCAAAAACTCACAGGCCTTGAAGGCCTCGCCCCGATGGGCGGCGGTGACACCAACAAAGACAATGGGCTCGCCGGGCTGCAAGGCACCGACGCGGTGGACAATAATCAGCGGGCCGAGACTCCAGCGATCTCGCGCCTCGACGACGATGTCCTCCAGGGCCTTCTCCGTCATGCCGGGGTAGTGCTCGAGAAACAGGGTATTGACCGGGTCGTCGGCCTGATCGCGCACCAGGCCGGTAAAGCTCACCAGGGCACCACAGGTGGTGGTCGACTCGCTTAGCTGGCGGGTCAGCTCACCCGGGTCAAAGGGGGTGTCCATGATGTTGATAGTCGTGGTGATGCTGGCGTCGCTGGTCGTGCTCACTGTCAATCTCCGGGGGCTCGATGGGCCATTATAGGACGATTGGCCCATCGCTAGCAGAGCAATCAGTGAGCAAAGATTAGCCTCTGTACATGACACGCTGTAAATACGTCCCTATACACTCGTCTTTGGCATCCTGCGTCGCTCTACCTCCTGCATCGCCTCAAAGCGCCTACTCCTGGCCATGCAGTTGTGCCTCCTGCGGGCATGAACAAAGGGCATTCCTTTCTTTGGCGGTGATTAATAGCTTGATATTAATTTAGGGCGAGCCACTGCCCGCAACATCAACCTTCACGGTCTCAATACGCGAGGCCCGCTTGCCCTTGCCAATATCACTCATCTGCCCGTCAAAGGTGAGGCAGTAGAGGGTTTTCATATCATCGCCACCCAGGGTGCAGGCCACAGCACGGCGATTGGGCACCTCGATAACATCGGTGACTTCGCCGCCATCTTTGACGCGCACGTAGGCGTCATTGGCAAAGGCCGCCAGCCAAATGCCACCCTCTGCATCCAGGGTGATGCCATCGGGGGTGTAGTCGCCCAGATCGGCGAATACGCGGCGATTAGAGAGGGAGCCGTCGTCCTCAATGGTAAAGGCGCTGAGGCGCTTGCCCCAACTCTCGGCCACCACCAGCATTTTGCCGTCGGGTGACACCACCGGGCCGTTGGGAAAGTGCAGGCCATCGGCGACCTCGCGCACCGAGCCGTCGGGCTTCACCAGCACGATGGTGCCGGGGGCAAATTTCTCACCACGAAATAAATCGTAGCCCATGCTGCCGACGTAGGCATTGCCCTTTTGGTCGACCACCATGTCGTTGATTTCGCCTTTCACTAAGGCACTAACATCGCCGTGAATGGGAAGCTCGTCGCCCTCGATGCGGCGCAGGGTGTTGTCACGCATCGACACCACCAACGGCGTGCCGTCGGGTAAAAAGCCGATGCCGGAGGGCCGATTGTCGACCTGTGCCATTACCCTACGTTCGCCCTCTGGCGTAATGGTGTAGACCTTTTTGTCGTTGACATCGGAAACCCACAGCAAGCCATTGCGCCAGCGTGGACCCTCGAGAAAAACAAAGTCGTCAATGAAGGGGGCTAATGTAAAGTTGCTCATAGTATTGGTCTCGTTATTGTTGTTTTTATTACTCGTCCTGGCAGGCTTGCCGATAATGGCTGCACTTGTCATGCAGTAGACATGAAGAAGTTAAAAAACGTCAAATAAAAAACGATACATACTATTTCACGACACCAACATTCTCTGCTTGCCTGACTGTTTTTGCCTCTGAACGCTCAATCATTTTGACAATGGCAGACTGAATGACCTGGTCTTCTCTAGCGTCAGACTTACTTTGAAAGCGCTCTTTCATTGGTGTTGCTCCCTCCTCGGCTACAAATGATACAGCTACTTGTTCTGCTACATCTGCGGTGCTACCAAAATACGAAATGGATATTTCTGGGTATCCTTGAAACCCCATCTTTACCTTTTTAGCAATTCTCTTTTTAGATTTTTCTAAATTCATGATGATTTCTCAGATAAGGTATAACGCCGCCATAACCGGCCGGAAAACCGCGCAGCGGTTTGGAGGTCCAGCCCACGAAGTGGGCGATGGTTAATGGCCTTGTGTACGCCCAGCATGGGCATGAACTAATGAGGTGGAAGTCCTCTGTAGGAAGAACACCGTCGAAAACCATGTTGTCAGTAGACGATAACTACTAGCGAAGGGCAAGGGCAAAA
>MAAC01018279.1_pt1 | contig 22353 bp, 25 predicted proteins | sample 1115981 | NCBI WGS metagenome assembly MAAC01 (sample SAMN04961126, study PRJNA320927) | seawater metagenome | isolation source: sample BD02T64 sea water enriched with oil for 64 days | place: USA:Gulf of Mexico | collected 2013-07-27
ATACCAGTCACGTTCAACAGTCTCTGGTTTAGCGCTATAAGTTTTCATCTATTCTACCCTAGAATACTTGGTCATGATTCACTGACTCATGAAGAGCGCGAATACTACCCAACCTGCCATAATTTGACAAGCAATTTTCTATCAATTTTGAGTTTACCATTGAACGAGAAGAGAAACTGAGTCGGGGGGGACGCTCGCTACCTGTATAAAACTCTGTTATTTAGCATAGTACAGACTTAACGCCTTCACTCGCCCTGCATGCTAACGGGTGCAAAACCAACAATTCAGTTACTTCAAGAGCACTTAAAGAGAGTTCCGCTGCAGATTTTGGCGAATTGTAACAAAGACAATAGCCCCCGTCAGCATCTTCTTTAAAAATTCGCTAAGGTTTATGCTCTCGAGCTAAATATTCATGTGATTGCATCTCTAACAAGCGGCTTTGAGTACGTTGAAACTCAAACTCTAGCCGACCATTATCATATAGGTTTTCAATAGCGGCCTCCGCGGACATGATCAACTTGACATTACGGTCATAGAACTCATCAACAAGATTGACGAAGCGGCGAGCCAAATCATCAGTCAACCCATTCATAACCGGGACATTGGAAATAAGTACCGCATGGTAGATCTTGGATAGTTCAATATAGTCATTCTGACTGCGAGGCCCATTGCAGAGGGCATCAAAATCACACCACAACACGTCATCCGCCACCATAATGGTCTCTATCGGGCGCCCCTCAATCTCGATAACCTCCTCAGCATGACCAGGTTCCGGCGCCAAGGATTCAAAACTTTTGCGTAAACTCTCATCGGCACCCTTATCAAGTGGCGAATGAAAGATTTCAGCTTTCTCTAACGCTCGTAACCGATAATCAATACCACTATCGACATTAACTATCTCTGTATGAGTATTAATCAACTCTATGGCAGGTAAAAACCTCGCTCTCTGTAATCCGTTTTCATACAGCCTATCAGGCACAATATTAGAGGTTGCAACTAACGTCACACCTCGGTCAAACAGGCGCTCCATCATGCCACCTAGAATCATCGCATCCGTGATATCTGATACAAAAAACTCATCAAAACAAATAACACGTGCCTCTGCAGCCAAGCGATCAGCCACAATACTCAAAGGATCCTTGCATCCCTGCAAATCCGTCAGTTCGTGGTGAATGCGTCGCATAAAACGGTGAAAATGGATGCGTATTTTTTGCTCAAAAGGCAGACTTTCATAGAAAGTATCCACCAAATACGTTTTACCACGCCCTACCCCTCCCCAAAAATACAACCCCATCGCAGGTGTTGCCTGAGCGGCTTTTGATTTATTACTAAACCGGGAAAAAAAACCTTTCGCCTCAGCTTTCTGCTTTCGCAAGACCAAGTCATGGTAGAGCCGGTCAAGATGGGTAACAGCCTGTTCCTGAGCTTCATCATAACTAAAGTCGGGGCGCTCCAAATCGCGTTTATAGCGCCCTAAGGGGGTCAAACATTGCGTCATACCATTTCCTTTACAACAAATTTCGCGACACTCTATCGAAGGTTCCTTTAATTGTCTATGCTCGCCAACCGCCCTACCAAACCCTTTAGCTCGGTTAGTTGGCCATGAAAAAAGTGCCCGGCCCCTTGCAATACAACTTTCTGTTTCTCTGTCGTTACAGAGTCAAACCACTGGCAGATAGAAGACGGGTCAACAACCTCATCACTATCCCCCCAAATCACGCCTAACGGCACATCAAATGCGATAAAATTCTCAAAATCATAATTCACCACCGCAGGTGCTACTAGCAACAAGGAAACAACAGGGTACCCGTCCTTCAGCGCCAATTGCAAAGTACGGGCAGCCACATACGAGCCAAAAGAGAAACCTGCTAAAACAATGCGATCAGCAGGCCTAACTGACTTCAACCAGCTCAACACAGCCATCAAGTCATCGGCCTCACCGATACCCTCAGCATATTCCCCCTCGCTTTTTTCCACGCCACGAAAGTTAAACCTAATAACTCTATGCCCCAAATCCCTATGGCAGCGGGCAATCGTATGTACCACTTTGTTATTCATCGTCCCCCCCATCAACGGGTGCGGATGGCATACAACAGCGACAACCCCAGGCTTACCATCTCGAGGGGCATTTGAGGGTGTCATAGTTGAGGCTTGCAATTGACCACACACGCCATCTATAAAAAAACGGCTCTCACCTTCTGGAAATTCAACCATACCTACACCTTCCAATATTTAGACTACATTCAGCTATTTTGGCCAACCCACGCTCTACCACTGACCAAATCCTCACAATTCGTAAACTTTGTTACATCCTATCCAAACAATCTGACCCACCCAGCATGTTTAAGGCTGTCTTATTTAAGAATATGATTATATTATCAAAATAACGGAGGCTAGTGGACATTCAACCGACCGAACGTCACCCCTCTATATTTTTTACGGCTATATTCTAGCAATACGGTAAATGATACCGCCAGGGGTTGATATGGGTTGGATTGAGATTGTAAGTTTTCTAGTGGGTGCGCTTTCAGGGGCTATCGTCTGCTATTTTGGCGTTATGCGACAACGCACAGAGAGTGCAGTAGAAAGACAAATGAGAGAGCTGCAGGAAGAGTTTACCGCCTATAGGGAGAACGTTAATCAACATTTTCACCAGACAGCCACCCTGGTAAATGACCTATCAGAAAATTACATCTCTGTACAAAAGCACCTTGAAACAGCAGCAACTTCCTTCGCGGAGCCCCCTAAAAGTTTCGAAATAGAAGAAGACGCAGAAGCACTGCCAACCCCAAAACCGGAATTTGCTACACTGGAGATCCAAACACCCAAAGAAGATGAGGAAGACGCGGGGTTTTCTGCTGAGACCGTTGAACCTCCTAGGGATTACGCCCCAAAAAGTAACCCTAAAGAACAAGGTACATTGGACGAAGGTTTTAGACTACAAGAACAAACAGCGACCCCCCCTAGCGCCAGCTAAATCACGCCCCGCCCCTTGAACCCGCCCCTAGAAATAGGGGCATCAACACGTGTTTTCAACCCCTCAATTAAATAAAGATTCTTTATTATTATTTTCCCTTGAATTGTTTTTTTACTGCCCAAGATCTTATACAACGGCGGCAATCACGCCCCAGTATTCAACACTGAAGATCATTCTTTTGGAGCAAACACTATGAGCATCGCAACCCTTAACCCTTGGCAAGTTCTTGATCAATTACAACAAGATGCTTTACGCCGTCACTCTGGGCCCACATCAAGAAATGCGGCTTCGGCAAGCTGTAAAACCACATCAATACGCCAATGGCACCCTGCGGTAGATATAACAGAGTCCGCCAACGGATTTCATATCATTATGGACTTACCTGGCCTCAAATCTGAAGACGTATCTATTGAGGTAGAAGACCATCAATTAAAAATTAGCGGTGAGCGCAAGCAACCAGAAACAGCTCCCCTAAAGAAACACCACAACGAACGGGTTATTGGAGCGTTTTCTCGGCAGTTTCGCCTACCCAAAGACGCCGATGCAACTCAAGTAAATGCATCATTTGAGATGGGGTCACTGACTATCGACATCAACAAGCAAGAAGAAAGCAAACCCCGAAAAGTCACGATCAGCGTGAAAAATTAAACGCATCACTGCAACAACAAAGTTAACATATCTACCGAGTTAACGTAGCTAGCACCGAGTTAACATAACAACGATCAGAGCATTCTCCATAAACAAAAAAGCCTACCTAATTACTAATTAGGTAGGCTTTTTAACGATGCCTTTAACAACATCGGGAGCACTCTTTACTTAGCATTCTTTACTTAGCAGAATGACCCGTAAGTTTAACTTCAACTTTTTCGTCATCTTTTAAGCTTGCATAATAAGCACGTAGAATATCCAACACCTCAGGTCGACTGAAGTTATCTTGAACTTCTTCACCTTCAGACAATGCCTTACGCAACTTTGTACCAGAAACCAGCACTCGATCTTTGGCTTCATGAGGACACGTTTTCATTGATGCCATAGAGCTACATTCATTACACCAGAACGTCCAATCGATACGTAACGGCAATGTTTCCAATGCATCTTTTTCGATTTCATCAAATATATGATGTGCATCGAACGGGCCATAATAGTCACCAACACCAGCATGGTCTCGACCAACAATAAGGTGTGAACAGCCATAGTTTTGACGGAACAAGGCGTGTAACAAGGCTTCACGTGGGCCTGCATAACGCATATCCAGCGGATAACCGGATTGAACAACTGTATTATCAACAAAATATTTTTCGATCAAAGTACCAATAGCATCCTGACGTACTTCTGCAGGAATATCGCCAGCTTTGAGCTTACCTAACAATGAATGAACCATGACACCATCACAGATTTCGATAGCAATTTTGGCAAGATACTCATGTGAACGGTGCATTGGGTTACGAGTTTGGAATGCTGCAATGGTACTCCAACCTTTTGATTCAAATAACGCGCGCGTTTCAGCAGGTGTCATATAAACATCTTTATACTTTTCTGGAAACTCCCCTTGAGAGAATACCTTCACAGGGCCCGCTAGGTTAATCTCGCCCTGAGCCATAACCATTTGCACACCAGGGTGATCTTCTTCAGTCGTTTTAAATACTGTTGTACACTCATGAGCCTTATCGATACCGTACTTTTCTGTGACGGTCATAGTACCCATCACTTCACCAGTTTCACCATCAACCAAAGCTATATCAGAACCTTCGGCGATAGACTCTGCGTCTGCTACAGAAACTGACTTAGTGATAGGAATAGGCCAAAACAAACCATTGGCCATTTTCATCTCATCACAAACGCCCTGCCAATCCGCCTTGCTCATAAAGCCTTCTAACGGTGTAAAGCCACCAATACCAAGCATAATAAGATCACCTGTCTCACGAGAGCTCAGCTTAATCTTGGGCAAACTTTCTGCTCTGGTTTTTTCTGCTACTAGTGCGTCACCTTCAAGCAACAATGGCTTGAGGTCTTTGCTTCCATGGGGATTGACTAATTTTGACATTGATTCTTTCTCAACCTTTAACGTTCGATGGACTATTCGATGGACTATTCTATTGTCTAAAGCGGCTATAAAAATACCAGCTTCCTCAAACACTCAGGAATTAAACGCAATGCGCTCAAAGATTTCTGGTAAATAAACGGCGATGATTATACCTGTGTTTGCGCCGCCCCATTATACCCTCCCGCTATATATTTATAACTAAAAATTCCAAACCCCATTAAACAGGGTTATCTATATCGATAAACTCATGATCTATATGCATTTTTTTAGAAATTTCAGCACCTACCGCCTGCACACCATATCGTTCAGTAGCATGGTGTCCGGCTGCAAAAAAATGAATACCACACTCTCTGGCAATATGGGTAGTCTGCTCAGACGCTTCGCCGGTGATATAGGCGTCCACGCCACAATCAATTGCTTTCTCGATATAACCTTGCGCCCCCCCGGTACACCAAGCCACAGTCCGAATTAATCGGCCAGGAGCGTTTATATGCAAAGGCTTACGCCCTAGCTCTTTGGAAATTCTTTGCGCCAACTCACCACCACTCAATGGGGTAGCAAACTCACCAAGATTACCCACACTATAAGGGTTACCACGCTCCAAGCCATCAGAAACATCAATCCCTAGCCGCACAGCAAGCTGAGCATTATTCCCCAGCGCAGGGTGAGCATCAATCGGTAAATGGTAGGCAAACAAGCTAATATCATGATCCATTAAACGTTTAATTCGTTGGTATTTCATGCCCACGAGACAAGGGTTTTCACCTTTCCAAAAGTACCCATGATGAACCAATATTGCTTGCGCACCTTTTTCAATCGCCACATCAATTAATGCTTGTGTAGCTGATACACCGGATACCACCAAGCTTATCGGTTGCTCTGATGCGACTTGCAATCCATTTGGCGCGTAATCTCTAAAATTTTCAGGACCTAACAACCGGTTTAATTCACGTTCCAATTCTATTGGTGATACCATGCTCAACACTCTTTTTTATTGCCTTACAACACCTATATAATTTCTGTATTAGGATTGCTGTATTAGGGTCGCTTTATTAGGACAACCATATTATGACACGTTTTTTTCTTATACCTGCGGTCACCGGTTTATTGGTCGCCGTGTTATACATTACCTTCAATAACAACACTCCATCAATTCCTACGTCCAACTCGCCACAGACATCCACTCCTGTGCCAAAGCTTATACCCGCAACAGAGCAAAGTAACACTATTCGTAGTGTACTTGAACCCGTGTCATATGCAGATGCTGTAGCCATTGCACAACCTGCCGTTGTTAACATTTACACGGGTAAAATAATTACTCGCCGATACAACCCACTGTACGACGACCCTCGAATCAGGCGTTACTTCGGGCTCAATACAGCTCCCAAACGCCAACGCATGGAGCGAAGCCTAGGCTCAGGTGTAATTCTTAGCGAAACGGGCTATATCGTTACCAACAATCACGTTATTTCTGGGGCAGACGAAATTATTGTTGCCCTCAACGATGGACGCCAAGTTGCTGCGGCAGTAGTAGGCACAGATCCAGAAACAGATCTCGCCGTATTATTTATTGAAGCCCCTAACTTACCCGCAATCACTCTCGCTCAAACAAACAATATTCGCGTAGGAGATGTCGCACTGGCCATTGGCAACCCTTTTGGCATCGGACAAACCGTTACCAAAGGCATAGTCAGCGCCCTGGGAAGGAGTCAGGATAATCTAAGTGCCTTTGTTGATTTTATTCAAACGGATGCAGCCATCAACCCAGGCAACTCTGGTGGCGCACTAATCAATGCACTGGGGCAACTTATAGGCATTAACACGGCAATATATTCGAAATCAGGCGGGTCACAAGGCATTGGGTTTGCAATCCCAATCAGCATCGCCAAAAAAGTACTCATTGAATTGGTTCAGCACGGAGAAGTTATTCGTGGCTGGCTGGGCATTGAGCCGATCATCCTGACTCCCAAAATTGCAGAAACGTTTAATCTCCCCAATATTCCCGGGCTTTTAGTATCAGGGGTTTTTAAAGATGGGCCTGCGCACCAGTCAGGCATTCGCCCCGGTGATATCATCACGCATTTAAATGATGACCCAATCGATGATTCCAAGGCCGCAATGACATTAGTTAGTAACATGAAGCCTGGCGAAAAAGTTGCCATTGGTATTATTCGAAAAGATAATCGCCATCGCCTGGTTGCAACCGTTGGCTCAAGGCCGTCGCCCAAGTGACGACTACCTTAATTTAGATATTTTATTCTATTCATTTAATACGATATTCTGCAGAACGCGCATGAGCCGTCAAGCTCTCACCGCGGGCCAACACTGATGCTGTCTTTCCTAACGTATTTGCAGATTCTGCAGAACACATGATTAAAGAACTTCGCTTTTGAAAGTCATATACGCCTAACGGTGAAGAAAAACGCGCCGTACCTGATGTGGGCAATACGTGATTAGGGCCAGCGCAATAATCACCTAGCGCCTCTGCGGTATAGCGTCCCATAAAAATAGCGCCCGCGTGCCGCACTCGCTTACTCATGCTAAGCGGGTCTTCTACTGACAGCTCCAAATGCTCTGGAGCTATTCGATTGACCATATCAATCGCTTCATCCATATCGCCAACCTGGATCAACGCGCCCCTGGCCTTTAATGATTGCTCTGCTATCGAGCTACGCTCCAAAGTTGGTAATAATTTTTCAAGGCTTGCTTCAACAGCAGTTAAAAATGCAGCGTCTGGACTCACCAAAATGGATTGTGCATCTTCATCATGTTCAGCTTGCGAAAACAGATCCATCGCAATCCAGTCTGGATCGGTCTTCCCGTCACACACAATCAGAATCTCTGACGGGCCAGCGATCATATCGATACCCACCTGGCCAAACACCATGCGCTTTGCTGTAGCCACATAAATATTGCCTGGCCCCACAACTTTATCAACCGCCGGAACCGTTTCGGTTCCATAAGCCAATGCTGCCACGGCTTGCGCACCACCTACAGTAATTACCTTATCGACATCCGCGATCACAGCAGCAGCAAACACCATATCGTTAACCTCACCCCCAGGTGTGGGCACAACCATAATTACTTCTTTTACCCCGGCAACTTTTGCAGGAATCGCATTCATCAATACTGATGATGGGTAAGATGCTTTTCCACCAGGGACATAAATGCCTACCCGATCGAGCGCAGTAATTTGCTGACCAAGTAATGTTCCATCGGCTTCTTCATACGTCCACGTTTCTTGTTTTTGGTGCTGGTGATAGGTCTTAACACGATTCGCGGCAATAATTAGAGCGTCACGTTCAGCATCAGTGATCGCGTCATAGGCTTGTTGTAAACGCTCTTTTGTCACAACAAGCTGGCCAGCATCTTTCACATCTAAGCGATCAAACTGACAACTGTATTGAAGCAGCGCTTCATCACCCCGAGTGCGAACGTTATTAACAATATCTTGAACCGTCTGTTGCACCGAATCATCGGAGACGGATTCCCAAGCTAGCAATGTTGTTAACTGCTCATCAAAATCAACCTGGTTAGTGTCTAAACGATGTATTTGCAAAGCCATGAGCAGTCCGTTTTCTATTAAATTTATTTATTGGTAACGACTGATTCTCGGCGACGCTCAACTGCATCAGATAACGATTGAATCAAACCATCCAAAATATCATGTTTAGTTTTCATTGAAGCCTTATTAACAATCAATCGCGAACTAACATACGATATATATTCCGTTGGCTCTAGACCGTTCGCCCGTAACGTATTTCCAGTATCAACAACATCAACAATACAATCAGCCAAGCCAACAAGGGGGGCTAACTCCATAGAACCGTACAATTTGATTACATCTACTTGCTTACCCTGCTCTGCAAAATAGTTACGAGCGATATTCACAAATTTAGTAGCAACTTTAATTCGACCCACTGGCTCCACAGCATCCACTTTTGCAGCAACCATCAACTTACAACAAGCAATATTGAGATCAAGCGGTTCATACACTCCGTTCGCCCCATGCTCCATCAATACATCTTTACCTGCCACACCAATATCCGCAGCCCCATGCTCAACAAATGTAGGCACATCAGTAGCACGAATAATTACGATATTAACGTTCTCATTGGTCGTAGGAAAAATGAGCTTCCGACTTTTGTCGGGGTCTTCTAATAACTCAATTCCGGCATCGGCAAGTAATGGTAACGTTTCTTTAAGGATACGCCCCTTTGAAAGCGCAATGGTAATAGCTGAACTCATGATTAAACCTTTTTCTTACAACAACACATTTTGCTTAGGAGGGTATGCGACGTATTTTCGCACCCAATAACAGTAACTTCTCTTCGATACACTCATAACCGCGATCAATATGATAAATACGATCCACCAAGGTATCGCCTTCCGCGACCAAACCAGCTAAAACCAACCCTGCTGAGGCACGTAGATCTGTTGCCATCACCGGAGCCGCTTTCAACTTATCAACACCGATGACAATCGCTGTATTCCCTTCGACATGAATATCTGCTCCCATTCGACTAAGTTCAGATACGTGCATAAAACGATTTTCAAAAATATTTTCAGTAATCGTCCCAGTCCCTTCCGCGACAGCATTTAACGCGGTGAACTGTGCTTGCATATCCGTTGGGAACGCAGGATAAGGCGCAGTCTTAATATTAACCGCCTTGGGACGCTTTCCTCTCATATCCAGTTCAATCCAATCTTCACCTGTCGTGATATGAGCACCAGCCTCTTCAAGCTTTAACAGCACAGATTCTAGCAATTTCGGATTGGTATCTTTTAACTTCACACGCCCAGAAGTAATCGCCCCGGCAACCAAGTAGGTTCCCGTCTCAATCCGATCTGGTATAACCGTGTATTCGCAAGGATTTAACGTCTCGACACCATTGATCGTGATAGTACTGGTTCCTGCACCTTGAACATCGCCACCCATGGCATTAATACAGTCAGCAAGATCGACTACTTCAGGCTCTCTAGCAGAATTTTCCAGGATAGTTTGCCCTTTCGCTAAAGATGCAGCCATCATCAAATTTTCAGTACCCGTAACCGTTATCATATCCATGGCAATATGAGCGCCTTTAAGGCCCCCATTACTATAAGCATGAATATAACCATCTTCGACGTTTACTGTGGCTCCCATCGCCTCCAACCCTTTAAGGTGGATATCCACTGGTCGGCTACCGATAGCACAACCACCGGGCAACGATACGTGCGCCTCACCAAAATGTGCCAACATTGGGCCTAGCACCAAAATCGAAGCACGCATGGTCTTAACAAGCTCATATGGCGCTGTTAGATCCTTAATGGTGCCTGCAAGTATCTCTACCCCCATTTTATCGTCAATGGTAAGTTCAATCCCCATCTGCCCTAACAGGGTGATCATGGTGGTAATGTCTTGCAAGTGAGGCAAGTTACACACTTTCACCGGGCCATCTGATAACAACGTTGCCGCTAACACAGGTAAAGCAGAGTTCTTAGAACCAGAAATTCGAATCTCGCCGTCTAAACGCGCGCCACCAGTGATGATAAGTTTATCCATTGAGTGCCTCTAAAGCCTCTACGCAAAAAGTAATTGGGTTGAAAGTGATGTGATTGGTATTAGGCTGGCATCAAAAAGGGGCGCCAAAAACCTTTTTCTTCTCCCATTCTTCAGGAGTAAAGGTATGCATTGTTACTGCATGCAAATCACCACTAGCAATTTTTTCATTCAAACATGCATAGATAAGCTGTTGTTTTTTAAGGGTTCGCAAACCTTCAAATGCCGTTGACACAACCATTAACTGACAGCTATTACCTTCTAATTTTACGGTAACCTCTGCGTTTTCTACACCCGCTTCAACCAAGGCTTTGACGTCTTGTGCTTCCATAATATATAAAACCTGTAACAAGGAAGCGGATAAGCTGTGGTATTTACCACCTCATATCCGGCTCAGATTTGAATAAGCCGGGTATGATAGCGTAAATAAAGACAAAAATCAGCGGATCTTAAAGGACATACGTCATAAAGGGTAAGGGATATTAACTAACACGCCCCAGTGGCAGCACATCATCCAATCCGCTGACTCGAGCCATCTCGAACAAAGTGTCAGGAATACTGACAAACACCAATGCCTTATTACATTTTTTCGCCTTGCGCATGAAACAAAGCAATAAAGAAAGCCCTACGCTTGTACTACGACTAACCCCGGATAAGTCCATACTAAACTGACTGCCCGTCCCCTCAATCAATGACGCATAACGAATACGTAACGCGGCCACGGTATGTTGATTGAGCACACCCTCCAACGTCATTTGCTGAGAACTAACCTGTTGCAGTGATGCTGTATTTTTTGAGGTCATTATTCTTGCGTCTTATTAAAAAGAAACTTGCTGATCAGATCTTCCAGAACCAACGCTGACTGAGTATCCTCAATCTCGTCGCCATCTGTAAGATTGTCATCCTCTGCACCAACAACAATACCAATATATTTTTCGCCCAGCACTCCAGCGGTCAATATAGACGCCGTTGAATCGATGGAAAGGTTGTCAAATTGATTGTAGATTTCCATCTCGACGACCCCAACAAAGTCCTCTTTATCTAAATAGATATTCGATACACGGCCAATGACAACACCTGCCATAGTAACTTTTGCTCTAACCGTTAACCCTCCTATGTTCTCAAACCGTGCAGATACTTCATAACTTTCTTCAGCCGCCTCAAGAGTTAACCCGCTAACTTTTAACGCCAAAAAAATAAGCGCTGCGAAGCCCGCCACCATAAATGCTCCAACGGATATTTCTAAAGTCCTTATTCGCATGCTTACAAGTCTCCAAACATTACTGCAGTTAAAATAAAATCAAGCCCTAATATAGCCAATGATGCATAAACAACGGTTCTTGTTGTAGCCTGACCAATACCTTCAGAGGTTGGCTCGGTGTCATAACCTTGAAACACCGCTATCCATGTAATGACAAAACCAAAAGCAATACTTTTAATCACACCATTTAATACATCATCACTGAACTGTACGCTATCTTGCATATTTGCCCAAAACGACCCGCTATAGACACCCAACCAATCAACACCAACCAAAGATGCTCCCCATATACCAACAGAAGAAAAAATAATTGCTAGCACCGGCATACATATAACACCCGCCCAAAATCGCGGTGCAATCACACGACGTAACGGGTCAACACCAATCATTTCTAGACCAGCGATTTGTTCTGTTGATTTCATCAAACCAATTTCTGCCGTTAATGCAGAGCCCGCTCTGCCAGCAAACAATAACGCGGCAACCACCGGACCAAGCTCCCGAAGCAAAGTAAGAGAAACTAACTGCCCTAATGCTTGCTCACTGCCGTAGCGAGTAAGAATATTGTACCCCTGAAGTGCCAGAACCATACCGATAAAAAAGCCTGACACCATAATGATGATAAGGGACATCACCCCCACAGAATAAATTTGCTTTACCAAAAGCGGAAAGTTATTTCTAACATTTGGCATCGCAAACAAAGACTGAAACAAAAACATACCTGAGGCACCAAAGGTCTCTAAAAAAGAAACACCCTTAGAGCCTATTCGTCGCAACGCTTGAATAACCATTTATTTCACTCCTGCCAACAAATCATCACACAAGTCCCGCGCGGGGAAGTGAAAAGGCACCGGGCCATCAGGCAAACCTTGCATAAACTGCTTTAATCGTGGTGAATCAGAGTGAAGAACTTCATCTGGAGTCCCCTGACCTATCACTTCGCCGTCTGCCAACACATAAATATAATCAGCGATACTGGCGGTTTCAGCAACATCGTGTGAAACGATAATACTAGTGTGCCCCAAGGCATCATTTAACAAGCGAATCAGCTGCACCACCACCCCCATTGCAACAGGGTCTTGACCTGCAAAGGGTTCATCATACATAACCAAGTCAGGATCTAGTGCAATCGCACGAGCTAACGCCACTCGCCTTGCCATACCCCCTGACAACTCATTCGGCATGAGGTCTCGGGCACCACGCAAACCAACCGCATGTAACTTCATCAGCACCACATCACGAATCATATCTTCTGGCAAATCGGTATGGACTCGCAGCGGAAAAGCCACATTCTCAAAAACAGAAACATCGGTAAACAGCGCCCCGCTTTGGAACAACATCCCCATACGACTTCGAAGGGCAAATAGCTCTTTTCGGGTCAGATTAGGGATATGCTTACCATCAACCTTAACGGTTCCAGAGTCTGGCTTCAATTGGCCTCCGATTAACCGTAGCATTGTCGTTTTCCCTGTTCCACTCGGCCCCATAATCGCCGTTATTTTGCCCTTTGGAATGTCCAAATTAACATTTTGATAGATGACACGATCTCCCCGATAAAACGTCAGGTCACGTACTTCAATAAAATTTTTGTCACTATCAGACATGGTGTTCCTTGTATGTCACGCTTGTATACAACAAGAGATAATTGACTTAGCTATAAACAACAAACAAGTCATCTACGGGATTTCAGTCGCGATAAACGGCGAACTATAACAGGTTGAAGAGCCAATGCAATTCAACTACACGGTTGGACAACACAATCCCGTATCTAACTGCAAATACCAAAAACTTGGCGTAAGTACGTCAATTTCACCAAAACGATAACCAAACCACACTCAAACTACCCAATAAAACCTCATTAACCTGAATCCCTACTTAGAATCACGAAATTTGGACAATACTATAGGACTCCCTCTGTTTAACCGTATAATGGCCAGCTTAACCACTCTACTCTCTATATAGACGTTAGATAGGTTGCATGAAGAGGCTGAAATCATTACATTGCCACCACTTTTAATGACACATTGGATACATCACTATGCTATTAGCCTTTGGGGCAATTATTGTAGGGCTCATACTTCTGGTTTGGAGCGCTGATAAGTTTGTCGACGGATCCGTTGGGCTAGCTGAAAACTGGGGAATGTCTAAGGCAATGATTGGCCTAACTATCGTGTCCCTAGGAACCTCCGCACCAGAAATTTTTGTCTCCATCATGGCAGCAACTGGAGGCAATCCAGAGCTTGCTTTTGGTAATGCCGTAGGGTCAAACATCGCCAATGTTGCCTTGGTATTAGGGGTAACTGCATTAATCGCTGCATTACCGGTAAAACAAGGTCTACTTAAGCAAGACTTACCAGCCCTATTAGCGGTCACCTTTATTACTGCATTTCTGTTATACGACCTTAGGTTATCTCAGGGCGATGCCTTTATTCTCATTGGTGTATTGATTATCTTGATGTACTTACTCTTTCGCTATAAGAAAGAACACCCTGAAGAAGCACAGTCAGAAGCCGAAGAAGTCGAAGATTTTGAGCTCAAAGAATCCGTTTTTGCCTTTATTATTGGCTTGGTAACCTTGGTGATCAGCTCTAAAATGCTTGTATGGGGTGCAATTGATATAGCAACGTATTTTGGTGTTAGCCAGATCATTATTGGCCTAACGATTGTTGCCATAGGCACCAGTTTGCCAGAACTAGCAGCATCCGTTGCCAGTGCACGACGAGGACATCACGACATAGCACTGGGAAATATCATTGGCTCCAACATTCTCAACATACTGGCAGTGCTTTCTATTGCAGCAGTCATTCAGCCTATTCAAATCACACAAGAAATTTTCTTCCGTGACTACGGTGCAATGACAGCAATCACGCTACTGCTTGCGCTCTTTATTGTTCTTCCCAGAAAAGTGAAACGGCTCGCTCGCGGGGAAGGTATACTACTATTGCTCTGCTACGCTGCGTATATGACCATGTTATATTTAGAAGCGGTGTAACCGAGCACGAAATACTATACAACTTCGTAACTAAATAATTACACAATATAATTACACGATTTTTACCAAACGAGATTCGTTACATGACACCTGATTTTGACTTCGAAGCGGCAGGAAAACGCGTCATCGATATTGAAGCGAACGCAACACTGGCACTTAAAGATAAGATATGTAGTGACTTCACCAAAGCCTGCGAACTTATTCTCGCCTGTAAAGGTCGCGTTATTGTCTCGGGCATGGGTAAGTCAGGCCATATTGGTAAAAAAATTGCCGCGACACTAGCAAGTACCGGAACACCTTCCTTTTTTGTTCACCCAGGTGAGGCCTCTCATGGTGACCTTGGTATGATCACTGGGGATGATGTAGTAATCGGTATATCAAACTCTGGAAAAACCGAAGAGCTAACAACAATCTTGCCCCTTATTAAACGCAAGGGTGTTCCACTCATTAGTATGACGGGAGACAATAGCTCACCGCTTGCTCAATTTGCCGATGCAAAACTGGATGTCAGTGTCTCACAAGAAGCCTGCTCCTTAGGTTTAGCGCCAACTTCTTCGACAACTGCCACCTTGGTTATGGGGGATGCACTGGCTGTTGCATTATTGGAAGCCAAAGGATTTACCTCTGATGACTTCGCTATGTCACACCCTGGCGGTAGCCTGGGTCGCCGCCTGCTATTATTGGTTGAAACTATCATGCACACGGGTAATGAGATTCCGTTAGTGTCTTCTAACGCCTCTATTAGTGATGCTCTATTAGAAATGAGCAGCAAAGGTCTGGGAATGACCGGTATTATTGATGACAACGGTAAGCTAGCGGGTGTTTATACCGATGGTGACTTACGCCGAACACTCGACCAGGGGTTAAGCATCCCAGACACCGCTATTGCCGATGTAATGTCAAAAGGGTGCAAAACCACCACAGCCCACACTCTTGCTGTTGAAGCGCTAAACCTTATGGATAACAATTCAATTAACGCACTCATTGTTGTTGATGAACATAACACCCCAGTAGGAGCACTGAATATGCACAGTTTATTAAAAGCGGGGGTTGTATAATGCCGATCGACAACTCCATCCAATCGTTAGCCGCAAACATTAAACTTGTTGTCTTTGATGTTGATGGCGTAATGACCGACGGCCGATTATATTTCACGAGCCTTGGCGATGAAATCAAAGCGTTTAATGTAAAAGATGGTCTTGGTATCAAATGGCTACATGACAACAAAATCCAGACTGCTGTCATCACAGGTCGCTCATCTGAACTCGTTAAAAAACGTGTCACCGATCTTGGCATTCATCATCTACAACAAGGCAGAGAAGACAAGGTCATCGCACTAAAAGAGTTGCTCAGCACACTTGATATCACATCAAATGAAGTCGCATATATGGGAGATGATTTACCCGATTTAGCGGCCATTCGTTATGTTGGGCTCGGTGCTACGGTAGCCGATGCGCTTCCAATTGTAGTCGAACACTCACAATGGCAATCCTGTCGAAATGGTGGCGATGGGGCTGTACGAGAGTTCTGCGAGTTTATTCTTACTTGCCAAGATAAGCTCACGTCTATTCATACGAATTACCTATAATACAATGGATCAACGCAAGCTAATAATATTGGGCTGTTTACTCGTACTGTTAGCGGCAGGGATATTGCGATGGTACACAGACAACTCAACAACCACAGCCAGCAATAAACGTTCGCCCAGTTTATTACCTGACTCTGTTGTCTATAATCTCAAACAACAACATTTTAATACGCAGGGGCAGCTTGCTTACAGCATGCAAGCAAAACACGCTAATCAATTTGAAGCCAAAGCGATTGCCCAATTCAACTCGCTATCAATAACATTGTTTAATGCGGGCGTACCAGACTGGCATGCTAACGCACAAATTGGACTTACTGCGAATAACGGGGAGCTCATTGAACTTAGTGGCAACGTCATCATCCAACAAAATGAAACCACACATGAAAGCCCAACAACTCTTAGTACGATGAGCCTTTTGCTCTCACCTAAGAAAGAGTACGCAGAAACTCAAGAGCCTGTTACTATTCAACAAGGAACAAGCGTTACTCACGCAGTAGGTATGAACGTCGATACTCGTGCAGGAAAAATCACCCTGCTTTCCAATGTTAAGAGCCGTTATGAGACCATACCTCAGCACAACTAGAGATACCAAAAAAACACAATGAACATGATAAAGGGACAGCTAGGCTACTTGTTACACCCGATACGTGCCCTATTCAGTCTAATACTGTTTGCTCTGCCTCTGCACAGCTTTGCACTCGAAGAAGATCGTTCACAGCCTATCGAAGTCAGCGCCAACCAAGCAACTCTGGATGACAAGCAAAGCCTGGCTGTTTATGAAGGTAACGTTGTTCTTACTCAAGGCTCTCTTATCATAAAAGCAGACAAACTCACCATTAAAGCCGCAAAAAATGGCCAAGTGGATGAAGTCGTTGCCACAGGAAAACTCGCCGAATTCACTCAAACCCCAGAACCAAACAAAGACCCTATCATCGCCAAAGCCGAACACATTACCTATTCTGTAGCACAAGAAAAAATTGTTCTAACACGCTCTGCGAGCGTAATACAAAACAAAAATTTATTTCAAGGTAGTGTCATCACTTACGACATAAAACAGCAAAAACTTAGTGCATCGGGGCCTTCAGAAACACAAACCGAGGGACAATCAACAGGTCGAGTCAAAATGATCTTGCCGCCGCCATTAACCTCAACAGTGCAAGAAACTAAGCCATTGGTAGAAAAGGCGCTTACACAATCTACAGAACAACCCACAGAACACTCAACAGAGATAACAGCAGACACGAATGAGCAGATTGACAGCGACTCACCTCGCCAAGAGCTACAAGAATAGAAAGGTCGTCGAAGACGTATCCATCTCCATTGAAAGTGGCCAAATCGTTGGGTTACTAGGCCCCAATGGAGCAGGGAAAACCACCTGCTTTTATATGATTATAGGGATTGTGCCACAAGACAAAGGCACGATTACTATTAATGACTACGATATTACCCGACTCCCCATGCATGGAAGAGCTGCCAAAGGCATTGGATACTTGCCACAAGAGGCTTCCATTTTTAGAAAGCTCTCGGTTAAAGACAACATAATGGCCATCCTGGAAACACGTAAAGAGCTCAGCAAAGCTCAACGCAAAGCCAAGTTAGATGATTTACTACAAGAATTTCATGTTGTGCATATCGCAGATTCGATGGGAATGGCGCTATCTGGCGGTGAACGCAGGCGCGTTGAAATTGCCCGTGCGCTAGCTACCGACCCTTCCTTTATTTTATTAGACGAGCCATTCGCTGGCGTAGACCCAATTTCAGTTAACGATATAAAAAGCATTGTCTCACAATTAAAAGATCGAGGGCTTGGTGTTCTTATTACTGATCACAGTGTGCGTGACACCCTGGATATCTGTGAAAAAGCCTACGTTGTCAGCGCAGGCCATATCATTGCTGAGGGCCCGCCGGCTTTAATACTTGAGAACAAAAAAGTAAGGGAAGTGTATTTGGGGCAACAATTCCAACTATAGACACGCACCTCCAAGCTTCAGGTTTTGACTCCTTTCTATACACTCCGCTCGGCCTACCAGATAACAGACTCACAACACAAGGATAATACTCACATCCCCCTATAACCTTTCCCTTTAAAAAAACCATTTTCATTCCGAAAAAATATTTAGGCACGTTAATTGCTTTAACCGAAAAGCCCACATACAATAAAGGGCAAGGCGTATAAAAAAACGCCACCTAACGGATTGAATTATCAGGAATATTGCTATTTTCTTCGGCGCACCAGACAACAAGGTTCCGAAGCATTAAAAACGCAAAAAACAATATCAAACATGAGTATTTAGCGAATTGCCATCTGTATAAACGTTCATATAACCATTGACATAAGAACGATACAAACACGCAACTCGGGGATGAGACATTTAAGTATCAATGAAACCCACATTACAGCTTAAAATCGGTCAGAGCCTGACCATGACCCCTCAGCTTCAGCAAGCCATCAAGCTTCTGCAGCTTTCATCACTAGACCTAGAAGCGGAGATCCAAGAAGCCCTGGACTCCAACCCTATGCTTGAAGCAGAAGAAACCCAACCTGAGAACGATTCGTCCTCACAGTCTGCATCACAAGAATCTGAGACAAACCCTTCAGAACCTGTCATTGATTTTTCATCCAACACCTCCAGCTCCGGCGATGAAACCAACCTCCAGTCACAAACACAAGAAGACGCCACCATTAACCTTGAGTCTGGCGAGATTGGCCAAGAGCTGCCCGTAGACAGTGCATGGGAAGATCTCTACCAAGGGGGTTCAATGCCCGCATCAAGTGGCCCCAGCGAAGATGATTATGACTTAGATAGCCGTAACAGCGCTGAAGAAACGCTTTACGACTCACTTATGTGGCAACTCAACTTAACCCCCATGAGTGATATTGACCAGGCCATTGCGCTATCTATTATTGAGGCGATTGACGAACGAGGCTACCTTACAACAACATTAGAAGACATTCGTCTTGGATTGCTTGCCCAAGGGGACGTTATTGATGACCTTTTTCGCCTTCAAGAAGAAGAGTTCATCAGCCTAGGTATAGACATTGACAGTTTACGCGAGGACGATGATAACGAGTCCGGCAGCGTAATTCATGACATTAGCATTGAAGAAACTACCGCTGTATTAAACCGCATCCAGCAATTTGATCCTCCTGGAGTTGGTGCGAGAGATTTAGGTGACTGCCTTCTGATACAGTTAAAACAACTACCCGACGACACACCCTGTCGCGAAAGCGCTATGAAAGTGGTCGAACACCATATCGCACTACTGGGCAGTCGAGACTTCGCTGCTATTATCCGTAAAACCAAACTTAGCGAAGCCAAGTTACAGGAAGTTATTGAACTAATACAAACACTTAACCCAAACCCCGGTGCATCCATTGCATCTGACAGCCGCACAGAATATGTCGTTCCCGAAGTTATTGTTACTAAAGACAAAGGCCGCTGGAAAGTAGAATTAAACCCCGAAACCTCTCCTCGTTTACGTATAAATTCAAGCTACGCCTCACTTATCAAGCGAGCCGATAGCAGCAATGACAACACATTCCTCAAAAACAATTTACAAGAAGCTCGCTGGTTTCTAAAAAGCTTACTCAGCCGTAGCGAAACCCTTTTAAAGGTATCGACAAAAATTGTCGAACACCAAATAGAGTTTTTTGAAGAGGGCGAAGAAGCGATGAAGCCTCTGGTTCTTCATGATATTGCAGAAGCCGTAGAGATGCACGAATCAACCATATCTCGCGTTACTACGCAAAAGTATATGCACACGCCTCGAGGCGTGTTTGAGCTAAAGTATTTCTTCTCCAGCCATGTCAGTACCGCGTCAGGGGGGGAATGTTCATCTACCGCCATTCGTGCCATTATTAAGAAACTAATCGCCAAAGAAGAACCCCGAAAACCCCTCAGCGACAGCAAACTTGCAAACTTGCTGGCAGAAAGAGAAATAAAAGTTGCCCGAAGAACAATTGCCAAATATCGTGAAGCAATGAACATTCCACCATCAAATGAACGTAAGCGGTTGGTATAAATAGCTATTTACTTTAGACCTATGGCAAACAGAACTATTTCCGTTGTCACGAATCAAAGCTTTACTCGTTTCAACTGCTAGACTGAAATAAGAAGCTCGATTACTTAATCGTTAAAGTATTTGAGCAACAGAACCTCCGCAACCTTGCGGACACATGATAAGCAGCAATCCTGCTTGCTTATCAATTTTTACCACCACACGAAGGAGTGGCCCATGCAAATAAATATCAGTGGACACCATGTCGAAGTGACAGATGCGCTAAAGGAATATGTATCAGGTAAGCTAGAAAAACTAGAAAACCATTCAGCCGATATCGTGAGCATTAAAGCGATTCTCAGCGTCGAGAAAAAGAGCCAAAAGGCAGAAGCTACCATCCACGTCAAAGGTGCCGATATTTTTGCCAACGCAGAACATGCAGATATGTATACTGCTATCGATCAACTTTCTGATAAACTCGACCGCCAAGTGATTAAGCACAAAGAAAAGATCAAAAACCACAAACATGGTAATAGTCGCTAAGCAGGTCAAATAATCTAATGGAAGTAAGCGAGATCATCACGCCAGAGAGAACCTATATAGGTCTTGAAGGCTCTAGCAAAAAACGTGTTCTCGAACAGGCTGCTGAGTTTATCGCTCAGCAGTCTCCAGAGCTTGATCCAAACGAGCTGTTCGACAACCTTATTGTGCGAGAAAAACTGGGAAGCACAGCTATTGGAAAAGGCGTAGCGATCCCACATTGCCGCATAACCCATTGCAACAAAGTTCAAGGGGCCCTAATTCGCCTCAATCAAGCCGTTGACTTCGATGCGATTGACAACGAACCTGTCGATTTACTTTTTGTGTTACTTGTACCCGAAAACTCGACAGAGGAACACCTTCAAGCCCTCAGCCAGATTGCTAGCCGCTTTAACAATGATAGGCTAACGTCATCTTTACGATCTGCTGAAGGTCATCAATCTTTATATGACTGCTTTATCGCCAGCTAACTTCATGGACGGAACCACTAATGACGGCTCACGTTAGCGACAAATCAGGAAACACCTCGCATTCAACACGCTTAATTATTATCAGCGGTCGTTCCGGCTCAGGAAAAACCACTGCACTGCATGTGTTAGAAGACATTGGTTATTACTGCGTAGACAATCTACCCGTCACTTTACTGCCTGCCCTAGCACTACAACTAACCCTTGAAGCCAATCCTCCCGTCACTAAAATTGCCGTGGGCATTGATGCCAGAAACAACCAAAGCCAACTGCAAAAGTTCTCTGAAGCTATAGAGGCTCTTGCCCCCATGGATATTGGCATTGATGTTATTTATCTGGACGCAGATAGCAAAACCTTACTAAAGCGCTTTAGCGAAACACGACGCAAACACCCTGGTACTAGCACAAACACCTCTTTATCGGAGGCTATTGAAAAAGAACGCCAGTTGCTAGACCCCATAGCAAGAGCTGCTGATCTTAAAATTGAGACCAGCTCCCTAAACTTGCATGACCTTAGAGACCTTATTCAGCAGAGGATAAGCACTGAGCGAGAAGGTATGGCCCTGCTCTTTAAGTCATTTGGTTTTAAGTATGGCATCCCTATTGACGCAGACTTGGTGTTTGATGCACGGTGCCTACCCAACCCCTACTGGGTGCCAGAATTACGCTCTCAATCCGGCCTAGATCAAGGTGTAAAAACCTTTTTGAGCAAAGAACCTTCCGTAAAAGAAATGCAAAATGACATTGTTAGCTATTTAGAAAGCTGGCTCCCTAAATTTGCAGCAGCCAATCGAAGTTATATGACTGTCGCCATTGGTTGTACAGGCGGGCACCATCGCTCAGTCTATCTCACCGAGGCATTGCAAAAGCACTTCCAAGACGCTTTCTCCAACACACAAGCTAGACACAGGGATCTATAAGCTGGCATACTCAAAGCCCAAAAATT
>MAAC01015476.1_pt1 | contig 22341 bp, 14 predicted proteins | sample 1115981 | NCBI WGS metagenome assembly MAAC01 (sample SAMN04961126, study PRJNA320927) | seawater metagenome | isolation source: sample BD02T64 sea water enriched with oil for 64 days | place: USA:Gulf of Mexico | collected 2013-07-27
GTGCGCGCGTTTCAGCATAAGATCGCGTTAGCGCTTTGCCTTTAAAATCTTTATCAGAGAACATCAAGCCGTTAGAAACATTTCCGTTATGTGCGATAGCCAACACAGTGCCGCCTGTTTTTTTCTCATATCCATCTAAAAACGCCCATAGATCTTCGGGATCTTCGCTATCAAAGGCTGAGAATGGGAGGATCTGGTTTGTTTTCTTCGCATCATCTTTAAAAATGACTACACGGTGCAGGTTATTCCCCCCATTCGGCATTGATGTCCACTCATAGCCATGCAAAGCCGTGAATTTACCAGGATCATTGTATGTATCAGCAGCTTTAGTAATAACTTCCCAAGCAGAGCGCATGATTTTTTCACTTTTAATTTTTTGATCGCCTACAGCCAGAGTATTAATAACTTCTAGGGCTGTTGCATAGGCGCCGTCTGGTCCAGTCTTATACTGATCATGCCATTTCTTGCCCCATTTATTTTTCAGCAGCTCTGGGTCTGAACTACGTATTTTGGGTATCAAGCCGAGATAGCCAGCGTGATCAGTCACCACTAGAAAATCAAGCGGACGGTTCAATTTGGCCATCATGCCATTATCCGCCTCTACTTCATCACCACGAGCAAACCTATAGGCACCAGACGGTGTTAATTTAACTGTACCAGTCAGTCCCGCATCCGGTGAGTATGTGGTGTGCAAATGCGTATCGCCAAAATAGACATTGCGGGGCTGCTCGCTCCCCGCGTAAGGAGAATAGCTTTTTGTTTCTTCGGCATTAGCAGTGCCAATATTTAAGGCTAGCAGTACTGCCGTTGTTAATAATAGTTTTTCCATGAGTTTGTCTCCTATTTTTTAAATTATTTACTAGGCGTATACCAAATAGGTGAACTGTATGCTCGTTCTTGTATTAATACTGAATGACCCGTTTCCTTAGGTGCTATGCCTAATGCTATCGCATCATAAGTTGAATTACGTGGTGTGGGTATTTGCAATACACGCGCGTAATAAAAGGCTTTTTGTGATACATCAAACTCTGGATCTTTCCATACCGTTGATAACTGACTTGCTCCAATTGAATTAGTATATAAACCTGTTTTCAAATCGACAGTATTGCCAACTGGAGGTAATTTTCCATTTGAACCGACTTTGCGATTATTAGACCAGACAACATCAAATACTTTCTCTTGCGAGTTACCTTGTGCATCGAGCCAGCCTTTAACAATTTGTACTCGGTCAAGGTTGGCATCTTTTGGATCTTTTACTGCGTGCAAAAGAAATGATGGCGCTTTTCCATTGGGTGCTACGGTCAAATCGCCTCCCATTGGTACACCTTGCTTGTAACCTATAGTAGAAATATCTTTTGCATTAGCATCAGCTTGTTTAAAATTAAAACCACCAAAGAAGCGTAGCCCGATACGTGGACCAGAAGTGCCATATACTTCACGACGTTTAAAAGCATCAGTTATTGATTGACGGGTATTTTCTTTCGCCCACACAGCAGACAGCCCTGAAGCAGACATATCCCAGCCGTAAATACCGGGAAGTAAGTCAATATCTTTTTTATTGTCAGGAATAGAGTCTTGTGAAAACTTACCCCAAAAGTTGTTTTCTTCAGCTGATGAATAACCTGCATGGCTATCAGTGGCACCAATCATGCCGTATTTGAATGGGTTTACGCCTATTTTATTTTCAAGCTCCAAGCCACGTTTTAGCCCCGATCTGGTATACGAACCGACAGGCGCTTTACCTCGATCTGCTATAGCACTATCATCGGTTTTAAGTAAATGCGCAAAGGTTTCAAAATCGGCAAATTCATCATCAGGGGATAGCACTGGGTGTGTTTCTGAATCCCCTTTAATTTGGGTCATTTCAATCACTTGCTCCCAACGCATACGTTGCTTAGCATATTTCTTTGTTATTGGGTTTCCCGCTCTATCTGTTAAAGGAAACATTAAGCCATTAGAAATGTTGCCATTATGAGGAATGGCAACAAAGTCAGCTCCTGTTTCTTTCGACGTTTTATCTAACCAATTCCAAAAATCCGTTTCAATATCGCTATCAAAGGCACTAAAAGGTATAAATTTGTTGGCAACATCTCCGCCTTGTGGCGTAAATACGATACGATGTAAATTTTGCCCCTGTGGTATGGATGACCACTCCCAACCAATAAACGCGGTGAATTTCCCTGGATCGTTATGCCGCTCTGCCGCAGCAACACTATCTGACCAAACACTTTTACGTATTTCATTTGAATTGAGAGCTTCGTATGGTTTATTCGCATTTACTGTACCTAAAAGATCAACAAACACTTGAGTTCCCCTACCATCCTTTATCATTTTGGCAAAACGCTTACCTTCTTTAGTTTTCATTAAGCGTTCATCGCCTCCCCAAATCATCTTAGGAATACCCACATATTCCGCGTGATCGGTGACCACAAGAAAATCTAACGGCGTGTCTATTGTAATTTTAGCCCGTGAGTTTGCATCAATAACCGGCGCACCCTTAGCGAAATTAAATGAGTCATCCGGTGTTGCTGTGGTATTTCCTTTAATGAAAGCATCGGGCGATAAATTAGTGTGTAAATGGGTATCTCCCCACAATAACTGCGTTTCGCCTGCATTACCCTGTGAGCACAATAAACTGACGGCTAAAGTAACTGTAGATAACTTCATATCCATAGTTTTTCCTTAAATCATTAATAGATGAACCAGCTACCACTAAAAGCCAGAAATACGTTCCAATACCCAATACATACTAACAACGCCTATTGCTAAAGCGCCTGATTGTTCAAGTTTTCTAAATTTGCTTTCTGCAACTATTGTAGTTGAAAAACATAATTTTTTGATTAATTTTGCTGATAAAACCAATACAGCGACAAAAGCTATTTGTCCTAATTCCACACCAATATTAAATGCCAAAAGCGCCGCGGGTATTTCCGTTTGTGGTAAACCTATCTCACTTAACGCTGAGGCAAAACCAAAACCATGTAACAAACCAAAACTAGCTGATACAGCTATAGGGAATCGCCACGTTAAGGTTTGTTCATTTTTGATCATGATTTCGCGGGCGAGAAAAACGATAGATAATGCGATAACACTTTCAATCGCTATGATAGGTAAATGCACTAAGCCAAGCGCAGATAACGTTAAAGTAATTGAGTGGGCAACGGTAAAACCGGTGATAGTAATTAAAATTCTTCGCCATGTGCCCGCAATAAATATAAGGCAAGCGACAAATAATAGATGATCAAAGCCTTCTAGAATATGTTCAAAACCAAAGGTTAAGTAGGTTTTTACCACATAAAGAATACTCGGCGTACCTACCACGGTAAATCCTGTTTTGCTTGCATCTAGCCTTGCCGTTTCTGTTACACCACTTTGCCATTGAATTCTAACGAGCACTTCTGTTGGCGCATTTTTTAAGCCTGAAATAGTTATGTCACTACCAATCAAGCCACTTTCATTTGATATTGAAAACTGCTCAATAATCGCGACGCCAGCGGGACGTATTGATTTAGGTTTTATTAACTTAGTTTTTTTGGGGAATTTAACGTTTAAATTTAAAGCTTGGTTTTGCTTTGTCGAAGGTAGCTTCCAAACAACATCAAAAGTGTTTTCTGTTGTTTGTTTAAGCGCCAAATAGGCAGGACGATATTCATCAGCATGGGCAGTGGAGAGGAGTATTTGAAATACATAAAGGGACACTAGAATAAACAAACCAGCTTTATTAGTAATAACTGCCCTAGTTATTTGATTGAGTGTATTCAATATGCCACGTCCATTTTCAGAAATCCTTGTGTGATAATTGTTACCAGTCACATTAAGAAATAAAAGTGTATCTAACCAATTCTGTTAAGGCAATGTAAAGATTGAGATAGTATGAGTCACTTACTTTACTTTGCAAAATTAGAGTCATTCATGGAGGCAGGTTAACGACCGCTTTATGCTGTGATTTTCCGCTAGTAATTTAATAGCTAACAGCCTTTTTGTGGCAAAAGAGGATATAAGATTGTCATAATTTTTATTGTCTGAAGTTGGGACTAAAAGACCAAGCCAAACTACCACAGCGTGCCATTTCATTTAGCTTAGAAACGCTAAAGAGCGAGAGTTAAGTCGCTTTATTGGTGCAATAAAACCCAGCCTAATGCCTAGAGCACTTGCCTCCTTAGGCATCAGTTGGCTTATAAACTGATCTCAAACAAGAAGACTTAAGGTTACCCTTGCTATTTATTGTCAAGTTACTATCATCTGCGCTTTATTAAACACCTGTGATTTTACCACCTCAAATGGAACTTTCTACTTACCTCGTTTATCTCAGTATTTCTTTTGTTGCTTCAATTAGTGTTGGTCCATCGGTGGTATTAGCGGCCAATAATGGTATTAATTTTGGCTATAAGAAAGCGTTATTCGGAGTTCTAGGGCATATCAGCGCTATTCTTATCTTAGCGTTAATATCGGCATCAGGCGTTGGTAGTATCTTGCTCGCTTCTGAAGCGGTTTTTTTAGTAATTAAATACCTTGGAGTTTTATACCTTGCTTATATCGGTTATGCCATTTGGAAAAATAAGGGCGTTTGGTCTTTATTGCCGCAGCATAACAATATTCCATCGGGTTTAAGTCTATACCGAAAAAGCTTACTTTTGGGGTTAGGTAATCCAAAAGCCTTGATCTTTTTTACTGCACTATTTCCACAGTTTATTAATACTAACAATTCACTGCTACCACAATTATTGTTACTAATAACAACTAGTTTAGTTAATGCCTTTATCTTTACTTTTGCATATGCCCTTGCCGGACATAAGCTCAAAAACAAATTATTACCGCTACTTAATAGTGGGCTTTTAAGTAAAATAATGGCAACCATGTTTATGTGTTTTGCCATTGTGTTAGCTACTGCTAAATAACCATAGTATCAACAGCACTTTAATGGCCCATTAGGTAAACAAACAATCCCGCAGTAGCATATTTTATAGGTGATTAAGATAGCTATAGAGTAGCTAAAAAGTATGCTTTATCGTTTGTATAATACCACCAAACGAGACCATAGTAGTCTGCTAAGGAGCTCTTTTTAGCCGTTATGAAAGTAAGAAAATTGGCTCGTTGAAGTTTATTTTATCGGATAAACATACTTTATCCAGCTCATCATGCCGAACAATACTTTGCGCACCATAGAGGTATGTAAAAAATCACCTTCGGGGTTAAAAGCTACCGCTTGACCTTATACTCCTCGCGGTAAATTATAATCATCTAAATTTTCTTCAAGTTCTATTATCGCAATGGTAAATCCGTGATTAGCTAGGCTACCAGCCCCTCTTAGCAAACCATTACCTTGATACTCACCTTCAGCTATTGCCAGAAATTCACATGCTTCTTTCTTAAGAGAAGGACTCTACCAGCTAATTTAGGGCGAGCAAATTAACTAAGGGGACCAAACCATCTGATTTAATTATTAACATATTTATTCGTTATCAGATCTTTCTAAATCTTTTATAAGCCTAGGTATGTAACTTTCTTCGTCAGCGCTAAGCCTATGATTATCAGTAACATCTAGGGTTTCAGTTGCATTAGAAATAAATACTCTTAGCGCCTCTATTCTCTGAGAGAACCATGATTCATCAGAATGCTCTCTCACCTCTTCTTTCAGTATTACCCGAGCACCTGGGTGACTATAAAATGGTTCAGGAGGTATATGAGGAACAACATCACCAAAATTTACGACTCTAAAATGAGGACCTATAATTTTATTATTTAATCCTACCTTAAAAGCTTCATTTCCCGGTCTAGGGCTAGCAAACGTATATATTCCATATACTCTATATTTGTTTTCTATCAGCATACCTGCATAAAGCGAGCTTAACGCTCCACCAAGACTATGACCTGTGATCCATATTTTCTTATTTTTAGAAAACACATTATCCAGTAAGTTAGTAATGCCTATAACAGCGGGAAATAGAGAATCTTGAAAACCTTCGTGGGCTTTAGTGTTTTTTAATGGACCTGGGTCATAAACAGCCTGAAAATTAGCGAACCAATCTTTTAAAGAGTCACTACCTCGAAAAACCACTACAATATTATCTGCATTTGACATCAGATAACATTGAGTATCTACATCTGGTTTTTTTACAATTTCAATTGCACCATCAAATTGATACCCCCAACTTTCAACTACTAAAGCTATTTTATTTTCATCTTTTTCATAGGCCAAATGACAAGCAATAGCTAAAGACAGTGATGTTTTTTCATCATAAGATTCTGTTTGGTTTATTCCTGGAAACTTATCGTAATAATTCATAACTACTTCCCTTAGTAATAAAAATATATTTCATAGTCTATATTTTAGAGCAGCCCCTTGTTAGTACCTAACTTATATCTACACCACTAAAGTTTTGAATACATGAATGCTAAGTTGTAACACTCAAACATTAAGTATTCACTCAATTTCTATGCATAGTTTTAATATCTTAAAAGTAGCAGAAAAATCAAATAAGACGAGAAACGTGCGAATAAGTGATTCAGTTTAGAATAATTCGAGTTAACCGAATAATGAATAATGAGTAATGCATTTCAGCATTTTTTGAGGAATTGTTTAGCTTTCTGCTTAATTATTGCTTCAAGTGCTTGTAGGTCGAATTATTCTTCAGATGGGTTGCTTGTCAACATACACTATACTTTTACTAATAAAGATCAGCGTCGTAAATCAAGCGCCAACTATCTATAACTTTTCAATATGGGTAGTTGTGCAATAAACAAAATTATATAGACATCTTTCTCAGATTATAATAATTAAATTTGTTAAATAAATAGAATTAAAGCTTTCATAAAACAATAAGTTACAAAGGTGTCCATTTATTTTACACTATTAACTTCAAATACTTTAGATTATGCTTATCAGTTTGATAAATAACAATTTAAATTAATTGGCACAATTGATGCTAGTCAGCATCAGAAACAAATAAAATAAAGCTCTATCCTCTGGAATGTATTATTAAGGAATTGTAATGAATGTTGAAATATTAAAATCAGCTTTTGCTGGTTTGGTTTTATCTGTTAGCAGTTTTGCTAATGCTGGCTTGATATCACTTACTGGTGATGGTGGCTGGGTTGATGCTAGTAGCTTAACCAAAAGCGTAAACTCACTTAGTGGTGAGTTTATAACAGACGTGAATGTTTGGGTTGATTTTAGCAAATGTAGCAACACGAGTACTGGAAGTTGCGACACTTTCAATACTGGCGGTACATATGACAACGAAATAGAATTTAGTCTAATGTACAATGGGATTAATGTATTATTGTTACCTAGAAGTACTTTTACAAACTCTAATAGTGGTTCTATAACTGAATTTATTACTTTTGATAATCAAGCACTACAAACATTAGGAACTTCTCCTGAATCTGGTAATTTCCAACCGACTAACGCATTAAATGTTTTTAATGGTCTTAGCGCGACAGGTTCTTGGGCGTTTACCTTCACGGATACTACTGGTAGTGATGGACTAGAAGTACATCGTTGGGGAGTTGATATTACAACAACTTCAGTTCCAGAGCCTACAACTCTTGCCATCTTCGCATTAGGCATTATGGGTTTAGCATCACGTCGCTCTTTATTAGCGAATAAAAAATAGTAATCAATCTGTTTAGATCTCTATTTATTACTTCTTAGAGTAAGTAAATCATAAAGCACCATTCATACTGGTGCTTTTTTATTGTCTGAAATATACGTCTCCAACTGATTGGTTTGCCCAGACTAGACATTCGTCAGCTTTATAATAGATCACATTAAAAAGGTATAATTCTAGGAATTAGCTATTCATTGAAGAAAAGTGCTCCTTCAAGGCATTGATAAACGCAAGAGTACGCTGTGAGATGAATTTTCTATTCGGGTAAATAACATGAAGGTCAGCCCTTCCAGTGGTACCTGTACGATTAAAATCATATTGGTAATTATCCATGATCGTCACTAAGCGTTTAGCCTTTAGATCATCGGCGATATCCCAATAAGACTTTAATGCAATGCCAGCCCCTTCAATTGCCCAACGCCTAATCAAAGCACCGTCATTGGAAGATCTAGTCCCTTGAATTGAAATAGAACTGTTGCCATCATTTCGTTGAAAATGCCAAGTAGTTAGTGGCTCCATCATCCGTACCATAGTCAGACAATCATGTTGTATTAATTCTTCAGGATGCATTGGTATGCCTTTACGCTGCAAATAATCAGGTGAGGCACATAATACTCGGCGATTGCTCGCCAATCGTCGAGCTATCAGCGAACTGTCTTTCAAACTGCCAAAGCGTATACCTAGATCAAAACCATTTCCTACTAGGTCTACAACACTATCAGAAAGATAGAGATAAGGTATGACGCCAGGATACTCTTCTGCAAACTTTGATAACACGGGTGCTATGTGTTGTTGACCAAGATCAGACGGTGCCGTTATGCGAAGTGCGCCAGTAAAGCTGGTTTGGCCCGTTTGTAATGAGGTTTCAGCTTGCTCTACTTCAGCTAAAATACGCTCACAGGAAACGTAAAATTTACGCCCCTCATCGGTAAGGGAGATCTGACGAGTTGTCCGGTTTAGTAATCTAACGCCGTATCTTTCTTCTAGGCCATTTATTCGCGCAGTCATTCTTGCCGGTGAAAGCCCAACTTCTCTACCTGCTGCGGCTAAACCTTCATTTTTTATGACCCGTACAAACAAATCAATATCACCGAGCTTATCCATATCGTCTTTTACCGCCCCTATTATTTCGAATTACAGAAGAGTGTTTTAATAATTATGGCAATTGTTTTGTTTATGGGCAAGACCTATTATTTCATTAACAAAACTCATCACGAGCATTTAAGAAGGTATTAGATGAATATTAATCACGTATTAGTGCTAACGACAGACCTTAGAGCAATGGAGTGTTTTTGGACAGAGCTGATTGGTTTACACGAAGGAAATCGGCCATCTTTTCCATTTAATGGTCTATGGCTATATAGCGATAACAATCCGCTTATACATATTGCAGAGCAACCCTATTCAGCTTTTGGCAACGGTTCAATTGCCCATGTTGCCCTTGAAGGAGCTAATTACAACGCATTACTAAAACGACTTAATAATAGTGCTTACTCCTATACCGAGAAAGTTCTGCCTATTTCAAACGAACGACAGCTATTTATTATTGGCCCTGATGCCTTGACGGTAGAAATGCTTTTTCCACTTGATGAACTTCAAGATCTAACAGAAAAGAAACAAACACTTGTATATGAAACTAACGAAAATTTTGATTTTTTAGGAGGTGAAATATTATGAAAAACTCGATTATATTTAACGCAAAAACACTGGGTAACTTTGAAGCGAGCAATCGCATTGTGTTGGCGCCGATGACACGTTCACGCACTGCTCAGCCTAACGATATTCCAACAGATTTAATGGCAGAGTATTATGCGCAACGCGCCAGCGCAGGCTTCATTATTACTGAAGCAACACAAATATCTTCTCAGGGAAAAGGCTATTCATTTACCCCTGGTATGTTTACGGCTGAGCAAGTTGCTGGTTGGGGAAAAGTAACTCAAGCAGTTCACCGAGCAGGAGGGCGTATTGTTTCTCAATTATGGCATGTTGGACGTATGTCTCATGCTTCCTTTCATGCTGACGGGCTGCCTGTTGCGCCTTCTGCAATTGCGCCTGATGCACAAGTATGGGTAGTTGGTGAAGATGGTGTAGGACGCATGGTAGATTGCCCTATACCACGTGAATTATCACAACAAGATATTAAAGGTATTATTCAAGATTACCGTCGCGCTGCCAGAAATGCCATAAAAGCAGGATTTGATGGCATTGAAATTCATGGTGGAAATGGCTATTTGATTGATCAGTTTTTACGTCGTAGTTCAAACAAACGTGACGATGAATACGGTGGTTCAATTACTAATAGATTACGCTTTGTTATGGAAGTTATTGAAGAGGTGAGTGATGAAGTTGGCGCAAATAAAGTCGGAATTCGTCTTGCCCCATTTATTACCCAACGTGGTATGCATGATATTGAAGCAATTGATGCCATTTTACTTGCTAGTAAGAAGTTTAATGATTTGGGCTTAGCTTATATTCATCTTTCTGAGGCAGATTGGGATGATGCACCGGTAGTCAGTGATGAATTTAGACATGCTTTACGGGTAAACTTTAACGGCAGTATTATTGTTGCCGGTAATTACACAGCAAAAACAGGCGCGAAATTAATCGATTCAGGCTTGGTCGACTTTATCGCTTTTGGTCGAAAATTTTTAGCTAATCCAGATTTACCTTATCGTTTTAAGCATGATCTGCCATTAAACGAAATTACTGACCCGTCAACGCTATTTGGCGGCAATGCGCGTGGTTATACCGACTATCCCAATTATTCAGATCAGATTTCAGTTGAGGAAAACAATTATTGCACAAAAAACACCAGCGGAAATATTGCTATAAGCACTTAGTCCATTATTACTCTGTGATTCTAATAGCATAAGGGGATAAGTTAAGGGAACTATTACCCCCTTAACTTTCTCGCTAACTGATACTCGTTTTGAAACTGCCTAGTGCATGCATTAGCCCGTATAATGCCTCTATTTGTTCGAGGCATTATTATAAACGGGAGAACAATACTGGCTAATTACTACAAAAATACAGAATCAATGAGCTTAACTAAACTTCATGTGAGCAAAAAAATTATTGAGTGATATAACTTACAATTTTATATGCTGCTCAAAAATTGACAGGTACTCATCTTTACGGTGACTAACTAACATCATGGTACTGTGTTTTTGCTCGGCTAAGTGCTCTAAAAAATTAAGTACTCTGTGTCGATTAAGTTCATCTAAACCTTGCGTCGGTTCATCTAAAATCAATAAATAAGGAGATTTAACCAAAGCTCTAGCGATTAAAGCTAACCGTTGTTCTCCATAACTTAAGCTTCGAAAAGAACTATATTGATGCGCCAACAAGCCTATCTTTTCTAACCACTGTCGAGCAATTTCTATTTTATGCTGTTCAGGTTGTTGATAAAGACCAATAGAGTCATAAAAACCAGAAAGCACTACCGTTAACAAGTCACCGTTTACTCGGTATTGTCGATGTAATTCCGCACTAACAATACCCATGTCTTTCTTGAGCTCCCAAATGCTTTCACCTGAGCCTCTTTTATAACCTAAAACATGAATATCATTGCTATAACATTGAGTGCAATCCCCCGTTATTAACTGCATTAATGTAGACTTACCACTGCCGTTCGGACCCGTGATCAGAGTATGCTGCAATGGCTTAATGTGAACATCTAAATCTTCAAAAACCCTTACCCCCTTGTACTGCACTTTACCCTTACACAGTTTTACTAAATAAGGGTGTTTATAATCACATAGCTCTTGCATGTTAGTTGGCCAACTAACATCGTCAGACATTGGCATTAACAAAGCATCAAGCTGGCGTTTGGTTTCATCACTTTCAAGCTTACCAATAACATCAAATTGTCCTCGTTCAATAAAGGCAATATTGTTACACCATTCGGGAATATCTTGTCGATTATTTAGCATCAGTAAAACATTAATGCCTGTTTTCGATAAGCGCTCTAATGCATTTGATAGGGCTATGCAGGAAGCTTCATCTAAGCTATCAAAAGGGTTGTCGCATACCAAAAGTTCTACGCCATTAAATATTGCCTGTAAGATTAATAGCTTTCTGCCTTCACCGGTACTTAATTGCCGATAACCACTTTCAAGTCGGTGGCTCAAACCAAATTCACTGATCAGGACATCATCGAGTTTATCTTTGGGTAGAAAGTCTTTCGCTTTAGTACCAATGTCATTGGCATCGATATAATCAGACGCATCCATTTTTAATTCATGCTCATAAACCTCTTGCTGGCTTTCAAAAGAAACCATTCCAACTTTATCTGCAGGGGGTATTTTAAAGGCGTCTACTGCGTCTGGTTGTAAAGTGCCCGTTAAAAGCTGATCAAGGTATTGTTTTCCAGAGCCATTTCGCCCTAAAACACACCAACTTTCGTTTTCAAATATTTGCCAGCTTTTAATCGCTAACTTGGTGTGTTCAAAATTTGTAATGTTTATCATAAGATCGTTAGGCTCAATTCGAGGTTTAATAAAATGGTTAGAGTAATAGCATTAAATATAATGATAACCTTGCTTTATATACGCTATCAACAGCTTTATTTTATTCGACCAATGTATCGTATACAGATAATCCACATACTCGCCTACAGAGCATGTTCAGCAACTTACAGAAACAGTAAAATAAAAGACTTGATCACCATCACAAGCAGCCTATATTACAAACAATAACTATCCAATGATTATGCTAATTCAACACATACTCTGCTTAACCAAAAGTTCAGCAGTTTCCTGTTGAGCATGAACGAAGTATTTAATATTTATATCTGCCAAGGCTGCCTTTTCTTCAAGCGTATTCACTTTAACCACTAAATTGGCACCAGGATAGTAATCCAGCACCGACTCACAAATTATCTGCTTATTTTTTAATGTGTTAACCGTGATAATAATACTACTCGTCTGGTCTACGTTGAGTGATTCCAATACTGGGAGTTTATCTAAATGACCAAAATAGGCATCATAACCACGCTTTCTAGCAAGTAATACATGTTGCAAATTATCGGAAATAATTAAAAATTTAACCTCATGCCTTGTTAACTCTTTAGCGACAATTCTCCCTAAAATGGCAAAGCCACAAACAATGGTGTGATTGGCAGTTTTTACCGTAGCAATATTGTCTGCTTCAAAGAATTCGACAACAAAAATTGATGCAATTTTATAAATATTATTGACCATGAAAGGCGTTAAAATCATGGATAATACAGTAATCAATATAAGGAAACTTCCTAACTCAGCTGCAATAATATGTTGATTCATTGCCAGAGCAAAAATAGCGAACGAAAACTCCCCTACTTGGCATAAAGCAACCGAAGATTTTATTGAGTCACTTTTATTTGATTGTTTTCTCATCAGCATATAAATGATTATTGCTTTTATCGTCATGACCAGTACTAGAATTCCCAGCACCCAATGTAGGTGGCTGATAAAATATTCAATATTTATCTTTGTTCCTATTGAAAAGAAAAAAGCACCTAATAACAAATCCTTATAAGAAGAAATATCCGATTCTACTTTTATATGAAACTTAGTTTCAGCAATGATCATACCCGCGATAAATGCGCCTAATGAATAGGTAAAGCCCATCTCATGAGCAAATAATGACGCACCTAAAACGATGGTAAAAACAGAGCTTAAAAACAACTCCTCCATTCGAGCTTTAGAGGAAAAATGAAGCAACCAAGCAATCATTTTTTTACCTATCGTGAACATGAAAATAATAATGCCACTGGCATATAACAATGTTTTTAATAAGACATCTGTCAGTGATAATTCATTATTCGAAAGAAAGCTCATTAGCAATAAAATAGGAATAACAGCTAAATCTTGAAAGACTAAAATAGCAACAGACCTTTCACCATAAGGGGTAACAATATCTTTTGATTTTTTAAGGTAAGGTAATACGATTGCCGTTGAAGACAAGCTAAATGAAAGCGCAATAACTAGTGACGATACAGCATCAAGAGTAAAAGCATAAAACGCCATGATAAAAATGATTAAAGCACTAAATGCCATTTGCATAAAGCCATTATAAAATATCAATTTTTTCATTTTATCCAATTTAGAAAAGGACATTTCTAAACCAATAGTAAACATGAGAAAAACAATGCCAAATTCGCCAATGAGATCTAGGGAATGAAGATTTTTACTGCCATTAAAGTCAAAAAGAGTGCTAACCACAGTGCCCGTAACAATGTAGCCAATAATATGAGAAATCGAAAATTTGGTTAATACAATATTTATAATGCTAGCAATGGCCAACGATATGGCAATGATTACAAGAATGGAATCCATTATGTCTCCTGAAGTAAACCTGAAAAGTCACATCAATAATTTATAAGTGGCCACATATGGGTAATAAAAAATTGATGAACGAACTAACTGATTAGTCTCTTGCACATTACAGACCAGTAAAACTTGAAAAAACGCATAAAGGAAAACATAAATAAATAATAAAATTCAATAGCTTACAATGTTATATACATTAAAAAAAATGGAGTGTTTGATGAAGGGCTAGTTAACTGTTTATTTTGAGGCAAAAGCACCTCTATGGTGCAACTTAACCGTATTGGTAGATGATTTTATTCACGTTATAAATGATGGTCGATTTACTTACTTTCATCCAAATAAAAGCCTGCATCTAGCAGGCTTTTTATCAACAATAGTTTGAACTACTCGTCAGAAGTTATATATCCCCGTTCCACTTGAAGATGTATGATTCAGCTGGAATAAGAAACGCCTTTAGGGACGGCTGAGCAAATCATACTCTGCGTTACATTTCTTGCTACATGGAGGGTGTTATTAGAGAATGCAGGAGCATATTCTCCTGAATGACCCTTAATAAAAAAATGCGCCTTGATTATGAATCGCTCAGACTTCCTGAAACGAGCATCTTCAAGTGGAGCGGATATATTCTATTGTTCTGTGACTTGATAAACCGTAACCGTTCCTGATACTTCATTACCAATAATTAATAATGGTTTATCCGTTGGACTATCAATAGCCGATATAAATTTTATACTTTCAGGGCCTAAATCACCCGCCCGATTTACATTAGTACAATCCATACCTTCACTGCTATCACAAGGGTCAGTTAAATCATCATCCATTTCGTAATCAACAGTAAAGTCACGATTGTTGTAATGTGTGACAAAAGCTGTTTTAAATGGGTTAGTGATATCATAAACAAATAAATCCCCCGCTCTCTCTTGGGCAATAAAAGCGTAAGTTCTCCCCGCTATTTCACCAACATCAATGGCTTCAGGCTCTCCACCTTTATCATCGGAGCGGTTATCACCTTTATTTTTTGTATGGGCAGCATTGAAATTATCACCCATTATTGCTGCAGAAATTTTGCCAAAATCATCGCCAGAATCAAAAAGCAAATTAACATTTTGATCCCAGATCGAAAATGAACGAGCTCCATAAGCGAATAACTTTTCAAATTCGCCATTTTGATCTTCATCCCCTAAAGCGGTGGTAACTTTCAAGCGTCCTAGGTAATTTTTACCGCCTGATTCATCATATTGACTTTGTAGTTCAGTTGAGAGTGTTTGATTTAATTCGTCGGTATCAATAATATCTTTAACGCGAACTTCTTCAGAAAAACCGTCGTAGTCTCTAGCATCACCTTCGTTTGCCGAAACAATAAAGGTTGTATCATTCCAGGTGTACGATGCAAGTGTATCAGGTTGATACATACCATAAAGGCCCTTAATACTTTTAAACTCAGGCACTTCATCTTTATTACTAAAATCTAGTTGGTATTTACCCCAATCTTTATAACCAAGGGCTTTCACTTCAATAGTTAAATCTTCAAGATTGATAATGCCGATTGCATTATTTTCTTGCAGAGATACATAAGCCATTTTACTGTTACTTGAGGTAGTAATATACTCCGGCTCTAAGTCTTTAGCGACCGTATTGCCCGAAGGCCCTGCAAACTTAACACCTGCTTTTGACAAAATAGACAAGCGCTTTGAATCGGTATCAAAATCTTCGGGCACTAGGTTATCATCACTAAATACCATGTCTGTGCTCAAATTAATTGTTTTGGCAACATCCGTGGGTATTGAATCCACAATAGAAATAACGGAGATAGACCCCTCAGGATCATCAGTGTAATCGGTGTTTGGCTCACCTTCATTAGCAACTATTGCTTTACTACCGTCAGGGGTAAAAGTAACCATATCAGGCAAAGCACCAACTTCTACCGCTTTAATGAAAGTCCCTTCCCCGAGTTCATTCAAGCTATAAAACAAAATAGCACCATGCGCTTGTTTAACTTCACCTTCAACAGCTATGGCTAATAAGTCTTTTTTAATCGCAATGGAGTTAACTGCGCCCAACGACATGTTTTTTTCAACGCCTGCATTGTTAATTACTGACACACTGAGAGGAAAAGTAAAAGCGTTTGAGGTCAAACTTTCATCAGCAATGGGATTACCGACTGCGGTTGTTGAAAGGTTAGTTAAGCTAATAACTTCTATTTGATTGGAAGCGCCATTAATGGCAAAAGCAGCGTTTGAGCTTTTATGGAACTGTACTATTTCTGCGGCACTTTTACCGTAAATACCCGTAGCAAAGCGGCCAACAACTTCAACATTCAGAGCGTGGGGTAAGCTTTTACCGTCATTGCCATCAATACCAACAACACCCGGTGTTCCTTGCTCGCCATTCGCCCCTTGTTCGCCATCATCACCGTCACTAACACAGCCTGTTAGTGCCATTGATAATGACAGCGCTAATATTCCTACTTTATAGTTATTATTGTTAAACATTTATTGCCTCAGTTTTGTTTCATGACTTAAATGAAACAAGGTTAGGCAATCTATATGGCAGAATAATGACTTCACGATGAAAGAAAGATGACAACCTAAAGGGTTAATCACTGAAATTAGTGCTAAAGTCCTTGTTTACCCATTGGTTTCGTCCCTGATTTTTTGCCTGATATAGCGCTTGATCAGCCACTTTTAACACTTGGTTAATAGTTATCCCCTCAACAAATTGAGTGACAAAACTTGAACCTATACTAGATGTTAACGTAAGTGATGTTTCGTTCGGTATTTTGATCAATCTAATGTTATCCAAAATACGTACAATTATTTTTTCTAACTCATCGGTAGATACATTTTGCAAAATAATGGCAAATTCATCACCACCAATTCGGGCATGGAAGTCACTTTTTTGTCTTAATGCCGTCGAAACTGCATCAACAACAGCTGCTAAACACTCATCGCCGATATCATGACCATAACAGTCATTAACCGCTTTAAAGTCGTCTAAATCATAAAAAATTAACGCTATAGGCAGTTTCGCGTCTGCATCATTAATCATTTTTTTGCTAACTTCGTCAAAATAGCGTCGATTAGCAATCTTTGTTAAAGCATCGGTATGAGCTAACTCATTGAGGAGAGCAGTTCGTTCGTTCACTTTGAGCTCTAGCTCTTTGGTGAGATTATTTGATCGTTTTAAGGTGAAAAATATGCAAAATAGGCCAATCACAGAAAATGAGATAAACATCACATAAGCATAACCAACGGTCATAGCAACATCATCTGTATTGGCCGTTAAAGGAATAGTAATATCAAGAGCACCACGGACATCACCGACTTTCCAATCAGTTTTAGGGCTGGATATATGATTATTATGGCAGCCAACGCAGCTTTCCTTCATATAAATAGCTTCGGCATGTCGTAAAACAGGTAGGCCATTAAGCGTATCTACCCGTTCAAAAATTTTCACCACCCTTGATAGCTTTTCAAGGGCATCTTGTTGAAAGTCATCTTGCGGACCCGCTGAATTTTTTCTTCCTTCAAATGGATATTTACTATAGGTACTCAGAATAAAACCTTCTTCTGGCCTTGATATCGACTGGCCTAACTCAATAGCAAAAGTAGCGGGATTAGGGATTGCTAACGCATGATTATGGTAATCCGCTTGTACTTGAATATCGGGATGCGCTCTCATTTTGGCGGCAGCATTTACACTGTAAGAAACTCTCGCTTGGTTAATGGCTGAAGCCAGAACTTCAGCTGTACGTGAGGCAAGAGCTCTTGAAGCTGAATATTCCAACTTCTGAATCGCAATTAATGAAATTATAGCCATTAAAATAAAGAACAATGCAAAAAAACTCAGCACTTTATTTTGAGAAGTACTCATATTAATGAAGTTAACCTTATAATAATCAATTTAATGGCCTTAAGAAATTTACCCCCTTCAATGTAACCATTGCCGAGCTTCATCGTTCTTTCAAAGAAAGCATAAGAAATGCTTAAGCGACACCACTTCATTGTTGCTGTGATGAAATAGCTCAAGCACTCTGAAACATGCATATTGATTGGTAATGGGGAAGCCCCATAAAACGCTTTGTTAAAATTGAAAAGCTAAAAGCTAATATCAACACTTGAGACTAGCTTTTTATCCATCCTACTTGCTACTTTCAGCGGCAAGTTTACGGGCTTGATGCAACTTCTTGTAACTTTCAATCAATCGCTGGTGCTTATCTAAACCTTCAAGTTTCATGCTAGTTTCAGTTAGGCCATAAAACCTTACTTCACCAAATACCGAGCCAACTACATTGGTCATATTCTCTTCGCCAAACATTCTATTGAAATTATCAATAAAGTCTTCCAACTCCATTTCTTCATCTAGGGTTACTTCTAGTACGGCATGAATGGCTTGATAAAATAAACCGCGCTCTACGGTATTATCATTGTATTGTAAAAACTCTGCCACTAATTCAATAGCATCTTCAAGTGCGCCAAGTGCTAAGCAAATGAGAATTTTGAGTTCAAGAATAGTTAGCTGACCCCAAACGGTATTTTCGTCAAACTCAATACCAATTAAGGTTTTGATGTCGATGTAATTATCTTGCTGGCTTTCTTCTAAACGTTCAAACAAGCTGGTTAATTGCTCTTCATCTAAGCGATGCAGGTTTAATATATCTTCACGGTAATCAAGTGACTTATTAGTATTATCCCAAATAAGGTCTTCTACAGGATACACTTCTGAGTAATCAGGTACTAAAATACGACATGCGGTAGCGCCAAGTTGGTTAAACTCAGCAATATACACTTCTTTACCTAGGTCTTTTAAAATATCCATTAAACCGGCATTTTCTTCTTCATTAGTACCAGAGAAATCCCATTCTACAAAATCATAATCGTGCTTGGCACTAAAGAAGCGCCATGAAATAACACCCGTTGAATCAATAAAGTGATCAACAAAGTTTTCTGGCTCAGTCACCGCCATGCTATTAAAAGTAGGTTTAGGTACATCATTTAAACCTTCAAAGCTACGACCTTGTAGAAGCTCAGTTAAACTACGCTCTAAAGCGACTTCAAAGCTTGGGTGAGCGCCAAATGAAGCAAATACACCGCCGTTTTTAGGGTTCATCAGGGTGACACACATTACCGGAAATTGGCCACCTAACGAGGCATCTTTAACGACCACAGGAAAGCCCTGCGCTTCTAATCCTTCAATGCCGGCTAAAATAGCTGGGTACTTAGCAATAACATCTTTAGGTACATCAGGAAGAACAATTTCTTCAGCGATAATTTGTTTTTTAACAGCACGTTCAAATATTTCTGACAAACATTGTACTTGCGCTTCAGGTAAGTTGTTACCTGCGCTCATGCCATTACTTAAAAACAAGTTTTCAATTAAATTTGAAGGGAAATATACCGTTTCACCATCAGACTGACGCACATAAGGAATGGAGCAAATACCGCGCTCTTTCATGCCTGAGTTGGTATCAATCAGGTTTGAACCACGTAGCTCGTCTTCTGGGTTGTAAATAGCTAAACAATAGTCATCTAAAATGTCGCTTGGCAGTGCATCATCTATCCCCGGTGTAAACCACTTTTCATTGGGGTAATGCACAAAGTCACTAGTGGCAATATCAGTCCCAAAAAATTGATCGTTATAAAAGAAGTTACAGTTAAGGCGCTCAATAAATTCACCTAAGGCTGAGGCAAGTGCGCTTTCTTTGGTTGCGCCTTTACCGTTGGTAAAACACATAGGTGATGCAGCATCGCGAATATGCAATGACCATACATTAGGTACTATATTGCGCCACGAAGATATTTCTATTTTCATACCAAGGTCAGCTAAAAGGCCTGACATATTGGCAATGGTTTCTTCTAAAGGTAAATCTTTACCTAAAATGAAGGTGCTAGCGCCATCTTCAGGTTGTTGCATCAACATAGCTTGCGCATCGTCTTCAAGGCTGGTAACGGCCTCAACTTTAAATTCTGGCCCTTGCTGCACCACTTTTTTCACAGTACAACGGTCAATAGAGCGTAAAATACCTTTTTTGTCTTTTTCTGAAATGCTCTCAGGTAGCTCTACCTGAATTTGAAAAATTTGGTTATATCTATCTTCTGGGTCAACAATATTATTTTGCGATAAACGAATATTATCCGTTGGGATATCACGAGAATTACAATATACCTTAACGAAGTACGCTGCACACATAGCCGATGATGCTAAGAAATAATCAAAAGGACCTGGCGCTGAGCCGTCACCTTTATAACGAATAGGCTGATCAGCGATGACACTAAAATCGTCAAACTTGGCTTCAAGTCTAAGGTTGTCGAGAAAGTTAACTTTGATTTCCATTGATATATTTCCGAAGTTGTATGCAGCCAATCGATAGACTGGTTCTAATGGCGCTAATTATCGGATTTTTTGAGTCATTAGTCTTGAAAAAGTTGTATTATTTTTCGAAATAACGATCGATGTAGCGATATCAATTTTATTTTTTGCTAATAAGCAGCAAAATCACGAATAAAAAAGCACCCCACCATAATATTCTAGAGTGCTTTTGATATCTAATCGATTGCTGTTTACTCGCTCGCTAACACTTAAACTGAGTGTTTAACTTGGTGCTTGCGTTGATAAATAACTTAATGCATCTAACCTAGTTTCAAAAACATGATCAGCTGATATTTTATCGAGTAACTTTAATTTATTAAAATCATCTTTCACTCGTTCACAAACACTTGAGAGTAAAATGTCTCGCCCTTGGTTTTGATAACTAACAATAATTTCTTCAATCGCAATAGTGCTGGTAATACCAACAAAACGAGCATCAGTTAAATCGATCAACAAGGTTTTATTTTGGTCCGACTCTGAGACACTTTGCTTTAACCCGCGAGCAACACCAAAACCAATAGGTCCTGAGATATTAAGTAATAAAACACTATCGTCCATTGCAGCTAATAATTGCCTTTCAGGGGGAGATAAATGCTCTGCTTCTTTAGCCGTACACAGCTTAATATTATCAAGCTGTATTTCTGATAAACGGCGAATAGTCACTAAGTTTGCTAGAAAGACGCCAACTAATACTGCGGTGACTAAGTCAAAAGCAACTGACATAACCAAGGTAGAGAGCATCAAACCCGCACTAAACAGGGGAACTTGATGAAGTCGTTTAAGGAAATTCCAATCAATAATGCTGATGCCTACGTGAGTTAGAATTGCAGCTAAAACAGCCACAGGAATATACGCGGTGTATTCCCCTGCCCACAAAACAATGGCTAAAATAAAAATAGCATGAAGAATGCCTGACAAGGGCGTCGTGCCGCCTGCCCTTAAATTGGTTACTGTACGCATTGTTGCGCCACCACCGGGTAAGGCACCAAATAACCCCGCAACAATATTACCAATACCTTGACCAACCAGCTCTTGGTCAGAGTCATGTAATTCGTTGGTAATACTGTCAACCGTTAACGAAGTCATTAATGAATCTAAAGTACTTAATGTAGCAATTAATAACGCCGATTTAATCATTTCACTGGCTAAGACATTGTCCCAAATAGGCATATTGAACGAAGGTAGTTCGCTGGAAATCGCACCAACTACAGGCATATCAGCACCCGAAAAAACAAAAAATATAGTTGCCCCCGTAACCGCAATAATACTGGCAGGTACTATACGGCTAAATCGTTGTGGCCATAAAAACAAAATGACTAAACAAGCCAGTCCCAATAAGGTATTAGTACTTGTTAAGGTGCTTAATGACAGCGATAACTCTGGTAATGAATGACCAAATAAGGGTTCAATTTGGGAAAGGATAATTAATACGCCAATGCCTGAGGTAAAGCCTGAAATAACAGGGTAGGAAACGAGAATAAAGTACTTTCCTAGCTTAAAAATACCAAAGAGCATTTGAAATAGCCCCGCCAAACTCACCACAGTAAATGCCGCCGCAATGCCATTATCAGGAGACTGCGCTACAAAGCTAGTTAAAATGGCAACCATGGCAACCGTTAAGCCGGTATTCGGGCCAGAAATTTGTTGATTAGTTCCGCCAAACAAAGAGGCAAATAAACCGGTTAAAATTGCACAGTAAATCCCTGCACTCGCACCAGCCCCCGAAGTAACCCCGAAAGCTAACGCAAAGGGTAAAGCAACGATGGTTGATGTCAAAGCACCAAAAATGTCGCCTTTAATAGTTTGTCGATTAAAATGTGATAAAGAGAGCATGGCTTCCTAATTTAAATGTTTTAGTTAATGGCACTATTAATCCTGTCTCAGGTATTACGTGCTAGATATCTTAGTCGAAATCACAAGCGCTATAAAAATACTCAATTGAACAATATCCGATAATGGTTAAGGCCTCCCAAAAGAGAACCAGACATAGACTCTACACTAAAAAACCATTTCTTGACACTATTGACAAGTTTTCTAGTTTAGGTATAGGA
>MAAC01009512.1_pt1 | contig 22301 bp, 18 predicted proteins | sample 1115981 | NCBI WGS metagenome assembly MAAC01 (sample SAMN04961126, study PRJNA320927) | seawater metagenome | isolation source: sample BD02T64 sea water enriched with oil for 64 days | place: USA:Gulf of Mexico | collected 2013-07-27
TGTGGGTTTTATAAGTCGATTAGAAAACGACGAGTTGGGCTTTTGGTTAGAGCAAAGAGTCCCTAATTTTTTGGATAGTTTGAAGAAACGATAAGGTTAGCGTGGAGCCAATGGGCGGAGTCGCATCATCATGGTGTGAGGAACATTGACATAACAAATTCCTTTTATTTATATGGGTTATGGTGAATTCTTACTTTCCTAGATTGACACTCAATAATATGCCGAATCATTGACAATATATTGACGCTTTTACATGTTCCATTGACACATATTGACGGCCAGTGTTACTGGGTAATGGTTTAAAATCACTTCTGTTAGGTTAGGTTGTCATTGCCTGTCGTGAGAAAAGCTAGAGCCGCATATTGTCAATTAATAGTGCGGCAGAGTGTTTGGGTTGAATGTAGTATGGTTAGGATAAATGATAGCGACGGGTATCTGAAGTTGGTTGGGCATAAGTTCTTTTGCCGGCGAGGTGCCTGTCTGTGAATAAATCACAGTAAACTATTCAAAAACAAAATCATATTAAAGGGAATGGAGAGCCTTTGGAGCTTAGTAAAATTATCAAATTATTAGCCTAAAATTGAATTAGGCTAGTTATTTAAGGCAGTTCCTAAAAATAAAACATGACACAAAGCAAAGTAACAATTTCAGAGCTAGAACAATACCTCTCCAAAGCAGCTTGGATTTTAAAGGGTCCAGTCGATGCGTCCGATTTCAAGGTATACATTTTCCCATTACTCTTCTTTAAGCGCATATCTGATGTTTATGACGAGGAATACCAAACAGCACTAGATGAATCTGAAGGTGACACGGAATACGCCTCCATGCCCGAAATGCACCGCTTTGAAATCCCCAAAGGCTGTCACTGGCAAGATGTACGTGAAACTACAACCAACGTAGGCCAGGCAATTGAACAGGCCTTACGTGGCATTGAACAGGCTAACCAGGAATACTTATATGGCATATTTGGTGATGCCCAGTGGAGCAATAAAAACAAGCTTTCAGATGCTCTACTAATCAATCTTATAGAGCACTTTTCGCAATACACATTAGGGCGAGACAACGCTAATCCCGACATGCTCGGCAACGCCTACGAATACCTCATCAAACACTTTGCCGATCTGACCAATAAAAAGGCAGGGGAGTTCTACACGCCAAGATCAGTTGTTCATTTACTGGGCTTAATTCTGGACCCACACGAAGGCGAATCAATTTATGATCCTGCCTGTGGCACCGGTGGCATGTTATTAGAGTGTGTAGATCACCTAAAACACAATAATGAAGACTTTCGAACACTCAAACTCTACGGCCAGGAAAAAAATCTCACCTCAAGTGCTATCGCCCGAATGAACATGTTTCTGCATGGCATAGAAGACTTTGAAATTCTGCGCGGCGACACACTACGCGCCCCCGCATTTTTTGAAGCTGATGGCCTGCAAACCTTTGATTGTGTAATTGCCAATCCACCATTCTCATTAAAAGAATGGGGAGCAGAAAATTGGGCAAGTGACCCTTTTGGGCGAAACATTGCCGGAGTCCCACCAAAAGGTAATGGCGATATGGCTTGGGTGCAGCACATGGTGAAATCCATGAATAGCACTGGTCGAATGACAGTAGTACTGCCACACGGCGCACTGTTTCGCAAAGGCGCAGAAGGGAAAATCCGTAAAGCACTGCTTGAGCAAGACATGCTAGAAGCAGTGATTGGTTTAGGGCCTAATGTTTTCTACGGCACTCAACTGGCCGCCTGCATTATGGTGTTCAGACAAAATAAAGCCGCAGAGAAGAAAGACAAAGTGCTGTTTATTGATGCCTCAGATCAGATCCGTGTTGGCCGAGCACAAAACTTTTTAGAACCAGCTCATATAGAACAAATACATGACTGGCTAAAGGCATATGTTGATGTAGAAAACTACGTCAAAGTGGCCACGATGGATGATCTACAAGAAAATGATTTCAACCTTAATATCCCGCTCTATGTAGAGAAGATTATTGAAGACAATCTACCCAGTGTAGAAGAGGCAATGTCCGACCTAAAACAGGCATGGCAAGCAAGCCTTGAAGTAGAAGAAAAATTCAAGAAAGTATTGTCGGGGTTTTTAACATGAAGATTGACGAACTGAGTGCTATCCTCAAGCAAGGTGAAGGAACGCGTGTTGAGTACAAAGAGTCTCAAGACAGTGTGCCCAAGTCGCTCTATGAAACAGTCGTTAGCTTTAGTAATACCGATGGTGGGGACATTGTGCTGGGTGCTGATGACGATGGTAATGTTATAGGCTTACCGGCAGGGCAAGTTGACAAATTTATAAAAGAAATTGTTACCAACTTAAATAATCCGGCGAGTTTTAACCCTTGTCTTTTTTTAGAGCCTGTCGCGGTTCAGCATGCAGATGGGACGGTCATTGTTTTAAGAGTGCCGGCATCATCAGAATTACATAAACACAATGGCAATATTTATTGGCGCAGTGATGATAGTGATCAAAATGTCACGAAAAATCAGCAAAAAATATCAGATATCTATTTTCAAAAACGCGAGCACTTTTCAGAAGGCAGTATTTACAAATACTTAACGATTGATGAGCTTGATGAAACGCTTTTTGATAAAGCCCGTAGCATTATCGGTAGGCAAAATAGCACGCACCCTTGGCTGAGTATGAATAACCAAGAACTACTGAACTCAGCCTCCTTATACCGTAAAGACTATAAAACTGGCGAGGAGGGCTTAACGTTGGCTGCCGCCCTAATTTTTGGTAAAGATGAAACCATTCATAACCTATTGCCTGGTTACAAAGTCGACGCGCTAGTGCGTAAAGAAGATACAGATCGTCATGATGACAGGTTGTTACTCAGAACCAATTTGATAGACACCTATTTAAAACTGCTTGAGTTCGTTAAAAAACATTTAGATGACAAGTTTTATCAGGAAGGCGGCCAGCGAAAAGATTTGCGTGAACTGATTTTTAGAGAAGTCATTGGCAACTTAATAGTACACAGAGAATATACCAATGCCCATTCATCTGAGTTTATTATTTATAAGCATAAGGTCACACTAACCAACCCGAACAAAGCATTATTTCACGGTCCGCTCGATCTGAAAAAATTCACACCCTACCCGAAAAACCCCAATATCCGTAAATTTTTTACAGCCTTTGGTTGGACAGATGAACTAGGCTCAGGCGTAAGAAATACCAGTAAATATTTAGCCCTTTATGTGCCGGGTGCCGAACCTGAGTTTGTTGAAAACAACACCTTTGTGACGCAAATCCCGTTAATTTCATTATCAATGCAGCACTATCACCGAGAACTCTGCGACTGGTTTGATCTAAGTGAAGAAAGCAGTGTTTTATTAGCAGATCGCTTAACACTCTTACAGCTTGATCCAGCGCTAAATGGTTATGATTGGCCTGCCTTGATTTTATATTTAGTACCCAGTTGGAATGAAAACGGAGTCAAGCTAGCTTTACTCAACTGGCCGAAAAAACAGCACCTTAGTGAGGGTTCTATAACAAAGGTACCAGGCTGGGGTGAGAAAGGTACCAAGCTACTACATAAAAAGGTGGCTTATCTCATAAAGATATTACTGCTGACCACGAAGCCTCTTTCTTTGACAGAACTCATGGCACATATTCATTACTCGAATAGGTCGACCTTTCGTAAAAACTACCTAGAACCGCTATTAGATGTTGAGTTTATTCAAAGAACAGAGCAAGACAGTATTAGCTCTCCTGGGCAAAAATATGTCATTACCCAATTAGGTAAACGCTTCCTAACAGGAAAGAATTCATGACCCAAGAACTAGACCAAAAAACCCTCGAAAAATACCTCTGGGGCGCAGCCACTACACTACGCGGCACCATCGACGCGGGCGACTACAAGCAATACATCTTCCCCCTGCTGTTCTTCAAACGCATCTCCGATGTCTACGATGAAGAGTTTGAAAACGCCCTCAAAGAGAGCGATCATGATAAAGAGTATGCCGCCTTTGCCGAGAATCACCACTTTCAAATCCCCGAAGGGGCCCATTGGAATGATGTGCGTGAAACCACGGTAAACATTGGCCAGGCATTGCAAAACGCCATGCGCTCAATTGAGCAAGCCAACCCCGATACCTTGCACGGCATCTTTGGTGATGCCAGTTGGACCAACAAAGAGCGCCTGTCCGATGCCATGCTCACCAACCTGATCGAGCACTACTCCCAACACAAGCTCAACCTCAGCAACGTGCCCGATGACAAACTCGGCAACGCCTACGAATACCTGATTAAAGAATTTGCCGACGACAGCGGCCACACTGCCGCCGAGTTTTACACCAACCGTACCGTCGTAAAATTGATGACCATGATTATGGATCCACAACCGGGCGAATCGGTCTACGACCCCACCTGCGGTTCCGGCGGGCTACTGCTTAACTGCGCCCTGCATTTAAAAGACGAAGGCAAAGAATACCGCACCCTTAAACTCTTTGGTCAGGAGATCAACCTGCTCACCTCCGCCATCGCCCGCATGAACATGTTTATGCACGGTATAGAAGAGTTCGACATCGTGCGCGGCGATACCCTGGCCAATCCAGGCCTGTTAGAAAATGACGAGCTAAAGAAATTTAACGTGATACTGGCCAACCCACCGTACTCAATTAAATCCTGGGATCGTAAAAGCTTTGAAAGCGATCCTTATGGACGGAATATCTGGGGCACACCACCACAAGGCTGTGCCGATTATGCTTTTCAGCAGCATATTCAAAAGAGTTTAAATTTGGATAACGGACGCTCCATATCACTGTGGCCTCACGGCATTTTATTTCGTGATGCCGAAGCGGGTATGCGCCGCAAAATGATTGAAGACGATTTGGTGGATTGCGTAATAAGTTTAGGGCCTAACCTGTTTTATAATTCTTCGATGGCTGCATGCCTCTTGGTAACCAGTAATAACAAATGTAAAGATAACGTCGGAGCGGTGTTATTTATTCAGGCTGTGGCTCTAGTAAGAAAAGAAAAAAACATGAGTTACTTAGATGATGGCCATATACAAAGAATTTATGAGGCTTATGAATCTTATACCTCAAAACCAGACTTCTCTTTACTTGTTCAGAATGAAGATATTTTAAAGGATAAAAATGCGAGATTAAGTGTAGAGTTATATGTCAAAAGTAAAACTTCTACTTCAGTGAGGTTTGATGAAACGCACTCTTATTGGGTACAAAGCACGCGTGAACTATCAGAAAAGTTCACTATTTTAGAGAGCGATTTTAAGAAATGAGTAACATTGATCTAAAAATTGATAAAACATCTTGGGTCATCGAAAAAGTAGGTGGTTTAGCAACTGAAATATCAGAACGTGTTGAAAATCCAGCACAGTCAAATTTTGGCAAGTTTGTTGGTTTGCAACACTTTATTTCTGGTGATCTTAAAATTTCCCGGTGTGCTGGAGTTGATAATTTAGTTTCAGCAGCAAAGGCTTTTCAAGCAGGTGATATTTTGCTTGCACGAAGGAATGCATATTTAAGAAGGGCTGCACTTGTTGAATTTAATGGGATTTGCTCAGGTGATGCATTTGTTCTGAGGGAAAATCCTGAAAAGTTATTACCAGGGTTTCTATCAATCATTGTTAACTCAAGCCTTTTTTGGGACTTTGCAAATTCCAATGCAGCTGGAACCATGTCGAAGAGGGTTAAGTGGCGGGACTTATCTGAGTTTGAAGTTCTAATGCCTTCTAAAGGCGAGCAACAGAAAATATCTGATTTGGTATGGTCTTCGTATAGAGAAACACAAGCAAAACAGACGCTTAAACCAAAAATAACAAGATTAGTGTCAACAAGTTTCAAGGAATTTTTTGATCAGGATTTTGGAAAATATACGCCGCTTGGTCAGTGTGGTGAATGGAAAAGTGGTGGAACACCAAGTAGAAAGAACATGAGTTTTTGGGGAGGAGATATTTCATGGGTTAGCCCAAAAGATATGAAAACTGAATATATATCAGGTTCCATTGAAAAAATTACTGATGATGCAGTAGAAAATGGTGCGAGAATTCTTCCAAAGAGCTCTTTGTTAGTTGTCGTTAGAGGTCTAATTTTAGCTCATTCTTTTCCAGTTGGGTTAACTCGCAAAGATGTTTCGTTTAACCAAGACATTAAAGCACTAATTCCAAGTGGCAAGTATAGACCGGAGTTTATTTTGTATTTTTTGCAGTATAAAAAGCAAGATGTATTAAATATGATAACTACTACGACACATGGAACTAAAAGGCTATCAAGTGATGCATTGTTTGGTCTACTGGTACCTGATGTAAGTTTACATGGGCAGGATCTTTTCATTCAGAAAATAAAAAAACAAAAAGATGTTCTTTATTCAATTGATCGCTGTCTTATTCACTCTAAAGAATTGAACCAGAATATTATCAATCAGGTGTTTTAACCATGTCATTCACCGAACTAAACAGTGTAGAGCATTACATCATCAATCAACTGAGCGATATAAATCTCAATCAAGGAAAGGTCGCTGAAACCCCACGAATCCCTTACGGGGCTAAATGGCAGTTCCAGTCACCGGAACAACTCGATCGTGGCGTAAATGAAGTGCTGGTTGAGTCTCAACTAAAAGAAGCCTTACTGCGCCTAAATCCCGAGATTGAAGCCCGGCCAGAGCTGGCCGATGAGGTGATCTACAAACTGCGCGCTATTTTAATTTCGGTGAATCAAATCGGTTTGGTGAAAGCCAATGAAGAGTTCTTTAAGTGGTTAACCGGCGAAAAGACCATGCCATTCGGTGAGAATAATCACCATGTACCTGTGCGCTTGATCGACTTCGATAACATCACCAACAATCAATACATCATCACCAATCAGTTCCGCATTCATCACCGTGAAACCAAAATACCCGATGTGGTGATGCTGATTAACGGTATTCCTGTAGTAGTGGGAGAAGCTAAAACCCCCATACGCCCATCCGTAAGCTGGTTAGATGGCGCCCATGAGATACACAATATTTATGAGAACGCGGTGCCGCAGTTGTTTGTGCCTAATATTCTCTCCTTCGCCACCGAGGGCAAAGAGCTGTTTTATGGGGCAGTCCGTTGCCCGCTAGAGTTTTGGGCTCCCTGGCGTATTGAGAATGATGACGATGCTATCGCCAAAAGTCTGGGGCTGGGTGAGGTCGGTAAAGAGTTAAATGATCTGCTCCATCCTGCGCGCTTGCTCGATATTTTACGTAACTTCTCGCTGTTCTCCAGCAACAAGAAAAAGCAGCGCATTAAGATCATCCCCCGCTTTCAACAATACGAAGGGGCTAATAAAATTGTTGAGCGGGTGATTGCGGGCAAAATTAAAAAGGGGCTGATCTGGCATTTTCAGGGTTCGGGTAAATCCCTATTAATGGTATTCGCTGCACAAAAGCTACGCCGTGAGCCCAAATTAAAAAGCCCCACGGTGATTGTGCTGGTAGACCGTACTGATCTGGATACGCAGATTAGCGGTACTTTTAATGCGGCAGATGTGGCCAATGTAGAAAGCACCGAGAGCATTAAAGAGCTGCAACAAATGCTGGAGCGGGATACCCGCAAGATCATTATCTCGATGATCCACAAGTTCCGCGATGCCAAGCCCAATATGAACAACCGCGATAATATTATTGTGTTGGTGGATGAAGCGCATCGTACCCAAGAAGGTGGCTTAGGCCGTCAAATGCGCGCAGCACTGCCTAATGCCTTTTTGTTTGGCTTAACCGGAACACCCATCAACAAAGCCGATAAAAATACATTCTGGGCCTTTGGTGCAGAGGAAGACCAAAGCGGTTATATGAGCCGTTACACCTTTCATGATTCCATCCGCGATGAAGCTACACTGCCGTTGCATTTCGAGCCGCGTTTAGTGGATGTGCATGTCGATAAAGAAGCATTGGATAAAGCCTTTGCTGAATTTAAAGACAGTGCCGCTCTAAGTGATGAAGAAGCCGATGCTTTAAATAAAAAATCCGCAAAAATGGCTGCTTTCTTAAAAGCACCTGAGCGAGTAGGAAAAATAGTAAAGGATATATCGACTCACTTTAAAGAGAAAGTTGCCCCGCAAGGCTTTAAGGCGATGATAGTGACCCCTGATCGCCATGCCTGTGTGCAATATAAAGAAGAGCTGGATAAATACTTTCCAGAGGCGGCCAGTACAGTGGTTATTTCAACCACTGCAAATGATGACTTTGATTTTAAGAAGAAATGGGCGGTAGATAAAAGCAAACAAGAGAAAATTGTTGATGAGTTTAATGATGCGCAATCAGAGTTAAAGTTTATTATCGTTACAGCCAAATTGCTGACCGGTTTTGATGCGCCAATACTGCAAACGATGTACTTGGATAAATCCATTAAAGACCACACCTTGCTACAAGCTATTTGTCGTACTAACCGTTTATACCCCAACAAAACATTTGGCGGTATTGTGGATTATTTTGGTGTGTTTGATAATGCGGCTAAAGCGCTAGAGTTTGATGAAAAAAGCGTACAGCAGGTGATTACCAACTTATCTGAGCTACGCGAAAAACTACCGCAAGCGATGCGTGATGCTTTGGCTCACTTTACGGGTGTTGATCGCTCCATAGAAGGCTTTGAAGGATTAGAAGCAGCTCAAAATGCCATTAGCGATAACAAGAAGAAAGACGCATTTGCTCTGGATTTTAAATACCTAGCCAAACTTTGGGAATCGTTGTCTCCTGACACAATGTTAGATATTTATAACGAAGACTATAAATGGCTGGCTCAAGTGTATGAGTCGGTAAAACCCGCATCGGACAATATCGGCAAGCTACTTTGGTTGACCTTGGGCGCGCAAACTACGCAACTAATACATGACAATATTCACGTAGGTGATGTGCATGTGCTGGATGAGTTTGTAATGGACGCCGATGTTATTGAGGACATCTTCAATAATCCTGATCCAAAGAAAATCAAGCAATTGGAAAAGGTGTTAGCCGACCGTTTTAAAAAGCATGGGGATTTGCCCAAGTTTAAATCACTTAGTGAGCGGCTTGAAGAGCTAAGAGATAAAGCCGAAAAAGGACTAATAGCCTCCATCGGTTTTGTAAAAGAGCTATGTAAAATTGCCAAAGAAACTTTAGCGGCAGAAAAGGAGCTGGAAGAAGCGCTTCAGGAGCAGTCACCTAAGGCGGCTTTAACAGAACTATTCCTAGAATTAAAGACAGATCAAACGCCAGCTGTCGTAGAACGTATCGTTGCCGATATTGATGCGATTGTTAGAGTTGTTCGCTTCCCCGGTTGGCAAGATACAACGGGCGGAGAGCGTGAAGTGCAAAAGTCACTGCGTAAGGCTTTGTTGAAGTATAAGCTGCATACGGACCAGGCATTGTTTGAGCAGGCTTATGCATACATTAAAGAATATTACTGACGTAAAATTGATTTTTATTCTCTAAATAACTGAGTGGTTAGTTAGAGTGCGTTACTAGATGGAGTGCCGTGCAAGGTATTTGAGAAGGAAATGGAAAGTAAAATTAAACAGGTGTTGAGTGATACGTCTGGTTTAAAAGGCCGTGAGATCGCGAAGAAGCTAGGTTTAGATAAGAGAAAAGTTAACTCTTACCTTAGTAAACAAAAGGGACTCTTTTCTAAAGATGAAAGCCACTGTTGGTTTATTGTTAAAGATGAGTTAATAGAAGTGCGGCTTGATGGTGGAGTATGGATCGATGGGTTATCGCTTGATATGTCTATCAAAAAATCTGGTTCGCCCTTAGAGTCGGATTGTAGTTCGGTCAATTTTATAGTTCCGAAAGGTTCCAAAATATTCTTGGAAGCAGCAGCCAGACTTTTGGCGCTGTCTAATCAGTTGGTTCTGATAGGTAAGTCAGTCACTATTGATTTTAATGATTGTCAGGGTGCATTATCGTATTTTAACAGGATAGGGTTTTTCGAATTATTAGACAAAAAAGTGGATATCAAGCCGAGCAGGCCATCCTTTTCGACGGCCACAATATATAAAGGTAATAGTGAGGCTGTATATGAGTTTGGTGAAGTTGATCCGGATAACCTGGATGAGGACATCCCGCAACGGCTCAAAAAGAGCTTTGTTTATTATGCGGGCGATAAGTATTCACAGCCTGTGTTTACAGTTTTATCCGAACTGTTTGGTAATGTTTGGGAACATTCCAACTCGCCCATACCTGGATATATAGCTTTACAGCGCTACAAGGGCTATGGAGGTAGGAGAGGTGTTCGGCCTCATATTCAAACGATCGTATCTGATAGTGGTAAGGGCATTGTCGGGACATTAAAGCCGGTTCTGAAAGAGAGATATCACGCCCTTTATAAAAAGTTTGATTTTAATGACCCAAAATCTGGACCTCTTTTAGTAAAGGAGGTTTTTGAGAAAGGGCGTATTTCCAGTTCGATCTATGAAGGTCACGGGCTGGGGCTTAAGCGAAGCGGGGATGTCGCTGCTTCTTACGATGCAAAAATATCAGTAAGAGAAGAAAAGTTTGAGCTTAAACTTATTTATAAATCGGGCAAATTGCATGAATTTTTGTATGAGGTAGGCCTTCCAAAGATTTTAGGAACGCATATATGTTTTGACTTCTTTCTTGCGGAAAGCTAGAAATTCTGATTAAATTAATAAGATGAACCAGAAGATGATTCCCATGCGCCTACGCGATTTTACTAAAGATGACCATCCGTTTGGCAATAAGCAAGGTCGTGAGACCCTGTCGTTAATGTCTGACTACATTGATGAATACTTTGCCGAAGTTTATGAAATTTCAATGGAAGGCATTGAAGCGACGGACGCTTCTTTTCCTAGGGAGAGTGTAATTTCATTGGCAAAGCTATTGAAAGGCGAAAAGGGGTTTTATCTAACAGGCTCATTCACAAAAGACTTATTGGATAACTGGAATTATGCTGCAATTGCTAAAGAACAGCCGCTCATTATAAAAAATAGTGATGGTTATTTAGTTATCGGTCCAGAGCTTAACGAAGGGCAGAAGCAGTTATTTGATTACATTATGACTGAAGGAGAGGTCACGACCTCTAAGGTCGTCCAAAAGTTTGGTAGCTCATCTCAAAATGCTAGCGCTAAGCTGAAAAAGCTCTATGCGACTGGCCTCATACTTGGGCGTAAGTCCGTAGCTGAGACAGGTGGACTTGAATTCGTCTACAAGGCTATTAAATAAAAAATCTGTTAAAACAGCTTGTCTTTAACAGATTGCATGGGTTAGAATGCCTATGAAAGCGGAATTGCTTTTTTTTATAACCCCTGTTAAATCAGGTTAAATTAAACAGACACATGGAGTTAATACATGAAATCGCATAATGACAATCGTCCTGAACTATTCGTTGATAACGAACGCTATGACTGGCAGGAACAGACTATTTCAGGAGTACAGCTAAAAGAACTTGCTGGAGCACCTGACGATGTTCAGTTATTCCACAAAGTTCCTGGTCAGCCTGATGCTTTGGTTAATGACTGTGATGAGATCGATCTGGACGAGTTTAAGGGGCCTGATCGCTTTTATACACAGTGCGTTGGCTCGCAAGCGGGGTAATTCATGCCGTTATTACTTGACGAAGATTATCAAAAACTTGGTGAGCTGGGTATTTCCTATGTTGAGGAGGAAAGGCAGAGGGTTTTAGTTTTAAAAGACTACCCGCTGCCTGAGGGCCTCTACCAACAGTCTCATTGTGGAGTACTGGTTGTAATACCGACGAATTACAACCAAGCTGGTAATGACATGTTATGGACAAGCCCTCGATTGACGAGGGTGGACGGAAAGCCGATACCGAGGACTAATGAATATGGTGGAGACGATAACCGCCTTTTTGAAGGTAAGGAGTTCTGCCGGTGGTCTCGGCACTGGAATAGTGGGTCATCACTCTGGCGTTCTGGCGAAGATGATATAACCACTATTCAAAGACGGATTGAATGGGCGTTGAGGCACCCAGGCACACAATGAATGAACCAAGAGTTACATTATTGGAATCTCAGCACAGGCGATTAACTGAGTATTTGGATTCGGATGAAAATGGCCACGAAAGAGCGGCGATAGCGCTGTTTCGTCGTATTGTAGACACGGTTGATGGTTTGAAACCGTCGGATCGCTATATTTGTGTCGAGATAACTCCCTTCGAGCGAGATTGGGTTAATTCTTCTTCCGCTATCCATATTGATTTTCAGTTACAGCCATTCTGCGAAATTTATAGGCGATGTGAGGAAGAAGGATTGGTGTTTGGTTTTATCCACAATCACCCAACTGGGCATGACTGGTTTTCTGAAATAGACGATGCGAATGAAAAAAAATTGTTATCTGCAATCGCTAATCGAAATGGGTTGAAGGTATCGTTTGTGAGCCTATTGTGGGTAAATGACGAATGGTGCGGAAGAGTCCGCTATGCTAAAAATCCAGAAGAAGTAATTGGTGTCAGACACATTTCCGTTATTGGTGATCATATAAAACTATTTGGTTGCAAGTCGGTTGAGACAAAGTATAAAGATATTCTTGCTAGACAAGAGGCAGCATTTGGTAAGCCGTTTGTCGAAAAATTGAAGTCACTCAGGATAGGTGTAATTGGTAGTGGCGGGACGGGTAGTGCGGTCCTAACGCTTATTTCTCGGTCAGGTGTTGGTGAAATCGTAAATACCGATGACGATAAGTTAGAGGGCAGTAATTTAAACCGTGTCCACGGCTCGAAGAGAAAAGATGTCGGTCAGAATAAGACGACGATGCTGAAAAATTATATTGATGAAATTGGTCTTCCAGTTTTGGTGGCCGAGTTTTGCTGTAAGGCTGATGAAAGTCCTTTAGCAGTTGATGCCCTCGCAAGCTGCGACTTGATATTCGGTTGTACGGATGACCAAATAGGCAGGGAGTTACTTACTGTGATGACCTATGTTTATTCAATCCCTATTATTGATATCGGCCTTGGTGGCAAGATAATTCCATCCAAAGATGGAACGTCAACACTTGGATATCACTTTGGTCGAATAAGTACAATATCCCCAGAGCATGGTGAATGCTTGTTTTGCCAAGGCGTCATTAAGGATGAATGGGTACAGGCGCAATATGCATTGCGTGAAAACCCTAATATGTCAGAAGAGGAAAAAAAGGAACGCTATCTTGTTGGTGGTGGCGAAGAGGCACCAGGCGTAATTCCCTTTACCAGTGGAACTGCTGATTTTGCCGTAGCTACTTTCTATAACTTGATAAAACCCTATAGAAAATATCCTAGCGAGATTAGAAAAGATATTGTCCATATTGATTTTGTGAGAATGGAGATCGCGAGTCCGGGTGCGATGGGAGATGAAGATTGTACATATTGCAAGGAAGGTCGCTTTACTTTGATAAAAGAAAAATATCGACTTAATAGACCTTTTTTAGGGAAGCGAGACGTTCATGTTTAAAGCTATATTGGATTTTGTTTTTAGTCTATTTAAAGGCTCAACTGAGAGTCAGGCAAGGCCAATACGTGATAAGCCTGTAAACCTTCCTGCCATTAAATTTTCCTCCATTATTGTTAAAGATAAAAAGATATCAAATAGTGAAATAGGACGCTCTGAGCTTTACTGTCAGGTGCATAATAATAAGTATAAATGGGTGATGTTTCAGTGCCCATGCAATTGCGGGGATGTTGTTACACTGTCTCTTCAGATGTTACATAGGCCATTCTGGAAGCTGTCTGTATCTCCTTCAAAAAGAGCAACTCTTCATCCTTCAGTATGGCGGGATAAAGGTTGTTTTAGCCATTTTTGGGTAAAAGATGGGCGCATCTTTTGGTGTGTTGATACAGGAAGCAACCCTCGTTTCAGAAAATTCGAGTAGTAAGTTGATCAAGGCCGTGCATAATTTAACTTATCATTTATAAAATGCAGCAATGAACAAGAATCATATTGGAGGTTGAATAATGACAATGAATTTGAATATTCGTTATCGGATATCAGAAGTACTTTAGATTTAACGGTCAGCAAATTAACTTCATCTCAAACGTTCTTGAAGTGTTTTTATTATGTTTTTTTAACCTAAAATTTTAAAGGAGATTACGATAATGAGCCAAGAAAAATTTTTTAACATGCTAAACGAAATGCCGAGGCTGGGCCATTTATGGGACAAGGAAAAAGAAGAGATGAATGTGCCTCTTTTTGAAGCTGAACTGAACGTAATGAGCTCTGGCGAAGTGGAAATTGCCAAGTTTTTTGCTGCTGTTTGGTTAGGCAACAATACTAAGTATGGGTTTGATCTTGTTGATGCTATCGGACAAGTCGACCCCGCTAGAGGGAAAATCATATTGAACTGGGTGCGAGATCCTTTTTGGCCTTAATATATAACGTCATAGGCAAGACGCGTGCGTTTTATTGCGCATCCATGAAGTAGATGGCGGCAGTTACAGGAAAAAACAAACAATCAACCTGTCCCCCTAATTGTCGCCAAACCGGGCAAAGTAAGTGATGCGAGATATTGAACCCTATTACTGGGTGGAGTCTAGAAAATAGCTTGTTTACTTAGTTGCTTTTAATCACCCGCATGACAGTTTATATTTGACACAATAACCGTATATCTTTAAGACCATCTTCTTTAGTACTAAGGGCTGAATCAACAAGCCTTTGCTCATTTTTCAACACATAAATGTACGCGTGTTGTTCAAAGTCAGCGATGGGCTCATTACCAACCAATACATGATCTAGTAAATTCATTTTCCAAGCATCAGAGCCATTTAAGTGATTTGGTGAAATAACATAAGCCTCGGAAATAGTTGCGGAGGTATCTTTTTGGAGGGCCAAAAAATCCACGATGTCTGAGATAAAAAGTATTTTTTCAAGCTGGTCCATCTCTTTATCTGCTGGTAAGCAAATTACATACAGCCATGGTTCACTTAGCCTTGTTGAAAAACGCTCCCAGACCTGAGTATCCTCATCCCCTCCGAATATTCCAGGTAACAAAATTTCAAAATTACGATGTGTTTCAAACATAAGCTGCCCTTTATTAAAGATGACTGCATAATTTAACGCAGCAAAATGAACACTATAGATTGTAGCTCTATAGTGTTCATTAATGCCAGATATAGTTTCTTTATATTGAAAGGGTACTATGGATATCAAAAGGTCTTTTGGAGATGCGTTAAGGCAAGTAAGAAAAGCACGAAATATGAGTCAAGAGGATTTCTCAATTATTTCAAGCCGAACTTATATCAGCTCACTAGAACGTGGCTTAAAAAGTCCTACTTTAGAAAAAGTTGACATAATCGCAGAAGAAATAGGGGTGCATCCTTTGACTTTACTTACATTGGCTTATTCCAAAAATTCGGAGTCCAAATCTTTAGATCAACTAATCGCTCAAATTGCCGCAGAACTGGGTGAGATTATTTAACAAGCTATAGATTCTGGTTAAGTTATCAGGTGAAGCACCAAGCTTCTTCCCAATCGGTAACATCGGTCCTGACCAAGTTAATTCATATAAGGTTTCCCTGCTAATGGGGCTTTTTTTATTGATGTCGCAGGGCTGGGTTGGTTTACTAATGGATGAAATCGCCTCCCGGCTTATAAACGTTATATTTATTAAAGTCAAAAAGGAGGAGCGCGCACCCAGTTCATTCATCTGAGTTAGAGGTTTAAACCTTCGCCTTTAGGCGAATACTGAAGTGCAATGGAAATACAAGATACTTCTTAGTTCCCTAAATACACTCAAACTTCATTGTCGTATTCAATATTACTTGGGCCGAGTCTTATAAAACACAAGGTTTGTTGGAACGAACTCATTGCGACTATAATATGCGACAGCAAACAAGCCGATGTAGCTCAGTTGGTAGAGCATCTCATTCGTAATGAGGGGGTCAGCGGTTCGAATCCGCTCATTGGCTCATTGGTTCAATTTAATGGATTAAAGCTTAATTACAGATTGGGATTTACCTAGCTTGCCTTCTAGTTCTCTTATACGTTCTACGAGCATAAGGTTTTGTGTTAACACTTTATCAAGCCTTGCCTTCATGTCCGACTTTTCTATTGATGCTGCCACAGCTCTTGCCTTAGCCCTTTTAAGTATTTCTCTTCGTCCGATATCCGCCGAGACATTTTGATTCTTGTTGGCTTCAATGCGGGCGATTAGCGACCTGTGTAAATTACGTGATTTTTTTAAATATCCGCGGTCAAAGCCTGCTTCAACACTAACGATTCCGGCTGTTATTTCATTAGACGGTTTTCCAATATGCTCTTTTTTATAAGGTCTACCTTCCACGAGCCGTTCAAAAGCCTTTTCACACTCTTTTATTCCATCGCCTGCCGCCACTTATTTAGCTCCCATGTTTTTTTATCTTTCGCTCCTGAAAGTTGCGCAACTTATCAACCTCGGCTTTTACTACAAAATGTTCGCCTGTGCCGACTTTATAATTCGCTAACTCGTTTTCTGATTGCTCAAGAATCGCGCTGAGCTTATCGCTCTTTATGATCGCGCCAGGGCAGCTCAAGCAACTTGTAACGTCGCCCAGCATATGCTCATCACACTCTCCAATCTTAGTGCAGCCGCCAAGCAACGTTTCTTTGTATGCTAACTCACCTTTTGCGAAGCGTTTTTCAGTATCTTTTCGAAACTCTTCAATGTTAATCTCACCATCTGCTTTTTGTTTTTCAATATAGTTGCCAGCGCCCCCTAAAAGTTGGCCATCAGAACCATTTAGATGAGCAATAAGTTGATGTGCAGCATCGGTTGTCACTGCCATTTGGAATTCAAATGCAATATGCGAGGAAGGTAATTCATACTCACCTGTGGTTTCGTTATACGATCCAAATATGGATTTTATGTTTTCAAATCCATTGCAATAGTATTGTGTCATCTGACGTGTTACATGCTTGAATTGCTTTTTTAAGCTCGGCAAAGATACAATCCCGCTATTGCTGGCATAAAATGCTAGTGATCTTCGATATTGGTGACTCGTCAGGGGCCAATTTTCCCCGACAGAAAATTTCTCTTCGGCATCAAAGTTTCTTTCAGGATCACTAACTTTAAGCTCCTTTAAGTCGGTGTTTTGAATGATTATATTAGGAAAAGATTTGAGGTTTTTTTTGATGAAAATACTGACAGGTATATCATCACCATGAGCGGATCGAGATATTATAGTTGGAGTGATAAATAAGGGGGCTTCGCTGAGCTTGTAACCACCTAAAACCGACAAGCTTTTAGTAATCTCCTGTAAGAACTTAACTGCTCTTACTACCTCTTTAGAGGCGATCCATGACTCTTCTTTTTTATATCCGGTGAACTTTGTCGTAGTAGATATGATTGTAAAGTCTCGCTTATTATCAAGCACTACGCCTTTGTCATTACAGACTTCTTTACTGATTTCTTTATCGCCTAGGCAATCATAAGGTAGCCGATTAACTTCTTGGTCTCGCATGCCGGTATAAAGATGAATGATATTTTTGACTACAAATTGCATTGCCTTTAAGGTCGTTGGCAAACGAAGTTTTGATTTACAAGAAAATGAACCGGAAAACACTTGATCTAATTCGAATTTTGAAATCGCTTCTTCAAATGTCATTTCGTGACGGTGAATACCTCCTGCATCCATAGATCTCTGCGCGTTAGGAGAATGCCCAAAGAGAGTTTTTTTAAACTCAAAAAGCAAGCATGAGATGGCTTTCCCTTTATCAGCGAACTGGTCAAGAAGGTCAGACCAGTGATTAATAAGCTTAAAATAGATGTTTGATGGAATAACAGGATACTGATTAGTTTCAATTGAGCCAAATTTTAAGTTCTCACGAGAACAAACTTTGTACCCTATATAATCCTGGCCAATAGTCGTGAAATGTAGCAACAGTGCTGGCATCTTTTTATTAAGTGCAGACGATGATTTAATAGAGGAAACCAAAGCCGCAAGATAGGTTTGGTTTGTGAGCAGATTTTGAAGTGATATTACGCCGACAAGCTCATTCTCTTTCATAGAGTAACAAAACTTAGCCATCCTTCTAATTACTACGTGGTACGACAGCAGTGTTGATATACTGATCCTGCCTATATGCCCTGATGATGCGTGATATATCAAGCAATATAAAAGGTGTTTTACCTCGCCAATCAAGCTTTCTGTTTCTTTGCAGTGCTCGTTAAATATAGAGTCGAAAATAATCTTACAATTCGCACGAGGAGCTAATCTGTACGGGTTGAAATCCCATATATTATCGCCATAAACTGCTGTTGGATTCCCATTTCTGTCTCGACATAAAACAAAGTCAGCTGCGGGTAGCCCTGAATCAAGTCCCGCATCAGGCGCTAATTTAGCGTCTTCAAATTTAGACTGCGTAAATAAAGAATTATTATTGGTAAATAAGTCTGTCATATTATGACCCCCATCTGCTCGTAGCGTGTCATCCTTGCTTCCCAAAAAGGTGTTAATAGCCCTTGTTTAAAAACTTTCCTCTCGGTAGAGGTCACCATTTTTTCATGATCCTTTGATTTTGATTTAATTGTATCGATGATCACGCTTACACGAACACATAGCTCCTTGAGCAGTTTATCCGTCTGTTCGTAGTTATCAGACTGTTGGCGAACTTCTATCATGACGTATTTAAGGCTTAGTAACTTTAAAACATCTTTTTCATCACTGTGGCAAATATAATGCTTGCAATACAAACATCCATACTGAGTATTGCAATTGGGCTCGATTGGTGGGCTGTCGCTCTGTGATGTTGGGTTATTAAAACTATCGCAATGTCCAACTGTAGTAGAAGAGCTGCTTTTGTCTTTATTCGGGTCTTTAACTCTAATTGCTTCAGCTTTTTTCATAACCGTGTCCCAATATTTCGAAAAATCATTTTCAGACTGGCCTAGAGTAGGCTCATCAGCATAGTGCTTAACATTGGTTGTTGTTGTGTGGCCGTGAACGTCAGCTACAACCCTTGGGTTGATTTTTAACGTGTGCATTGAGGCGCTTTTGTACTTTCTAGCAGCCGTAGGTGAAATGTTTTTAAACGTTTTGGGTAGGTAGGTGCCTTTCAGTCTGGCCTCAAAAAAATTACTTTGAAAATCGGGTAATAGTTTTTTTGGTGCTCTACTAAAACTCTCTAGCCTGAAAAAAAGCCATTTACAGTGTTCTCCATTGAGTAGCCAATCTCTAAATTTTAAATATTCTTTAAGTAAATTAAGCCCCTTTTTACCACCAATAATGATTCGTATTATTTTTCCTTGAGCTCTCATTTTTATTGTCGTTAATTCTTTTTTTACTGGGGAGTTAACAAGCTCTACTGCTTCGTCATATTCTAAAGCTGTAAATTGAGTGGGGTTAGTGCCGGTGATCATGATGAATAGTGCAGCATATGCCTGCAAGGCAAGTGTTACCAATGTTATTCTGTATTCGTTATGACTATCCTTATTGCTAATCTCCATTGTTTTTTTGGCATTGACAATAGGGTTCCTCGAGGGGTTCATGTATGGATTTTTAATTAATTTTAAATACTCTTCTTGGGTGGCGATACGGCCCTCTTCAAAATTAAAAACCTTATGATGCTGTACCGTGTAAGGCGTTTTTATGTTGGCTCCATTTTTTGATGGGAAGATATACGTTGAATAGCCGACCATATTGAGTGGTAATGGGTATGGCTTAACTTCTACCAAAAACTTCGACACCTGAGTGGCAAGTAATGTGCATGTATTAAAATATTTTGATACGGTTAATTTTTTTGGTGCTTCATTACTTGATTTCTGAAAGGAAAAAGGTGGGGTGGATCTTGTGATATAGGCAGTATCATCACTGTCAAAGAGAGCGGAAATTAGCCGTCTAGCAAACCCTTGCTTTGCACTTGCTGTTTTTGTTGATATCACGTTTTTTACAAGGATCAAATAATGTAGGTAATCTGAATAACCTTTGTAAGCATGGCGGGCTTTCTCGCGTGATAAAAAGAAGTTCTCGTGCCCGTTCAAGTCGTACCAATTGATGGAACCTCTGATTCCTTTAAATAGCGCATCAATAGACGAATTTCTGAGTCCGCTGGTAAGTAGGTGGTCGATAATAGATAGAACTAATTCTCTACGCTCAAGACGAAATGAGCTCAGTAGCACATAATCAGCACGCCCCATAATCCTCAGGGGGGTTTCTAGTAATCGCTCGCGTTTTAAGAAACAAAGCGAACCAAGATCTATTGGTATTGTTTTGCCGGCCACCATTAATTCAAGTAGGATCCGCTCTGGATGCAGTATGTCGACGTGAAGGTCTGGCAAGGTGTAAATGTCGGTTTGACGCTCTGATAAGTCGGACTCAACATATTCTAGCTTATTGACCATAATCACCAGCTTCCATAATCAATTTTAGGTCTCCAAACAGCTCTTGCTCAAATAGTTCCTGAGCAGCCATTTTTTCATTCACATTATTAAATAACTTTAGATAATGCTCAGTCGTCTCTCTTGATCGGTGATGTAACCGTCTTTGAACCATAGACATTTGATCTGTTAGAGTTATTTCTCCGCTATCAACGTGCGGCAGTAACCATTGATAATACTGGTATGCGTAAGTTGCTCGTAACCAATGGTAAGTGAAATCTTTTGGGAAGTCAGCGCTTGCAAGCTTAAAAAGCTTGCGCTTAAGAGTGTCCGTAACTTGCCCAGTTTGAGGTGACTTGACGATTGGATATCTAGAGTCGTCTTTAGACATGTAGTAGCAGTTAGCCTGATCGCTCAGAAAGATATAAATGTCTTCATCATTAGGTACTAGAAGGTCGGGGAACTCTTTTTTGTATTTATCCACGAATTTTTTTCGGCGAGTTTTGGCTGCTCTGCTCATAGCAAATACGAGAATATCTTCTGCTAACTGTTTTGGAATATACAACTGCTGCTTTTTATTAAACTTTGTATCAACCCCTGTTCCTGGTCCGGCATGGACTGTGTATGTTCCGTCAGCGTTCAACGATTCTTCATTAAAAGCTTTTAAGTGTTTCATGCGGAGGGTTAAAACTGACTGTTTACGTGCGCCGGTGAATAGCGCAAGCTGCATAATTAGGTATTCTTGGATACTCCATGACTTTCCTTTAATGATGTCAGTAAACTCACTTAACTGGCTGTTTGTGAGAGGCCTCAAGTCTTCACCGCCATCTCTGACAAACCCCATTTCGACCGGTGAAGACGGGGGCGTAGCTTTTGTCTGTGAGCGTTTTACGGCATTAATTATTTTGCTGCCTCGTTCTGAACTGACTAATATTCTAATGTCTCTGACAGTATCGACTCGATCAATATCAATATCATGCCAGTGCTTCGAAACAAATTTATAAAAATCGTAGATAACGCCTGTGTACTGATTTATAACAGCTGGGCCGCGCTCACCAGCATCAATCATGCGCTTGAAGTACTTGTAGCTAGGCCTATGAGATGGCCTTTTGCCACTGAAATCGAGCCAGTCAAGGTTGTTTCTTTCGCAAAATATTTTGTAATCAAGTAGGCGACTTGCACACTTTCTGGCGTGGTCTGTCGGCCGTTGAGAAGGGTTCTTGTATTGTACTAAATGAGTAAGATAACTATTTGCTTCGATCCACGGTAGCCCGTCGGCAAAAAAGAGAAACGGCATGTTGTAAAGGGTTCTATCAGCTTTAGGTAGGAACTCCTTTTTTTTATAGAGATAGACGGCAGGGTCAGAAGCAGCTATAGCCATTTTTATGGCCCCCTTTTCAGTATTAGATGTCGAGATGTCGCTAAACAGGTCGCTTGCAACATCGATAATTACTAATCGTCCATTTTGCTCAAAGTTTTTATAAGACACTTACTCTCCACTTCAGTATGTGTCAATCATTTCATGTTAAGGGGTTTATTGTCAATCAGAATGTTATGGGGTAGATTCGAACCGCCGACCTACTCATTACGAATGAGGTGCTCTACCAACTGAGCTACATCGGCCAAAAGGACGTAAAAGTATAGGGAAATATTAAAGGAACGACAAGCTGTTTACTTATTGCGGACTTTAATGATTACATCAACGGATTGAAAGTCAGTTCCGGCTGGAAGTTTGGGCAGGTTTTCGATGATGATGTCAGTGTTTTTTATATCCGTTAACGTACTGGTGGCGGTATTATAAAAATGGTGATGATGCTTGGTGTTGGTGTCGTAAAAAACTTTGTTTGGGTCGATAATGACTTCACGTAACAAACCTTTATCGGCGAACAAGCCGAGGGTGTTGTACACAGTGGCCTTTGAGACAGGCTGATCCCCCTGATTGAGATTGGATAATATTTGATCCGCACTAACGTGTTGTTGCTTTTGGAATAAAAAATTTGCAATCTCAACACGCTGCTGAGTAGGCGTAATGCCATGTTCTCTCAGTAAATATTTAACAGACTGTATATTTGTTTTATTGACCATTGT
>MAAC01009909.1_pt1 | contig 22274 bp, 21 predicted proteins | sample 1115981 | NCBI WGS metagenome assembly MAAC01 (sample SAMN04961126, study PRJNA320927) | seawater metagenome | isolation source: sample BD02T64 sea water enriched with oil for 64 days | place: USA:Gulf of Mexico | collected 2013-07-27
ACGCGGTAGTGACAGCGAGGCAGCCATTGACAACCTACTCGCCGAACTGCGACAACTGAATAAAGATCTTAAGGTGCCATCGCCGAAGGACTACGGCATCGACGAAGAGAAATACTTTGCCCTGCTCGACACCATGGCCGAGCAGGCGCTGGCCTCGGGTTCGCCGAACAATAATCCCAAAGTACCTACGATAGAGGAGATGACCGCGCTTTATAAAGAAGTGTGGGAATCCTAGGGTCTCAAAACAGGCCTAATTAAGAGCCACCACAACCGCAGCCCCGCCACTGGGCCAGCTCATCGAGTTCGGCTAACTCGTCCTCGGCGCTGTGGCCTTTTTGGTAGGCGGCGAAATGCGCTTGGGCATCACTCGATAGCAGCCAGGCAGAATCACTTTTTACGGCGAGCCGCTGTAGCTCTGCGTACCAAAGTAGAAACTCTTTCGAGTGCTCGATATCTGTCATTAGCTAGAGCCCAACAAGCGACAAGATCACAAAAACACCTTCATTTTTCTTGTCGCTCGATTTCAATTTTCACGGGAATCCAGTGGTATTGAATTTGGTTCAGCGTGCCTGCGGCCTCAAGCTTAAGCAGCGCCGCGTTTAAGCTATCGAGTAAGGCACTATTATTCTTGTTCACAGCCCAGGCCAGCGACTCCTTAGTGAGCGGTGTATACAGAGCCATTAAATCGGGCCAGTCAGAGCCCTGAGCCATATTCCAGCTGGTCGGTGCATCGTGAACAAAAAAATCGATTTCCTTATTCTGTAAGGCTTCAAACCCCTGCTCAGGATTTTGATAGGGTTTTAATTCAGCCTCGCCAGCATATTCTTTAACATAGCTTTCACCCGTCGTTCCCGATTCAACACCAATGCGCATACCCTGTTTGAACATTGCACGGGACTGACTGAGCCGCCCAATATCGGACTTGCGAATAATCGCCATTTGGCCAATATCGAGATAGGGCTTAGTAAAATTGATGCGTTGCGAGCGTTCTGCGGTCACACTCATACCCGACATAATGACATCAATAGCGCCATTCTCAAGAGCTGGGATAAGCTCCGCCCAGGGGTACTCTTTAAAGGTAATCGTCTTGTTCAGCAGCTTGCCGAGTTCTTTCGCCGTGGCCGGCTCTATGCCCGTAAGCTTGCCGTCTTCCTTATACACCAGAGGCCGATACTCCGCGTTTAAGCCGACCAGCAGTGCCTTGGCATCACCCGCATTGGCCACCGAAGCATTAAAAAAGAACAGTCCGGTGACAACAGTAATAATACCGAACCAGGCTCTGCTGTGTTTTCCCTTGTTTGTCAGCCTATTTTTAAAACGGCTGTGCAAGGTCTGTTTATTTAAGAATGAAGCCACCATCAATCTCCCTATTAGTTGCCGGCCAGGCGGCATCAATAAAATTAAATAATATTGTGAGAAAAATAAAATTTACCGCCAAGTTTAACGGCTCTTATTGGGGCATTTATCATTTTTGTCAACGGTGAGCACCGTACCATCGCCGTAGGAGCAATAGCGATTACCCCCTTTGATTTTCTGTCCGCGCAGAGGCCCTGAATCCGGGCCGCCCTTCCTCTCAACATTCACCACCGGCGGGCTACCATTTTTGGAGGGATTGGGATTTTTTCTCGGACACTGCTCGGTATGTTCGAGCGTCGATATGCCGCCGTCGGAGTAAGTACAATAGCGGCTTGTGCCTTTGACCTTGTCGGATTTCAATGTACCGGCAGGAGCCGCATAAGTCCCCAAGGACAGCAAGCTGAAGCTACCAATCAAAACTGCAATAAAGCATTTATTCACGATGACAACCTATAGTTTGTGTAAAGCAGCGCTGAAATGGGGCTTAAGTGAATCTAATAATGAGAGCTTGGCTTGTCAGCCGGCAGTGCCATCGCCCCCATTCAGCAGAAGCCTGGCCTAGTTTTTTAGGCTTGATTTTAGGCCGGAAGTAGAGAATAAGCGCCATGCCAAACAGGCCAGACCACCCATTAACCCGGCGAGATGGGCCTCGGGATAAGCCTGCCAGACAGTATCTACCAACCAGGTAGTCTGAACAACCACCTCCCAAACCAGCTTGGTGCAGACGATGACGATGGGCAGAAAGCCGATAAGGCCTCTATTCGCCTGTCGGTAGTGATAGCAAACCAGTAGCAAGGGGGAAAACAAAATCCCCGAAAGCCCGCAATAGTAATCCAGGGATGAAAAGGCCGAGAGCAATAAAATATCCACCGCCACCATGCCCAGTAAAACAGAGGCTATCATCTGTTTTACTGAATACTGGCTCAGCCAAAAGGTGACCGCCGAAAAGGCGAGTACATCCCATAGTGCGTGGCTGGCAGAGCTATGGGTAAAGTGGGCCGTTAATAAGCGCCACCTCTCACCCTGAGCGACGGCTTCACGATCGAAAATAAACAATGCCGCATTGCTTTGTAGTAGTACTAGCACGATTAAAAATAATAAAGGGTAAAAAAAACCCTTTATTATTTGCACCCCGATTTTTACAAAAACTGACTTACTAAAGCAGCAAGCCAGTTTTGTTGAACGGCTTTGCAACATTCTTAGCTGGCCTGTTGATGCTTTTTACGAGCGCTGGACAGCATCATCAGCGCAACAATCAAGATCAGCCACGATGGATTAACGGCACCGGCACCACCGGAGGAAGACCCACCCCTATTCACCGGAAGCGGACTATTAAACATGGGCTGTTGAGTATCGGCACGATGGCTTTGAACGGGCTGTGATTTTCTGGCCTCTCGAGCGGCAAACTCGGTAGCAACACGCTGCTTATTATGACGCTCGATATTAAGCTGCTGGAAGCGCGCTTCTTCAAGCACGATCATTGAGGTGTAGTCCGTCACTAGACCATATTCAACGGCGATATCGCTGATCGCCTGTTCCACATCGCCATCCTGCCCAAAGTAATCGAGTGTCGCCTGTAGTTGTTCGATAGAGGCAAAGGCCCATAGGCGTTCAATCTCGGGGTTAAGCTGGCTGACATCGGGGAAATCGACAAGTGTTTTATAGGCTTTATCAACACCACCCACCTTTGCGGTGAGCACCACTTCGGCCTGCCCGGATTGCCAGTAATGGCCAAAGACATTGAGCTGCTCACCGCGGTAGAGGCTGCCAATATTTTCCGGCGTCATATCTTTCACCTTAACGCCATTGATGTGGAGTTCAACATCGCGAAAAGCCTCGTGGGTCAACTTACTGCTTGCCAACAGTATTTGGCCAACAATGTCATCGGCATTGGACACAGAAATCGCAAAGCCCTGAGACACCTCCGTCATTTCATTGAGCAGTGGCCGGTTGGCACTATTGCCCATAATGAAGGTAAATAAACGCACGTCATTATTTTTCAGTAATTTCAGAAAAGCTTTTTTACCCGTGTTGCCGACATTGGCAACGCCATCGGTGACCAGAATAACACCTGTGGGGCGGTCGGCATCGAGATCTTCTAAACCTTCGAGCAAGCCCTTATACAGATTGGTACCACCACCGACCCTATAGCTTTCAAGTTTTTGTAAAACAGCATTCACTTTAGCCGGCGTGGCGTCTTGAAAACCGCGACTGAGGTCGACACTCGAATTATTAAACAGCACCACTTTAAAGCGATCGTCCGGGCGAAGTTTGCTTAAACCCTGCCGAACGCCTTCAATTAGAGTGGCGTATTTACCCTTCATTGAACCGGAGATATCCAGTACAAACACCCAGTCACTGCCCTGGGTGATTTTCCCCAGCTCACCGCCGGGGGTCAGGGTTAGCATAAAGGTACCCCGGCCACTGGCATCGGGCTTGTAGGTGACAAGGTCTAATGTTGCGGGCAGGCCTTCCTGATGTCGCCAATAAACTAAAATATCCTGAGACAGGGAAATAACACTTTTGGTGATACCGCTTGTTGCCTTCTTCCCCGTTAAATTATTCCCCGTTAAATTGTTTCCTGCTGGGTTTTCTTCCACATCGCGGCCACCTTCAAGTAGATCTTCTTGATGGTTTTTTTGGGACTTACTGTCTTGATGGTTAATCAGCGTCACCGTCCATTCATCGGCCGCCACCTGTTGTATAAGGGCAGCCGGGTGATTGGGCAGCCGCAGGGCATCAATCGGATAACTCGAACGAAAGCGTAGCGTAAAGCTGAACTTTTCTGTCACCGCTTCATTGCGCGACCAAAATGACAGTTTGGCATCATCAACCCCACCCTCTTCCAGTGGATAGAGATAACGGCCAACACCGGTATCAACCTGTGCGGCCTGTACATAGACCAGCCGTATTTTCACATCGGACTGCGCCTGCACGGGGTAAACACTGATATCGAAGGTTTTATAGGCGTCTTTCTCCACTAGCGCCGCCTTGCGGCCCGCGGCCTTTTCCTCTGTATAAATCTTTCGCGCCTGCTGTTTTTCAACCACCTCGCCGATCACCGGCTTGCCATCGATCCAGAAAGTAAATTCGCCCACGGCCGCAGCCTCGGGTACGGGAAAGGAATAAATGGCCTCCAGATCATTCACACTGGGGTTGTGAAAAACTTGCTCCACAGATGTGGTGACATAACCATCTTCAATCAGCACCTCAACGTGGTGCTCGCGGATTTCCAGATCGGCCAATCCGCTATTAAGGGGTTTCAGTAAACCCGCCGCATGGCTCCAGCCACTGAGCAACAGGGGGATGGTGGTACAGAGTATTTTAAACAGTGTTTTACGCTTCATGGTGACGCCCTCAGTCAATAAAAATTGATGCCAAATCTATGGCGAGAGGGAGTCTGGTACGGTGGGGTTTTGATGAACAGCGCCAGCGAAAAAGTAGCGGCGGATAATACCGAGCGGTTTATTCGCCGCTACTTTGGCAGAACTGCGCTGCTATTTATTGTTTTTTATAGGCTTCAAATAAGCCGAATTGCCACTGACGGATGGCCAACACGGCACTGGCTCCGTGCTTTTTTGCCATCGGCAACGACCTATCCTTTTGTGCCAGATGATTAAACTCCAGGGCCAGGGCGCGAATTTTTTTCTGATACTCGGCGTTGCTGGCTTGTGACAGCAGGCCATTCACCACAAGCAGTTGCTCGTGCTCCTTATCAAAGCGAGAATTAAAAAAATCCTGTTCAACCTTTGCCTGAAAAAACTGTTGGATGGCACCATTGGCATGCCAGGAAAAGTTGGGCGACACCAGCAGCTTGATACGATTGCCCGGCAAGAGGTCGATAATCTTGAGGCGATCGAGCAGCGCCAGCTTTTGAATACAGTCATGTGGGGCAATATCATATTGCTCGAGTAACTCTTCATAGCTATAGCCATTAATCACACATACCGTAATCATCAGCAGCAAGAGATCGGCGGCAATTTCAGCTTCCTGCTCCAAGCTAAGCTGAACAATTTTTTGCTGTTCGCTGGCCATGTTCTGCACCAGATCTGAAATCTCCAGACCCATCATATGGCAAATGTGTTCAAGCCTCTGCAGCGTAAAATTTTGCTCGGCAAACAGGCGCTTAACGGAGGCCTCGCTCAACTGTAATAACTCAGCCACATCGGCGTAGGTCTTACCGTGGGCTTTGAGTTGTTTTTTCAGGGTCGCGATCAAAGGAGTGATTTGGGGCATATTCCAACCGGGGCGCTAGCAAGTATTAAATATTACGACTTTATAGCTCTATACTCCTTATATTTCAATAATAGGTCGCATTTTAATGGGTGAGAGTCAGCGCCCCCCTGTCGTCTGGCTATTCCAATATGCTGAGTTTGACGGAATCTGAGGAGGGCAAGCTGAACTGGAACTTGCCTGAGCACTAGTGCAATATCTAGGTACAAATGTAAACACCCACACAATAAATATTAATAACAGGGAAAGCATAATGAAAATCAATTCAGTATTAGGCCCCATCGACGTTGAAAGCCTGGGCAGCACGTTAATACACGAGCACCTGGGCATCGGCTGGACCGGCTGGGAACTCGACCACCAGGATTTTGATCGCAAAAAGGCCTGTGACAAAGCCGTCGACAAACTGAAAGAACTGCGGGATTTGGGCATCACCAGCTTTGTCGATCCCTGCCCGATGGAGCTGGGTCGTGACCCGGAATTTGCCGCCGAAGTATCGGAAAAATCGGGTATACAAATCGTTATCGCCACCGGTTTATATAATGATGCACTGGGTATTCCCCCCCACTTTCGCCTGATGGACATCGACGGTATCGCCGAGCATTACGTTAACGAAATAGAAGAAGGCATAGGTAAAACAGGGATTAAACCCGGCATCATTAAAACGGCCATTGGCGGCATTCACGGCATTACCGAAGCAGGACGCGGTATTCAGGAAAGTGAAATAAAATGTTTACGCGCTGCCGCACGTGCCAGTAACGCAACCTCGACCCCTATTCTCTGCCACAACGACGAAATGGAACCGCTGGGGCGTGAAACCCTGGATATTTTCGAGGAAGAAAAAGTCGACTTTAATAAGGTGCTGATTGGTCACGCCTGTGGCGTTGGCGACATGCGCTACTACTTTGACATTCTCGAGCGTGGCGCCTGGCTGGGTTTCGACCGCTTTGGTATCGAGTCCATCGCCTCAGACAAGCTGCGCCTGGCATCGCTGTTTGGGCTGCTGAGCGTTGGCTACGACCGCATTATGCTGTCCCACGACTCCATCCAGTGCTGGCGTGGGCGTGATACGGGGGTCTTAGATAGCATGATTGCCGAATCGCCCAACTGGGACACCACCCATATCTCGCGCAATATCCTACCCACCATGCGCGAGGCCGGTGTTAGCGACGAGAAAATAAATACCTTGATGGTGAAAAACCCCTGCTGCTATTTCAAAAAATAGCACGCTTTATGGCACCCCTGAGATATCAGGGTAGAGGGCTGTCGAATTGAAGAAGACGGCCCCGCCCCCACTATCAAAAACAAAATTACACCCACTTAAACCCAATTATCAATTAGGAGATTAATAATGAGTACGACTGCAGCTGTAGAAGATTTTGACCCCGTTGCCTTAAGGCAACGCTATGACGAGGAGAGAGTTAAACGCCTGCGCTCTGATGGCAATACCCAATACCAGGAAATGACAGGGGATTTCTCCTACTTTCTCGATGACCCCTATGTCGAAGTACCCATCGTTCGCGAGCCCTTAGAAGACGAAGTCGATGTGGTAATTATTGGTGGTGGTATTGGTGGCCTGCTCGCCGGTGCCCGCATGCGTGAGGCCGGTATTAAAGATATCCGTGTTATTGAAAAGGCCTCTGACTTTGGCGGCACCTGGTACTGGAACCGCTACCCCGGCGCGGCCTGCGATGTTGAGGCCTATACCTACTTGCCCCTGCTGGAAGAACTCGATTATATGCCCCCGCGCAAGTACTGTGATGCGCCGGAGATTTTGAGCTACTGCCGTAAAGTTGCAGAAAAATACCGCCTCTATGACAACTCGTGCCTGCAAACAGAAGTACAGCAACTGGTCTGGAGTGAAGAGACCCGCCGCTGGACCATCATGACCGACCGCAACGATAAAATAAAAGCGCGATTCGTGCTCATGGTCAACGGCCCTCTCAATCGCCCAAAACTGCCGGGCATTAAGGGTATTAGCGACTTCAAAGGTCACACCTTTCATACCAGCCGCTGGGACTACGGCTATACCGGCGGTAATGCCCGCGGCAATCTCACTGGCTTAAAAGGCAAAAAAGTCGGCATTATTGGCACCGGTGCGACAGCCGTGCAGTGTGTTTCCTACTTGGGTGAAAGCGCCGATCAACTCTACGTGTTTCAGCGCACACCGTCGGGGGTCGATGTCAGAAATGATCACGACACCGACCAGGAGTGGGCATCAAGTTTAAAACCAGGCTGGCAGAAACAGCGACAAAAAGACTTCACCGCGATCATGACAGGCCGTGGCGGCAAACGCGGGGAGATTGATCAACTCGATGAATTTGATGATGCCTGGGTCGAAATGGGTAAAATTTATCGTCGCAGAATGCGTGAGGCCGGTAAGGCCTTACCCAAAAGCGACGTCGGCCAGGTCTATGAAATGGCCAACTTTGAAAAAATGGAAAATGTTCGCCAGCGCGTCGATGACATTGTTAACGATAAAGATACCGCCGAAGACCTTAAACCTTATTACGCCTTTATGTGTAAGCGACCCTGCCTGGACGATCGCTACCTACCGACCTTCAATCGAGACAATGTAAAGTTGGTTGATACCCACGGGCAAGGTGTTGATGGCATTACCGAAAAAGGCGTGGTGGTTGATGGCGTAGAGTATGAAGTGGACTGCCTTATTTTCGCGACCGGTTTTGAGGTCGGCACGGATTACACGCGTCGAGCGGGCTACAATTTAATTGGCGTCGACGGTGTGAGCCTCGAAGAAAAATGGAGTAAAGGCATGATCTCTTACTATGGCATTCATAGTCACGGCTTCCCCAATTGCCTGCTCATTGGCAATGGTCAGGCCGCCTTTACCGCCAACTACCCCGACGCCCTCGATGAAGGCGCGAAACACACGGCTTATCTTGTGAAGCATTTTTTCGACAATAATATTACGCGGGCCGACACCACCGCAGAAGCGGAACAAGAATGGACACAACAGGTGCACGGAACCAAGGCAGTCACCATCATGGGCGGCACGGCCTGCACGCCGGGTTATTACAACCTGGAAGGTAAGCACGACCCCAGAGCCCGCTACAACCAACCCTTTGGCGGCATGCTGGGTTGCAATCGCTACTTCGCCAAACTGGAAGCTTTCCGTGAGGGCGATAAACTGCCCGGCTTAGTACTTTCCTAAAGCTGTCATCACCGCTATTAGTGGTGGCTTGATCTGACAGTTCGGAATTTTTATGCCGTCTCTGTCAGGTCAAATTTAATAAAAATAACAATAAATAAACATTCACGAAAAAAGAGTTTCGCAATGGACCAACTAAGCAAGGGATACGGATTGATAGAGGGGCCGGTATGGGATGACGAGCGTGGCCTTATTTTTAGTGACGTGGTATTTGGTGGGGTTTTTACTCTGAACCCTGCGGGTCGGGTGAACCAGATTTTTGAACACCGCAAGGGCATTGGCGGCATGACCCCGCACGAAGCCGGAGGCCTGGTGGTTTCCGGTCGAAATATTGCCTTTAAATCCTTTCAAGGTGGCGACACCATCGTTCTTCTGGGCAGGAACGAAGCCGAGGGCAACCTCGGTTACAACGATATCACCACCGACGCAAAGGGCCGCATCTATGCCGGCTCGCTCGGCAGGAGTACCGTTTTTCAGGACGGCCGCACGCCAAAAGCTGGGGATTTATACCTGATCGATCTGGACGGTTCAGCCCGTGTTGTCGCTCAGGATATTCAACTGACTAACGGCCTGGGCTTTTCTCCAGACGGCAAGGTGCTGTACCACTCCGACTCAGAACGGAAATCGGTCTACTGTTACCAGGTCAGCGAAGATGGCTCTCTGGGTGAGAAAAAACACTTTATCACTGCTGATACAGGCACCCCTGACGGTCTCGTTGTCTCCGAGGACGGTCGGGTCTGGGTGGCCCAGGCGGGTCGTAAGGGCGGTGTCGGGGTCTACGATCAACAGGGTCAGTTCATCGAACTCATTAAAACACCGGGGATGTGCACCAGTGTCTGCTTCGGCGGCAGCGAGCGTAAAACCCTTTATATGGTCACCGGCTCTGAAAACCTGGGGTCTGAGGATAGAGATGGCGCAGTATTCAGCATTGACACCGATGTTGCCGGCGTGCCCGTGGCGCCTGCCAGAGTAAGGTTAAAGCAAGCAGGGCTCTAAAGCATAACCCCCATTCAAGTGCTCTTGTCAAAGATACTGGAAACTAATAAATGAATTTTATTGAGTCACTCGCTATTTATACAGCATCACAAAAATTAGTTGCCACAGGTTTTATTGCTGTCGGACTTGTCTTCATCGTACTGGCTGGGACTTTGATGCTGCAGTCACTGTCGGCGCCATTGTGGCAGGGCTTTAAGATTGGGGCTCTGGCCTGTGGGTTATTAATCTTGGCGGGTGGTATTGGCTATCTAAAGTTTTGCGATAAAACACAGGCCGACCTGCTTACCCTGTATGAACAAGACCAAGCCGCGCTGATTCACCTTGAAAAGGAGCGAATACAAAAAGTCGTGGGGGAATACGCTTTATATCAGGCAGTATTCGCTGTGATTATAGTCCTGTCATTACTGGCTATACTGATGGGTCGCGATTTTTTGATGGGCCTTGCTTTTTCCATCGCGTTATTATTTCTTTGCGTGATGCTAATGGAGGCTCACTCCAGAGGCTCCATTATAAAACATAACGAATATATGCAATCGCTATCTAGCGATGTATGAGGCACAGCTTAAACCAGGCCTTAACATAAGATTGTCGTGTTTTCACTTTAGCAACAGAGCCTAAAATCATACTTTTTCTAGATCTGCTGTTATCGATAATATCAAAACCCCAACAATGGAAGACATCATAAAACGGAGTGACAATGGGCATTAAATTTGGCAGTAGAAAATGGATTAAAGCTTTACAAGATGAGATCAACAACAGCGAGGCCTATGCAAAAACAGCCGCCAAGTGGGAGGGCGACTTTTGCTTTGAAGTAGAAGTTGACGATGACAACCCCAAAGAAATATATCTGTATCTGGACTTGTGGCACGGCGAATGCCGGAGTGCAAAAGTCCTCAAAAGCCAGTCAACAATAGAACCCGCCTTTATTATGAAAGCACCTATCACCACCTGGCGCGGTGTTTTTGAAAAAGAACTCAACCCTATCAAGGCACTAGTTGCCAATAAACTCGCCCTGCAAGGCAATAAACTGAAAATAATACGCTCACCAAAAATGGCCTTTGAACTGGTGAACTGTGCTGCCGCCCTCGACACCCAGTGGTAGGCTGCCGAGAAGATGACCCGGTAGTAAAATTTTTTAAATTTACAGTCTGAGTATTGCTAGCGCTCACTAAAAAAACCATCAATTGATCCAGAGGACAATATGCACCCCGCAGCACTAGCCTGCGGGGATTAAAAGCGGGGTATTGCTTTCAGCGCTTTTAATTGATAATTGCCCTTTATTTTTTAGCTTCCTCTTTCTCCATCATCCGTGCACCGCCCAACATACCCACCATCGCATGATTACCCTCGTGACAGGCATATTCATACATCTGATCTTCCGTGGGCTTCATCTCAATAGCCACGGTGAAGGGTTTGGTGAAGGTACTGGGAGCCTCAACGGTATATTCGTAAACCAGGCGCGACTTGCCGGTTCGCGTAAAGCGCTCCGTCAGCTTCATATCTTTACCCGAACCCAGGGCGCCGATTTGCGTCGGATCGTCAACATTACCGTTGGGCAACTGGTAAGCCGGTGTTTTATCGGTGAAATTAGTGGTCTCAACAACCAGGGTATCACCCTCCCAATGCCCCCGTGAATCCCCCGACCATTTCGTCATTTCCGCCGGCAAATGCGCGCTGCCATCCATGGGAATAATGCGCGCATCGTGAATCATCTCCGTCATCAGCACCACATGAGCGGGTGTCTGCACGATGCGAATATTGTTGTTGTAAGCACTGGGGATCAGCGGTGGCCCGGCATTGAAACCTAACATGCAGCGCTCCGAAAGACCGAGCGATTCAGGCCCCACGGGTCTAAATGTATTGAGGCCAATAGAGAAGAATTCGCGAACCGGTAGTTCACGCAATAGATAGTTCTGCCGTCCCGCCATTGCCGCGGGTGTCAGCTCGGGCAGACGCCCATTCGCGGGGTCAACGATAAGTGAGGTCCTACGATCCTCTCCTATCGAGTCACCGAAATCCAGCCAGAAACTGTTATAGGGTACCTCCACATCGATCTCGGAGGGTAGGTCCAGATCCTTTTTATTGTCGGTGTCATTAATTGCCGTCACTGTCTGGCGAAACGTTTCCGCTTCTTCGGATGAAAAAACCGCTTTATCACCCAGGGCCTTCGGCCTCTCCAGAGGTGTCAGTGTACGGAAATCCCACACCCCCTGAAGGTCCGGATGGCCCAGGGAGTTGCGAGGCGCCTTATAGTTTGAGGCATCGGTTTTGTCCGATGTTGTATAAGCCGACATGGAAAACACTAAAACAGCCAGTGAACCGGCTATTGGCAATAACTTTTTGACCTTGATCATAATTAAAATCCGCCCAGTCGTGAATCATTACTTTGTCAACAAGCTAGCATAATGCGAGGGCCGAATATAGTGACCTTCACTACCCGTAATTGAGTCTTACTATTCAACTTTTCGTGATCAACTTAAAACGCTTGCACTTTAAAACCATCCTGTTTTTTCTGCTTCAAATTCAGCCGCTCTGGTCAAAGATGAGAAACCCTTAAGACATCGTTTTACAGGTTTTTTGTCTAAAGAACGCGCTGGCAGACGCCTTTGCTCAGTTCTTATGAAACGGTAATATTTTGCTTATATCACCAACTTTCGCCTGTTGGCCCTTCTGTGAAAAAAGAACAATTCAGATCCTTATAAAAGACTATTTTAATCCCTCGCTAGCCAGCCACTTTTCGCCCGGCATCCAGCCCCTGCCAAAACGCCTCAACGCCGTTGAGCATTTCATTACCACAGTCAATAAAGTGCGCTTCATCGAGGTCGCGGGCAAAATAGAGTTCCTCGAGTTCTTCCTGAGTGTGGGCCGCGTGCTGGGCTTCGATTTTCGCGTGATAGGTGAAGAAGGCGAGGGGCAGCTTCTTATCGGCCCGGGCATTATAAATTTCGAAGCCCGCCACCAGCTGCTCCCAAAAGCCCGCCGCCGCCCAGTTCTCCACCGCATAACTGGCCGCCTGGGACACCCTGTAGTCTGCGCTGCCGTAGAGACGAGCCAGCTCATCACAAAAGAACAGGGTTGCGGTCGTACCGTGGCTGCGCTTGCCGACCTGTTCAAAGCTCAAGTCCAGACAACTGGCAATGCGCAACAACCACTCAAAGTGAGCGGCGCGAAAATGAAAGGTGCCGCCCTCCACCGTACCCTCGGTGGCGACGAGTTCGGCATCCAGCACATCACTATCATGTAAATCCGCGTCACCTCCCCCGCCACTGGCTTTGCGGGCCTTAAACACCACCCCAATTTCGTTGGCGAGAATTTCCTTCGAGGCGCGCATGCCCTCCAGGGTGTCGGCATTGATGGTTTTTTGCAGTTGGGCGATAAGAAACAAATTGGAAAACACCGAGAATTGCACGATGAAATCCCGGGCCTGCTCCGTACTAAATTCACCACCGGCAAACCAGGCGGTGTAGGTATTGGCCCCAATCACCGGGTGGCGCAATAAGTCCTGATTAATACGTCGCTGAAAATTGAGGAAGTGCTGGGCCCTGTCAATGGAATAATGGGGTCGCTGCTCGAGCAGCGCCTGAATGGAGACCGTGCTTAGCCCGCTGAGATGATGGAACTCCATAAAGTCTTGCTGCTCTGCCGATAGGTAGCGACTCATGGCGAAGGCCTCGGTGGCGGCGCGACGAAATCTGCCTGTTGCTCCGGCGCCGCCTCCTGAAACGCGGCCAGCCCCATACAGTGCCGATAGATGCCTCGTAGTCGCGGATAAGCCGCCATATCGCAGTTATAGCGCAGGGCGTTGTAGACCTGGGGAATCAAACAAATATCGGCCAGACCGGGCTGCTCGCCGAAGCAATATTTACTGGTGCCCTCGCCAGCGCCTCCCGCCAGCGTCATCAGACGCGCCTCCAGTGCTCGAAAGCCCTCGCCGATCCAGTGACAATACCAACGCTCCCGCGCGGCCTGGTCAAGCGCCAGCGGGTGTTCCAGGTAGCGCAGCACCCGCAGGTTATCGAGGGGGTGAATATCACAGGCGATGCTCAGGGCAAGGGCGCGCACCACGGCTCTGTCACCCGGGGCCGAGGGGAGCAGGGCCGGATCGGGCTCGATCTCTTCTAAATATTCAATAATCGCCAGAGACTGGCTAATACTTTGCTCACCGTGACAGAGAGTCGGCAACAGCATTTGGGGATTGCGTTCACGATAGGCTGCGGAATATTGCTCACCGCCTGCTTTCAACAGATCGATGTACTCCTGCTGATAAGCCAACGCCTTAATATTGAGGGCGATACGCACCCGGTAGGCAGCGGAACTGCGACAGTAGGTATACAGCGTTAAAGCTTGCACGAACGCACCTCCTGGTCGATGGCACCAAATATAGAGGCGCCCTGCTCGTCCAGCATTTCGATGCGAATATAGTCGCCAAAGCGCATAAACTCGGTGCTCGCGACACCCGCGGCGGCAATCTCAACCACGCGTTTTTCCACCAGACAGGAGTAGCCCGCCGCCCCGTTGTGGTTGGAGACCGTGCCCGAGCCAATAATGCTGCCCGCTCTCAGGGCTCGCGTTTTCGCCCCGTGGGCGAGGAGTTCGGCGAAGCTAAATTGCATGTCCACACCGGCATTGGGCTGACCAAACAACTGCCCGTTGTAGGTACTGATAAGCGGCAGGTGCACACGGTCATCCCGCCAGGCCGCCCCCAGCTCATCGAGGGTGACCGCCACCGGAGAAAAGGCGGTCGGCGGTTTACCGTGAAGAAAGCCAAAACCCTTGGCCAGCTCGCCGGGAATCAGCTGGCGCAGAGAGACATCATTCACCAGCATCAGTAACTTGATATGGTCGCTGGCCGAGTGGCCATTGGTGCCCATGGGCACGTCGTCGCAGATGATCGCCACCTCGGCTTCGAAATCAATGCCATCCTCTTCACTGGCCATACAGATGATGTCCCGGGGGCCGAGGAAATGATCCGAGCCACCCTGATACATCAGCGGGTCGAATAAAAAGCTGTCGGGCATCTCCGCCCCCCGCGCCTTCCTAACTCTCTCCACATGACTCAGGTAGGCACTGCCATCCAGCCACTGATAGGCTCTGGGCAGTGGTGCGCACAGCTGCTCCTGTTCAAGCGCGAGGCCCTCATCGGGGTGATGAGTCAATGTTTCGTAGAGAGCTTGCAGCAGGGGTTCACAGTGCTGCCAATTTTCAAGGGCGTACTGCAGCGACGGAGCTATTTTCTCGGCACTGAGATAGTGACTCAAGCCACGGTTGACGACGATAAGCTGACCGTCCCGTGTCGCCGACTTTAGACTGCCCAGTTTCATTACCACCCTCCTCCACTTTGTAGTCAGGTCCCAGGCCCGGGTACAGCGCCAGGGTCTCTCGGTTGCTGTACCAGGTCGCCGTACTATGCCCTGTACTACGCCCTGTACTACGCCCTGTGCTACGTCGACCAGGAATTCACGTAGGCCGGCCACTCAACGCCAGTTGCCGCCGCCGCGACCGTCAGGGAATCGCGGGTATCAATCATCACCGCCACCTCATCGGTGGCCTCGCGCTGGGCCTTGAGCCCGGTTTGCAATGCCTTGGGATGGGGGCCGTGACTGAGACCACAGGGGTGCAGGGTGATCATGCCGGGGTGAATATTGTCCCGGGAAAAAAACGCCCCACGGTGATAAAAAATCACCTCGTCATAGTCATCGTTATTGTGAAAAAAAGGCACCTTTAAGGCACCCGGGTCGCTTTCTATGGGCCGGGGGCAAAAGGTACACACCGCAAAGCGCTCTGTGACGAAGGTGGTGTGGGCCGAGGGCGGCAAGTGAAAACGATGGCTCATTAGCGGGCGTATATGCCGCCAGTTAATGCGCACCACAGACAAATTACCGTGCCAGCCCACGGCATCGAGGGGGTTAAAGGGATAGCTCACGGTGGTCTGCTGGCCCCGCCTTTTCACCACCAGACGATGCTCCTGCTCGGAATACTGGGCTTTAAAGGCAGCATCTATGCTCGGCGTATCGAGCATCGCCGCATCAAAAATAGCGTGGTGACCGACCAGGGATTTTTCCGGCAAACCCAGGCTGGCACCGGTTGCCTCTATCATCAATACGCTCAAGGGCTGATCGTGCTCAAAGCGCCACATGGTGCCCCGGGGGATCAACAGATAGTCGCCCTCGCCGACACTGAGATGGCCAAAGTCGCAAAACAACTCCGCCTGGCCACTGTGAATAAACAGCAGGTCGTCACCATCGGCATTGCGCGCCAGTTCGTCCATGCCACCCGCCGTCTGCCAGAGGCGAATATGACAGTGCGCGTTTTGCAATAGCGAGGCCGCTGCCCAGGGGTGGCACGCGTCCCCATCCAATTTGTTGGTATCAAAGGCGCGGGGTAATAGTGGGCCGTCAATACTGCTCCAGGAGGTTGGCGGGTGACGGTGGTAAAACTGGCTGGAGGGGCCAAAGAAACCCTCCTTACTCATCTCCCTCTCGTAGCTGTCCGCCGGTAAATCACAATGAGCCTGACGCGAACTCTGCCCCTCCACTTTGGGAAAGGTAATCCACTTGCTCATTTAAAGTACTCCCCTGCGCCGCTGGTCTTCCTCTATCGAATTAAACAGGGCCTGGAAGTTGCCTTCACCAAAACCCTCATTGCCCTTGCGTTGAATAATTTCGAAAAATATCGGCCCGATGACCGTCTCGGTAAATATTTGCAACAGCAAACCCTGGTCGTGAGCAAGATCGCCATCGATCAATATCTTGGTTTTTTTCAGGCGCGCCAGATCCTCACCATGCCCCGGAATGCGCTCTTCCAGCGCTTCGTAATAGGTGTCGGGTATATCCAGTAGCTGCACACCATTGGCGATCAGTTGTTCAACGGAAGCATAAATATCCCCAGACCCCAGGGCGATATGCTGTATGCCCTCGCCGTGATAGGCATCGAGATATTCCTGAATTTGTGACTTTTTATCCTTCGGTTCATTAATGGGAATACGAATCTTGCCACAGGGACTGGTCATCGCCCGCGAGATCAGCCCCGTCGCCGCGCCATCGATATCGAAATAGCGAATTTGTTTAAAGTTGAAAATTCTCTCGTAAAAACTGGCCCACTGATCCATGCGCCCAGGGTGAACATTGTGGGTCAGGTGGTCGATGTACTGTAGACCCAGACCCACGGGCTCAGTCAAACTGTCCTCCAGGGGTACAAAGTCAACATCGTAAATCGACTGCTCGCCATAGCGGTCGATTAAATAAATCAGCGAACCACCGATGCCGCAAATCGCCGGCAAATTAAGCTCCATCGGGCCGCTGTCGCCGACATAGGGTTTCGCCTGCTGGGCAATGGCGTATTGATAGGCCTGGCTAGCATCGGCCACGCGAATCCCGAAGGCGCAGATCGAGGGCCCGTGCACCCGGGCAAAGGCGCGGGCAAAACTGTCCGGCTCGTGATTGATCAGAAAATTAATTTCGCCCTGGCGATACAGCACCACATCCTTGGAGCGGTGCCGAGCGATGGCGCTAAAACCCATCGCCTTAAACAACAACTCCAGGGCGCGTGTGTCTTCGGCAGCGTATTCGACAAACTCAAAACCGTCCGTACCCATTGGATTATCAGCCGCCACAGCATCCATAGCTTCGACCATAAGCTTGACCGCCTTGCAGTGAACTCAACAGTCGTACCAACAGACAGAACAGCTGCGAGTCGCGAAAAGGAGGGCCCTGGCCTTGCCGGGGCCTACACCAGTAACCATAGGATTTTTTGCCAATTTAGCAAGTCGCCAATCACCGCAAAAGATCCCGCCGTCGAGAGCGACGGTCTGTTATCATTTTAGAAGCCTGGCCATCAAGGTAAGCTGTCAGGGTATGTTTTTTACTGTAAAAATTCCGGGGAGCAATTTTCAAATAACAACAGCAATTCGCACAAGACTATTCAGTCCTTAAAAAAATGCCGTACCATGAGGCAGAGAAAAAAACCCTTGTCACAAAGCTTTCATCCAACTTTTCACGCACGGCACAAGGGGTCATTAATCGCGCCACTAGTAATAACAAAGCGTACTATAGGCAAGCTGTTTAAAACATTAAAGGAATAAAAGATGTCCTTAAAAGGATTTTCTTTAGACCCGTTCAGCCACAATGGCGAGACGTACCCGCTCTATCGTCGCGGTACTGGCCCGGGCGTCATTATCGTCCACGAGGTGCCTGGCATTACACCCGAGGTGGCTCGCTTCGCGACCATCGTCGCGGATAGTGGTTTCAGCGTATTCATGCCCAGCCTGTTTGGCACCCCCGGCAAAGCAAATTCCGGCGGGTATATTGCCCGGCAACTACTACGCGCCTGCATCCGCAAAGAGTTCAAGGTATTCGCCAGCCGCGAATCCAGCCCAATTACACATTACCTGCGCGCACTCTGCCGCAGCGCGCACAAAGAACTCGGTGGCCCCGGTGTTGGTGCCATTGGCATGTGCCTAAGCGGTAATTTTGCACTGTCGCTAATGGTCGAGCCAGCGGTAATGGCACCCGTATTATGCCAACCCTCCCTGCCCTTCCCTGTAAGTAAGCGCAGGCGCTCTGCCCTGCATATCAGCGATAATGACCTTGCCTGTGTAAAAAAACGCGTCACCGAAGACCAGCAACAAATACTGGCACTACGATTTAGCGATGATGTCACCAGCCCACCCGAACGCTTTGAGCGACTGCGTCAGGAATTCGGTGCAGGGATAGACACCATCGAGATAGATTCATCTCCCGGTAATGCCCACGGTATTTCAAGTAAAGCCCATTCGGTACTGACCACAGAGCTTATCAACGAGGAGGGCCACCCGACATATGATGCGCTTAAACAAACCATTGAGTTTTTACGGAAAAACCTGAAGCTGACGTCATAGAATAAAACCCAGGTCTAAGACACACGAGACATAATCTAGCCCCGCTTTTTTATTTGTTGCCGCTTAAGGGCTATCCAGCCCGGGATCACCGTAATACACAATTGGCACATCGGTGAATTCCCCGGAAACCCAGGAGCTCTTGATACCCTGCCCCCCGCCCTTGAAACAGATATAGAGTTTCCCGGAGACACTACCCCCTCGTTGAAAAAGCCCCTTACTGGCAAGCCAGGGCTCCCGGTTCCAGTCACTAATTTCAATCGCCCAGGCGATTTCCGTATTCCAACTGGTGGTGTCTTTACCGGTGGGCGATGGTTTGATCTGAAAATAGCCGCCGCCATACTTAAGCTCTCGCTCAAACACCTTACCCGTAGAGGGCACCTCGGGTAGATTAATATGGATGGTCTGCATACCGGGTAAATTACTTTTAGCCAGAGCCGTGCCCTTCAGCGGATCAAAATCACGGTCATACAATTCCAGCTTCCATGCGCCCAAATAGGGTGAGAAAAATATTGTTCGCCCGTGAAAAATTTCGCCATTGGCCACTCCCCTGACATCCCAGGCGGGCACGACATCCAGCGTTGGCGTGTCGGTGTAGGCAATGCCCTGGCCCACTACCCCCGGTGGCAGGTTGGCGAGTGTTGAATCGAGGTGCTGTTCTACTGTCTCGGTGCCGGGCTTAACGAGCACCGAGAATCTCGTGATACCGCGTGCTTGTGAGCCCGATGCAAAGGTGGCGGTCTGCCCCTTCCCTATTAGCAACACACTACTGTGGCCGCCACGACCCTGGACTGCAGCATTTTGCCATTCACCCTCCACCAGCAGGCGCTGGTCAATAGTGCTGTTGTTCCTGAAAGTAATTGAAGCTTCCACGCGATTATTAGCCCCGGGTTTCATACCCTCAACCGATACCACTTCAAAATCCTTATCCAGCTTTTGAAGCAGCGTAATGCTAAGCGTAATATCTGTTTCCACCTCAATGGTGGTGCCACTCGCCGACTGCAAAGTAGAGTCATTTTCGCCGCAGGCCACCAGGCACAGTAATAACAGGGGAACTAGGGTTCGCATGCTAATTTTCACGGTGAGATACATAGCGGGGATTCCTTGCTGTTCAATCTACGGTTTTCAGCAGAGTTTACAGGGTCAAAAAGCCTTTGATAAAAGGTAGATATTGCCTTGCAAAATTACAAGTTTTTACGGTAAAAAAAAGGGTTTCTTAACTCAGCGAAAATATTTTAATTGGCAAGCATATTTCTTCACGTACACTGAGACGATAACTATAAAAACAGCGACCCTCAAGCTAGTAATAAGCAAACTATGGATAAGTCTTCGCAAAACACAGTGCCGTCAAGCGCACATAAATATTACATGCTCGGCATCCTCACCGTCGTCTACATGCTCAATTTTGTCGACCGTCAAATTCTTTCCGTGCTGCAGGAACCCATCAGAGCTGAATTTGACTTAAATGACACACAACTCGGTTTGCTGCAGGGGCTCACCTTCGCCCTTTTCTATGTCAGCGTCGGCATCCCCATTGCTCGTTGGGCCGATCTCGGCAATCGGCGCAACATCATTGCTCTGGCAGTGGGCACCTGGAGCTTCATGACGTCTTTAACGGGTTTTGCACAGAATTTCGTGCAGCTCCTGCTGATAAGAATCGGCGTCGGTGTCGGTGAATCGGGTGGCAGCCCACCCGCTCACTCGATAATTTCCGATTTATTCAAACCCAACGAACGCGCTCGCGCTTTAGCGATTTATTCTACCGGCATCACCCTGGGTATTTTCCTGGCCTACGTTTTTGGCGGCTGGGTAAGCGACAACTACGGCTGGCGAATTGTATTTATTGTCCTGGGTATTCCCGGCGTCATCATTGCTTTTGTCGTGCGCTTTACCTTTATAGAACCAAAGCGAGGCATGCACGATGAAAGCCCAACATCGCATCAGCCACCGCCCGTCATTGACGTTGTACATTATCTGGCAAGCAGAAAGTCATTCCTGCATTTATCCATGGGCTCTGCATTACATGCCTTTGCAGGCTATGGAACGATGGCCTTTCTGGTGTCCTTCTATGTCCGAACCTATCAAATACCCCACGGCAATATCAGCCAAATCACCCTGCCAATTGGCATCATAATCGGCATATCGGGCCTCATAGGAAACTTCAGTGGTGGCTACCTCGCTGATCGTCTCGGCTTGAAAGACAAACGCTGGTATTTATGGATACCCGCCATTTCAACCTTAGTAGCCGTACCTTTTGCTGTTGCCGCCTTTCTCGTCAATGACATAAATTTGTCAATGGCCCTGTACGCCATGCCTTTAATGCTTGGCACTATGTACCTGGGCCCGGTAATTGCCACCGCTCATAGCTTAGTGAGTCCGAGCATGAGAGCCCTGACATCAGCCATACTATTTTTTATACTCAACCTTATTGGCCTGGGCCTGGGGCCGACCTTCCTGGGCATGGTCAGCGATTTACTGAAACCCCAATTGGGTGCCGACTCGCTAAGGTACGCAATGATCATTGCGTTTATGGGCTACGGCTGGAGCGCCGTACATTATTTTATGGGGGCAAAATATCTTCGGGCCGATCTGGAACGGGTATCCAGTAAGCTGACGGAAGAAGATAGGAAAGATTCTGTGGTTTACCGATTTTCGCGACTCATCAATTTTCGGCGCAACTAAAGATGCGCTAGCTAGGGTAAACCATGCGATCAAGTATTCTTAGTTTTTTAATTGTTCGACTCACTGTTCAGTAATACGCTTTAAAACAGGCTGAAATTTCACGATCATCAGTATCAAATAAATATCGTCCCGCCAATGATATCGGGAGTGAAATAAAATGTACTACGGTGAAAAACTCAATAGCATTACCCACTTAGTTGGCGCGGTTCTGGCACTGATGGGTTTCGGTGCCCTACTCACCATTGGTATTCAGGAAAACAAGCCATGGCTGATCGCCAGTTTTGCAATTTTCGGTACAACATTAGTGCTGCTGTACACCATGTCGACCCTCTACCACAGCTTTCACCCTCCCCGGCTAAAACAAATATTTCAGAAGCTCGATCACGTCGCGATATACCTGTTAATTGCCGGCACCTACACACCCTACATGCTGGTCTCGTTGCGCGAAGGCAATGGCTTGATCATTCTGGCACTGGTCTGGGCATTGGCAATCGTTGGTTTGTTGTTAGATATTTTTATACCCAAACGCATCCAGTGGCTACAGCTAGTCATTTATCTGGTCATGGGCTGGCTGTGTTCAATTGACTATGCAGAGTTAGAGGCTGCGCTCCCTAAAGCGGGCCTCTACTGGTTAACCATAGGCGGCTTTGCCTACACGGGTGGCGTCATATTCTATGTGTTGGATAATATGAATAAACTGAGCCATGCACACGGTATCTGGCATCTATTTGTTTTGTTCGGCTCCACTTGTCATTTCGTGTCGATTGCTGGCTACGTTCGGTAGTGGCTTGAACAGGTGATCCCATGAATAGAATTGAAGGGCTCTGGCCATTGGGGTCTGCCATTGGGATATGTAGTGGTCAAGTAAATTTGGCCACGGTTTAGTAGTCAGCCCTGTACAACTGCTCCGCTGTATTTGGACTGAGACCACGGTTATGTTGATGCGGCCGAGTCTGACTGTAATACCCA
>MAAC01011108.1_pt1 | contig 22271 bp, 20 predicted proteins | sample 1115981 | NCBI WGS metagenome assembly MAAC01 (sample SAMN04961126, study PRJNA320927) | seawater metagenome | isolation source: sample BD02T64 sea water enriched with oil for 64 days | place: USA:Gulf of Mexico | collected 2013-07-27
TCAAAAACTCTTTAGTAAACTGGTCACCTTTGGTTATATCTATGGGGTGATAGGTATAATCGAGCCCCAATTCTTCGAGAAAAATAGTAATTTTCCGACCGTTTGACGTATCCCAAGCATATAAATCAATCATTTGTTCTCTCCCGTACAATCCCTGCTATTAAGAGTGTTAAGAAAAGAGGTAAAAACGTGCAGGAGTGCTTGTTCCTCTTTGTATTTGAGGAAAAATAAAGTGAAAAACAGTAAAAAAATAATATTAATATCTTCTCCACATGATAATATTAATTTATAGTATTATATTAAACAGGAATAACGATGACATACGAGCAGTTGCGGGTACTTCACGCGGTTGTCACAGAGGGTACCTTTCGTGCCGCCGCCGAGAAATTATACAAATCCCAGCCCGCAATTAGTACGATGATCAAAAAGCTGGAAGAAGAACTGGGTATCTCTCTGTTTTCCAGAGAAAGCTACCGACCTGAATTGACCCTGTCTGGCCGTGTGTTTTACGAAAAGTCCCTCAACGTTTTACAGCAGACCAATCAATTAGCCAGTTTCGCAAAGCGCCTGGCCAAATCTGAAGAGCCTTTGGTGACGGTATCCATAAACGCTGTTTGTCCGTTACCCCCGGTACTTGAAACTCTCAAGGCAATCGAGAAAACTTACCCCGCAACGCAAATCCATTTAACAACCGAGCAAATGGGTGGTGCTATTGAACGGCTCTATAATGATAGTGCTGATCTGATCATCTCGACCCAAACCGATCTCGATCTCGATTTAATGGAAGCGACCCTCTATGAAAGAGTTAAGATAATTCCCGTCGCCCACTGTTCTTATCCCTTGGCCCAACACACCGGAGTTGTGTCTATGAATGAGGTCAAACAATACGTGCAGGTGATTGTGACCGATAGCAGCCAGTCGCGATCCAAACAAACCCTGGATGTCATGCCCCAGAACCGTCGATGGTATGTGACCGATTTCGCCGCTAAAAAAGATATTATCATGGCAGGTATGGGATGGGGCGGCATGCCAGAGCATGTGATCGATAAGGAACTTCAATCAGGTGAGCTGGTGAGAGTACATGTGGATGGTTTCGAAGTGAGAAACTCACAGCTCTATATTATTCGACGCACTGACAAAACAGTAGGGGCTGTGGCGGATACAATCTGGAATAACCTGAATAAAGCGGATCAATCCCCTGCCCTCTAAATGAAAGAGCCGTTGCCTTAGTAGCCAGTCAACGGTAACCGAACACGTTTTATAAATGTGTCGATGCCCTTGTTGCACAGCGCGGGTCCGATCGATTCTTTGACAACGCGTATAGTTCTTTAATTTTCGTATTAAAAATAGCGTTAATATTCATTTGTAGGTCAATGATTTTTACCAATCATGACCTGATTCCACACCTATTTTCTCAAAAAAAGCCTACATTTAAGAAGGAAAAAACTCTGTTTAAAAAAATATAAATCCTTAAGCATCTGATTTTAAACAATTACATCGAAGTAGAATAAGTTAAACTCACAACGATAACTTAAAATTATAATTATAGTTAAAAAACGATATTATTTATTATCATCTTCGCTTGGTAGTGTCTTTTCAGCGAGAGGGAAAATGCCTCAGAAAATTAAAATCGCTTAATTTTTGAAATGATAACCTAACTGGAGAATATCGATATGTCAGACAATCAAAAAACAGTTCTTATCACTGGTGCATACGGCGGCATGGGCATCGATATGGCAAAGGCCTTTATTGCTCGCGGCGACAATGTGGTTATCAGCGGACGTGACGAGAGTAAACTGGAACAAGCAAGACAAACCCTGAATGGCGGGAAAAGCGTCATCGCGATAGCGGGTGATATTTCCGATGCCAACACCGGAAAGAAAATGGTTGAGGCAGCGCTTGAGAACTTTGGTAGTGTTGATGTGCTGGTAAATAATGCTGGAACCTTCTACCCAAAGACATTTATCGACAGCACAGAAGAAGACTTAGAACACTTCTTCAATATCAATCTTAAAGGTACATACCTGACCACCCAAGCCGCAGTGCGCCAGATGATCAAGCAAAACAGCGGCTCGATCATAAACATCGGAACTGTATTGGTTGAGAGCGGCTTTAGCGCATTCCGTGCCTCTGCTGCACTGACCAGTAAAGGTGGTGTTCACGCCTTGACGATTGCCCTTGCTGCCGAGTTAGCCGAGCACCAGATCCGGGTAAACACCATAGCACCCGGGGTTATCCGCACACCACTACAGGGTGACGCTGTGGACAACCACGCCGCGATGCATTTATTGAACCGTGTTGGCGAAGTTGAAGACACAACCAGAGCAACACTTTATCTGGCTGATGCCAATTATCAGACAGGGACGGTTGTTAATGTCGATGGTGGCTATGTTGGCGGGCGTTCGTAACCGTACTTAGCAACTAGATAAATCCTAAATCCCAACCTCAACACAAACTTAAGTGACTACTCAGCAAAAGGTGCCGCTTGCGCCATGGCTGAGTAGTTACAAAATGAAACGGAAATATACCATGACGACGAACTCCTTGAAATTACACAGACATCCTCTTTCGGGTCATTGCCATCGTGCAGAGCTGTTTCTTTCTCTGCTGAATGTAGATGCTGAGCTCGTGGATGTGGATCTGGCAAACGGCGAACAAAAAAGTGAAGCCTTCCTGAAACTTAATTCAACGGGCCAAGTGCCGGTACTACAAGACAAAGACGAAGTTGTTTCAGATTCCAATGGCATTCTGGTGTATTTGGCTGAAACGTTTGATACCAGCGGCCAATGGTACCCAAGAGAAGCCGGAGCCCGAGCCGAGGTGCAGCGCTTTTTATCCATTGCGGCCAATCAGGTCGCCAATGGTCCCGCAACAGCTCGTTTAGTCACAGTGTTTGGCTATGAGTTGGATCATGAACTGGCGATAGCCAAAGCCAATACATTATTCCAGATGCTAGATCAGCACTTTGAAAACAAGACCTTTGCGGTCGGCGATAAACCAACCATTGCAGATGTCGCGCTCTATACCTATATCGCTCATGCTCCTGAAGGAAATATTTCTCTTGAGCCCTTCCCTCAGATTGGAACGTGGCTGAAAAGGGTTGAGGCACTCACAGGCTTCATACCGATGCAAGCAACCAAGGCAGGACTTGTTACCTAAGGCCAAAACCTCGTGAAGTTTCGATGAAACTTATCGTGTTGCCAGCCTTGAAGACTTAAATGGCTTCAAGGCTGGCAACAGATAAACTAAGTGCTGTGGGAGTATGGTTATGAGTAACGCAGAAAGCTTGCATTCAAATTCACTTTTTCACAAAGGCGAGCTGGAGGTTCAACGTCGAGTTGGTGTGCGAAACCAAGAGAACCTTGGACGGCGCAATATTCGCAACCACATGCCTTTACAGCACCAGGAATTTTATCAACAGCAACCGTTAATTTTTATTGCTGCCCAAGACAAACAGCACAGACCTTGGGCCAGCGTGATTGTCGGACGACAGGGTTTCATTGACACGCCGACAGAAAATGAAATGGTGATTTCAGCACTACCCTTTCAGGGAGAACCGATACGAGAAGGATTAACCGAAAAATCGGCAATCGGTTTGTTGGGATTGGAATTCCATACCCAGCGCCGAAACCGAATGAATGGACGTATTCAATCTCCTTCTGAAACCTCGGGACAAAGTGTTGATCAATCGATCCATATTCGGGTTGATCAGGCCTTTGGCAACTGCCCCAAATTCATCCATTCCAGAATGATTTTGAAAGGGGCGGGTGACACTATAGAACATTCCGGGCAAGAACATCCTGTCATGCCCCAGGTGCAGCGCCATCACAATCTCTCAAATGAACATCGGCGATTGATTGAGACCTCGGACACTTTTTTCATTGCGAGCCAGTACGAGGTTGATAGATCAGAAGCCCAATCCGGTATTGATATTTCTCATCGGGGCGGAAAGCCGGGATTTGTCAAATTTACCGATGACAATACAATTCAGTGGCCGGATTTTTCAGGAAACGATTATTTCAGTACATTGGGAAACCTGGAAAAAGATAGCCGCTCCGGCCTCCTATTTATGGATTTCGCCACCGGTAGCCTTCTCAGCATCACAGGTAAAGCACAGGTAATTTGGGATGATCGCAATCTGGTGGAATTCCAGGGAGCGGAACGCTTCATTCGGTTTACCGTAGATGAACTGATTTATATCCCCAATGCCTATCCTCTCAAGTGGTCATCGATCAATGCTTCTCCCTTTTTGGAATCTACTGATGACTGGACCGAATTTGAAACACGTAAGAAACAGCAAAATCAATTCCAACCCTACAAAATAAACCGCATCGAGGATGAGGCTAAAGGCATTCGATCATTTTATCTCCAACCGCATGATGGACACTCCTTGCCTATATTTAAACCGGGGCAATTTTTACCGATAAAAGTGACCGATCATCATGGAAAAACCCATTACCGCAGCTACAGCCTGTCTGATGCACCCGGCAACAGTAAAGCAAACAATCACTATCGTATCAGCGTTAAACAACTATTGGGTGACGATCCTGGTATTGTGTCCAACTTACTTCACGACAAGTTTCATACAGGATCAAGCATAGAAGCCCTGTCACCACGAGGAGAGTTTGTACTCAACAACAGTCAACGTCCGATCGTACTTCTGAGTGCTGGTGTTGGCATTACACCGATGATCAGCATGTTACTTTCTGCCATCGAGGAAAATTTGAACGACAACCAGACCCGTGAAATATTTTTTATCCATGGTACCCGGAACGAGCAAGATCACGGGTTTAGATCATTGGTCAATTCAATGGCGGAAACTTATCCCTGGGTAAAAGTCGTTTATTGTTATAGCCAATCATCCGCGAAAACAGATCTTGATCTGAATTTGGTTTCGTCAAATATCTCAATTTATTCTGGCCATGTAAATAAACAGGTACTTCAGCAAGCACTGCCTATCAATGATTATGAGTTTTACCTTTGTGGTCCAGACACCTTTATGGCATCGAGTTATGAACTATTAGCAGGGTTGAGCGTTTCTGCTGATCGCATTTATTACGAATCTTTCGGGCCGAGCTCTCTCATTGAAAAAGTAACAAAAAGTAATCGGACACTTGGTGATATAAATACTCATCAACCCCAGTCTCCCCCACTGTCCCACCCGGCACAGTCACCAGTGGTGGTTAAATTTTCCCGATCAGACAAAGAAGCCATTTGGCAACCTGGCTCAGGCTCTCTTCTGGATCTTGCCGAGAGCCAGGGTATCAACCCAACGTACGGCTGTCGCAGTGGGCAATGCCATTCTTGCTCCACCTCTATTGAGCAGGGAGAAGTGCACCAGATTACGGGTACATCAGGATCATCTGTCTTGATATGTTGTGCTACACCAGAGGCATCACATGATGCAAGGCTCGCCGATCAACCGCTGGTATTAGACCTATAGGTCCAAACTAGAGAGAGCATGGCATTGGCGAACTTGAAAAGAATGCTAATAACCTTGCAAGTTAGTCATGCTCTCTTTTTCTAACTTTGGACTTATTAAATCACAGGTAACTTTCAGCCGTTGCCTGAATTCGTTTCACCATTGCATACAAACCATTCGCCCGGTTAGGACTTAGGTGCTGAGCAAATTCCAGTCGATTGAGAATGTCCTGAATATCAATATCTTTGATTTCTTGCGCTGTTTTATCAGAGAAAATCATCAGCAGTATTGCAACAAGGCCCCGTACGATGTGCGCATCGCTATCAGCGATGAAAGTCATCCGGGCAGGCGTACTGTCATCAACATTACAGACAAGCCATACTTGACTAGTACATCCTTGAACGCGTGAAGTTTCCGTTTTCAATGCATCATTCATAGGAGAGAGCTTACGCCCCATATCAATGATGTAACGATAGCGATCTTCCCAGTCATCCAGAAATTCAAAACTCTCGATCAAGTCTTCGACCGCATTCGTAGCCACTGTCTCAGTCATCTCTACTTTTTACTTTCGTATCAGGAACTCACGTCCCACTTTAACCCGGGAAACACCGTCATATTCGACGATATCCGCGGTGGCATATGTTTCAGACCAGCTACTAGGTAGATAACTACCCGTACCGACAACATCAAGGGGCGCATCAGCTTCGGCCATCAAGCGACATTTTGCCGGGCTAAACCCAGAAGATGCCACAATCTTTACCTTGTTAAAGCCTTCATTATCCAAGGCTTCACGCATAGTCCAAATTGCTGCTGCCGAAACCCCTGGCCCCACCAGGTATCTCAACTCTTCTTCATTGCGGTAGCCACGTATTGCTCTTGGCACATTGCGCTCAAGCACCGCATAAGAACTCGGAGGATCCAAGGTTTCAATAAAACGGCTACCAGGAGTATCCATCCTTACAGATAGAAGTCCTTGCGCTGCCCGTTTAGGAAAACGACGACAGACAGTAAGCGCATCGGTAATTTCACGGGCAAAATAATCAATCAGAACCGTCATAGAGTCGCCAGGAAATGTTTCGTCGAACATTTCCGCTGCCCGTAGTGTCGAACCCGCATAGCCGATCAGAGCATGAGGCATCGTCCCCATACCACTATCTTGCCCGAAGTAATGCGCCGTTGCATCGGTTGCGTTACCAATAAATCCAACAGCATCATTTTTGCGTTTGGCACGATCAGCACCAACGGCAGCCGCATAGGCCATAATCTCTGCCATATCGGTTCCGGCGCAATGCCGTGCATCCATCGCAAGGAAAGCAACGGAATGAAGGTCGGAGCACATGGTAAAAGCATTATAGGCCGCAACACAGGCAGGGCCTAAACGTTGGAGCAACAGGGTTTCCAAATCGACCAAATGGCACAGCGAACCGGTAAGATACATAATTGGCTCACCTGCACCTACCCAACGCCCTTCAGCATAGCGTAGGTCAATATCGAGCTCGAAATTACGCTTACGCGCCATTTCTTCCAGCCACTTAATGACCAGGCCGGGGGCAGAAACAACAGGACGTCTCATAAAGACCGCATAGGTAACTGTCTGGTCGCCAAATTTCTCGACGACCTTTTTGCTGCGATTAAAATAATGATCGGTCCAGGCCGTGATATCACGATCTTCAACAGGCCAGAGGGAGGATCGCTCCTCCCTCTGGTGTTTCACCTGCTGACTATCGTTCTGAGTAGTGTCAGGCATAATGCTATTCCTGTAATCGTCAGAAACTAGAGGCCTGTGCGACCGGGACAGAGGCCCGACTTTCGCGTTCTTCCTTCAGCTGCTCAGCAATCAGGAAGGCTAATTCCAGCGCCTGACTGGCGTTAAGACGCGGATCACAGTATGTGTGGTAGCGTGCGGATAGATCTTCGTCGGTAATGGCTTGAGCACCACCGATGCACTCTGTGACATCTTTACCAGTCATCTCAAAATGAACGCCACCAGCATAAGTGCCTTCGGCCTTGTGCACGGCAAAGAAGTTACGAACTTCGCCCAACACACGATCAAACGGACGGGTTTTATATCCCGAGGAAGACTTAATGGTGTTGCCATGCATGGGATCACATGACCAAACAACTTTTTTACCCTCGCGCTCAACAGCACGAATAAGAGCTGGTAAATGATCTTCGACTTTATCCTGCCCCATACGAACAATCAGTGTAAGACGTCCGGCATCGTTTGTCGGATTTAGACGATCAATCAGCCTCAAAAGATCATCCGGGTCAGAAGTCGGTCCACACTTCATACCAATCGGATTGTGAATGCCACGCATGAACTCGACATGAGCTTCGTCGATGTGACGAGTCCGATCGCCAATCCAAAGCATATGTGCAGAACAGTCGTACCAATCGCCACTCAGACTATCAACACGGGTAAGAGACTCTTCGTAATTTAGCAAAAGTGCTTCATGACTTGTGTAGAAATCAGTTTCACTGAGCTGAGGGACTTTGTCTTCGGTCAGCCCACAGGCCTCCATGAAGCCGATAGCCTCTTCGATGCGCTTGGCTAACTCTTGATATCGATTAGACTGAGCTGAATTCTCAACAAAATCGAGGTTCCATGCATGGACTTTACGCAAGTTGGCAAAGCCACCCTGAGAAAACGCTCGCAACAGGTTCAGTGTCGAAGCTGACTGATGATAAGCCCTAATCAACCGTTCAGGATCTGGAATACGCTCTTCAGGAGTAAACTCAATACCATTGATGATATCACCACGGTAACTCGGCAACTCAACACCGTCGATTGTTTCCGTTCCCGCGGAACGCGGCTTGGCGAACTGACCAGCCATGCGGCCAACCTTGACGATTGGGCAAGCAGCGCCAAAAGTCAGAGCCACAGCCATCTGCAACATTACTTTGAAAGTATCGCGGATATTATCGGGATGAAACTCTGCAAATGCTTCGGCACAATCGCCCCCCTGAAGGAGGAACGCACGGCCTTCGGCCACTTCGCCAAGTTGTTTACGTAGTCTGCGTGCCTCGCCTGCAAAAACCAGTGGCGGTTGACCCGCCAAGGTTTTTTCCACGGTCTCTACAGCAGCAGAGTCCGGGTATTCGGGCACTTGCCGAATATCCTTGGCGCGCCAGGAAGTAGGTGTCCATTTCGCGCTCATTTTAATACCTCAATTACAAAATATAATTATACGTCCGACAGTTTTAATCACCTTTTCGGCCCATTACCAGAAGAAAGCTTTATAGAACTTATATATTCATCAGAACGACATACCTCAAGCCACCTCCCGGAGATTACCTCCAGATGTTATGTGTCGTTAAATTTCAAACTCGGCTTTGTCAGCAGATAGGTAAAAATATGCTTTGAGGAGATTATTGATATCGATTCGCAACAATACTATTTGAGGTGTTTGATCGACCCGCTACTTAACGTTATAAGCATTAGAAAATTATTTTAAACTTCCCTCAGCATTACGAGAAAGTTGCATGAGCAAAAAACAGATCAGCAGGTTCCTGAGAATTATTATTCCTCTCGCCCTCTTTCTTTATTTCATCCCCATTTTTACAGTAGTCTTCCTTGCTATGGGACTTCTTGACTTAAGCCGCCACAGCAAAATTACGCCCAAGCTTGCCAAGAAATATTTCACTGGAAATGGGTTGCTTACCTGGGCTCTATCTCCTGTGAACCTCTTTCTCGATCTTATTTCCCGGCGTAACAAATACGTCTATAAACTGAATGACTTTCCAGACCCTCATCGCGAAGAAATACAGGAAATTTTGACGACTTTTGACGAAGGAAAAGAAGAGATTATAAGCAGCATCCGCACCCAGTTGGATGGGAAAAGTCGCGGCATGTTATTTTATAAATGGTATGGCAAAAATACGAATACGGCGATACCCGCCTTCAACAAGGAATTCAAATACATCAAAACAATCGGTGTATCCGTCTTCAATAAAAAGAAATCAACCTCTCTTCATTTCGGCCCGTTACGGCTCACCTTGAGAGTTCTTTATAACCTCACCCCAATCCAGAGTGACAACATCTTCATCGAAGTCGATGGCAAGAAACACTTCTGGCACGATGATCCCCTCTTCATTTTTGACGACACGTTACAGCACCAGTCAATCAACGAAGAAGACCACGAACGTTACTGTGTATTTGTTGACGTCCTCAGGCCTTCATATTTTACCGGCTTCCAGAACGTCTTCATGAAAATTATGCAGGTTGTCTTCCTCAAGATAAACGGCATATTTTACAAAAACTGGTCTGTTTTAAAGTAAGCTTGTTTTACAGAACAAACCAAAAAGGCTGCGAAATCCGCAGCCTTTTCTTTATCAGCGAGACAGGTTCCTGCCTGCAAACAATATCGTATAATTATGAGCGAGGCTCACGCATCGTAACGAACTCTTCAGCCGCAGTCGGGTGAATACCAACAGTGGCATCAAACATATCTTTAGTCGCACCCGCTTTAATCGCGACGGCAAATCCCTGTACGATTTCCGGGGAATCAGCACCCACCATATGAAGTCCGACAACTTTCTTGCCGTGCTTCTCGACAATCAATTTCATGAGCGCTTTTTCATTACGCCCTGATAGGGTGTGTTTCATCGGCCGGAAGCTCGATTGATAGACATCAATGTCACCGTACCGATCAATCGCCTGTTCTTCGCTTAACCCCACGGTGCAAACCGGTGGATGACTGAATACGGCTGTCGCAATATTGTGATGGTCCATAGCCCGCGGCGTGTCCTTAAAGGCAGTGTCAACAAAAGCCATCGCCTCTTGAATGGCGACAGGTGTCAAATTAACCCGGTCAGTAACATCACCAACGGCATAGATATTTTTCGCCGTGGTCAGGGAAAACTCATCAACCTTAATCGCCCCCTTACCATTCAGTTCTACCCCGGCGGCCTCCAGTCCAAGTCCTTCGACATTTGGTTTGCGACCCGTCGCAGCAAATACCGCATCGACTTCAATGGTACGGCCGTCAGAATAGGTCACAAGAAGTCCGGTATCAATCTTTTCAATAGCTTCAATGGTGAGGTTAAGCTCAAGGGCAATGCCTTTTTTCTCCATCTCCGCGCCTAAGAATTCGCGCACATCGCGGTCAAACCCGCGCAACAGGGCATCCCCGCGATAAATTTGGGTTACTTCAGATCCAAGGCCATTAAAAATGCCCGCAAATTCAACAGCAATATAACCACCCCCGTAAACAATAACGCGCTTGGGAAGTTCATCCAGATGGAATGCTTCGTTTGAGCTGATCGCGTGTTCCCATCCTTTGCCTTCGGGGAAAACAACGTGCCCGCCGGGAGCCAGCAAAATTTTATTCGCCGTGATGGTCTGATCACCAACACGAACGGTATGCCTGTCTTCCAGCACAGCCCGTCCGTCATAACGCGTAACGTTAGCGTTTTTCAGGATCGATTTATAAATATCTTCGAGGCGATCAATTTCTTTATCTTTGTTCGCAATCAGGGTTTTCCAGTCAAAGGATCTCTCCCCGACTGACCAACCAAATCCAGCACCGTCTTCGAATTCTTCATGAAAATGACTGGCATAGGAGAAGAGTTTTTTCGGCACGCACCCACGGATAACGCAGGTTCCGCCATAGCGGTATTCTTCAGCGAGTGCCACGCGTGCACCAGTTGCGGCAGCCATACGCGCACCGCGAACGCCACCGGAGCCTCCGCCGATTACAAACAGGTCGTAATCGTATTGCACATCGTCATCATGATAGGTCGGCATGGAACTGAGCTCCTAAAGGCAAATAAAAAATTTCATAACAATATCTAAGTCAGACCAAATGGAAGTTAAAGAGAGAAATTTAAAGGTCCGCGAGCCTATTGCTAACGCTTTCCCATCACATCACCCGCTTTATCCCCTTAAGCGCTTAATTTTATTAGCAATAGCTTATGTCACAAGATCGTGAACACTCAAATTTGAACAACCCTCATATAAAGAAAGATCCTTATCCTCCCCACAGGTGATTAATGAAACTCAGATCCCTTATCCTTGTGCCACTCTCCTTTACCTTCGTGATGAATACAGCGCAAAGTACTGAGGTAAAGTTAACGGGTGAAGAAATTCGCAACCACCTTGACGGCAATTTTGTGGTTCACCGGAAAGGTGGAAAACCTCAATTTCGACAGAGCTTTGCCAAGGATGGATCAACGCAATACCAATCGGTTGGACGAGAGGCTGAACACGGAAAGTGGAGCGTACAAGGAAATCAGTATTGCTCCAAATGGGGGCCTTTTGGCTGGACTTGTTACGATATGACCGCAGAGGGTGATCAGATTACCTGGATCACCAAAGACGGAACCCGTTTTTCTGGGAAAATCATCACCAAATAACAGCCCGACCACATATCGGCTTGTCGGTTATAAAGCTACAATCGAACCAGTACTTTCCCTTGGTTCGTTCCTGCGAGTAAGCTCTCTAGCCCTGCTGGTGCCTGTTCCAACCCCTCATAAATTTCTTCACTAAATTTCAGTTTTCCCGCCTTATACAGCGGCAACAACCCTGTAACGGCTTCTGACAAACGGTGCATGTGATCAAAGATCAGGAACCCCTGCATTCTGACCCGCTTCACCAATAGGGTTCGTGCAACACGGGGACCATTAAGATGGGCTGGCGATATGCCGATTACACCGCAAACTGTCATTCGGGCACCAACATTAAAGAAGCTCATAACAGCATCAGAAATAGGACCGCTTACATTGTCAAAATAGACATCCACACCATTGGGACATACTGCGGCCAATTCGGTTGAGAGATCCTCACAGGTTTTGTAATTTATAACCGTATCATACCCAAACTCTTCCAAACACCGTGCAGCCTTTTCATCACTACCTGTTATCCCTATCGTCCGACAGCCTCTGGCTTTTGCAATCTGACCAACCATAGAGCCAACAGCGCCAGCCGCTGTTGAGACAACAACTGTTTCACCAGGCTGAGGGTTGCCAATTTCAGTCAGGCCAAACCAGGCGGTGGCCCCCGTCATTCCAAGGACATGAAGGTTTGCAGACAGTGGCCCATCATCAGGGTTAACTTTCCGCTCAACATCAGATCCATCACTAATTGCCATTTCCTGCCAGCCAAAACGACCATAGACGTTCTGGCCAACGACGTAATCGGGGTGGTTACTTTCAACAACCTCACCCACGGCAAAACTCCGCATAACGTCGCCGAGACCAACAGGAGGAATGTAATTGGGCATATCCATAACCCAGCCACGCATTGCAGGATCGACAGAGAGATAGAGGTTACGGATCAAGAACTGCCCCTCAGCCAAAGAGGGAAGTTGCTCATCTTCTAGCTGGAATATATCTGCAGAGACTGTCGGATCAGGACGTTTAGCCAAAACAAGCTTACGGTTTTTCATAATATTCCTCTTTGTCGCGCCCAACATGCCAAAACTTTAAAACGACTTGAAAGTTCCAGTCATGAGATTTCAGCTGGTGAATGTTGCTTCCTACACAACCTATCCAGATAGTGGCGACAACAAAAGCACGAACAAAATCAGCAGAAACAAAAAAGAGCTCGCCGACCAAAGAAAAGATCAAGCAAACTCTTTTTCGCTGACAGAAACACCTAACTATTGACGCATAAACACAAAACGGTAACTCACTGGAATAGCCGTGGAGATAGAGGACAATTCCATTATTTCTCTGAGTACTTCAACTCCGCTTTCCAAACCAAAATCTTCGCCATCCATCATGATAACCACATCAGGCTGCACCATGATCCTGTTCTTGGACAGGCGGGTAACTACGAGCGAACTCGTGATTTCACTCTCTACGCCAGCAATAGTAATGGTCGTATCAGCGTCTTCAATCACCATGGTTTGGCCAAGCTTTAAAGCCGTTGCCGCTTTAATATCTACATTGAGAGAAATCACGGCTTCAGGCCACAAGGCCGTTTTGAAAACATGCTCTTCAAGTCGTTCGTCTCTAATATCCACCCCCGTTTGCACTGACGCCAAATCAACCTGTACTTTAGCTTGTCCTGTGCTGAGTACCGTCCCCTTGAGATGCGTAAAATAATGACTTTCGCCCACCGATGCCTTCTTGATTGAACCAAAGCTCAGTCGGGAACTATCATTATCCAAGCTCCAGTCATCGGCAAAAGATTCAATGGGAAAAGAAAATGCAAGTAAGGTCAGGAGTAATTTGAAGCCACGTCTCAACATTATAAATTCCTTAAAATTTGTTAGTGTTCATAACTAAAACACACCAACCAAGATTTTATTCAGTGCTAAGAGGTATTTTTATCCTGAGCAAGGATCAGGACCCTAGCTCTCCAACCCCATGTTGATATATTTGATCTCCAGATATTCCTGAATGCCATACTTTCCACCTTCTCGACCAATACCGGATTCCTTGATGCCGCCAAAGGGTGTCGCTTCAGAGGAAAGAGTACCTGTGTTCGCGCCAACCATGCCGTATTCGAGAGCTTCGGAAACACGCCAGACCCGGCCGACGTCACGCGAAAAGAAATAAGCCGCGAGCCCATAACGTGTGGCATTGGCTAACTCGATGGCTTCGTCTTCCTTTTCAAAACAATAGAGTGGCGCAACAGGTCCAAAAATTTCCTTGTGAAAGACCTGCATATTCTCGCTAACGTTTGTAAGCACCGTTGGCGCATAGAAAAGCTCACCAATATCCAAAGGTGCCCCACCAACCAGAGCGTGCGCCCCTTTTGACAAAGCATCCTTTACAAGAGCATCAACCTTGTCGATCGCGCGATCGTCAATTAACGGACCAAGAGTGACATCCGCTTTGTCCCCAGGACCGACCTTCATCTTGTTTACCGCTGAAGCAAGCTTGGTCGCAAAAACTTCATAAACACCGCTCTGGACCATAATACGATTTGCACAGACGCATGTCTGGCCTGAATTACGAAACTTACTTGCCAACACATGTTTTACAGCGAGATCCAAATTGGCATCATCAAAAACAATAAAAGGCGCATTCCCTCCAAGTTCCATAGAAACTTGCTTGACGGTAAGCGCGCATTTTTCCATCAGGACTTTTCCAACCACGGTTGACCCTGTAAAAGACAGCTTTCTCACCGCGTGGTTGGCGGTCATCTCATCACCGATTTCGCCCGCCTTCCCCGTCACAATATTGAATACTCCATCAGGCAGACCTGCTTTTTGTGCCAGAACGGCCAGTGCCAAAGCTGAATAAGGTGTTTGAGGCGCAGGTTTCATCACCACGGTACAACCAGCAGCAAGTGCTGGCGCGCATTTACGGGCAATCATCTGTGCTGGAAAGTTCCAAGGTGTAATCGCTGCCACAACGCCAATTGGCTGTCGAATGGTCAAAAGTTGCTGATCAGAACGCCCTGCAGGAATCGTTTCTCCATAAGTACGTTTGGCTTCCTCTGCAAACCACTCAATATACCCTGCAGAAGAAGAGAGTTCTCCCCTTGCTTCGGCAAGTGGTTTGCCTTGTTCTGACGTCATGATTTGCGCAAGGTCGTCAAGGTTTTCAAGAATAAGATTACACCAGCGACGCAGAATAGCCGCGCGCTCTTTCGCCGTTTTCTTCTTCCAGTCCACAAGCGCATTCTCAGCACATTCAATCGCTCTACGGGTTTCAGCAGCTCCCATCCACGGCATCCGCCCCAACTCCGCTCCCGTTGCCGGATTATTAACTGGCACATGGCGACCAGAGTCTGCATCAAGCCAGATACCACCAATGAAGGCCTGTTGACGGAAAAGAGATTTATCTTTTAAGAGTAGAGACATCAAACACGCTCCTGAGCGCAAAGGCATGACCAAACCAATAACGGATAAGTCATTTAACAGATTTAGCAATCGTATAACTTTGAACGCTATCCAAGCCATTGGATAAGAACAAGATACAATTAACCAGTTTATCTTTGTAAGGGGACATTTTACAGCCAGTATTTTCATGGGCAAAGAGATTTCAAGATCATCAGACGCCGTCAAAACGTTCAAGTTTTAGATCGGATTACACGAAAAATTCTCACAAATGTAAGAAAGTTTACATTTTTTGAACGAATAACTATAGTTACAGCAAACATGCTGACACCAATGGATATGCGAGAGACCCGTGGCAGACAATAAACGTTTGGGCATTAACACCCGGCAAGATCAAATCATCGACTTGGTCAGGGAGCGCGGCTACGCATCTATAGAAATGATGGCCGAAAAATTTGGCGTCTCTCAACAGACGGTTCGTCGGGACATAATATATTTAAGTGAGAAGAATCTACTGCAACGTCACTTTGGCGGCGCAGGCCTGCCCCCTGGAATTGACCGGCTTGCATATTCGAACAGAAAAGTAAGAAACGCCCAGGAAAAGGCAATGATCGGGAAAGAGATCGCCAAACAAATTCCGAACGGGTCATCGCTCTTCATTGATATCGGCACAACGATGGAGGCCGTCGCAGAAGCCTTGGTTTCCCACGAAGGCTTGCGAATTTTAACTAATCATATCGGTGTGGTTACAATATTGTGTGAGAAAACAGATTTTGAAATCATTCTTCCCGGAGGCCTCGTGCGCAACAAAGATAAAGCGATTGCGGGGGAAACAACCACCGAGTTTTTGAAGAATTTTCGTGTTGGGTATGGCATCTTTGGCATTGGCTCCATAACCGATGACGGCCAGCTGCTTGATTACGATTACAGAGATGCGCAGGCTTCACGCGCTGCACTGGAAATATCCCGCCGCAAATTTGCGGCGGCAGACCACTCAAAGTTTAATGCTGATGCAATGATGCCTTTTGCACAGGCATCAGAAGTTGATGGAATTTTTACAGACAAAGAACCCCCTAAATCGATCGCACAGGCCATTAAAAAGGCTGACACAAAATTATTTGTCGCCCCCTCTTCTAACTAAGCCCCTTCTCAACTAACGCGCGCTCAACCATGTTCTCAGCACCATAGTCTTCATTTCAAATGTAAGTTTATTTACATTCATGTAATTTTATGTACACAATACTTACACAAATCACCCGTATACAGACACCATGTTTTCGTGACGACAGTGTCGCAAAGACCGGAAGAACCGAAAGGCTAAAGTGATAATGTCGGCCATTGAATTAAACGGCATCAGCAAAAAGTGGGGCGATACCATCGCCGTAAACAACGTATCCTTTAAAGTGGATCAGGGCACTTTTACTGTTCTACTTGGCCCTTCCGGTTGTGGAAAATCGACTTCTCTCCGCATGATCTCGGGACTTGAGGAAATCAGTGAAGGCCAGTTGTTCATCGGCGATACAGATATGACGATTGCCTCCCCAGCTGATCGCAACCTGTCAATGGTCTTTCAAAATTACGCACTCTTCCCCCACTTAAACGTCGAAGAGAATATTCTTTTTGGGCTCAAGGTGCGAAAGGTGCCCGCAGCAATTCGAGCCCAACGACTGATCCAAGTTGCGGAACAAGTCGGGCTTACCAAGCTGCTAGACAGAAAGCCCGCACAGCTTTCCGGTGGACAGCGACAACGCGTTGCCCTCGCCCGGGCCATTATCGCTGAAAATCCTATCTGCTTGATGGATGAGCCGCTTTCAAACCTTGATGCCAAGCTACGCCACGTTATGCGGGTAGAGATTCGCGCCCTGCAACAACGCCTTAAAATGACTGTAATCTACGTCACCCACGATCAGTCAGAAGCCATGAGCATGGCAGACAAGGTCATTTTGATGCGTGAGGGGCAGGTAGAGCAAGAAGGCACGCCTGACGAACTTTATAACAAACCTGCAACAACATTTTCTGCTGCCTTTATTGGCACTCCTCCCATGAATTTGGTGGATTGCGTAAAAGGAGAGATCACCTCTCCCCTGACAGAAACATCACAAAGGGATGTTTTCATTGGAATTCGTCCAGAAGACATAAAACTATCAGACAATGAAGGTCTGGAAGCAGAGTTAATATCTGCAGATTATCTGGGCGCAGATACGGTCGTTACTGCACGCATTAACAGCCAAGAACTTCTCGTGCGCACACCAGGGCGTATGGTTATCTCTCAACCAATAGCAACACGACTGACTTGGCGTAAAGAGGACGTACATGTCTTCGATCGCACCACGGGAAAACGAAATGACACGATCAAGGCATTAGATATCTAGCGCCTTTGTTAAACAAATACCCGTGTCATCGTTAAGGTAGCACGGGAACTGGGAAGGAAGCCGGGAGTACGGTCTTCCTCAATCACAAGAGGGCTACACCATGCTTAAGACACTCAAGCGAACAGCCGGGAAACTGGCTTTAGCAACGACCCTGGGCCTCGGCCTAACAACAGCAGCATCAGCCGTTGAGTTGACAATGTATTACCCCGTCGCCGTTGGTGGCTCTTTGACCAAAATCGTTGATGGTCTGGTGAGCGATTTTGAAAAAGAAAATCCTGATATCAAGGTTAATGCCATTTATGCCGGCAACTACAATGATGCTCGGATCAAAGCGCTTGCAGCTTTAAAAAGCGGCAAGCCTGCCCAGACATCAGTTATGTTCTCTATCGACACCTACGAACTCATCGAACAAGGTGCGATTGTTGCCTTTGACGATGTCGTCGAAACAAAAGAAGAAAAAGCCTGGTTGAAAAGCTTCTACCCGGCTCTTATGGAAAATGGCCAAACTCAAGGAAAAACCTGGGGTATTCCATTCCAGCGCTCGACGATTGTCATGTACTACAACAAGGACGCCTTCCGCGAAGTTGGGCTCGATCCGGAAAATCCTCCAGCGACTTGGGATGACTTGATCACTGTCGGTAAAAAACTCACCAAGAAAGGACGTTGGGGCACCATGATCCCCTCAACCGGATACCCTTACTGGATGTTTGGTGCACTGAGCATGCAGAACGATCAGGTTCTCATGAACAGCGATGGTAATCAGACTTACTTTGACGCTCCAGCCACTGTTGAAGCTCTTGAATTCTGGAAAGATCTGGGCACCAAACACGGCATTATGCCAACCGGGACCATTGAGTGGGGAACGTTGCGCCAGAACTTCCTCGAAGGTAAGACAGCCATGATGTGGCACTCAACCGGTAACCTGAGCACCGTTAAAAAGAATGCAAAGTTCGATTTTGGCGTTGCGATGTTACCAGCCCAAAAGCGTCGGGGAACACCAACAGGTGGTGGGAATTTCTACATCTTCGAGAAAACTTCTCCAGAAGAGCGGAAAGCGACAATGAAGTTGATCCGCTTCCTGACGGAGCCGACACGTACAGCTGAGTGGAGCATGAAAACCGGTTACCTCGGAACGGGACCAGAAGCCTATGCCACTCCAGGTATGAAAAAATATGTGAAGGACTTCCCACCTGCCGCTGTTGCGCGTGACCAGTTAGAGTTCGCAACCGCAGAGCTGTCTACATATCAAAACGGGCGAGTTCGCAAACTGTTAGATGATGCTATTCAGGCAGCATTGGTCGGGTCAAAATCCCCAGCTGAAGCTCTTGCTGGTGCCCAAAAACAAGCTGATCGCCTGCTTAAACGCTATCGTTAAGCTTTGATCCAAGAGTATCCCGGAAGCGTCGTAGTAACGCTTCCGGGATTTTCCTCGTTATTTCACAAATGTGACAAATCTGATTGATGCCGATGATTAAGAAAACGTCTCAAACTGCACTTTATGGCTGGTTATTGTTAATGCCTGCGGCTGTGTTTCTGGTCGCATTTACCTATTACCCAACCATAGCCACATTGGCGAAGAGTTTCTTTTCTCAAGAGACCGCTTTGAGACCCGCAGAATTCATCGGCCTTGAGAACTACGCATTCATGCTCGAAGATGATGTGTTCTGGAAAGTCGCCTGGAACAATGTGATCTACGCAGTCTTTACTATTCCAATTTCAATTGCGCTGGCTCTGTTGATGGCAATTTGGGTAAACGGGCATCTGTCCTTTAAATCAATAACCCGTATGAGTTTCTTCATCCCAACCATGTTACCAATGATCGCCGTTGCCAATATTTGGCTCTTTTTCTACACCCCGGAAATTGGATTAATTGATCAGATATCGAGCACATTTGGTTTTGCCAGCCACAACTGGCTGGGAGATCCAGACACCGTTTTAGGCTGTATCATTCTGATAACAATCTGGAAAGAAGCTGGCTTCTTTATGATCTTCTATCTCGCAGCCTTACAAACTCTATCCCCGGAACTTGAGGAAGCTGCCCGTTTGGAAGGCGCGAGCCGTTGGTATTATTTTCGCAGAATAATGTTTCCCTTGTTGATGCCGACAACTTTGTTTGTTCTCATTAATGCGGTAATCAATTCTTTCAAGCTCGTCGATCAACTCTTTATTCTGACCAAGGGGGGACCAGACAACGCAAGCTCCCTTTTGCTGTATTACATTTACGAAGTCGCCTTCAGCTTCCTTGATCAGGCTTATGCCTCAACCCTCACAGTCGTCTTGCTTAGCACCCTGGCAGTCATAGCTATTAGCCAGTTTGTCTTCCTCGATAAGAAGGTCCATTACCAGTGAGCGCGTTACAATATAAACAAGGTCTTGCCTTACGACTGGAAACCGGGGCCGCGTATTTTTTAGCTTTTTTGTGGATGCTCCCCCTCCTCTACGCCTTCTGGAGTGCCTTTCATCCGCCGGAATACGCGACAAAGTTTGACCTTTTTGCCCCGCTATCGCTTGAAAACTTCCGCGTGGCCTGGGATCAAGCACCCTTTGCCCGCTATTTCCTCAATACCTTTATGCTCGTGACCAGCATATTAATTGCACAATTCATACTATGTACCTTAGCAGCCTATGCTTTTGCCCGTTTTGAATTTCCGGGAAAAACGATCGCGTTTGCTTTTGTGCTCGTGCAATTAATGATCATGCCCGAAGTTCTGATTGTCGAAAATTATGTCACGATGAGTAAGCTTGACCTTGTCGATACCATCGTCGGAATTGGCCTGCCTTACATGGCCAGTGCTTTTGGCATATTCCTGTTACGCCAGACCTTTAAGACCATCCCTAAAGAACTCGAAGATGCTGCCAGAATAGAGGGGTGTTCCATGCTGCAAATTCTTTGGAAGGTCTATGTCCCCCTTGCGCGCCCAACTTACGTTGCCTTTGGACTGGTTTCCATCAGCTATCACTGGAATAATTTCCTCTGGCCCCTTGTTATTACAAACTCGGTAACGACCCGACCATTGACTGTAGGGCTTGCCATTTTTGGTGCCCCTGAATCGGGCGTTGACTGGTCCATCATCACAGCTGGAACTTTACTTGCCGTGGCACCGTTGCTGGTTGCTTTCCTATTGTTCCAACGGCAGTTTGTACAATCTTTTATGCATGCAGGTATCAAATGACGAGCATTCTAACCTGGAATATTCAGTGTGGTCTCGGGGTCGATGGCCAGGTTGACCTCAACCGAATTTCAGAGATCATAAAAAACTTTGGTGATGCTGATATCATTTGTCTTCAGGAAGTTGCGCGCTTCGAGCCCGAGCTGGACAACGGCGTTGGTGCCGACCAGTTTTCAGAACTCGCAGCCTTATTCCCTGACCATCATCCCGTATATGGCCCCGCACTAGATCGCTGGTACAACGGAGATAACCAGCGGCGTCAATTTGGTAACATGGTCCTTTCAAGACTGCCCATTATCCAGGTTTTCAACCACTTATTACCTCAACCGACACCCCCTACCCCCTGCAAACACATGCAAAGGCAAGCTCTTGAAGTCGTTGTGAACCTTTCTGATGGTCCTTTACGAATAACCACGACACATCTGGAATATCATTGCGAAGAACAAAGATTGGCACAGGCTGAACACCTCCGTGAAATACAATCAGAGGTGTCGAGCAATTCATCCTATAATCTGACAGCTCCAGATTTTGGTCTTTATTCTGCGGTTGCTCGCCCCGAACGCGGTATCATATGCGGCGACTTTAACGCACTGGTAGATGATGATGTTTATCGATTGCTCACAGCAGGATCAAAGTCGAATGAATCCAGTGGGTATAAACCCAGTGTATATAAAGATGCATGGCGCATTAAACATGAACAACGACCACATGCCCCCACCTGTGGAATTTATGACCCCGAGCAATGGCCAGAAGGCCCACACTGCCGGGATTTCATTTTCCTGACCAGAGAGCTTTCTCCACTGGTTAAGGATGTTCAAGTCCAGGAAGAAACCAATGCTTCAGATCATCAGCCAGTACTTATGCTGCTCGAGACGGACTGAAATCATAGTGTAAGGTAATAATAATAACGTTCATTATCTCTCTCAAAACCAAAGGACTCATAAAGCGCTTGAGCTTTTGTATTCGCGATGTCCGTCACCAAAAGCATTCCCTTGGACTCAACTTCAGCGCCGTATGACTTTGCGGCCTCAAGCAACTTTCGTCCAACGCCTTTGCCCCGAGAGATTTCAGAGACAAACAAATCGCCAAGAAGTAAATCTCGGCGAAAAGGAACCGATGAAAAAATCGGATATAATTGCGTAAAACCAAGCACATTTCCAACATCATCTCTGGCAAAAAAGACGATGGATTCTTCTGCTTTCTGGCGAGCAACTAAAAATTCTTCACAAGCTTTAATATCCGTCTGCTCGCCAAAGAACTGTCGAAACAAATCGAAAACACCTGCGGCTTCATCTACGTTGTACTCATCAGCCCGAACTATTGATACGCACACGTCCTTCACCAGTTATTCAACTGTTACTGATTTAGCCAGATTTCTTGGTTGATCCACATCTGTTCCTTTGAGAACGGCTGTGTGATAAGCCAGAAGTTGGATCGGAAGGGCGTAAAGAATAGGCGCAACAAAGGGATCTACCCTTGGCAGAATAACACTGTGCTTGGCAATATCGCCTGCACGCTCGACACCCTCTTTGTCAGAGAAGAGAATAATCTGACCACCACGAGCATGAACTTCCTG
>MAAC01010648.1_pt1 | contig 22267 bp, 19 predicted proteins | sample 1115981 | NCBI WGS metagenome assembly MAAC01 (sample SAMN04961126, study PRJNA320927) | seawater metagenome | isolation source: sample BD02T64 sea water enriched with oil for 64 days | place: USA:Gulf of Mexico | collected 2013-07-27
TTAGTGGATAATACGGGCATCAAAGGTGTTTCTTTTGATCGCTACCGATTGTTTTGAGTTTATTGGGTATCTCTATTACCTGAAGTTACCAACTACAACTGTTTTGTATTGTAATTATTGAGCGTGTAGATGGCTTAAAGTTACCAACTATAATTGTTTTTTGGTTGTTATAAGTTCTTGATTTATATATGGCTAGATTTTCCAATGGTTACCAACTTCAATTGTCGTTATCAAGTCGTAAGTAGCGAGTTATAAGTAGGAAGCAAAAAGGCGAATCAGAAATGGTTCGCCTTTTTTGTTAGCTGTATTTATCTAGGAAGTCCTTTATCAAGTTCATTAGTGGGAGATGTATTCCCCGCTTCAGTAGATCCGTGATTAAGGTGCTGTAGAGGGCCGCGATGTCGTGCTTTGGTCATTCTATTCAGGTGTCTGGATAATCGCAGCTAAAACATTTTGTGCAGAAGTGCTTTAGGGGGAATAAATATTATACTTTTTTATTTTGCTATAAAGCGTTCTGGTTGTTATACCCAGTTCAGTGGCGGTAGGTCCTCTTTTAAATCGATTCCTTTGTAAGGTTTCTGTGATCCAATCTTTTTCAGTCAGTGGCTGTGAAGAAAGTGATTCTTGCTCAAGGGCGTTTAGGGGAGCTACCGATGTTTCATCAATACTGTTAGTGATTAACAGTTCTTTTAGAAAGTTAAAATCTGAAGATTTTAATGTTTTTGAATGACTTAATAAACATGCTCTGGTTAAAGCGTTTTTAAATTCTCGGATATTACCTGGCCAGTCGTATTCCATAAGGGCGCTCAGTCCAGAATTTGAGATTTTTTGCGCGTGGCTTATTTTCATATCTGCGATGATTTTTTTTGCCAGAAAGGGGATGTCCTCGGTTCTTTTATTTAATGCGGGGATAGAGATATATAATGCGCTTAGGCGATAGTATAACTCTTCTATAAGTACTCCTTTCTTTAATAATTGATCAATGGGCTCTCTGGTGGATGACATTATTCGGCAATTCACTTGATGGTATTTATCGTCTCCTAAGCGCCGAACAGCACCTGTATCAAAAAAATTAATCAGTTTTGATTGAGTTTCGTGATCAAGTGCAGATATTTCGTCAAAATATATCGTGGTATTATTAACATATTCCAATACACCGATTTTAGAGGTAGAACCTTTACCCTGATAACCTGCAACGCTGCCAAACAAGAATTCTAGTCCGCCTTCGAGCGCTAGGTTCAAGCAATCAATATGAATAATCTTATTACGGTGTTTATCACTGCGCTGGTGTATTTCTTCAACAAGTGCACCTTTGCCTGACCCGCTAGGGCCTGTAATCAAAATAGGTGTGTTAAGGGTAGCAAACTGTTCTACCATTTTCTTTATCTGCAACATTTTTTTAGATGATCCAAAAACATATGAAGACTCTTGGATATTACTGTCAACATTCTCTATGTTACTAATAACCCTATAGGACTTAGCGATATTTATGATCGCCTCTTCGAGGGGAAAACGGTCGAGAGTAGAGCCGGCGATATACCCCTGGACACGACTTTTACTACAAATGGCTAAAGCAGACTCTGGCGTTGTAATAGGCCCTCCCTCAACATAAGTAGAAATGTGATCAGGAATATTGCGCAATGCGCGATCGATAATTTTTACGGTATTATCGACAGTCAAATTACTAGGCTCTACTGAGGAGCTGTTTGTGAAGCCAATATTAATGCAGAGCCTGCTAGCCCCAGCGGCAGCCATTTGTAGCGCTTCATCATTGTTTGTCACATAAGCTAGGGTTTGCAGCCCCTGCTTCGAGGCGGCTTTAATCAGTTCACATTCTTTTTCAAACCCCATATTCTGCAATTCGAGCACTTCTCTAATCTCACCGTCTATTAAGCAAGCAGAGGGGAAATTGGTGACGCCTGTAAAGCCGCTTGCTTTGGCCAAAGTAATGATGTCATTTATATTTTCCTGGGGGTTTGCGACACTGCATCCCATCAAAACTGGGATTTCACAGCGGTTTAATACTTCCGTTTTGCCAATGTTTGCAATCCAGGTATTTACGTTCTCTAGTGGCAGGTAACAGCTAAGCGATGGGGCTCCACGCATTCGTAAACGGCCCGCATTGATCAGTAATAAAAACTCTGCTCCACCTTTCTCTGCCGCTTTAGCGGTCATTCCGGTACCCACAGCTGCGGCAAAACTGAACGATGATTTTTTCATTCCACACTTCCATAAATTACATAGCCACTGATAGGTGACGTTTTTTCTGGGTAGCGTTCGCGATAGGCATTTAGGTCTTTTTGAGAATGCTGGTAAATGTAGATGCTTAAGGTAGGGTCAATATTTAAAAACGCTTCAATCATCAACTGTAGTGAGTCTAAAACAGCATAGTGTGCTTTTTGTGTGAGTGCCTGGTTTAACCCAGGGTGAATGATTATATCTTTGATGCCTTTTTTAATTGCCTGTCTGCCCTGATCTAGTGACCGTATAAATGCTTGCGGCCTTAACCCTGCCGAGCTGGCTTGGGCAAGATACTCAAATTCAGAATCAGGGTGTATACCAATATTGGACATGGCCTTTTTGAAACTCTGTTCTAGAAATATAGACGAGGGCCAGTTTGAGATTGTTCTAACCCCTAGTGAATACAGCTCTAAAAAAAAGCTATCTCGATCTATAAAGGGGTCGTTGCACAAAATGGCGACTTGACAATTTGCTCTATTCTTTTTGGTTGCAAGTGCCGTAAGCAGAAGCCTATTGGCATTTCCTGAAGGGATAATAATAGCGCAATCGGATTGTGCCGAATTTAGTCCTTTTATTATCGGACATAAAATCTGATCAGAGCTGTTATTTTTACAATGAGAAACCATGGTTAGTATTTTCATATTGAACACAATACAGAAATAATCGGAAACAAGAATAAATATTTCCGATCATTTCCTGATTAAATCGGAAGTTTTTTTCTGTAAATCACATAATGAATTGATTTATAAGTATAAAATTTAAAATCTGATTTTTGTTTTTATCATCTCACTATTCCTTAACAATAGAGAAAAGAGAGGTGTAAATGAAATTATTTTTTATTGTTTTTCTTAATGGCCTAACCCTGGCGTCATTATATTTTATTACTGCATGTGGATTCACATTGATTTTTGGATTGATGAGAACGGTTAATATGGCGCATGGTGTGCTGCTTCTCTTAGGTGCCTATATTGGTTATGAAGTTGTCGAATTGACCGGATTTTGGTCGCTGGGAATTATTGCAGGAGGGCTCTCTTGCGCAGTGGTCGGGGCTTTTTTACAAGCATTTATACTGGGGCGATATCAAGGTGATGAGCTACGTCAGACATTGATAACGATCGCTATTTCAATAATATTAGCTGATTTTTTACTTTGGGCATGGGGAGGATTAACTTATCAGATCAGTCTTCCCGAGATGTTACAGGGGGGGATAAAACTGCCGATCTTAAATGTTGGTTACTCCGTGGTTCGCCTAACACTCATAGGCATGGCAATAGTTGTTGGTGTACTACTCTGGTTACTCATTGCTAAGACTAAATTGGGTATTATTATCCGTGCCGGTGTAGATGATCGCGAAATGCTGCAAGCACTAGGTTTTGAGATTAAGAAAATATTTATTATTGTTTTTGCTATGGGTGCAGCGCTCGCGGGTATGGCAGGAGTTATCTTTGGAAGTGCGCTCTCTATTTCACCAGGCACGGATATTCAGTTTCTGCTGTCTTCCCTTGTTGTGGTTATCGTAGGTGGCATGGGCAGCGTGGGAGGAGCTGCGCTAGGCGCGTTGTTAATAGGATTGGCTGAGCAGTATGGCTTAGCTTACGCCCCTACGTACGGGGTAGTTTTTACCTTTTTGATTATGGTGACCGTCTTAGCGTTTCGACCACAAGGTATTTTAGGGAGGGCAGAGAAATGAGCCGCCCTCTACTATTAATAGTGGGCATTTTGATAATCTTGCCCGCTTTCGTTTCGGATTTTTGGCTGAATCAAATATTGACCCGATCTATTATTTTAGGCATTGCAGCACTGAGCCTTACATTCTTAACCACTTACTTAGGTGTGGTCTCGTTTGCACAGATTACACTAGCAGGTATTGCCGGTTATACCATCGCCTATTTTAGTCCCAATGCCACAGGCTTAGGCATTGAATTACCTTGGTTATTTGCAGTGGCATTAGCACTGCTGTTTTCAACATTGGCAGGGGCTTTGGTCGGTGCGATCGCTAAGAAATCTGTGGGTATCTATTCCATCATGATTACGCTGGCGATCAGCATGGCATTTTTTTACTTCACTCGACAGAATTATTCAATTTTCAATGGATGGACTGGCTACTCCGGGATAACAGCCCCTGCAATCTTTGGTTTATCACTAGAGGATTCGCTGGTGTTTTATTACGCCACGCTGATAAGCGCCACGGCGGCAGGATTTCTAGTGGTCAAATTCACATCAAGCCCCTTAGGACTTGCTGTGCAAGGGGTTAAAGATGCCGCCCGACGTGTGCGCGCCATTGGTATACCCACCACGCCCGTGATAATTGCCGCCTATGCATTTTCAGGATTTATCGCCGGTATGTCAGGGATTCTGAACGTCTGGCAGCAAGAGAGGATCTCATCCTTTTCTGTCGGATTGAGTCCCACCATCGATGTGCTAATCATCGCCGTTATCGGAGGAATGCGACATCCTCTGGGAGCATTCATTGGCGCTATCACTTATGTCTTGATTGATACATTTGTTATAGATCTCTTCAGCAGAGACCGCTTTAACATGATCATTGGACTTGTTCTTTTGTTTATTGTTATGGCAGCACCGCAGGGGATACTTGGAAGCTTCTTGTCCGCTAAAAAACGCATAAGAAAATATGATAATAATGCAATAAAAAGGAAAATAAAAAATGATTGTGAAATTTAAAAAAATTATCCTGGCCGGTGCGGTAGCGATTGCCTGTCTATCACAGCCGATATTAGCAGCCGATAAAATTAAAATTGGTGTGATATCGATATTAGAAGGTGCCTTCGCCTCTTTAGGCCAAGACGGTGTACGCGGTGCAGAACTGGCGTTTAAAGAAGCGGGTGGCAAAGTGGCTGGCATGGATGTAGAAATAATCGTCATGTCATCAGATGCCAGTCCCGATTCAGCCGTAAATGCTGCCAGGAAGTTAATTGATCATGATAACGTCGATATTATTATCGGTCCCTTATCTGGGTCAGAGGGCATTGCACTGCGCGATTTATCAAAGGGCAACAAAGGCGTCACTTTTGTCAACGGCTCATCGGCAGCACAGGATGCGACCTTTCGAGAAGGCTCTGATAACTTTTTCCGATTTGGCGGTGATGGTGCTCAGTGGATGGCCGGTGTTGGGACTTATGCGTTTGCAGAATTAGGTTACAAAAAAGTGGCGGTTGTCGCTGAGGATTACTCTTTTCCATATACACAAGTTTTAGGCTTTATGTCTGAATACTGTGCTGCTGGTGGCCGTGTTCCCAAGAAATTTTGGACCCCGATTGGCACGAAAGATTATTCATCGGTTGTCTATTCAATTCCCGATGATGTAGATGCTATTTTTGTTGCTCTAGGTGGTGCTGACGCAGTCAACTTCTTGACTCAATATGATCAGGCCGGTGGTGATAAGCCTATTATTGGTGGCACCATAACCATAGATCAGTCAATTTTAGACAGTAAAGGCCCCTTTAAAAAGCTATTAATAGGTGCACCTGCTGGAACTCCAACGGTCAGTGATTACGATGGTAAAGAGTGGAAAGAGTTTACCGCATCTTATCTTAGTAATTTCCCAGAGGGGATGACATCACCGACGATATTTGCTCACCACTATTATATGGCCGGTAAAGCGGTGTTGCTAGGCTTAGAGCAAGCAGATGGCGATTTATCAAACCAACATAAAGCCCTGCGCGCTTCCCTTAATAATCTGGAGTTTGTAACCCCAACAGGCGGTACCATGCGCCTCGATGAGAACCGCAACGGTATTATTGATAACTTTGTCACCGAAGTTTTCGAACGTGAGGACGGGTCACTTGGCAATCGTGTTCTAAAACTGGTAAGTAACGTTAACCAGACTATGGGCCAGGATCCTGCCACATTTAGAGCCATTGGCGCGGTTAGTCGGGAGAACCCATCTTGCCCTTAACTGATGGGCCTGCAAGCAATCAACGGGTGGCGCTAAATTTAAAAGGCGTCACCCGACGCTTTGGCAGCTTTGTGGCCGTTGACAATCTAAACATGTCGATAAAGACAGGGGAAAGAAGGGCAATTCTGGGGTCAAACGGAGCGGGAAAAACCACTCTGTTTAACCTGATCACAGGAGATTTTCCCCTCTCTGAAGGCAGCATTGAGATTGAAGGTGTTGAAAGTTCCAGCCTACCGACACATAAGCGAATTCAAGCAGGTTTACGACGTACTTATCAGCATGCATTGTTGTTCGACAGTTTAAGTGTGCGTGATACTTTACTATTAGCTGTTGTTGGCATTCATAATAAATGGCACCTGATTTATCCGTTAAAGAAAAATAGTAAATACCACGAAAGAGCAGAAGCACTGGCAAAAGTTGCAGGACTTTCTTCAAAAATGAATGTATTGGTCGGGGCATTATCACACGGTCAAAAGCGTCAATTAGAAATAGGGATAGCACTCTCTGGTGATCCTAAAATTGTTCTGTTCGATGAGCCCGCCGCGGGTTTGTCGCCGGCAGAACGCCCAGTATTGACTGAACTGCTGTTGTCACTACCTAAAGAATTGAGCGTTATCTTAATAGAGCACGATATGGATATTGCCCTTGAAACATCCACTATCGTCAGTGTTATGCACAACGGTAAACACTTGTTGGAAGGTGAGCCAGAAGAAGTTGTGCACAGTGATATTGTCCGTGAAATTTATGTGGGTAAAAGACAATGATGCCAGATCAGTTATTAAAGATTGATAAGTTGAATGTATATCATGGGTCAAGTCATACCTTACAAGATATAGATATCAACATTTTTAATAAACCCAAGGCGATACTTGGCCGTAACGGTATGGGAAAGACTACTTTGTGCTCTGCTCTGATGGGGTTAACAAAAGCAGCATCTGGTGCTGTGCTTCTCGATCAAACGGATATCAGCTCATACTCCCCTGAGAGCCGTGCTAAGACAGGTATTGGCTACGTCCCGCAAGGGCGAAGAATATTTCGCTCGTTAAGTGTTATTGAACACCTGAAACTGGTGGAAAAAAAGGATTCACAATGGTCAATTGAAAAAATATTTTCCATTTTTCCACGCTTGGCAGAACGTAGAAATAATATGGGCGATCGACTGTCCGGTGGTGAGCAGCAAATGCTGGCGATCAGTCGCGCGCTTATGCTCGATCCGAAAATAATGATAATGGATGAACCCACGGAAGGGCTTGCCCCTACTATCGTCGATGATGTGGTTGAGTTGTTACATTCTCTTGCGGAACATGAGATAGGGTTATTACTGGTTGAGCAAAATATTTCAGTGGCGTTAGAGGTCGCATCCGACATTTTAATAATGCTGAACGGCCGGATTGTAGACCAAGTCACGGCTGAAGAGCTCAAAGGTAATACACAAATGCAGCAAAAATATTTAGGCATCAACTTTGCGTGATCGTGCGCTAAACGGGTAATGAAAAGCTACCGAACTCACTAGCCCTTATGCTAGCCCAAGGAATATAAACATGAACAAAAAGGCATACATAGTAGGCACTTTTGATACGAAAGAAAGCGACCTTATTTATGTGAGAGATCTTATCGCACGATCAAACAAGTTTATAGAAACCATTATGGTTGATATCAGCACTAAACCTAAAGAGTCGAGCGCTGATATTAAGTCGATAGAAGTGGCTATTCACCATCCAGATGGACCTGCGTCCGTCTTTGTTGATGATAGAGGTAAGGCTATAAAGGAGATGAGCAGAGCACTGACGGCCTTTATAAAGTCCTGTGATGACCTGGGGGGAATCATTGGTCTGGGAGGTTCTGGCGGCACCGCGATGATCGCATCTGCCATGCAGCAATTACCTATAGGTATCCCGAAGATAATAGTATCGACCCTCGCTTCAGGGGATGTCTCTGCCTATGTAGGGCCCTGTGACATTAATATGTTTCACTCGGTCACTGATGTCGCAGGCATTAATCGTGTATCCGCAAAAGTGTTAGGTAATGCGGCGCATGCACTGGCCGGCATGATGCACTGGGAAGTACCTGCTATTGATGAAAACCTTGATGCCATCGCGTTGACAATGTTTGGCGTGACTACGCCATGTGTACTTTCACTTGTCGAAGCGTTGGAGTCCGACTGGGATTGTTTGGTTTTTCACGCGACCGGTACAGGAGGTCGCTCAATGGAAAAACTTGTCTCACAAGGGGATATCGCCGCAGTCATTGATATTACCACCACTGAAATTTGTGACCTGATTGTAGGGGGCGTACTCAGTGCCGGAGAATCTCGCCTGGATGCCATAGCTAATACAAGTACACCTTATATAGGTTCTTGTGGCGCATTGGATATCGCCAATTTTTGGGCAAGAAATACGGTACCAAACCAATTCGAAGGCAGGAATTTTTACTTGCATAACGAACAAGTCACTCTGATGCGTACCACGGAAGAGGAAGCGGAAAAAATAGGCTTGTGGATAGCAAAAAAACTCAATAAATGTAATGGCCCTGTGCGCTTTCTATTGCCTGAGCTCGGGGTGTCTTCGCTAGATATACAAGGCGGGCCTTTTTATCACCGCGCGGCAAACGACAGGTTGTTCAATGCTATAGAAACAAACGTCATCGCAACTGATGACCGACAGGTTATACGTGTAAATCATCATATTAATTCAAAAGAATTCGCTGAATTTACTTTGCAACAGTTCAAAGAAATTACAGCAAAAGCGATCTAAATTTTTAGGAGAATACAATGGCAGCGCAAAAGAAATCAGAGATATTAGAGCGTTTAAGACATAAAATTGATAATAATCGCATAATAATTGGCAGTGGTGCTGGCACCGGGTTAAGTGCAAAATGTGAAGAAGAAGGTGGAAGTGATTTAATTGTCATATACAACTCTGGTCGCTACCGCATGGCTGGCAGAGGCTCTCTATCAGGCTACATGTCGTATGGTAATGCAAATGAAATCGTCTATGATATGGCCAAAGAAGTATTGCCTGTTGTAAAAAACATACCTGTTTTAGCGGGTGTAAATGGCACGGATCCCTTTTTAATCGTCGATAAATTTTTAGATGATTTGAAGGCGATAGGTTTTTCTGGGATACAAAATTTTCCGACAATTGGCATCATAGACGGAACATTTCGCAAAGGAATGGAAAGCACAGGTATGCGCTACGATATGGAAGTAGACCTTATTGCCCGTGCGAATCATAAAGACATGCTGACAACTCCCTATGTATTCAATAAAAGTGAAGCGCTGCAAATGGCAGAGGCGGGCACCGATATCATCGTTACTCATTTTGGCTTAACCTCTGGTGGCTCTATAGGTGCAGAGGATACTTACAGTTTGGACCAATGCGTTGAAATGTTTAATGAGTGTACAGAAGCGGTCAGAAGCATAAAGTCAGATATGATATTTGTCTGTCACGGAGGGCCGCTAGCCGAACCTGAAGATGCGCAGTACTTAATATCAAATTGTCCGGATTGCCATGGTTTCTATGGCGCTTCTAGTATGGAGCGCTTGCCAACCGAAAAAGCAATAGTAGAGCGAACCGCTGAATTTACTCGGCTTGTTATGGATGGTGCGACTAATTATGCAAATAAATCGTTGAATGCTGCTCTGTAGATGATAAAGCCCCTTAACAGGTTGGTTGTTTCGGGAAGTATTTTGAATAACCTGAGTCTTCAAAAGTTCATCCCATCCTTATCGAAGGCTATTGGACTGGGAGGGATTTTGGTTAATGACTTTCGCCAGGGGCTCCATTAAAAATGATTCTTGTTTCCTGCTATATATGGGTTTATCTACAAGCTTGTATTAATAAAAATAAAAATGGAGAATAAAATGATTAAGGTTTGTTCATCAACGATTATCAATATCCCATTATCCGATGTGTGGAATAAAATAAAAGATTTTAATGGTCTACCGAACTGGCATCCAGCGGTAGCAAAAAGCCAGATAGAAGCCACTCATGCAGAGGGAGCCGTGGGATGTATTAGAAACTTCTCGCTAGCGGATGGATCGGGAAATATTCGTGAAACACTATTGGCCATCTCTGATCAGGAGCATACACTGACTTATAATATGCTGTTAAACGACACTCTGCCATTTGTAGATTATGTATCCACTATTACTCTGGAAGAAATTACGGATCGTAATCAGACGTTCGCAAAATGGACAGCACAATTTACGGTGAGTGATGACCAAGCGGAGTATTGGCAAAAATTTGTTGCTGTAGATGTGTTTTTAGGAGGATTTAGAGCCTTAGAAGATAGTTTCCTTAAGTAGGGGATTATCGTTGGTCCCAAACTTTGGCCATAATCTTTAGTTTCTGAAGTGCCTTGAGAGACAGTTAGATAAGTTACAAGATAAAGTCGTAAGTCGTAAGTCGTAAGTCGTAAGTCGCGAGTTATAAGTAGGAAGAAAAAAGGCGAATCAGAAATGGTTCGCCTTTTTTGTTAGCTTATTTTAACCAGGAATTCGCTATCAAATTCATTAATGAAAAAGTTTACTTCTACTTCATTAGATTCGTGATAGAGACTCTGTAAAAGGGGGCATGGGGCATTTTGCGAAAACGTCATAATTATTCACTAAATTCACTTAGCTGTATTAATCAGGTATTACACATTCATTGAGTCAGACTTCTTCACAGGCTGTCCGATGAAGTATGAAAGAACCACTAATAAGCTTCTGGAAAAAAGTCAAAAAAGCATTGCGTTCGATATATGCTAAGTGCCACTATATCAGCAAATCGTTCATAATAAAGACAAAAAAATAAATGAAGAAAATTGCTCTGGATGCGATAGATATTCGCATTTTGTCTGCATTACAGCAACATGGGAAGGTGAGTAAGTCGAAATTGGCAGAGCTGGTTAACCTCTCGCCGACACCTTGTTGGGTGCGTTTAGATAAGCTTAAAAAAACAGGACTTATCAGCGGCTACCAAACCGATATTGATCTCGAACGTATTGTGGATCTTACTAAAGTGCTTGTGACAATCTCCTTGAAGAATCATAGTAAAGCTGACTTTGATCGTTTTGAATATTATATCCAGAAAATAGACGCTATTATTGAATGCGACGCCACTGGTGGCGGTTGTGATTACGTGATGAAGGTTATTGCCAATAACCTGACAGATTTTCAGCGTTTAATTGAACAACTGCTAAATGCAGAAATCGGGATTGATCGCTATTTTATCTACATCGTCACCCGACAAGTAAAGTCCGTTGCACCCAACATTTTAAAGCTTATTACTCCCACAGCTTAAACTAACTGGCCACCCCTTCAAAAAAAATACTGTCACTGATCCTGTGACTTCGCTGCGTTAAGTCCAAACGGACTTATTATTGAGATAAAACAGACTCTATAGTCACATCTGCTAATGTTTTTAGTCCCAATTAATAATGGGTTTCTCATATGCTGTTATTAGTAATTAAGTTTGACAGGAAACAACCCCTGCCAATAAAACAGCTTGGATATATGAGGATTACAGAATGAGCACAGAGCAGGAATTTGGCTTCGGCACACAGATTCGTAAGTCACCGTATTTTAATGCCACAGTGCGCTGGGGGGCTAAAGACTTTTCAGTCTATAACCATATGTATATCCCCAGAGACTTCGGTAATCCTGTGGAAAATTTCTGGAACTTAGTTAATCACGCTATCCTCTGTGATGTTGCTGTCGAACGCCAGGTGGAAATCACCGGACCGGATGCTGCAAAGTTTGTTCAATTACTCACACCACGTGATCTTTCGAAATGCGCCGTAGGTCAATGCAAATACGTACTGTTGACTAATGCCGAGGGAGGCATTTTGAACGATCCGATTTTATTGCGTCTGGCTGAAAACCACTTTTGGATTTCTCTTGCCGACAGTGACGTTTTATTCTGGGCTCAGGGTGTTGCTGTTCATTGCGCACTGGATGTGAAAATCAGTGAACCAGATGTTTCACCGTTGCAGCTACAGGGGCCTAGATCTGGCGAAGTCATGCAAGCTCTGTTTGGCGACAGTATTCTGGATCTGAAGTATTACTGGCTTCGCGAATATGATCTGGACGGTATTCCATTAATCGTCTCTCGCACAGGCTGGTCTAGTGAACTGGGCTACGAATTATACTTACAAGACAGCTCAAAAGGCGATACATTGTGGGAGAAGATCATGGCAGCAGGGCAGCCTTTGGGTTTACAGCCAGGTCATACATCATCAATCCGTCGCATCGAAGGTGGCATGCTGTCTTACCATGCTGATATGGACATCAACACCAACCCTTACGAGCTAGGTTTGGATCGGCTCATTGATCTGGATGCCGATTTTGACTTTATTGGCAAAGCTGCATTACAAAAGATTCGCCAGCAGGGCGTCAGCCGTAAGCATGTCGGGTTAATTATTGATGGGCCTGCGATGGTCGGTTCCAATACCCAATATTGGGCATTAGAAAAAGACGGCGTTAGAGTCGGACAAGTGACGTCGGCTATTTTCTCACCGCGCCTTGAAAAGAACATTGCTCTGGCGATGGTTGAGGCGCAGTTTGACGGATTAGGTACAGAATTTGTCGTTGTAACTTCTGAGGGTAATGCCACGGCCACTGTTGTAGAAAAACCTTTCTTTGACCCAAAAAAGAAACTGACAGCCAGCTAACCATACAAAGAAAAGGGCGGAATATGACCGATCAATCCATCGTTTTAGCCGACATCAATGCGCAGGGTGTTTTACGACTAACCCTGAATAACCCTGCCAGACGCAATGCTCTATCAGAGACAATGCTGACTGAGTTACATCAGGCAGTGCAAGACGCAGCTATAGATCCCAAGGTTAGGGTTATAGTACTCGCCGCCAATGGGCCGGTATTTTGCGCCGGGCATGATCTTAAAGAACTCACCGCTGGCCGCAATACCAATGATAAGGGTCGCGAGTATTTTAGCAAAATCATGTCGATGTGCGGCGCAATGATGCAAGCCATTGTCAATAATCCCAAGCCGGTGATAGCTGAAATTTCGGGACTGGCAACGGCTGCCGGCTGTCAGTTAGTTGCCAGTTGTGATCTCGCCTATGCCGATGAGGACGCTGCGTTCAGCACACCTGGTGTCAATATTGGTTTGTTCTGCTCAACCCCGATGGTGGCACTGTCGCGCAACGTCTCCAGTAAACATGCACTGGAAATGCTGTTAACCGGGGAGATGATTTCAGCTCACAGAGCCATGGAGATTGGCCTGATTAATAGAGCAACCAACCCCGCAGTGCTAACAGCTACGACAATGGAAGTAGCTAGCAAAATAGCGGCTAAGTCGAGTAAAACTCTGGCGGTTGGCAAGCAGGCTTTTTATCAGCAGCAACAACTTTCGCTATCCGAAGCCTATGATTTTTGCGCCGAGGTAATGGTCGAAAACATGCTGGCAAAAGATGCCAAAGAGGGGATTAATGCCTTCATAGAAAAACGTCTGCCACAGTGGAGTGACGAGTAAATGGTCAACGCTGATAGTCCTTATAACCTCGGTCTCGAACGTAATCCGGCTAATTTTCAACCACTTACGCCACTTGGGTTTTTAGAGCGGGCAGCCAGTGTCTTTCCGGAGAATATCGCCATTATCCATGGCCAGTTAGAGCGCAATTACCGACAGTTTTATGCGCGCTCACGTCAGTTAGCATCAGCTCTTGTGGGACGTAATATTGGTCGGGGTGACACGGTATCAGTAATGCTGGCAAATACCCCGGCTATGTTGGAATGTCATTACGCAGTGCCCATGTCTGGGGGCGTGTTGCACTCAATTAACACCCGCCTAGACCCGACAGCCATTGCCTTTCAGCTTGAGCATGCCCAAGCCGTGATTGTAATCGTCGATAGCGAATTCATGCCAGTCATGCAGCAGGCATTGGCGCAAGCCAAGGTTCAGCCTCTACTTGTTGTATATGATGATGTTGAGTATCTTGGTGAGCGTTATCCAAGTAACGCACTGGACTATGAAGCCTTGTTGGCAACTGGAGATGAAAGCTTTGTCTGGCTTATGCCCGAAGACGAGTGGGATGCCATATCCATTAACTATACCTCAGGTACGACAGGTGATCCCAAAGGGGTGGTCTCACACCATCGCGGCGCTTACCTGCTGGCCCAGGGCAACGCTTTAACCACCACCATGCCCAAACATGCCGTCTACTTGTGGACTCTGCCTATGTTCCATTGTAATGGCTGGTGCTTTCCCTGGACCTTATCGGCAGTCGCTGGCACACATATCTGTCTTCGTCAGGTTCGCGCTGAATCGATATGGCAGGCGTTAAAGAAACACAAGGTCAGCCATCTTTGTGGGGCACCTATTGTCATGTCATTAATTTTAGCTGGGCAGGCTCATTATCAAGTATCACAACGGATTCAATTTCTGACCGCTGCGGCACCTCCACCCGAGAAAACCCTGACGCAGATGAGTACAGCAGGCTTTGACGTTGTCCACCTGTATGGTTTGACCGAAACCTATGGTCCTGCTGTCGTCAATGAGTGGCATCATTCATGGAATCAGTTACCTGATCCTGACCAGGCAGCGCTTAAAGCCCGACAGGGTGTGCGTTATTTGCCATTAGAAGCGCTCAGCGTATTAAATCCAGAATCGATGCAGCCTGTACCACATGACGGTGAAACCATCGGCGAAGTAATGTTTCGCGGTAATGTCGTCATGAAAGGTTATTTTAAAAACCCGCAGGCAACCCAGCAGGCATTTGCCGGTGGCTGGTTCCATTCAGGTGACCTGGGCGTTATTCATCCGGATGGCTATATTCAGCTCAAAGACCGCTCAAAGGACATCATTATTTCCGGCGGAGAAAATATTTCATCCATAGAGATTGAAGCTGCCCTCTACAAACACCCGGCGATTGCCGTTGCAGCCGTGGTTGCTATGCCAGATAAAAAATGGGGCGAGCGGCCCTGTGCATTCATTGAGCTGGCTGAAGGCCAGGCAGTCAGTGCAGCACAACTGCTCGATTGGTGTCGTGAATTACTGGCTAGCTATAAAGTCCCCGCACGTTTTGAATTCTGTAGCATTCCACGTACTTCAACGGGCAAAATTCAGAAGTTCGCACTTCGTCAAACGGCTAGTAAGCTAGCTTAAAAAAAACGAATCGATGGCTAAGATATGAACATTAGAAAAGTAGAATACGCGATAATTGGCACGGGCACTGCGGGGTTGGGGGCTTACTCCAAAATACGTCATAAGACAGATAACTTTGTCATGATCCAGCACGGCCCATACGGTACTACTTGTGCAAGAGTTGGCTGCATGCCCAGTAAGATGCTGATAACTGCTGCTGACCATGCGCACGAGATGACCCTGGCCGCAAAGTTTGGTATTCACGCTGAAACGGAGGTTAATGACAAACAGGTTTTTAACCGAATACGCAGCGATCGCGCCACTAAATTTGTCGGTAACGTGTTAAAACAAATAGGAAAAATACCTGATAAATTTAAGCTGCAAGGTCGTGCTAGGTTCCTTTCAAACAACCAGATACAAGTCGATGACGATTTAATTATTGAAGCTGAAAAAGTGGTTATCGCATGTGGTACCAGACCCTACATACCCGAAGAGTTAAAATCTGTTACCGGCAAAATACTGACCAGTGATACTGTTTTTGAAATAGAAAGCCTGCCCAATTCTATTGCAGTGATTGGTCTTGGGGTAATTGCTTTAGAACTAGGCCAATCCCTTCACCGGCTGGGTGTTAAAACCAGTTTCTTTGGCCGTACCGGGAAAATCGGCGACTTAACTCATCCGGACTTACAGGCTGAAACATTTAAGTGCCTGAACCAAGAGCTGGACATATTGCAAAAAGGCAGAATCGTCGAAGCCTGGGAAGACGATGACGCTGTCGTTATCGCCTATGAACAATATGATGGCAGCGTCATTACTAAAACCTTTGACGCCGTTTTAGTGGCCGCCGGGCGAGTCTCTAATGTTGACCAGATGGATATCCAGAATACAGATATTCAGCTGGATACTAACGGGGTTCCTGTTTTTGATCCTCAAACTATGCAGTGCGGCAATCTGCCAATATACATAGCGGGTGACGCGACCAATGATCTGCCACTTTGGCATGAGGCCTATGACGAAGGCCGTATCGCTGGAAATAATGCACTGAATTACCCTCAGGCCGAGAAAATCACCCGCAAAACACCCTTAGGTATTTACTTTACTGACCCACAGATGGCCATCGTCGGACTCAGTTACCAGCAGCTAAAAGGCACCCAGATAGTTATTGGTGATGTTCCTTTCAATGGCCCCAGGCACGAAGTCTGGAAAAAAACTCAAGGGCGGATGCAGGTTTATCTGGACGCGCATTCAGGTGTGATTTTAGGTGCAGAATTACTGGGCCATCAGGCGGAGCACCTTGCTCATTTATTAGCCTTAGCAATTACCCATAAAATGACTGCTGATCAATTTCTGGAGATGCCTGTTTATCACCCCAGCGCCGAAGAAGTTCTGAAAAAAGCCCTAGATAACGCGAGGTTTCAACTTGAAAAGACGTAACTAATAAGGATCTAGGATCTAGGATCTATGGCATTGGGATAATTTACCTAAACCCTCAATAAGCAGGAAAATGGATGCTTTTATTACGCCATCTCTTATTAGTATGATCCACGAAGTTTGCGGCTTTACTGTTGTGTGGTTACGTCTTAACTAATATCTAAAAGTACAGGATCAAGTGTCAGTAACGAAAAATTACCAAGGTGTGAGTTAGTCACAAACTCAATTGATTCATTAGGGTCATAATTTAATGAGAATAGCCACTGCGTCACAAGCATTATTAAAGCACGATGTGGTTCCACCCCTTTGTGCTTAAATGGCGTTTCACAAACTTGATAAGGGTATGACAAAATAAAGTCGTAAGTCGTAAGTCGTAAGTCGTAAGTCGTAAGTAGCGAGTTATAAGTAGGTAGTAAAAAAGGCGAATCAGAAATGGTTCGCCTTTTTTGTAAGTTACTCGACCAGGTATGCTAATGAGAACATGTGATTAAGTGATAAAAGGAATGCTAGGAACCAAATATGCATCTAGAAAACTAGGGGCTTACCAAGGCCATAAAAGTTGTAGAATCAGGGATGGCATCAAATCTTAAACTAGACCTTAAGGAAGCCACGTTTAAAATGCGCTTCCTGTGCCAGCATTAGTGATTTAGCTTCTAACATGTGAGCTTGCAGTACTGAATGTGCTTTTTTCGAATCTTTATTTGTAAAAGCTGTGAGTAGCTGTTCTTGGTAAGTTAAGCCTTTTTCGCGCAGTTCAGGATTTGGCTTTTGATAGATTTTTTTACAGATAATTAATTCTTTCAGTAGCTGAACAAGAAACTGACAGTTAAAACGCAATAATTCATTTTGACAAAAACTTGCCATTATTTCATGGAATTCCAACTCCTTTTCGCGTTGTGATTGCTCTTCGGCAATAGACGTAGGAGGGTAGTTGTAGTACGTCATATTTTCTCGGAGTATTTCAATTTGAATCTCATTGATATAATCGCAAATGTTTCTAGCAAGTTGTGGCTCCATTATTATTCGTAGTTCATAAATATCTGAAATACTCACATCCTTGAAAAAAAAATGAGTTGCCAGTAGAGAATTGGCCAACCCTTTCTCCATTTCAGAAATGAAGGCGCCTCCACCTGGGCCGGTTCGTGTTTTTATTAAACCTTGTGTCTCTAATATTTTTAAAGACTCACGTAGAGTCCCTTTGCTCACTCCCAGTTTTGCTATCAACTCAGGTTCTTGGGGCAAGCGATCACCAGGAAATAATCTCAGTTCCAGAATCCAATCTTTTATGATCTCGGATACCTGTTGCGCACGGTTTCTATTACGACCGGCTTTAAGTGCAGCTTTACTATTTTCTTTATCGCGGATGATAGCAGGCTGTTTCATGATTATTCCCTATTGAAATTAACTTTGGAGGAGTCTTTCTACACGAATTACTGACATAAGAACAGCGTGTTAAGAAGGAACAGCCAATAGGTGGGTTTAATGGATCCGGTAACTCGGCGTTTCTATCTTCGATAATTGTAAACTTCTTACCCACTACAGGTGCGCTCGCTGCTAATAGTTCGGTGTAGGGATGCCTGGCATTGCTAAAAACAGAATCGCTAGCGCCAATCTCAACAAGATTGCCAAAATACATCACAGCAACTTTGTCGGATATAGCCTCGACAACACCTAAATCATGACTGATAAATATATACGTTAAATCAAATTTTTGTTTTAGATCAGCAAGTAAGTTTAGTACTTGTGCCTGCACTGATACGTCCAAAGCAGACACTGGCTCGTCTAATATTAATATTCGAGGCTTCGCAGCTAAAGCTCTGGCAATACCAATACGCTGAGCTTGCCCACCCGAAAATTCGTGGGGGTAACGATCTAAGAATTCTGACCTTAAATTTACAGCATCTAATAATTCAAGGGTATAACTAGCGCATTGTGTGCTGGTCATCCCGTGTAAATGCTTCATGGGCGCTTCAAGTGTTTCCCTGATTGTTTTTCTTGGATTGAGGGACGAGATAGGGTCTTGAAAAATATATTGAACGGTTTTGCATAACGCTTTCGGGTTTTTTCGCAGCTCAGTAATGGAATAACCATCAATATAAATTTCACCTGATGTGCAGGGAAGCAATCCTACAAGCATCCTCGCCAATGTTGACTTGCCGCAGCCGGATTCTCCAACTATCCCCAAAGTGTCCCCTGCTTTGACTGTTAAAGAGAGATCACGCACCGCAAAAACTTTTGATTTTTCACGACCAAATAACGAGTATCCGTCGGCGAATGTCTTTTGCAGATTTTTTACTATCAAGGCATCAGGCATCACATATTCTCCGGATAAAGACAGCGTACAGTACATGCTGCGGATTCGATGACAGCAATAGCGCTCTCTGTGCATTGCTGTTGTTTCTTGTCGCACCTTGCAGCAAAAGCACACCCCTTGGGGAGTTTATCAATAGCCGGTGGCAGACCAGGTATCGCGACCAACTTTCGCAGGCCTGTTCCTATTTTGGGAACGCAATCAATTAGGCGTCTGGTATAGGGGTGTTTAGGGGCATCTAGTAACTCTTTGGTTTGTCCTGTTTCAATAACCTGCCCGGCATACATAACGGCGATGCGATCACAAATTTGTGACACGACTGCAAAGTCATGGGTGATAAAAATAACAGACATATTGCGCTCTTTTCTAAGTTGATCTAATAATTGAAGTATCTGTGCCTGTACAGTTACATCGAGGGCGGTGGTAGGTTCATCTGCAATAATTATCTGCGGATCATTCACCAGCGCCATGGCAATAGAAACGCGCTGTCGCATTCCTCCTGACATCTGATGAGGATAATTCTTGGCCCTAGCGGCCGCATTTGGAATTTTAACTAGCTCTAATAAAGAGATCCCATGTGCCCATGCTTCTTTATAAGAGATCTTTTTATGACATTGTATGGCTTCTACTAATTGATCGCCTATGGAAAAAAGGGGATGTAATGTTGATAGAGGATCTTGAAAAATATAGGAAATTTTTGAACCACGTAGCTTTCGTAAATCTTCGCTGGATAATCGTAACGTATCAACAGAGCTCTCGTCCGTCATAAATAACACTTTTCCATTGACAATTTTACCCGGTGGCGAGGATACCAGTCGCATTAGCGAAAGAGCAGTGACAGATTTTCCGGAGCCAGATTCCCCAACGATCCCTAAGCACTCGCCTCTTTTTAATTCAAGGTTTACGTTGTTGACCGCTCTATAAGTTCGATTTCTTGCATGAAACTCGGTATGTAAATTTTGAATTGAAAGGGTGATATTATCCGCAACTATTGCCTCAAAATCATCGTCTGTGGAAACATTAGTCTGTGTAGCACTAGCAGGTCGTGCTAAAGCACCTGACTTTAGACGCGGGTCTAGTGCGTCACGGATACCATCACCCAATAAATTGACGCTAACGACAATCAAGAAAATCATAACTCCCGGGACAACTGAGACATGGGGGGCGTTAAAAAGTAGCTTGCGACCTTCACCTAACATTGAGCCGAGATCAGCCTGAGGAGGTTGGGAGCCGAGACCGAGAAATGATAACCCCGCGGTTTCTAATATCATCCAACCTATGGTCGTGGACATTGCGACAACTATCACAGGTATTAGATTTGGCAGTATCTCTGTGACGATGATTTGAAAATCGTTTTTTCCAGATAATCGTGCGGCATCGATAAATTCGCGGTGGACAATACCAATGGTTAAGCCTCGAATGTTTCTTGCAAAAAAAGGAATATTGACTATTGCGACTGCATAAAGTGCGTTGATGAGCCCTGGGCCTAGCACAGCGACAATTGCCAGCGCCAATAAAATATAGGGAAAGGCCATCAACATGTCGATGCCCCGCATGATTAAATTATCAGTACGTCCCCCAAAGTAGCCTGATATTATACCTATAGATGAACCGATAACCGCCGCGATAACAGCCGCTGCCAAACCAATCAACAGGCTTAATTGTGTCCCCCATAGTAATCGCGATAACAGATCTCGGCCTAAGTGATCACTGCCCAGTAAATATCCCTCGCTAAAGGCCTTTTTTAACCTGTTAACCGGATCGGTAATATCGGGATCAGGAAGGGGTAAAAAAGGGGTTAAAGTAATCGTGAAAACAATTACTGACAAGACCAGTGCACCAAATAATGCTAATCGATTTCGGAACACAAGCGTTAGGGTATTATTCATTTTAGGTTCCTAAGGTTTAATACGCGGATCGATAAGATGTTGGGCCACATCGGCTAGCAAGTTGAATAGCACATAGCTAGCAGCGACTACAACAACAGCACCTTGCACTAATAGGATGTCGCGTGTGGAAATAGCGTTTACCAGCATGCGACCAACCCCGGGCCATTGAAAAACGGTTTCCACGTATACCGCTCCCCCTAAAACAAATCCCGCCTGGATGCCTATAATAGGAATGACACTCACGAGTGCCACTTTAAATGCATGTTTGTAGATAATAGCGTTTTCTCCGACCCCTTTAGCGCGTGCGGTTCTTATATAGTCTTGACGTAGCACTTCCAGCATTGCAGATCTTGTCAGTCGGGCTATAACACCTGTGGCTACGATCGCTAAAGTAAAGGCGGGCATCGCTAAGTGTTGAAGAAGGTCCCATAGATCTCCACCGCCGTATATTGCGTACATTCCACTAGCGGGAAGGATTTTTAAAGTTACAGCGAGCCCCATAATTAATAGTAAACCCAACCAGAATGACGGAATAGAAATACCTATAAGTACAACAAAGGTCAAAATTTTGTCTGACCAGCCATATTGGTTTGCAGCCGTCCAGATGCCGACCAATACACCTAACAGAGAACAGATTACTAACGAAGTCCCCGCCAGTATTAATGTCGCTAAATAGCGTTCCAGTACTTCATCAAGCACCTCACGGTTTAAGCTGTAAGAGCGGCCGAAATCACCTTGGAGTATATTCGATAGCCAAATGAAGTATTGCTCGTACAGGGGTCTATCTAGCCCTAAATCCCTATTAAGTTTCTCGACGTTTTCTGGTGTAGCATAAGACCCGAGAATGGCCGTGGCAGGATCACCAGGTATCATCGCCATTATGAAAAAAACAATGGTGGTCAAACCTAGCAGTACGGGCACTAGTGCCAACACTCTTTTCACCAGATATAGATACATCAAAAGCCTCCATTTTTAGGGATCAAAAAAAGGCCGGGAAAAATTTCCCGGCGAAGTAAAGTCCGTATAGAACTTTTTATTACTGCTTGCTCACGTCTTTGAATAGCATTAAGAAGGAAGGCTGCAAGTTGAATCCTTTGACAGAATCGGTCGTTGCGGCATTTTGCTTCCAGTTTGCAATGAATGCCCAAGGGGCATCATCCTGAACAATAACTTGCATCTCTTTGTAAAGTTTGGCCCTCTCAGCTTGATCAGTAGACTTGCGTGCGGCATCTAGCAGTTTGTCTACTTCAAGATTTGAATAATAACCTGAGTTAAAGCCGCCTTTATCAGGCCACGCTTCAGTACGTAATGCTAGGAACGGCAGGGTGTCTGGATCATTGGTCATCCAAGCCATTTCAGCCATGTCCGCCTTACCCACAAGCCCAGGGTT